>ERZ795045.586-NODE-586-length-45787-cov-143.889727_pt1 | contig 45787 bp, 47 predicted proteins | sample MGYA00375129_ERZ795045 | MGnify/ENA primary metagenome ERZ795045 (study PRJEB30174, sample SAMN05720166) | activated sludge metagenome | isolation source: anaerobic digester from wastewater treatment plant | place: Japan | collected 2015-05-15 ...
GGGGACGAGATGGCTGAAGACCTGCTTACGGATGAACACGAGGAGAGGGAGAAAAAACGCAAGAAAAAGGTCGCCTTATCCGTGGCAATGGCCGTAATTTTCGCCGGGGGCCTCCTTTTTTTCGATACCTTCTATCATCTCGTTACCACCGGTCACGTAAGACGTGGTTCCCTCCTCGATCGCATCAGTCGACAAGTCTCGGAACTGAGCCCCCAGGAAGAAAGGGCCATTATGGGGGAAGGGGAGAGGCTCTTAAAAGAGGGGAAAATAGATGAGGCGCGGGATAAGATACTTTACCTCGTTCAAAGGGCCCCTTCTTCCGAGGCCCTTTACCTCGCCGGTTCTATTTACCTGCGTCAGGGGAATGTAAGGGGCGCGTACGATTACCTGCGGGAGTCCGTCCGGCTCAATCCCCAAAACCTCGCCGCCCAGGAAAAGTTAGGAGAAATCTTCGTTCTCGTGGGGGACTTTCAGTCGGCGCAGCGTCAAGCACGGATTCTATCGGAAAAGGACGACTATCGTGCGGACGCCCTCCTGTTAGAGGCGGAGATCGCCATGCGGGAGGGAAACCACCCCCTCGCCCTGAAAAAGGTGAGTGAAGCCTTTGCCATGAAGGCCCCCACGCCGAAAAAACAGGTTTTCCTGGCGAGCCTATACTGGCGCCTGGGAGAAAGGGGCAAGGCTTCTTATCTAATAGACAATTTGAAACTCTCCGAGATGGACGTGGAGAGCTTGCTCAGTCTCGCCCGTTATTATGCATTCACGGGGGAAGAAAAGAAAGCGCAAGAGATTTACACCTTCACCCTGACCAAGTTTCCCACTTATCCAGAGGTTGGTTACGATTATGGCCTCTATCTCTTAGGCCAGCGGAGGTATGCGGAGGCTTTTGATTACTTGGAGAAGGCCCATCGGGCCATGCCCAACGTGGCCGTAATTGCCTACCACCTGGGTCGAGCCGGTATTTTGGCCAGCAAAATGGACCGGGTAAAGTCACTGTTAGATGTATTGCTCGCCCGCGATCCCCGGAGCGTGCTGGCCTGGCGGCTGAAGGGCGAGTACCATTTGGCTCGGGGGGAACGTCGGGAGGCGATTGAGGCGTTAAATAAGGTCATCCAGTACATTCCGGAAGCGGCATACATCTATGCCCTGTTGGCCGAGCTTTATTTGAAGGAAGGGGAGCTCGCCGGGGCGGAGAAGCGTGCCCAGCAGGCGATCAATTTGGGAGAAAGCACACCCACCCCCCGCCTCGTGTTGGGGGAGATTTACCTGCGTCAGGGTAAGTGGGAGGAGGCAAAACGTTTCTATTACGAGGTCTTGCGCTCTCAACCCCATCATCTGGTAGCACTCCTCATGGCAGGGGACTGTGAGCTCAACCTGGGTAATTTGAGTCGGGCGGAAGAGTTATACCGGCAGGCTTTAAGTATTTATCCCCAGGCAACCTTCATCCAGGCTCGCCTGGCGAGGTCGAGATTTGCCGCGGGAGACCGTGCCGGGGCTTTGAATATGGCTCGGCATTACTACGAAAAGCACCCCCAGGAGCCGAAGGCCATTATCGAGTATGCCCAAACCTTGCTTATGAACGGAAAGATAGACGAGGCGGAGAAGGTGTTGGAAAAGGGCATGAAGGACATGCCGCGGGAGGGGTTTCTGCTTCTGGCCGCCGGGGACCTACAGTTGCTCAAAGGAGAGAGGGAAAAGGCGCTTAAGGTGTTAACCCGGGCGGAGTCGGTATCATCAAATGACCCGAATTTTCTCATCAATATCGCGGCACGGTATGTGGCCATGGGGAACCTAACCGATGCGGAGCGGGTTTACCAAAGCGCATACCGGAAGTTTCCAGCCGAGATGCACGTAGTAAATGAGGTAGCTTGGTTTTTCATCGATACCTTGCGCCGGCCCGACCGGGCAACGGAGATGGTAGAAATCTTGAAAAAGAAAGGCCAAGGTGCGAACGAGCAAGACACGGTGGGTTGGTATTATTTTCTTAAAGGCAAGGAGAAGGAGGCCGAGTACTACCTAACGGTGGCCCGTGCCCAGGACCCCCGTAACCCCATCATCGGTGCGCATTATGTTTTGCTCTTGGACAAAACCGGCAGAAAAAAGGAGGCGAAGTTAGAAGCGGCCAAGATTGTAGAGAAGCTGCCGCCGGGTGATTTGAAATCGCGCCTCCTTTCTCTTTCCCAGGCGAAGGATGAATGACGCGGATAAAGATATACTTGCTTGCCCTTGCCTTTTTCTTTGCCTATCACCCGGTCATCTACGATCTGAGGGATGCCGTTTTTACCAACGAACTCGCCCACCACACGCCGCTCGTGCTTTTACTTACCGGATACTTGATTTACGCAAAACGCGAGGAGATAAGGAAGATCCTCTCCTCCCCCCTTAAGCCCGATCAGGGCGCCTGGATGTTCGCAGGGTTGGGGGTGAATCTCCTCGGCTTGGGGGCGGGCGTGTACTACCTGGCCCAGCTTTCCATCCCCTTGACGATTTTCGGTGCCCTTCGGTACGTGGTTGGTCAGGAGCTTGCCCGATTTCTTGCCCCCTCCCTCCTCTTTCTCATTTTAGCCTTTCCCCTTCCCGGGAAGGTGTACGTAAGCCTCGTCTTCCCCTTGAAGCTTTTCGTCACCCATATTTCCGGTGTGATGCTTTCCCTTCTCGGGTTTCCCGTGCGGGTGCATGGAAATATCATCGAACTGCCTTCCATGACAGTCGGGGTGGAAGATGCCTGCTCCGGCTTGAGTTCCCTTATGGCCATGACGACCCTCGCCGTCTTTTGCGGCCTGTCTTTCCTCAAAACCTGGAAATCGAGGGCCATCGTCATGGTGGTGGTATTACCGGCCATTATGCTCGCCAACGTCTTCCGGGTCACGCTGAGTACGATGATGGCCTGGAAGTGGGGGGTCTGGATGCTGGAAGGCACATTTCATCTCCTCTGGGGGCTATTGGTTTTTGTCGTGGCAGTTATTTTGCTTATCTTGGCGGTCATGATCCTCAAGCGAAGGGAAAGAAGGGGTTTTTTCGGTGAGAGATAGAAGGTACCTTTGCGCCCTCCTTTGTCTCTTTCTTACGGGTTTCATAAGCCTGTATCTCACCTTGCGGACGAAGGCATCGGATCCCACCCTGCCCCGGGTCATTCCGGATCGGGTCCTGGATTGGGAAGGCGCCCCCTTTCGTACCGTTTTGCCTGGCGACTTGAGACCGGGTGATTACATCTTAAGGGAGTTCAAGAAAAAAGGTGGGCGAGTGATAAAGGTCATGATGGTTTTTAGCCCCACGGAGAATTATCATCCCCCCGCCCTCTGTTATCGGGGGGTGGGGCTCAAGATGTTTTCCCTGCCCCACATGCTGAGCTCGTCGGGAAAGATAAGGCTTGCCGGATTGGGGGCCTATGATGGAAACGAATTTATCTCCGTTTACCACGGATTTTACCTCGACGGTCAGATCATGCCCGATGGTGTGGGAAAGAAGGTATACGAGGTGAAGGAACGCCTTGTTCAAGGAAGGGTGAGGCAGTATTTCTTCGAAATGATGCAGGTGGCGGCCAAAGGCGAAGAAGGTCTCGCCCGGCAGGAGCTCGCCTCTTTGCTCGATTCTTTAGAGCCTTACCTTCTCGATGTACGTTGATGCTTTTGCAAATTTTGTTGCACATTCGGGAAAAATGCGTTAAATTACGATAAATTAAAATCTTAATTTTCATGGGGGGAGTAGGTTAGATGAAGGCCTCCGATTTGGCCAAGGGCCTCTTGAAGAAAACGGAAAAGGAAGTGCCGGTGCCGGGTGAGGAAACGGCGAAGGAGGGAAACCCTTCCGCGGCCGTCGAGCCGGAAGCGACACCGGTTAAAACTAAAAGAAGGATGCCCTCCTTTAGGTTGAGTGAATTGGAAATTTTGGGCTTACCTTTGGGAGAAGGAGAGTTAACGAAAGAAGAAGGGGTTTCGGAGTCCACCTTTCGCCCTCTTTTCCCCGAGTCGAAAGCACGGGATGAAGTTCCGGGGCCGAAGGAGGACATGCCGGATCTGCCGACCGCGCCCGAGGAGTTAAAAAGCGTCCCGGCCTTCCGGTTGAGTGATATGGCCGCTACCGTGCCTAAGCCCGCCTCTTTGGAACAAGGGGAACAGGAAGAGTCTGCCGCCTCCCTGGCGAAAGAGGAGAAGCCGACCTCTCCCGTGGCGAAGGAGGATCAAGAGTCGCTTACGGGTACCGATGCCGTCGGGTTGTATAGGATAGCCAAGACGTATCTTTCCGACTTAAGAGAGCGGATTAGGCGAGGGATGACCATTGATATCCGCCCGGTCGCGGAGGTGATGGGGAGGTTAATCAAGGAAAACCTCGTAACCGATGAGATCACTCAGGGTATCACCCTGATGAGCGGGGCGGAGGAATACTACGTTTCCCATGCGGTAAATACAGCGGCCTATGCCGTACGGGTAGGTCGGGGCTTGGGATACGATTTTGAGTCCTTAAAAGAGCTTGCCATGGCGGGTTTTCTCTGTGATATTGGATTGTTCATGATCCCGGAAGAGATCATAAACAAACAGGGCAAACTTTCTCCGGAAGAAGTCGAACTCATCAAGTCCCATACAGAAATAGCGCAAGAACTTCTGGCGCCGGTTGCGTCCCAGTATCCGGCTATGTTGCGGGCCATTGGCGAACATCATGAGCGAGAAAACGGCCAGGGTTACCCGAGAGGGTTGAAGGGGGAAGAAATCTCGGAGTTTGCCAAGATCATCGGGATTTGTGACTCCTACGTGGCCATGACCCATAACCGGCCGCACAAGAAGGCCCTCATCCAGACGGAGACCATCCGAGAACTTGTCTCCATGAAGGGGAATTTCTTTTCCGCCCGGATCATTAAAGCCTTCCTCGATGAGATTTCCATTTTCCCCATCGGGAGTTATGTGGTCTTGAACAATAAAATGATCGGGATGGTGGTGGCTACAAACCGCTACAGCCCCTTTAAACCTGCCGTCAAGATTCTCTACGATGAACATGGGCGTAAGTTCGAAAATCCTCGGGTGGTGGATCTCATGACCAATCCCGTTCTGAATATCGAAAGCAACATCTCTGTGGACGACCTTCCGCGCGGAAATTGAATGGGAAAGAGCATTTTCTGTCATAGTTTGAACTGCCTATTAGAAGCATCCGATTCGGAAGCGGGTAAGGTTATCGGCCGACTGGAGCAGCTTTTCCCGCCTATTTTTACGTCAGAAGATAAAATGGAAGCCCGGGTGTTCGAGGTCGCTTGCCCACAAAAGACGCTATCCCCACTTTTTCCCGCCGAGCCGGTTTACGTATCTGAGCCTTGCCACCGCTCGCCGGAAGAAGGGTCGAAGGGTAGGGTCTCGGCCATCGGCTTTCTCAACGGATTGCTCCTCTTTTTCTGGGGGGAGGGAAGGGCGAAATGCCTTCTCTTTTCCGATGAGGGCGGGGTAAATTTTCTCACGGGGAGTGCCCATCGGCTTTTCTTTGTCGCCTTTTCCCTCTGGGCGGCCGAACGTGGTGAGTTTTTGGTACATAGCGCCGCGGTGCGAAAAAACGAGAAGGGGTATCTCTTCTGGGGGAGCTCTGGGGCCGGCAAATCGACGATTTCCCGTTTTTTCCCTTCCAGGGAGGTATTCTCGGACGAGGCACCGTTGATTTTCCGGAAAAATGGAGCTTTTTATTGTGCCCGGACCCCTTTCTGCCAGCAGATGAGAAGGGAAGAAGTGCTCAAGCCGGATTGTGCACCTGTGGAAAGAAGCTTTTTTCTTCACCCAAGCACGAGCATTTCCGTTCAGGCACGCGATCGGCTTTCGGCCCTGGCGGAGATCGTGAAAAACCACATTCACTCTTTCTTTTTCATCCCGGCAGAGGTAAGGAGAAGGGCGTTCGATTTCTTTTACGATTTTTGCCGGATCGTGCCGGCGTTTGATCTTTTCTTTTCCTTGCCAGGGGACATTTCGGGTGTGTTGGACCCGTAGTATCGAGGCGCGAGAGGGGGGAAAATGGCCAAGAGAAGAAAAATTCAGGCGTCAAAGAAGACGCATTGGATAAATTATGTCGTCATTTTGGGCCTTCTGGCCTGTTTCCTCGTCGCTTTGTCTTTTTATCTCCTCCCCTTCGTCCGGTATTATCAACTGGAAAAAGCGATAAGCACACGGGATGCCGGGGCCATCGTCAATTACCTGAATCGGGGGGAGTTGAAAGAAAATATTTTAAAGAGGCGCGCCACTATGCTTCCCGTGAAAAAGGCAACTGCTCAGGCGGGTCCCCTTTCCATCGTTGATCTGGCCGTTCAGTGGTACGAGAAGGCAGCACGGCCGGATTTCGAGCGTTTGTTCACCACGGAGGGAATCTATGCCCTGATGGCCGAGTTAGGAAAGGGAGCGGAAGAGGATGAAGATGCCTGGCGCTTGGCCAACCGGGTGATCAGGAACACCTCTTTTAGCTATCAATCCCTCGATAGATTTTCTCTCAAGGTAAAAGACCTGCAAGGTCGTTTTGTCGGCTATGTGACCTTCGATTTCGCCCGGGAAGGCTTAAACTGGCAGCTTGTTGACATCCAGTTTCCCCTCTTTTAAGTCTGGGTAAGGGCATGCATGCACGGGGTTCAAACCTTTATCAAGCCACGGTAGCGGAGAACGGAAAGGGTAAAGGTTGTGTCCCGGATCGCCTGTTGTCCGGAAATCTTATAGGCCTTCATGAGGGAGCGAGAAATTTCGTATCCCGTATTTTCCCCGTTGCATAAGGCAAGAACGTGAAAGGCCGTTTCGTTTAAGCATAATTTATGGCCTTGATCGTCATTTACGATGATACCAGCGGGGGTGCGCTCGAAGTGCGTAGTTTCCTTGCGGATAGGTCTGGCACTCATAAAGGCCCCCCTTCCTAACTTTTGGAGAAATGCCCTGGCCTCCGCAAGTTTGATGGGGGAAAAAAGAGAGGCGGCCGCAAGAGAGAGGGTGCCTGTCATCAGGCTTCGCCTGGATATTTTAATCATAGCGAGTCTTCCACGACTTTTTCTATCATGGTTTTGTCAATTTCCCGTGCCCTTACACTAAAGCCCATGAGTAACGCGAGATCGCAGATACTGTTTATTTTTCTCGGAATGCCCTCGGAATAGTGAAAAATCGTTTCTACTGCCCCATCGTTGAAAATGGGGGTTTTCCTTCCTGCCTTTTCCAGGCGGAAGGTTATGTATTGCCTCGTTTCTTCTTCATTCAACGGGTTGATGTGGTATCTGATGGCAATCCTCTGATCGAGCTGTTTCAATTTACGGATGATGTCAGCCAGTTCTGGTTGACCGACGAGAAGCATGGTGAGGAGAAAACGGTCGTTGAGCTGAAAGTTTAAAAGGAGGCGGATTTCTTCGAAGGTCTCGAGAGGGATGATCTGCGCTTCGTCGATGATGAGGATGGTGTTCTTTCCGCCCCGCATATTTTCCATGAGCTTTTCGTTGAAGACGGAGAGAATCTGAGATTTGGAGTCCGAGGGGGCCTCTAATCCCAGTTCGTTTAATGCTTCTTTGAGGAAGTCGATGGGGGTGAGACTGGGGTTGGTGATGAGGCCGATGTCGAACTCATCATCCGGGAGATGCTGAATGAGCACGCGGCTCAAAGTCGTCTTTCCGCTTCCCACTTCACCCGTGATCAAGGCGGCGCCCTTCATGCGTTTAATGACGTAGGTCATGCGCACCAGGGCCTCTTTATGCTCTGTGGAATAGAACATGAAGTGGGGATCCGGGACGTTTTCGAAGGGATACCTGTTTAGTTCCCAGTATTCGAGATACATTGCCAAAGCCCCTCTATGGACATATAGATTTCGGAAAAGCACTGCCGATACTCGAAAGGAGACTTTTTGTAGGGATCTCTTATGTCGCCGTTCTTCCCGTCGTATTCCCGGGAACAGGATTTTAGGAGTTTGATCTTGGCGGCAAATTCCGGGTAATCTTGGCGCAGCCTATCTTCCTGGGATGATTCCATCACAAAAACCCAATCCGCTTCGGCCAGCATTTCTTTCGTAAGCAGGCGCGCGCGGTGGCCGTAGAGGGGGTAGCCCATTTCTTTCAGGATCCTTTCGGCGGTTTCGTCTCCATTGAGCCCATTTATCTGCATAAGTCCGGCCGAGGCAACCTCTACATCCTTTCGCCCTGCCTTTCTCAACTTGCCTTTTAATATGGCTTCTGCCATATAGCTTCGTACAATGTTGGCCGTGCACACGAACAAAATTTTCATTTTGATCAATGTATAATTTTTTTGTAGGGTTGGCAACAATTTTTTGTGCTAGAGGGATGAACGATGGATATTTCGCGCCGCTCTGTTTTTTTCGTGTCCGATAGTACGGCGATTACCGCCGAGACCCTGGGGCACTGCCTCCTTGCCCAGTTTGACCACATTAAGTACGATCCCATCACCTTTCCCTTTATCGACACGGTGGAAAAGGCAGAAAAGCTTGTCCACCAGATCAACATAGAGGCCGCAAATACGGGGCTGGCACCCATTGTCTTCAGCACCCTGGTGAGTAAGGAGATAAGGGATAAGGTTAAAAAGAGCCGCGGGATATTCTTGGACCTCTTCGATACGTATCTCGAGACCTTGGAACGGGAGCTGAGTGTACCTTCTTCCCATATTGTGGGAAGGTACCACAGTTTATCCGATGTAAATAGTTACGATGTGCGGATCGATGCCATCAACTACGCCTTAGGGGCAGATGATGGAACCGGTACGAAGGAGTACGACCGGGCAGATGTAATCTTAATCGGTGTCTCCCGGGCTGGAAAAACGCCGACCTGTCTTTATCTGGGCATGCAGTTCGGCATATATGCGGCCAACTATCCTCTTACAGAGGAAGACCTGTTGGGAAGAAGGGGTGAGATGCCCGCCGTTCTTTTGCCTTTCCGCCCCAAGCTTTACGGGCTCACCATAAATCCCGAGCGTCTGCAGAAAATCCGCTCCCAGAGGCGCCCCAACAGTCGCTACGCGTCATTTTCTCAGTGTCGGCTGGAAGTGGAGGCAGCGGAGGCCTTTTTCGAGAAATGGTCGATACCCTATCTCAACGTTACCACCATGTCCGTCGAAGAGATCGCCTCCAAGGTGCTCCATGAAACGAATCTGGGCCGTCGCGTGTGGTGATTTTATAGAGAAAGGATGAAGCGCCCTTCTTTAACGATAATCGTATCATCCACCCAGACCTCGCCCCCCGGCCTTAAGTCACAGATCAGGTCCCAATGAATGGCCGATCGGTTCATGCTTCCCGTCTCCGGGTACCCCGCGCCCAGGGCGAGGTGAAAGGTGCCCCCTATTTTCTCGTCGAATAGAATTTCTCTGGTAAAGTGCGTAATGTTTGTGTTCGTGCCCAGGGCAAATTCACCCACATAGGAAGCCCCTTCATCGGTGGCGATTATCTCTTGGAGAAAGGTTTCGTTCTTTTCCGCCTTGGCCTCCACGACCCTACCTCCCTCAAACGCCAGCCGGATGCCGGAGACTTCCCGTCCCTCGTATATGGCGGGGTAGGAGAAGGTAACGAAACCTTCCACACTTTTTTCCACCGGTCCTGTGAATACCTCTCCGTCCGGCATGTTGTGGCGCCCATCGCAGCTTATGAAGCGTCGGTTTTCGATGGATAAGGTAAGGTCGGTTCCCGGGGCAAGGAGGCGTACCCTTTTTTTTCCTTGAAGCCAGCGACATAGTTTTTCCTGCCAGACAGAAAATTTCTGCCAGTAAAGGACGGGGTCGCTTTCATCGGCCAAACAGGCCCGATAAACAAAATCTTCGAAGTCGTGAAGAGACATCTCGGCGTCCTGGGCATAAGCATTGGTGGGGAAAAGGGTGACTACCCATTTTAGGGCCCCTTCTGCGGCGCGCTTCATGAATATGTCCATGTATGGGCGGCGCCCCTGGCGGTAGCGGGCGATGCGGGCAGGATCGATTTGGCTTAGCGCGCGGGTGTTTTCGTGACTGAGGACGGTGATGGAGGCGTCGAAGGTTTCAATAGCCATCAGGAGGGGGGGAGGGAGAAAGGCAAGCTGGTCATCGGAGGCATGGCGATATAGGGCTTCTTCGATTCCCGGGAGGGAGACATTCATGAAGGGGTAGCCTCCGCTTTTCAGGATGGCCACGTAAATGGCGGATAGGAGGGGCGCGGCGTTGCTTGCACCTTGAATCAGCACTTTGTCTCCGGGCTTTACAGCGGTAGAATATCGAACGAGAAGTTCGGCCAGTTTTTCTATTCTCGCATCCATCCGATCTTCACCTCCAAAAAACAAGAGAGGCCTTCCCTGCGGGAAAACCTCTCTTTGTGCTTTACGTGCAGTTTACCTCATTCCTCCTGGTGGGGAATGTTCGTGCCCCGGGGCGTGTAGTGCGTGTGGAGGAGTTCGTGGGATTTGTGCCCCAGGGGTTCGTGGAGGAAATTCTTGTAAAGTTTCTGCACCGAAGGGTTTTCGTGGGATTGTCTTATCTTTTGGACCTGCGAATCGTCCACGTAGAGGGCGCCGGCCCTCTTTGCCCGGATTTCCATGGTCGTGGGAATAGGTTCGCCGCCGCCGCCCACGCACCCGCCGGGACAGCACATGACCTCGATAAACGCGTAGTCTGCCTTACCTGCCCTTATTAAGTCCATTAGCTTTCTCGCGTTCCCTAAGCCATGGGCAACGGCCACCTTTACCTTTCCTATGGGGGGAATTTCGAGGGTGGCCTCCTTTACCCCTTCCAGGCCCCGCACGGGTGTAATGTCCAAGGAAGGCATTGCCTTGCCCGTGATTATAAAGTAAGCCGAGCGCAAGGCAGCCTCCATCACGCCTCCCGTCGCACCGAAAATCGTTCCGGCGCCCGTGTATTCGCCCATGGGGGCATCCGGCTCTTCATCGGGCAGATTGACGAAATCGATGCCCGCTTCCCTTATCATCCGGGCGAGTTCTCGGGTGGTGAGTACGAAGTCCACGTCTCGATAGCCGCTGTCCTTCATCTCCGGTCGCTGGGCCTCGAATTTCTTGGCCGTACACGGCATGATGGAAACGACGACGATCTTGGCCGGATCGATGCCTGCAAATTCTGCATAGTAGGTCTTGGCCAAGGCGCCAAACATCTGCTGGGGTGATTTGCAGGTGGAGAGGTGGTCGAGAAGGTCCGGGTAGAAGTGTTCGCAGAATTTGATCCATCCCGGGCTACAGGACGTAATCATGGGCAGTTTGCCCCCTTCCTTTACCCTTTTTACGAGTTCGTTTCCTTCCTCTACAATGGTGAGATCGGCGGTGAAATTGGTGTCGAATACCTTATCGAATCCCAGGCGCCTTAAGGCGGCGATCATCTTCCCCGTGACTAATGAACCGGGAGGCAGGCCAAATTCCTCTCCCAGGGCGGCTCGGATGGCCGGCGCTTCCTGAACGACTACGTGTTTTGTGGGGTCCTGGAGGGCCTCCCAAACCTTCTCCACATCATCTTTCTCATAGAGGGCCCCCACGGGGCAGGCAAGAATACACTGGCCGCAGGCGACACAGTTCGTCTCCGCCAAGGGGAGATTGAAGGCCGGGACCACCCTCATTTCGCTGCCGCGCCAGGCGGGGGTGAGGACGCTCACCGTTTGAATGTTCTCGCAGACGGTAACGCAGCGCATGCAACCGATGCACTTTCGGCTATCCCGAACCACGGAGGGGCTGGAACGGTCTATCATGCCCTCGGCCGGGAACTGGGTGCGGCTGAAACGCACCTCCTTTACCCCGACTTGTTCCGCCACGCGCTGGAGTTCGCAGTTACCGTTGCGTACACAGTAGGTGCATTCCTGGGGATGATCGGCAAGGAGCAATTCCACCACCAGGCGGCGAGCCTTTCGCACCCGCTCCGTTTTGGTATGAATTTTCATCCCGTCGGCCACGGGGAAGACACACGAAGCGACCAAGTTTCTCTGCCCCTCAACTTCGCTTACGCACACGCGGCACTGGCCGGGGGTGTGGCCCGCCTCGAACCAGGCGCAGAGGGTGGGAATGTTTATCCCCGCCTTTTTTGCCGCTTCATAAACGGTGGTACCGCTTTGTACCTCTACCTTAATATCGTCAATGGTTACAGTCACTGAAGCCATTTTTTTCCTCCCTTGCGTTTCCTTGAAAGTTATATTTCCGCATCACACCTGAGGCAGCGACAGGCTTCCCTGTAAGCGTCCTCTTTTGTGAATCCTAATTCTACTTCGGCAAACCCGAGTACCCGCTCGGCCCCGTGCAACTCCGGCATGGCAACCTGGGGTGATTCGATGGTCTCTTCATCGATGATGAGGGGAACATCTATCTTCTCCTCGGGTGGCTCTTCGTAAGGCGGTTCGCCATTGGCCAGGCGGATGGCGCCGTCTATGTCCTTGGCCGCCTGGTGTCCGGCGGCAATGGCGGCGATGACCGTATCTGGTCCCGTTACCACATCACCCCCCGCGTATACGCGCGCGTTGTGGGTGCGGGAACGGCTGCCCGGTGCCAGATCCACACATTCCCACCGGTTGATGGAAATGCCGCTGTCTTTCGGAAGGAAGGAAACATCGGGTGTCTGACCGATGGCGGCGATGACGGCATCCACCGGCAGGGTATACTCGGAACCCTTTATGGGAACCGGTCTTCTCCGCCCGCTGGAGTCAAAGTCGCCCAGAGACATCTTTTGGCAGACGATGGCTGATACGGTTCCATCCTTACCCAGGATCTTTGTCGGGGCCACGAGGAATTCTATTTTCACGCCTTCTTCCTCGGCAGCCTTTATTTCTTCGGGGGCGGCGGGCATATCCTGCCGTTCGCGCCGGTAAAGAATCGTGACTTCGGCCCCTAACCTCAAGGCCACCCGTGCAGAATCGATGGCCGAGTTTCCGCCACCGATGACCACCACCTTCTTGCCTAACTGTTTCTTCCCTTTGATCCAGGCCTCTTCGTTTAAGTTGAAGTCTCGGAGAAACTCCACACTACCGAAGACGCCCTTTAAGTCCTCGCCTTCGACGTTCATACGCTGGCTCTTATGGGCGCCGGTGGCAACGTAGATGTAATCGTAGTTTTTATTGAGCTCTTCGAAGGAAATGTCCTTGCCGACCTTCGTATTGCATTTGATTTCTACCCCTAAGGCCCGGATGGCATCTATTTCTCTGGCCAGTACTTCCCGGGGAAGGCGGTAGGAGGGGATGGCCCAGCGCATCATGCCACCTGGCTCCGGTAGTTCCTCGAATACGGTCACCTTGTAGCCCCGCTTGGCCAGGTCCTGGGCGGCCGTAAGTCCGGCGGGTCCGGCCCCGATGATGGCGATCTTTTCTTTCCTGGTCACAGGTACCGGCGTGACGGGGGGGCGGGGGGCATGGTCGGTGATGTACCGTTTGAGGTACTTGATAGCCACCGGTTCGTCTAACTTGCCGCGTCGGCACTTGCTTTGGCACTTGTGATCGCAAACCCGACCGCAGACGGAGGGGAAGGGATTGGTCTTGAGGAGTACCTTGTAGGCATCTTCCAGTCGATCGGCCCGCACGAGGGCAATGTAGGATGGGATGTCCATGCCAATGGGACACGTATGCTGACAGGGGGATTTGAATAGGGCCGTGCAAACCGCCGCCCGGCATTTGTGATCTCTTATGTGTTCTTCGTATTCCTCCCGGAAATAGCGGATCGTGCTGAGCACGGGGTTGGGAGCCGTCTGCCCGAGGCCGCAGAGGGAGGCGTCCTTGATGATTCGGGCGAGCTCTTCGAGGAGTTCGATATCTCCTTCCTTCCCCTGGCCCTGGGTGATGTTATTGAGAATCTCCAACATGCGTTTGGTGCCTTCCCGACAGGGCGTACATTTGCCGCAGGACTCGTCCTGGCAGAATTCCATGAAGAACCTGGCCATATCGACGGCGCAGGTATCTTCGTTCATGACGATGAGGCCGCCGGAGCCCATAATAGCACCCAGCTCCGTCACGTTTTCGTAGTCAATGGGCACGTTGAGGTGTTGCACGGGAATGCATCCACCCGATGGGCCACCGAGCTGGGCCGCTTTGAACTTCTTCCCCTTGGGGATGCCTCCGCCTATGTCGTAAACAATGGTGCCGAGGGTCGTACCCATGGGAACCTCGACCAAACCGACGTTGTTCACGTCACCGGTAAGGGCGAACACCTTTGTACCCTTGCTTTTTTCCGTTCCTATGCTGGCAAACCACTCGGCGCCGCGAAGGATGATCTGGGGTACGTTGGCAAAGGTTTCTACGTTGTTCAGGACGGATGGTTTTTGCCAAAGGCCCGCGACGGCAGGAAAAGGTGGCCTCGGGCGGGGCATGCCGCGCTTACCCTCGATGGAGGTCATAAGGGCCGTCTCTTCCCCGCAGACGAAGGCACCCGCACCCTGATAGATCTCCAGGTCGAAATCGAAACCGGTACCCAAGATGTCTTTCCCTAAGAGGCCGTATTCCTTGGCCTGGGCGATGGCGATGGTCAAACGATGGATGGCGAGGGGATACTCCGCCCGGCAATAGATGTAACCTTGGTGTGATCCGATGGCTTTGGCGGCGATCACCATGCCCTCGAGGACGGCATGGGGATCGGCTTCGAGGACGCTCCGGTCCATGAAGGCGCCCGGGTCACCTTCATCGGCGTTACAGATGACGTATTTCACTTCGCCCGGTGAAGCGGCGGCAAATTTCCACTTGAGGCCCGTGGGGAACCCCGCACCTCCTCTTCCACGCAAGCCGGAAGCCATGACTTCGCTTATAATCTGCTCCGGCGTCATCTCCGTTAAGGCTTTGGCCATGCCCTGGTAACCATCCCGAGCGATGTACTCGTCGATCTTTTCCGGATCGATGAGGCCGCGATTCCTGAGAACCCGTAGCTCCTGATGGGCGAAGAAAGGAATGTCCTGCATGGTAGGAATGGCCTTTTCCGTGGTGGGTTCTCGATAGAGGAGGCGTTCGAGGACGCGGCCTTTTACGAGGTGCTCTTCCACCAGCTCCGGGATGTCGGTGGGTTTTACGAGGGTGTACATGACACCATCCGGATAGACTACCATGATCGGCCCCATGGCGCAGAAGCCGTTGCACCCCGTCTCTACCACCTTTATTTCTTCCGTTATTTTCCTCTTATCCAGCTCGGCGATGAGGGCCTTTTTAACCTCGAGGCTGCCCGAGGCATGACAACCCGTACCGCCACAGATGAGTATATGGGAGCGAAATACTTTCATTTCGACCGTGATCCTCCTTCAGTTCTATTTTATTTGCTCGGCGCCCCGCGCCAGGACGAAAGGCGTCTGGATTTCACCGGCCAGGATGTGTCTCTTGAAAACCTGGCGCATCTTGTTGGGGTTCATGTATTCGTACTTGATGGGTTCCTGCCCCACAATTTCCACCGTGACGAGAGGTTCACGACTACACAGACCCATGCAGCCGGAGGTAGTAACCATGACATCCGTCACCCCCGACTCTTCGATTTCTTTCATGAGGGCATCGAGCACCTCTTTCGCACCCGAGGCGATGCCGCAGGTGCCCATGTGAACGGTGACCTTTACCCTTTTGTGGCCTTCTCTAAGAGAAGTTTCCGCCACCACCCTTTCCTTGATCTTTTTCAAGTCTTCTATCGTTAACTTTGGCATCTTTCTACCTCTCCCGTCTTACTGGTATTTGTTCAGGGTGTCTTTCAGCTTGGCCGGTTTCATACGGCCGTGCACCTCGTTGTCGATCACAACCACGGGACCCAAACCGCACGCCCCGAGACATCGCACCGTCTCATACGTAAACCGTCGGTCAGCGGTGGTTTCCCCTTCCTTCACGCCCAAGGTTTTTTCCAGCGTTTCGGCAATGGCCTTTCCCCCACGCACGTAACAGGCCGTGCCCAGACATACGCGGATGGTATGTCTTCCCCGGGGGGTCATGGTGAAGAACGAGTAGAAGGTCACCACCCCAAAGACGCGGCTAAAAGGCAAGTTCAAACCATTGGCAATTCGCTTCTGGACCGAGACGGGCAGATACTCAAGCAGCATCTGCGCTTCTTCCAATACCGGGATGAGACTCCCGGGCTTGTCTTTGTAGCGCTCGATAATCTCGTCCAGCTTTGCCACCTGTTCTGGAGTAAACTCCTTCAACAATTCATCTTTTTCCTCTTTCATTTACACCTTTCCTCCTTCGTATGCAAAAGAAGTTATCCTTCTGGACATAGCTCCTTTACGTTCGAGTTCACAAACTTACGGATGAAATTCAAAACCTCCGGATGGTTCATGGGTATGCCCGAAAGTTCTTTTTCGATTTGGGCCGTATCCATCTCGAAGACCCCTTGCGTGCTTTGGTGGCGATACACAAGGCGGGTGGAAGGATTGCCCGCGATGAGGGCGCATATTGCTCCGCCCACGTCCCCTAAGGGTTGCCGGTCGATGTGTTTGAGGCCCATTTTGGCCGTTACCTTCGTTCCTTTACCTGGTTCCGACTCGAGGGTGAGCATGCCTCCCGTTCTTTCCGCCGCCTGGGCCAGCATGGGGAGTCCTAAACCGACCTGCCTCACCTTTTTGGTCGTATAGAATGGGTCAAGGGCCTTCCCTTTTTCTTCTTCCGTCATACCGTGCCCGTCATCCGTAATTTCGAGGGTGAGAAACCCCTCTCGCTCATCCACGCGCACCTCGATGAAAATATTCTTCGCCCCGGCCCGCAGGGAGTTTTCGCCTATATCCAGGATGTGATGGGAAAGTTCAATCATGACCGTAGATAACCTGGCGTCCTTTCTCGTTGTGGAAAGCCATCTTAAGCTCCCTGACGGTGGGCGAAAACATCATGATTTCCGTTGCGCCTTTGCCTATGTCCCCGATAAAGTGGGCGTCAGAAGAAGTAATGAATGTAAGATGCTTAAGCTCGGGGAATAACCTTCTTGCCTCCCCTATGGACAGGCGGGGAGAAACTTCTACGGCGTCGAATCTCATGTCGGGGGAAATAAAACCTAACTGACCGATAACGCTAAAACTTTCCCGATCGATATGGGCGGCTATCGCCACCCCGCCCGCCTCATGAACGGCATCGATGATGGTCTTCAGAGGAAGATCGGTGGCCCCGATGAGCAGTCGATCGCAGAAGCCTTCCACTTCATCTTTCTCGTTTACGATGGGCTGACATCCGAATTTTTCCTCGATGTTCGATCCGGGCAAATGGCGATATACCATCTCCTGGAAGGGAATCACGTTGGATGAATTTTCAAAGAGCGCAACTACGTGTACTTCTTCGCGACTTGTGACCTCCATCCCAAAAATTACCTTGAGGGGCAAGCCAGCGGCGGCCTTTTCCACGAAACCCGCGTTTTCTGCCGTGTTGTGGTCGCAGATGGCAATGCAATCGAGTCCCTTTTCCAGTGATTTTCGCACGATGGCCCGTGGATACATGTCCAGGTCCCCACAGGGAGAAAGACACGTGTGGATGTGGAGGTCGCATCTGAATACGCGCAGCATCGAAATCCGTCCATTTCACCTCAAAAAAAAAGACCATGCGGCCATGGTCTTCGGTTACAAAAAACTTACCCCCTTTGCCTTGGCAATGAGGATGTATATCCTGCCCGCCAACTCAAAAGCGGGAAACGAGGAGACGAGGATTGGCATACCCACTTCGTTTGCCTTTTCCACCGTTTCCGCCAAGGGTTCACACCTGTTTACGAGGACAATGCCGGCTAAGTCTTTTAAGTCCGCGACGGCGACGATATTCTGATGTGTTTGCCTGGTGATCCAGACCTGACCTTCCCGGGCGTTGCCCATGACATCACTTAGAAGGTCGCCCACATAGCCGCCTGAAACTTCTTTCTCCATCTTTTCCGCGGCGGCTCTGACCTTTAAATCGAGTTCCCTTGCAATATCAATTAATTTCATTTGGTTCCTTTTCGTTTACCTTTACCACCATGTGAAGGTGGGTACCCTTTCCCACTTCCGATGAGATTTTAAAGATATCCGAATAGGTGTTTATGTTGAAGAGACCCATGCCCGCGCCAAATCCCATTTCCCTTATTTTCTCATTGGCCGTCGAATATCCCGCCTGCATGGCGAGCTCTATGTCTTCTATCCCCGGGCCTATATCGTCTGCTTCCACGATTACCTCTTCCGGCTTCACGATGAGTTTGATTTCGCCCCGGGTAGCGTAGGAAACGATGTTTATTTCTGATTCGTACGCGACCAGGGTAGCACGCCTGATAATCTCCTTAGGTAAATTCAAGTTTTTCAAAATGGCCTTTATCCGGCCCGATACCTGCCCTGCCGTTTCAAAATTGCCACCTTCGACCGGAAAGGAATCTTGGTAAATTATTCCATCACCCTGTGGCACGATCGCTTTCAACCTTCTCCATACATCCCCTGATACCTTTGGAGTATAACCTCCCGGCCGACTCGAAGAGTATGTACTTGGTGGCGAGAATGGGAATTCCCAATTCTTCGGCGAGTCGGATGGTTTCCGGTGTCGGTTTTTTACCCCGCACCATGACGATAGCTGCAATATCCAGCACATCGGCCGTTCGTACCACCTGAGGATTCGTAAGACCCGTAAGCAGTAAGCTGCCCGGTTTGGCAAAGGCAAGGACGTCGCTCATAAGGTCCGCGCCAAAGGCCGTGGATATCTCTTTATCCAATTGGACTTGACCGACGAGAACCTCTGCCTCGAGTAATTCTTTTATTTCGCGAAGTGTCATTACCTTACCCCTAATGAGTTGGCCGAGGCTGGCATCAGTTATCACAGCGTAACGGCGTCAAAATTTTCGCTTCCCCGCTTACCATATAGGTCGTACCCTGTCAACCAAATAATGCCTCTTCATCGGCCAATAAAAACTTTGCGTCGGCCCGTAAATTAAGTTAATTATTTGAACATGGGCCCTGAAGTTGCGTCTTATTTGAACTTTCTTGCCCTGGAGCGGGGGGCATCGCCCCTCACGCTGGAGGCCTACGAGCGCGATCTGAAAGGTTTTATGTCTTTTTTAGAGGCGCGGGGGCGAAAAGCTCTCGCAGAGGTAAGGAGTGAAGATGTAACGGATTTTCTCGTCCACCTCCGGGAAGAAGGCTTGTCCTCGAGCTCGGTGAATCGGGTACTGGCAGCCGTAAGGAGCTTTTTCCGCTTTCTGGTAAGAGAGAAGCTTATTTCCGTCAATCCTGCCGGGGGTGTGGAGAGAATCAAGGGGTGGAAGAAACTCCCCCATGCCCTAACGAGGGGAGAAATGGAAAGGCTCCTTTCCTGCCCGGCGGGAGAAAGTCCGTCCGCCGTAAGAGACCGGGCCATTATGGAGCTCATGTACGCCACAGGTTTGCGGGTTTCGGAAGTGGTGTCACTGCGTTTGGGGAATATAAACTGGTATGGCGGGTATCTCGTTACGCGGGGAAAGGGTGGCAAGGAAAGGGTAGTACCCATGGGGGAAAAGGCCCTCATGGCGTTGAAAACGTATCTGGATGAAGTAAGGCCCCGATTGATGAGGGGCCAAGGCACCGATATCCTATTTCTTAACCGTTCGGGGAAGGGTTTTACGCGCCAAGGTCTGTGGAAGATAATAGGGAAGTATGCGCGGATGGCCCAATTGGAAGGGAAGGTACATCCCCACACTTTCAGGCACTCCTTTGCCTCCCATCTCCTCGAAGGCGGGGCCGATCTCCGGGCGGTTCAGCTCATGTTAGGACATGCGGATATTTCCACCACCCAGATTTATACCCACGTAACCCAGGAGCGCCTCCGTTTGATCCATCGAAAATATCATCCTCGAGGGTAGGAAGAAGGCATGGAACTCTCATTTCGGCGAGGACGCCCAAAAGAAAAACGAAAATCGAAAGCGGCCTTCTACATAGTCTCTTTATTTGTTTGTTTGATCCTCGCCGTGATTGTCCTCTTTCGCGTGGCTTTCCCCCTGGGAGTAGGAGGGGAAAGGGTCAAGAACTTCTTTGCCTTTTACCTCCTTCACGAACCCCCTCGTTTCTACTATTTGGTCGGGGAGAAGAACGGCCGGGAGCTCCTTATCAAGAGAAACGATACCCTACTCATCTCCTATAAAGACGAGCTGGTTTTCAGCGCGGCGGTTACGGATTCCATAGGAGGTAAGGGAATTTCGGTGACGATCGACGGCCTGGCCGGGGAAAATTGCTTAGGCAAGACGTGGCAGGCCAAGACCCTCATAGATCAAGCCCTTTCCCAGATTCCGAATCCTAAGGTGGGGGTCATGGAATCGGGTTTGCGCCTCCGCGTGAAATACCGGGGGAGAGAAATCGCCACCGTACCTATTCAAATTGACGTTTCAACCCAGGACCTTCTTCGCTTCGCCGCGGAGACGGAAAACATTGGCCAGAAGATAGAGTATCTCGAAAAACTCCTCGCCACGGGAGGGGAGGTAAAGGTCGAAAGGCTCCTGGCGGAGGCCTATATGAGGGCCAAGAGGTACAAGGAGGCCGCGCATCATTACCTTGCCTTTTTGAAGCACGAGCCCCAAGACATGGCGGCCCTGAATGGTTTGGCCCGGTGCTACCGGGAACTCGGCCGATGGGATCTTCTCGCCGAGCTGTACGGGGAGATGGGTAAGATAAATCCAAAGGATGCCATGATCTTCGCCGCCCGGGGCGAGGCGTACGGTAAAATGGGGAAGTGGGACAAAGCCATAGAGAACCTAAAAGAGGCGGTAAGATTGGCCCCGGACAAACCGGAGGTGAGGGCTTCCTATGCCGTTGCGCTGGAAAAGGTGGGTCGGATAGGAGAGGTCTTGGGAGAATACGAACGGGCCGTAAAACTGGACCCCAAGAATGTAAATCTTCGTGCCCTTTATGCCAATGCCAGACTGAAGGCCAAAGATTACGAAGGGGCCATTCGCGAATACCAGGCTGTCGTGAAGCTCGACCCCCAAAATGCCGCGGCTTACGCCAGCCTGGCCGCCGCTTATGGAGCCCATGGAGATAGAGCAAAAGAGGTGGAAAACTACGAGAAGGCTGTGAGATTGAGCCCCGGAAATCCCACTTTGCATTATAACCTTGCTGTGGCCTTGAGCAAGGCGGGGCGATGGTCGGAGGCGGAGAGGGTTTTTCAAAAGGTCCTGGCCCTGTCGCCGGGGGACATGGATACCCTTTTACAACTTGCCGACGGTGCGTTACGGGCTAAGCACTACCGTGAGGCAGCCCGCTATTACGGGCAAGTTCTGAAGAAAAATCCGGGAAATGCGCAAATATATATAAACGCCGCTTATGTTTATGAAGCACTTCACGATGAACGCCGGGCGGCCGTGTTGTATGAACAGGCCATCTCCAAGGGGGCGCAAGATGCCCAGGTTTATTACCATCTCTATGAGCTTTACTCTAAGATGGGCAAGAAGGCCGAGGGGATACGCGTCTTGGAGAGGCTAGTAAAAGCCAATCCCCAGAGTAAGGCCATGAACATCCTTATCGATTACTACGTGAAGGAAAAGAGATTTGAGGACGCCTTGAGAATAGGAAAGAGGATGGTATCTCATTTCCCCCGGCAGGCCCAGTCATACGTGGGGCTGGCGCGCATCTACAGGTGGATGGGGAAGGTGGACGAGGAAATAGGAAATTATCGGGAAGCCCTTAAATACGAAAAGGAGGACGACACTATTTACCTCGCCCTCGCCCAGGCTTGTGAAAAAAAAGGTTTGTACGAGGAAGCGTTGAAGGCATATAAGATGGCATTCGAACTCAATCCCAATTCACCTGCGGCAGAAAAAATACGTGAGCTCAAGGTGAAAGTGATCGAAAAAAGACTGGAAAAACAAGAAGGGACAGGAAAATGAGGGAAGTCCGCATCGGTGAAATCGTAATGGGGCAAGGAAACCCCATCGTTTTAATTGCCGGCCCCTGTGTCATAGAGGATTACGCCTCCACCATCTCCATAGCCAAGAAGCTCAAAGAAATAAAAACTGCCCTGGGCATTCCTTTAATTTTCAAGGCTTCCTACGATAAGGCCAACCGTTCTTCCGTGGATTCTTACCGGGGACCGGGACTGAAAGAGGGCTTGGAAATTCTTCGGGCGGTAAAAAGAGAGGTCGGTTTGCCCGTGCTCTCCGATGTGCATAGATTCGAAGAAATAGGACCGGCAGCGGAGATTTTGGATGTCCTCCAGGTGCCGGCTTTTCTCTGCCGACAGACAGATTTTGTGATGGAGGTAGCCAGGCAGGCGAAGGTGATCAACGTGAAAAAGGGGCAGTTTATGGCCCCCTGGGAGATGGGAAACGTGGTGGAAAAGGTGAAAAGGGCGGGAAACGAAAATCTCATCATTACCGAAAGAGGGACGGTTTTTGGATACAACAACCTGGTGGTCGATTTTCGCTCCCTTCCCCTCATGAAGGCCTTCGGTTTCCCCGTCGTCTTCGATGCCACCCACAGTGTGCAACAGCCCGGTGGCCTGGGAAAGGCCTCGGGTGGAGACAGGGAAATGGCTCTTTATCTGGCCCGGGCGGCTGTGGCGGTGGGGGTAGATGGCATATTTTGCGAGGTACATCCGGACCCCGACTGCGCCCTCTGCGACGGACCCAATTCCCTGAGGCTAAGCGAGCTCGATGAGGTCATAAGAGAATGGATGGCCCTGGATGGATTGGTAAAGGCGAGAAAGGGGTAAGTTAAAGGTGAACGATTTGGCTCCGGCGTTAAGGGAGAAACTTTTAAAGATTCGGGTGCTCATCCTCGATGTGGACGGCGTCCTTACAGACGGGCGCATCATCATAGACGACGATGGGAAGGAGAGCAAATTCTTTGACGTAAGAGACGGTCATGGCCTCAAAGTGCTCATGAGATATGGGATCGATGTGATATTTATGACGGGGCGTAATTCGCGGGTCGTTGAGCATCGGGCTCGGGAATTGGGCGTGAAGGAGGTTTATCAGGGCATCTGGGACAAGCTTGCCTGCTATGAGGAAATTCTTACTCGCCGAAAGCTGACGGATGAGGAAGTGGCCTTTGTGGGGGATGATATCGTAGACATCCCCGTTTTGAGGAGGGTGGGGTTTGCCGCTACGGTGGCGGATGCGGCGGATGAAACGCTGGCCTATGTGGATTACGTGGCGAAGAAGAGGGGCGGTCGGGGAGCCGTGCGGGAAATCTGTAATCTTCTGCTGAAGGCCCAAGGATACTGGCCTCAGGTGAGAGAAAAGTATCAATTTTAGTTTACATCTTGAAGGTGGGGTGCTAAATTAGTTTGGCCAGAAAGTCGAAAACCTGGATTTTTATAGTCGTATTGATGGTCGGGGCAGCCGCTTTATTCATCACCCTGGAAAGAGGAAAGAAGGAGATACCCCTCAAGATTATCCCCGAAGGCATCGATATCCAGGCGCAGGATGTGGTTTATACGGACCTGGGAAAAGATGGAACCAAATTGGAGATTCGGGCGAAAAAGGGTGAATATTTGAGAGGGGAAGGAAAGGCCGTATTTGAACAAATCTACGCCGTGATCGAGAGACCGGGCGGTGAAAGGTATATTGTGACGGGAGATCGGGCAGTCATGGGGACGGAAAACAAGACGGCGGACATCTACGGTCATGTTGTCATCACCTCGAACCGTGGTGATAGGATAACGACGGATAGTATCCACTACAGTGAAAAAGACCGGAAGCTATGGACGAACGATAAGGTTTACCATGAGGGACCCCGAATGAAGATTCAAGGGCGGGGGCTCGTCGTGTATCTGGATAGGAAGGAACTGCGCTTGAAAGAAAATGTGAAGGCTTTGGTAGATAAACCATGAATGGCGGAAAAATCTGGGTGGGCTTTTTGACCATCATCTTCGTGGGCTTGCTTTCTCATCCCATCGGGGCGGAGGAGAAAAAGCCCCCGGCCCCCCCCATTCATATCCAATCCAATACGTTGGAAGCCTTGGAGGAAAAGAAGCTCGTGATCTTTTCCGGCCAAGCGGTGGCGGTCCGGGGGGATATGGTGCTGAAGGGAGACCGGATTCTGGTATACTATAAAAGCACCGAAGGGAGAAAAGAAGAAGGCGGAGAGGTGGACCGGATCGAAGTCCAGGGCAACGTGGTGGTCACTCAAAAGGAACGCACCGCCTATGGAGACCAGGCGGTCTATGAGCAAAGTACCCAGCAGATCGTTATGACGGGAAACGCCGTCCTCAAGGAGGGGAAGAATGTGGTCCGGGGAGATAAGATCACGTGGATAATTCCGGAAAAGAGAGGGGTGGTGGAAGGGGGAGGCAAAACAAGGGTAACGGCCACCATCTATCCTTCCGAACGTGAGGAAAAAAAGGGTGAAGAGGCTGGAGGCAAGAAAGTTAAGTAAAACGTATCATGGGAGGACCGTCGTAGACGGCATACACCTACAGGTCACGTCGGGCGAGGTGGTAGGTCTTTTAGGTCCTAACGGCGCCGGTAAGACGACTACCTTTTACATGATCACGGGTCTGGTGAAGCCGGATGAGGGTTCCGTCTACCTCGATGGGGAGGATATTAGCACTTATCCCATGTATAAGCGGGCGAGAAGGGGCTTGAGTTATCTGCCCCAAGAACCCTCCATTTTCAGGAAACTCACGGTGGAAGAGAACATAATGGCGATTCTTGAGCTCCTCGATCTGGATAAGAAAGCAAGGCAGGAGAGGCTAGAAAAATTGCTCAGTGAACTCGATCTCATCCCCCTCGCCAGAAATTATGCCTATTCCCTTTCTGGAGGAGAGAGAAGGAGGGTCGAAATCACCCGGGCCCTTGCCACTTCGCCTTCTTTCATGCTTCTCGATGAGCCCTTTGCCGGGATCGATCCCCTGGCCATAGCGGATATACAGCGCATTATCGAAAGGTTAAAAAACCGTGGGATAGGGGTCATAATTTCCGACCACAACGTGCGGGAAACCCTGTCCGTCTGTGACCGGGCCTACATCATAAACGAAGGACAGGTGCTCGTGGAGGGTGACCCCGATTTCATAGCTCAAAGTGAGCTGGCGCGGAAGATATATTTGGGAGAGGATTTCGTGTTTTGAGATATGGCTATGGATCTTAAGCAGCAGTTGAAACTTTCCCAGCAGCTGGTGATGACACCCCAGCTCCAGCAGGCAATCAAACTACTTCAACTATCCCGTTTGGAAATGGTGGAAGCCATCAACAAGGAGCTGGAAGAAAACCCACTGCTGGAAGAGGAGATGGAAGAGGATTTCATCGCAGAGGAAGAACCTCTTCAAAAGGCGGAAGAAGCGCGCCCCTCCGAGCAACCCCGGGAAATAACGGGGGAGGGGGACGGCCGGGACGATTTCGATTGGGATAGCTATCTCGAGGATTTTGGACCCGTAGGTACCGTGCGGGAGAAAGCGGAGCCGGAAGAAGGGCCCACGTGGGACAATGTGCTTACCAAGGCGCCGACCCTTACCGATCATTTGCTTTGGCAGTTGCGCCTTTCCCGCCTGACGGAAGAGGAGATGACGATCGGAGAAAATATCATCGGTAATCTCGATGGAAACGGTTATCTTACTTGCACGGTTGAGGAAATAGCGGAACAGCTGGGGGTCGAACCGAAGAAGGTGGAGGAGGTGTTAAGTAAGGTCCAGGGTTTTGACCCTCCCGGTGTGGCGGCACGGGATTTAAGAGAATGCCTGCTCATCCAGGCGCGTGCCTTGGAAGTACATAACACGCTGGTGGAGGAAATAATAAAGAATCACCTTAAGGACTTGGAAACGAAGAACTATCCGGCCCTGGCTAAGAAACTCAAGGTTTCCTTGGACGATTTGATGCACGCCGTGGCTATCATCGGCAACATGGACCCCAAACCGGGCAGTTCTTACACGGATGAGCGCGTTCAGTCCATCGTGCCGGACGTTTACGTAATTAAAATCGGTGACGACTACAAGGTAATCCTCAACGACGATGGCCTTCCTCGACTCCGGATCAGCAATTTCTACCGGGAGATCATGGCAGGCTTGGACGGGAGCAAAGAGGGAGAGGTCGGAAAGAAATACATCAAAGAAAAGGTAAAATCGGCCATGTGGCTCATCAAGAGCATCCAGCAACGACAGAAGACCATTCTCAAGGTGGCCGAAAGTATCGTGCGCTTTCAAAAGGATTTCTTCGACCACGGCATCAGCCATTTGAAGCCCCTTGTCTTGAGGGATGTGGCCTTGGACGTGGGGATGCATGAATCTACCATTAGCCGCGTGGTGACGGGCAAGTACATGCAAACGCCGGCGGGGCTCTTTGAGATGAAGTTCTTCTTCAGCAGTGGCCTACCCACGTCCGAGGGAGAGGCGATAGCTTCCACAAGCGTAAAGGAAGAAATAAAGAAGCTGATAGCCGAGGAGAATCCCTTAAAGCCGCTCAGCGATAGTGAAATTGTAAAACTCTTGAAGAAGAAGGGTATCAACATCGCACGGCGCACCGTGGCCAAGTATAGAGAGATGATGAATATTCTGCCCTCATCCCGCCGTAAACGTTACGTTTAAAGAGGCGAAATTTGTGGTTGACATTTTCATAACGTCTTCATATAGGGCAGCATTTTATTACAGGGTCAGGGAGGATGGAGATGAAAATTTCCGTAACTTTTAGAAACACCGAAGGTGAAGATTGGTTCAAAAATTACGTAAGTGAACGCCTGGAAAAGTTGCACAGGTATCTTGATAAGCCGGCGGAGGCCCATGTGGTTTTGTCGGTTGAGAAGTTTAGAAACGTAGCCGAGATAAACCTTTCCGATAACGGGGTCAATATCATCGCCAAAGAAGAAGCCAAAGAGATGATAACGGCCATCGATAATGCGGTAGAAAAGATAGAGCGGCAGTTAAAAAAGCATAAAGAAAAGATGAGGGTGCACAAGAACGTCTCCACCCGGGAAGAGCAGGAAGCGGAAGGGGGAGAGGGAGAGCTGCCCCAAGGGAAAATAGCCGATTTTCGCCGCGTAGTGCTCGCTCACTTAACGGTAGACGACGCCATATCCCAGATGGAAGAGAAAAAGAAGCGATTCTTCCTCTTTCGAGACGCCTCGTCGGAAAAAGTATGCCTCCTATATAGACACGATAGCGGGGGTTACGGTCTCATCGAAACCAATGCCTGAACAGCGAGGGGAAGTTGATGAAGCTGACCGAGATGATGGGTCCGGGATGTATTATCGGCTCCCTGGAGGTGAAGAACAAGGAAGAAGCTCTGAGAGAGCTGACCAGGGCAGCTTTGCACGACATTTCACCGGAAGAGCTCGAAGGAGTAGTGAAGGTGCTCCTGGATCGGGAAAAATTGGGTAGCACGGGGATTGGAGATGGGACGGCTATTCCTCACGGTAAAGTATCAACCGTCGATTCGATGAAGGTGGCCTTCGGGCGTTCCCTCAAGGGGATAGATTTTAATGCCCTGGATGGGAAGCCCGTCTTTCTCTTTTTTTTGCTCCTTGCCCCAGAAGGCTCCCAGAGCATCCATCTGAGGGTTCTCGCCAAGATATCGCGTATGGTGAGGGACGCTTCCTTTCGTACCCGATTGATGGGGGCAAAAGACAGTAAGGAGCTATACGAAATTATAAGTAAGCAAGATGAATGCTGCTGACTTTGCCGGCATTCGACTGGGGGAGGTCATCTCCGGACTGATGGAGAGAGGAGAGATAGAGTGTCTGGGGGGGCTAAAGGGTTTAGGAAGGCCCCTGGTGCATCCTACCTTGACCGTATGTACCCCGGTCGAGGTCATGGCGATGAGGGAGGGTCAGGCCACCATCGCCCTCTTTCTTTCTCCCTGTGCAGCGTGGGTACGGTGGGGAAAGTGGGGAGATGCCCTTTCCATCCCCGTGTTTAAATCTTCCCTGGACCTTTACCCACTAATGGGCAAGATTAAGGGGTTGCTAAGAGAGCTTTGCGAGGGAGTAAAGATGCTCCATGGGAGCCTGATAGCGGTAAAGGGGCATGGTATTCTGCTTACGGGGCCAAGCGGGGTGGGAAAATCGAGTTGTGCTTGGTTACTGATGAAAAGGGGACACCGCATGATCGCGGATGATGCCGTAATCCTTAAGCGGACAAGGGAAGGTTGCCTACTGGGACAGGCACCCGAACGCACGAGAGGGTACATACATTTAAGGGGGAAAGGTATCGTACGTCTACCCGAGCGAAACCTGGTCGAAAGTGCCCCCGTTTTTTTGAACGTCGATTTGACGAAAGAGGGGGAGGAAAAGGTGGAACAATGGAAGGTGTGCGGAGTTTCTGTCCCGCGAGTACAATGGAAAGGGGGAGGTGGGGAGGAACTTGCAAGAAGGGTCGAAGAACTCGTCCATTGAAGAGAGAGGTCTAAAAATAGTTATCATTACAGGGCTTTCCGGATCCGGCAAGAGCACGGCCTTAAGGGCCCTGGAAGACATAGGTTTTTTCTGCATCGACAATCTGCCCGTAGAACTCCTGCCCCAGTTTATCGATATCCACTTACGCGCTAAAAAGCAGGTCACCCAGGCGGCCATCGTCATGGACCTGCGGGAGGCATCTTTTCTTGACAAGTATAAGTCTGTATTTGATTCCCTGAAGGGGAAGGGGTTCCCCATCGAGATTTTGTTCCTCGACGCGGGTGACGATGCCCTGATTAACCGCTTTAGGGAAACGCGAAGGCTTCACCCATTGGCCCCCGGTGGCTCCATCATCGAGGGCATCCATGAGGAGAGGGAGAAACTCGCCGAACTCAAGGAGATGGCCGATTACGTCATCGATTCCACTTCTTACAACATCCACCAGTTGAAGGAAGCGGTGCAAAAGATATTTGTCGGGGAAAGAACGGGAAAGAAACTGACCGTGGTAATCACCTCCTTTGGCTATCGTTTCGGCGTTCCCGTGGAGGCGGATATCGTGTGGGACGTCAGGTTTTTAAGGAACCCGTATTTTGTGAAGGAACTGAAGGATTTCGACGGGCATCACCCGGCGGTTAAGGCTTACGTCTTGGAGAACGATGACGGGCTCAAATTTATCGAAAAGATGCAGGACCTCCTCTCTTTTCTTCTGCCCCTTTACGACCGGGAAGGGAAGGTGCGCCTGCACATCGCCTTAGGTTGTACGGGGGGTAGACATCGATCGGTGGTCATGGCCAATGAATTTGCCCGCTTCCTTACCCGCGAAGGCTACAACGTAAACCTCAATCACCGGGACATAACGAAGAGCTGATTTAGCTTACCTCGCCTAATTTTTTCTCAACATTGTCCTTTATCCAGTGGGCATCCCACCATTCCTCGGGATTTACGAAATGGCCGTTTACGAGGATAGAAAAGTGCAGGTGATCTCCCCCGGCGAGGCCCGTCTGTCCGCTCGTGCCGATCGGGTCCCCTTTCTTTACCATTTTCCCTTTTTGGGTGGTAATGCTGGCCAGGTGGGCATAGAGGGAAAAGACGCCCTGACCGTGATCGATGATAACGGTTTGGCCGTAGATACCTATACTACCGGTAAATACGACGATACCATTATTGGCTGCTTCTATGGGGGCATTGGCCGTGGAGGCTAAATCTACCCCTTCGTGCACGCTCGTTCCTACCTCTTTGCCCTGATAAGTATACGTTCTCTGGTCTCCAAACCGGGCCATGGTGGATGCGTTTTTCATTCTCAGAAATGCCCCTTCCCAGAATCTTTTTGCCTCCGAGCGGCTGCAAATGTTACGGATAAAGGCATTGTTTTCTTTTCTCATTTCGGAGTTAACGTAAATGAATATTTCCAGTGGGCTTTTGCCCTGAAGGGCAGGGTTCAGCTGGGCAAATTCGGGCATTTTGCTGTTCAGGAATTGTTCCGAAAGGGGCATCCGGTCGTGACGAAACTTCCTCTTGAGGACGAGATGTGCCACCGGCGCGGAAGCCTCGTTTCCCCCCAGATCACGGGCGTAGAGTTTTATGGCGTTGCCTTGGGAAAGGGCATCGATAGGTAGGGCAAAATAGGCGATATATCCAGGGGCCCCGGCGATAGGCGCAGGATAAGCAGGGAAGAATTCCTCGTTTACTTTGACCCCGGCGATATTTACGGGTTTGGAAACACGGAAACCCACCACCCCTGCTCCTCCTAAATTGATATGGGTGATGGGTGAAACGAGGGATAGTTGGGGTGGATGCGCATCGATGGTAACGAGGACGTGAAGGATTCCTTCGTTTCTCCACAGGGAGCGATCGTAGGCAAACAAAGAGATAGTGGCCGGGCCATCGCTGAGCTTCAGGGTCCGGGGTTCGATGACGAAAGCTAATGTCTTCTTTTTCTCAGATTCACCGCGGTATGTTTGATTTATCAGCGTGTGCGTCTCTTTTCCCTGGGTAACGATAACTTTGATTTGCGAAAGGCCACTTTGTTTATCTTCGAATATGGCGGTAATCGAGCTTCTCTCTCCTATATGGGTAATTTGCGGCGTAACGGATATGACGGGCTTGGAAATTTCGCCTACGGTAAGGAAGAAGGTAACCGTGGCGATCATGATGAAGGCCAGGGCAATCAAGGTCAGGTAAATTTTCCTTGTCTTCCAGGGATCGGGGATGGTTACCTTGAGCGTTTCTCTCTTTTCCATATGATTCCTCCCTTTCGCATGGCTTGCGCAAGTTTAGAGTTCTTGCTATATTTATTCTTATGAGTCAAGGTTCTTCTCCTGGGGGTGAGTGGATGCAAAGCGCTATCCTGAAGGAAAAGCATGTCATTTTGGGGGTAACGGGTGGTATTGCCGCCTATAAAGCGGCCGAGTTGACAAGGGAATTGGTAAAGGCCGGGGCGTTGGTGCGGGTGGTGATGACGGAAAATGCCACGCGCTTTGTTACCCCCCTCACCTTTCAGGTTTTGTCGGGTCATCCCGTCTTTACCGACATGTTCAAGCAGGATGTTTACGATATTAACCACATCTCCCTCACCGCAGAGGCATCCCTTATGGTCATAGCGCCTGCGACGGCCAATATAATCGGCAAGATAGCAAGCGGCATTGCCGACGATTTGCTTAGTACTACCGTTATGGCCATGAAGGCCCCGGTTCTCATCTGCCCCGCCATGAACAGCCGTATGTATGGAAATCCTGTCGTTCAGGCCAATATCAACCGGCTTAAGGATTTGGGTTACCTCTTTGTGCCGCCGGGTTATGGAGAACTCGCCTGCAAGACAGAGGGAGAAGGAAGGCTCGCCGACCTGGCGTTTATCATGGAAGGCATAAAGAAGGCCCTCACCCCGAAGGATCTAACGGGCGAGCGGGTCCTCGTTACGGCCGGTCCAACCCGCGAAGCCCTGGATCCCGTTCGTTTCATCTCCAATCACTCCACCGGCAAGATGGGGTACGCCTTGGCCCAGGTCGCCGCCCGCCGAGGGGCGGAAGTGGTGCTCGTCTCCGGTCCCACCCATCTGGAACCCCCCGTTGGGGTGGAGACGGTAAAGGTATCTTCTGCCCGCGAGATGAGAGAGGCCGTTTTGGCCCGCAAAAAATGGGCTACGGTCATTGTCAAGGCCGCGGCCGTCGCCGATTATCGTCCTGCCATGCAGTCGCCGCAAAAGATAAAGAAGACGGAGCAGGAACTCACCCTGCACCTCGAAAGAAACCCGGATATCCTGGCCGAGGTGGCGAAAGACAAGGGTGAACGGATCGTGGTGGGCTTTGCCATGGAGACGGAGGCACTCCTTAATGAGGCAGCAAAAAAGCTCAAGGAGAAGCATCTTGACCTAATCTGTGCCAACGACCTCTCGGAGCCCGGGGCCGGCTTTGCCGTGGATACGAACCGTTTAAGCCTCATCGATGCGGATGGGAAGATTGAACACTTGCCTCTCATGAGCAAGGAAGAGGCTGCTTTTCACATTCTGGATCGCATAAAGGAGATGATCGATGCCCGGCGCAAACGCCGCGAAAGAAGAAATTAGGGCCCTTATTCGCGCCATCCGTAACCAAGCTTACGTTGCCCGTGAATTTCCCCGTTTCCGGGCAAGGTACAGAAGGGAGGCCCCTAATCTCAACATGGAAGAGGTGGAAAGAGAGCTGGGTAACTGCCGGCGCTGTCCCCTCCATGAAGGCAGGACCCACATCGTTTTTGGCGAGGGGAACCCACGGGCCAAGCTCGTCTTCGTAGGAGAAGCGCCGGGGGCAGATGAAGACCGGCTGGGACGACCGTTTGTGGGAAAGGCGGGGCAACTGCTTACGCGTATCATTGAGGCCATGGGCATGAAGAGGGGGGAGGTCTATATCTGCAACGTCCTCAAGTGCCGGCCTCCCCAGAATCGGACCCCCCTCCCGGCGGAGATGGAAGTGTGCGGGCCATTTTTGGAGAAACAACTGGCGGTGATAAAGCCGACCGTTATTTGCGCCTTGGGGAGTATAGCGGCAAAGTTTCTTTTGAAGACGGATGCCCCCATTACGGCCATTAGGGGCAGGTTCCATGATTATCGGGGGATCCCTTGCCTGCCTACCTACCATCCTGCGTATCTCTTGAGAAACCCTGCGGCCAAGCGGCAAGTGTGGCAGGATATGAAATTAATCATGGATAGACTCGGGGTTAAAGGATGAGAAAAATTTTGTTTTTCGTGGCCCTCGCTTCGGTTTTCTTCGCTGGCATCTTAGGTGCCTCCGAACGCCCCGTTTTCAACGTGATTTCCGTAAACGGGGCCATTACACCCCCCGTGGCCGAATACATTTTACAAAATATCAAAGAGGCAGAAAGGGAAAAGGTAAGCGGGTTGATAATTCTCCTCGATACGCCGGGGGGGCTCGATGCCTCCATGAGGGACATCGCGAAAGGGATTCTCAATGCCCCCTTGCCTGTGGTGGTTTACGTGCATCCGGCGGGGGCACGGGCCGCCTCGGCGGGGGTGATCATCACCATTGCTGCCCATGTGGCCGCCATGACTCCCGGTACCAATATCGGCGCCGCCCATCCCGTCGCCCTCGGGTTTGGTGGGGGTGGGGATAAGACGATGAAGCAGAAACTCGAGAACGACGCGGCGGCCTACGTGCGAGGCATCGCCAAGAAGCGCCATCGTTCCGAGGAATGGGTAGAAAGGGCGGTCAGGACGAGTGAGTCCATTACGGCGGAAGAGGCGCAGAAGAAGGGGGTAGTGGATTTCGTTGCCGTGGACCTGCCGGATCTCTTGAAGAAAATGGACGGCATGAAAGTAGTCGTGGGGGAGACGAAACACGTTATAAAGACGACGGATGCCCTCATCCAGGAGAAGAAGATGGGTGCCCGCCAGCGTATACTTTCCGTCATCAGTGATCCCAATATTGCTTATATCCTTCTCCTTTTGGGACTTGCCGGCCTCTATTTCGAGTTTTCCCATCCCGGCATCATTCTGCCGGGGGTGGTGGGGGCCATTTCTCTGATTTTGGCCTTCTTTGCCCTTCAAACCCTACCCCTCAATTACGCCGGTATCCTTCTTATCCTCCTCGCCATTGCCCTCTTCATTGCTGAAATGAAGGTCATAAGCCATGGGATACTCACGGTGGGAGGGGTGGTCTCCCTGGCCATCGGTTCCCTCATCCTCTTCGATTCCCCCGATCCCGCCTTGCGGGTGTCCTTGGACGTTATGATCCCCTTTCTCCTCGTAATTACCCTTTTTTTCGTTGGGGTCATAGTGCTCGTGGTCAAGGCACAGGTGAGAAAGAAGCAAACGGGGAAAGAAGGCATGATCGGTCTAAAAGGCGTGGTGATGGATGACTTCGCTCGGGAAGGGAAGGTATTCGTCCACGGTGAATATTGGAATGCCACCTCCGCGAAACCGCTGAAGAAGGGCGCCCACGTGCGGGTGGTAGGTATCGATGGTTTGAAGCTCCGGGTGGAAGAAGTTTCCCCGGAGCAAGAATAAAGAGAAAGGAGAGACGACTATGCCGGTACTGATGGTATTATTATTTCTGGTCATCCTCTTTCTGGCCTCGGCGATCCGGGTGTTGAACGAGTATGAGAGGGCCGTTGTCTTCCGTCTGGGTCGCATCATCGACGTAAAGGGGCCGGGTCTCATCATCCTCATTCCCATCATTGACCGTATGGTAAGGGTGGATATGAGGACGATCACCATGGATGTGCCTGCGCAGGACATCATCACCCGAGACAACGTTTCCATCAAGGTCAACGCCGTGGTTTACTTCCGCGTCATGGATGCCAATGCCGCCGTAACGGAGGTGGAAAACTACCTTTACGCCACCTCCCAGCTGGCCCAGACCACCTTGAGGAGTGTTTGCGGTCAGGTGGAACTCGATGAGATCCTTTCGGAGAGGGAAAAGATCAACACCCAACTTCAGGAGATCCTCGACAAGAGCACCGATGCCTGGGGTATCAAGGTGACCATGGTGGAGGTCAAGCACATTGACCTCCCGGAAGAGATGAAGAGGGCCATGGCGAAACAGGCAGAAGCGGAAAGGGAGAGAAGGGCGAAGGTCATTTCGGCGGAAGGTGAATTTCAGGCAGCTCAGAAGCTGATCGAGGCCGCCGCTTTGATGAGCACTCAGCCCATTTCGGTCCAGCTTCGCTATCTTCAGACTTTGAGCCACATTGCAGCGGAGAACAACTCCACTACCATCTTCCCCGTCCCTATTGACCTTTTCCGTCCTTTTATGGTGGATAGGGAAAGGAAGCCCTGAAAGGAGGCCCTGATCGTATGGAAAAGAAGAGGACCATGAATATCATCGTGGGTGGTATGGTGCTTATCTGCCTGGGGGTACTTATCATTTTGAGCCATGCGGGTATCTTTCCCTTTGCCAAGAGTTGGCCCGTTCTCCTCATCGTCATCGGCATCGGGGTGCTCATTCAGTACGTAAAGGATATTGGTGGTTGGGTTATTCTCATCGTGGGGCTCATCTACCTCATCATGGAGACCATGGAGGTTAAGCTGGAGGCCCTTTGGAAGTACCTGATGCCGGTGGTTCTCATCGTCATTGGCGCAGGCTTACTCGTTCAGCGTAAAAAGAAGTGAGGGGAAAAGGGAGAGATGAAAATCCTGCTCGCCCAGAAAGACCTGAAAAGAGAAAATAGGATCAAACGTGAAATCGCCCGCCGGGGATGGGAATTCATTACCTGTGAAAGAGGGGACGAGGCTTTCCAGGTTCTGACCTCTGCCAATCCCCCCTGCATTGCGGTCATCGATGACGATCTGCCCGAGATGGACGGGAAGGAAATCTGTCGGCGCGTAAGGAAGAAGGGAAGGCGCCTCGGCCGGTATATCTACATCATCCTCACCGGTGAAGATGCTAACCCCCAGTCCGCAATAGCGGGTTTATGCGCCGGGGCCGACGATTACCTTGCTCCTTCTTCCTCCATCGATGAAATAATGGCCAGGATTTGCGTGGGACAAAGACTTTGCGAGTATACGCAGGATCTCGTTTCGGAAAATGAGAAGATCAAGCTTATTTCGAGGCTCGAACCCATGACAGGAGTCTTCAACCGCGCCGCCACCCTCGAGGAATTGAATATGGCCATGTACCGGGCCAGGCGGGAAAAGATCCCCCTCTCGACGATTCTCTTCGACGTGGAAGGGATGCACGACTTAAATGAGCGCTACGGAAGCAGGACGGGGGATCGACTCCTTCAAGAAGTGGCGAGGACTATGAGTGCCCACATAAGAAAAAGTGACGTCTTGGGGCGGCTGGCGGGAGACGATTTTCTGTTAATCCTGACCGGCGTCGATGAAAGGAAGGCGAGAAAGATAGCTGGTCGCTTGAAAAGGGTCGTGGAGGATGAGAAGTTTCCGGGTAAGGACGTTGCGTTCCATGTCAAGATGAAGGCCGTCGTAACTTACTGGGATGGGGTGAAAAAACCGGAAGAGTTGCTCTCTCACGCTTATAGTGCTTTAGGCGCCGTCCGCCTGGGGAAGGCTAATTAGGGCAGATGATAACGGCGAGCCGATCGGCCAGGGCCAGGCCCTTGGGCGTGGGCCGGAGTCGGTTATGGTCCACGATGAGATAGCCCTCCTGAAGAAGGGATTCGAGCAGAGGAGAGTGGCGGACAAGCTCCTTGTTTACCCCGTCCCGGGTGCGCAGGCCGAGAAAAATCTCCTCGAAGATGGCATCTTCGCGCGTAATCTCTTCCTTGCCTTCGATGGGCTTTACCCCTTTTTCCGTTTTTCTTAGGTATCTTGTGAGGGATGAGGTGTTCCACCACCGATGATGGCCGTCGAAGGAATGGGCGGAGGGGCCGAGCCCCAGATAAGGCACCCGTTGCCAGTAATGAAGGTTGTGTCGGGAATAAAACGCATCATCGCGGGCGAAATTGGAGACCTCATAATGGATGAAACCGTGTTCCGAAAGGAATCCGTCGGTGGCTTGGAAAAATTGCCATTTCATTTCCTCGTCCGGGAGATTTAGTTCCCCCCTTTTTGCCCTTTCATCGAGGGGGGTACCTTCTTCTAAGGTCAATTCGTAACAGGAGACATGGGGTATGGCGAGATTGATTACCTGCTTGAGGTTATCCTCCCATACCTCGATGGACTGTTGAGGGAGGCCGTAAATGAGGTCGATCCCTATATTTACAAAGCCTGCTTCCTGGGCGTTTTTTACGGCTACCACGGCATCTTCGGCCCGATGCCGCCTGCCTAAGAAAGCCAAATCTCCGTCATCGAAAGATTGAACGCCGATGATGAGGCGGTTTACCCCTAATTGGGCGAGTGCCTTAAACCAGGTTCGGTCCCCGTCGGCAGGGTTGACCTCCACCGTTACTTCCGGGTTCCGGGTCAGGGAAAAAAAGCGGAAAACACCGTTTAACATGGTCTCGATGAATGGGAGGGGAAGAAGCGACGGACTTCCTCCCCCTACGTAGATGGTGGAAAAAGGGGGGAAGGCGCCCCGGTACATTTCCATTTCCCTCACCAGGCCTTCGATGAAGGGACCCATGAGCTCTAAGTTCGTAATAGAGTAAAAGTGGCAGTAGGGGCACTTGCGGGCGCAAAAGGGGATGTGGATATAAAGGCCGGCCTCACTCATGGTCCGATTTCAGGACGGCGAGGAAGGCGCTTTGGGGGATGTGCACCTCCCCTATCATCTTCATACGTTTCTTTCCTTTTTTCTGTTTTTCGAGGAGTTTTCTCTTTCTCGTGATATCACCGCCGTAACATTTGGCCGTCACGTCCTTCCGATAGGGGTTGATCGTCGTCCGGGCGATGATTTCACTTCCGATGGCAGCCTGGATGGCAATTTTGAAGAGCTGACGCGGGATTTCCTCTTGCAGGCGTTCACAGGCAAGAAGGCCCCTCTCCCGCGCCCGGTCCCGGTGTACGATCTGGGAGAGGGCATCTACCTTCTCCCCGTTGACGAGGATGTCGAGGAGAACGAGGTTGCTCTCTCGGTAGTCGATGAGCTCATAGTCAAAGGAACCGTAGCCTTGGGTGCCCGATTTGAAACGGTCGTAGAAATCGAAGATAACCTCCGAGAGGGGCATTTCGTACGTGAGTTCCACCCTCCCCGGGCTGGGGTAGTGGAGGTGGGAATTTTCTCCCCTTTTCTCCTGGCATAACTTCATGACGGCTCCCAGGTATTTGTCCGGCATGATCATCTGGGCGCGTATGAAAGGTTCTTCCGCCTTCACGATGTGCGCGGGGTTGGGATAGTGGGCAGGGTTATCCACCATGACCACCGTGCCGTCCCGCAGGGTGAACCGGTACTTGACGCTGGGGACGGAGAGGATGATGGATAGCCCGTATTCCCGCTCCAGCCTTTCCTGGACCACCTCCAGATGCAGAAGCCCCAAGAAACCACATCGGAAGCCCTGTCCTAAGGCCACAGAGCTGTCTTTTTCGTAAACGAAGGCTGCATCGTTTAGCTTGTACTTTTCCAGGGCTTGGGCGAGGTCCTCGTAGTCATCGGAAGCAATGGGGTAGATGGAGGCAAAAACCACGGGCTTGGCTTCCCTAAATCCCGCCAGCGGCGCTGAGCAGGGCCTTTCCTCATGGGTGATGGTATCTCCCGTTTGAACATCGGAGATGTTCTTGATGCCCGCAATAATGTATCCCACCTCCCCGGCGGAAAGGGTGTCCCTTCTTATGCGGGTAAGGCCAAACCTTCCCACCTCTTCCACTTTGTAAACGGCATCGCTGTGGATGAGCCTGATTAGATCTCCCGTTGCCACTTCGCCGTCGAACACCCGGCAATGAATGACCGTGCCGCGGAAAGAGTCGTACTGGGCGTCAAATATGAGGGCCGCAAGCGGTGCGTTTTTATCGCCCTTAGGAGGGGGGATGCGTTCTACGATGGCTTCGAGGATGGCTTCTATCCCGATCCCTTCTTTGGCCGAACAGGCGAGGTGGTCTTTGGGATTGAGCCCTAATTCTACTTCTATTTGGTTGAGCACGCGGGGTATGTCGGCCGAGGGGAGGTCGATCTTGTTGATAATAGGTATGATGGCGAGGTCGTGTTCCAATGCGAGATACAGGTTAGCGAGGGTCTGGGCCTGAACGCCCTGGGTCGCATCGATGACGAGAAGTACCCCCTCACAGGCGGCGAGGGCCCGGGAAACCTCATAGGAGAAATCCACATGGCCAGGCGTGTCAATGAGGTTAAGGAGATACTCTTTTCCGTCACGGGCCCGGTAGGGCAGGGTGATAGCCTGGCTCTTGATCGTAATGCCCCTTTCCCGCTCGATGTCGAGGTTGTCAAGAATTTGGTCCTTGAATTGCCTCGGCTCCACCACCCCAGTAATCTCGATCAGGCGATCGGCCAGGGTGGATTTGCCGTGGTCAATATGGGCAATGATGCTGAAGTTACGAATATTTTCCATCATCCTCGCAATCGAAAAAGGCCCTTCCACTAAAAAAGAAGGGCCTTCGCGGATGAATCAGCAACCGGTTAGCCGAGCTTTTTTAATAGGGCCTCCGACACCTCTTTCACCCCGGGGGTCCCGTCCACTTCGATTACCTTGACGCGTTCCTTGAAGAAATTAACGGCGGCCAAGGTCCCTTCTTTCGTATCGTAGTAAATATTGTGACGTTTGTCGATGGCCTCTTCATCCTGGTCATCGGCTCGGGTAGTCAAGGTTTCGCAACCACACACGCGGCAGACGAGCTTCCCGTCTTTCTCCGCCGGTTTGATGGCATCGATATAGATGTTGTTCGGGTGATTGTTGTCGTTGGCACAGAGCCTTCGACCCATGATCCTTTTTTTTGCCGTTTCCCGATCCAGGACGATTTCGATCACGTAGTCCAATTTGATGTTTTCCTTGTTCAGGGCTTCCCACAGCGCCCGCGCCTGATTTAGGTTCCGGGGAAAACCATCGAGGAGCCAGCCGTTTTTGCAGTCATCCGCCTTTAACCTTTCGAGAATCATGGGAATGGTAATCTCGTCGGGGACCAGTTCTCCTCGGTCGATGTAAGCCTGGGCCTTTTTCCCGAGTTCCGTACCCGCCTTTATGTTTTCCCGGAAAATTACCCCCGTTTCAATGTGGGGTACATTGAATTTCTTTTGCACCACCGCTCCCTGGGTGCCTTTACCGCTGCCGTTGGGGCCGAAGATGAGGATATTCATCGTTGGTCGCTCCTTTCTTAGTGTTTTAAAAGCGACCCTTTATAATGAAATTTTGCCTTTTTGGCAACGGGTAACCTTAAAAACTAAATGCCGCAGGAAGAGCAGTTGGAGGAACTGCAGGACGAGCAACTCGAGGAGCCGGCCGAGCTTGCACCGCTGGAGCTGGAAGATCCACCTTTCAGGAGGCTCAGATACTTCCCTTGGCCAAACCGGGACATGAGCCGGTGGGTTTTAGGGCTATGGCAGGCAGGACAGGTCGTATCGCCTTCTTCCTTCATGCCGAGGGTGAGCACTTCGAATTCTTTACCGCAGGCATCACATTTGTATTCATATATCGGCATACCCTTTACCTCGTTTTTTTCTACCAATGTATGTCCTTTGGGACTGATTGTCAAGGTAAAGGGATTTCATCCTAAGGCCGGTCGGCAACGGGTGGTACACAGGTGAACTAAAGCTTCCATATCTGCTTCTCCGACACACAGGACCGTGTCGGCCCCGCCCCAGTAAATTTTCACCATTCCGTTTTCTTCCGGCACGGCCCCACAGGTAAAGACGACGTTGTGCACGTAGCCCGCCACTTCCCAGGGGTCTTCGGGTTGGAGGATCCACTCGTCGGCCACCCCTATGATTTGGGCCGGGTCTTTTAGGTCGTGCAGGGCAACTCCTAGGCGGTAGATGGCGCCGTCCATGGTTTGGAAGACGCCGTGGAAGATGTTCAACCATCCCTGGGGGGTTTCGATGGGGGGCGCCCCGGGGCCCACTTTAAGTTCGTCCCAGTGGTAAGGTAAGGGCCGGATAAGGATGCGAGAGTTTCCCCAGTGGATGAGATCCGGGGAATATGAGATCCAGATGGACCAAGGGGAGATCTCCGTGTGGGGGCGATCGAGGCGGGCATAAAGGCCGCCGAAGCGGGCGGGAAAGATGACGACGTTGCGCATATCTGCTTGGGTGATGATGGCAACCCTTTGAAGCTCGGTAAAATCCTGCGTCCGGGCGAGGACGATACGAACCCCATGACGGCTGTATGCGCTGTAGGTGATGAGGAATTCGCCATCGAGAAAGGAGATGCGAGGGTCTTCTACCCCGAACTCCTCGTAGGTGGCGAAGGGCTCTAAGTCGGATGGGGTGATGAAAGGTTGGGGACGAACTTTAAATTTGAATCCGTCCGCACTTTCCGCCAGGCCGATGACGGATCGCCCATTCCGGAGATGGCTGCGAAAGAGCATGATGTATCGATCTTCGTGTTTTACCACCCCCGCGTTCAGCACCGTGACGACGGGATAGGGAACATCGTCGCGGGTTAAAATGGGGTTCTTCGCATAGCGCCTAACGATCGCTTCTCTACGCGCGCCCATAGTCGTCTTCCGAACGCTCTATATCATCCTCCCCGAAATAATCTCCCGTTTGGACCTCGATGAAGACGAGGTTTTTCTCCCCTTCGTTTTCGATGCGATGCCAGGCTCCTCGGGGCAAGTCGATGGCCTCCCCTGCGTGAAGCTTTTTCTTTTCCCCGTTCAAGGTGACTATTGCCCGGCCCTCAACTACATACCAGTGTTCCGAACGGTGCTTGTGTCGCTGATAGCTGAGCCTCGCACCGGGGTAGACGGTAATCCTTTTTACCTTATGGTTCGCTTCATCGGAAAGGACCTCGTAGAAACCCCAGGGGCGATGGTCTTCTCTCTTGCTCTCGTTTAGGATGCGTTCGTAGAGGTGGAGATAGTCGTCCACCATGCGCTCGACGGTGAAGCGCTCCTCCACCCACTTGCGACATTCAATGCGATTCAAATTCCTCACCTGGGGTAAAATATCCACCATCTCTTCTGCCCGGGAGACGAGGAATCCCGTTTTCTCATGGGCGACAACCTCCGGCATGCTTCCCCTATTTACGGCCACTACCGGCGTTCCGCAGGCCATCGCCTCCACCACGGAAAGGCCGAACGGCTCGTCGAAGTTGATGGGATGAAGAAGGGCATAGGCCTTGCCCAAAAGGTCGTTGCGTTCTTCAGGGCCGGCACTCCCCACGTAAACGATGTTTTCGGAGAGAAAAGGGCGCACCTGGTTTTCGAAGTAGGCCTGATCCTGGATGATGCCGGCAATTACCAGCTTCATGCCTGCTTTTTGGGCAATTTCTATACATTCTCGTGTTCCCTTCTCGTGATGGATGCGCCCAAAAAAAAGGAGGTACTCTCCCGGTTCGGGACGGAACGTAAACTGGGAAAGATCGATGCCGTGATGAATGGTGGCCACATAGGAGAGGCGAGGGTTCTTATCCGCTTCACTTATCGCTACGTAATAAACCCGGTCGTTGTACTTCTCGTAGACGGGGAGAATCTTAGGAGAGGAAAAGCCGTGGATGGTGGTTACGACCGGCGTTTCGGTCAAGCCCGTATAGGTCAAGGGCAAAAAGTCGAAGTGGTTGTGGATAATATCGAATTCCTTTGCCGATTCGAAAAGGTGAGAAATATGAAGGGCCTCCCACACCTTGGGGTCGAGGCTTCTGTCTTCCTCGTAACCGCGGGGGCAGACGCCACGAAGTACGGCTTTCGTTTGGGAGTCCAGGGTGGCAAAAAGGGTGACATGAACACCCCTTTTCACCAACCCCTCCGTGAGGAGGGAGACGACATTTTCCCAGGGGCCATAGTGCCTGGGCGGTGTGCGCCAGGCGATGGGTGAAAGCATGGCTACTCTCATGGTCAACCTCTTAAGGCTGATACCAGATTTCTCATCCACCTTCAACGGTAAGGAGGGGATGAAAAAGGGTGGGGAAAAATGATAGAGGTGTTCTATGGTACAGGTAAGAGAGATAAGGGTTAAAGGCATCCTTTCTCGCTCCCAGATTTACGATTATACCCTGAATCCTTACGTGGGATGCGAACATGCGTGTGCCTATTGCTATGCGAGGTTCATGAAGCGATTTTCCGGGCATGAAGAGCCTTGGGGAGAGTTCGTGGATGCCAAGATTAATGCACCCGAACGGCTCAAAAGAGAGATAAAATCGAAAAGGCCCGGTCATGTGTGGATAAGTGGGGTGTGCGATCCCTATCAGCCCGTAGAAGAAGAATTGCTCCTAACACGCCAATGTCTCGAAATACTCGTGCCTGCTTCGTGGCCGATTACCATTCAGACCAAGTCGCCTCTGGTGATGAGGGATAGAGACGTAATTTCTTCCAGCAACAAGGTAGAGGTGGGGTTTTCTCTTGCCACGCTCGATGAGGATGTGAGGCAGATTTTTGAGCCCCATGCCCCGCCGATCTCAGATCGTATTCAGGCCTTGAAGGAGCTACATAATTTGGGAATCAGGACCTTTGTCATGATTGCACCTGTGCTGCCTAAGGCGGATGAGCTTCTGGAGTCTCTGGCGGATGGGGTAGATTTCGTTCTCGTCGATCGACTCAACTATCATTACGCCGATCGGTTGTACGATCGCCTGGGGCTTTCGTTTGCCCGTAAAGGCCCTTTTTTCCTTGAGGCAGGGCGGAAGATAAAGGCATTTTGCGAAAATAGGGGAATCCCCTGTGAGATATTATACGATTGATCGCGCTTTTTTTCTCCGCCTGTAAACGGCCAGGCCGTAAAAGAAGGCATTGATGACCACGACGAAAGATCCGAGAAGAAACTGGATTTCCCCGGTGAGGCGCTCGGGATAGATGATGGGCAGAAGGTAGTGCTCGATAAAATCACCCTCGTATCCCCGATCGCCGGCAAGAAGGCGAAACCTGTTTTCCCAAGGTGTTAGGGGACAGACGCCGCCTGAATATTCGATCCAGGCACCCCAGGCGCAAGCGGGTAGGTGTAAAAAGGCGACCCGCGGATGGCGAACGACAATGATGCCTCCCCAAACAACAAAGATAATGAAGAGCATGTGAACGATAACCAGAAAGTTGGAAAGGATAAAGTAGAACTCCATCTGTTCCCTTCTTACTGCACCGTCGCCCGGGTCAGGTTCTCGAAGGAAGTGTATTTTTCCAGGAAGGCGAGCTCCACGGTGGAGATGGGGCCGTTTCTTTGCTTGGCGATGATAATTTCGGCGATGCCCTTCTTGGGATTGTCTTCCGATTTGTTGTATACCTCGTCCCGGTAGATGAAGACGATTACGTCGGCGTCCTGCTCTATGGCCCCCGATTCGCGCAAGTCTGCCATCTGGGGGCGGCGGTTGGTTCGGTCCTCTACCTTTCTGTTGAGCTGGGAAAGGGCGATCACGGGGACGTTGAGCTCCTTGGCCAGGGCTTTGAGGGATCGGCTGATTTCGGAGATTTCCTGCTCCCGGGATTCTCTATATGCTGTACCACGCATGAGTTGCAGATAGTCTATGATGATGAGTCCCAGGCCGTGTTCTGCCTTTAGGCGCCTGGATTTTGCCTTCATCTCCAAAACCGTGAGGGCGGGCGTGTCGTCGATAAAAAGCGGCGCCTCCGAGAGAAGACCGGCGGCATTGGTCAACTTGGGCCAGTCCATCTCCCCTAAGAAACCTTTCCTGATACGCTGAGAATCTACCTTGGCCGTCGAAGAGAGGAGACGCATGGCGATTTGTTCTTTGGACATTTCGAGGGAAAAGATGGCGACCGGTATATTGGACTCCACCGCCGCATGGCGGGCAATGTTGAGGGCAAAGGCCGTTTTTCCCATGCTGGGCCGCCCGGCGATGATAATGAGATCCGATCGCTGCAGGCCGGAGGTCAATTCATCGAACTTGTCAAAACCGGTGGGGACGCCTGTAATAAGTTCCTTGCTTTCGTACAGCCGCTCGATGGTGCGGAAGCTGTCCTTGATAATCTCCTTCAGGGGGTAGAAGGACCTTCTTATCTTATTTTGTGAGATTTCAAAGATGGCATGTTCGGCTTCGTCGAGAATATCGTCCACCTCCGAGGCCTGTTCATAGCTCTTCGTGAGGATGTCTGTGGCCGAGCTGATGAGACTGCGCAAGATCGCCTTTTCCCGGACGATTTTCGCATAGTAGGAGATGTTGGCGGCCGAGGGGACACTGTCCACCAGGGAGGCCAGATATGCCGCGCCCCCCACTTGGTCGAGCTGTTTTTTGTCCCGCAGGTGGTCAGAAAGGGTGATGAGGTCCACCGGTTCTCCACGGTCGGCCAGATCCTGCATGGCACGGAAGATCTTCTTATGGGCGTCGCTGTAAAAGTCGGAATCGGAAAGGATTTCCTGCGCTGCATTCAAGGCCTGGTTGTCCAGTAAAATCCCGCCCAGGACGGATTGCTCCGCTTCCATGTTTTGGGGTGGAACGCGATGTAAGAGGGTTTCCGTTGGTCCGTTCTTTTTCATTTCTCTTCCGGGATGACGAGGACTTTGATCTCGGCTGTTTGACCCGCTCCGATCTTTACTTTTACGGGATACTCACCGGGAATCTTGATGTTGTCTTCCAATAGGATATCCTTTCGATCCACGTATATGTTATGTTTTTCGAGGGCTAATTGAATATCCCGGTTTCCCACGGAACCGAAGAGCTTGTGTTGCCCGCCGGCGGGGTGTCTAATTTCTAGCACGAGATGGGACAGGTATTTCTTCAACTCCTCCGCTTTTTTCTGCTCTTTGGCCTTCGCCTGTTCTTCGAGTTTCTTGATCGCGGAAAGGGCGCTGATGTTCCCTTCCGTCGCCTCGGCTGCCAGTCCCCGCGGGATCAGGTAGTTTCTCGCATGGCCGTCCGAGACGTTAACAATCTCTCCCGCTTTACCCAGCGATTTTACGTCTTTTTTCAGAATGACCTTCATGATGCACCTACCCTATGGGTTTAGTCAACAGGTTCGTCATCGGCTTCCTTTTTTTTCCTGGGTTTTCTCCAATCTATCCAGAGGTCGCACACGCCGACGGCGGCCACCAGTAAAACGAAATACTGTTGAATGACGAGGAGGATGTAAAAGACCATGCGGAGGACTTGTGATACGTTCTTGGTGCGGAAGAAATACTCTACGATGGCGATGCCCTGGAGAAAGTAGACGAAGAGACAGAAAACGAGACCGTTGGTGCCTAAGATGGTGGCCCAGAAAGCCTTGAGGCCGAGGAGGGGAAGCACCAAAACCATGAAACCCGAAACGATGAGGAGCCAGATCATCATCTCCGGGGCCTTCCAGAGCGTAAGGTTTCCGAAGGCGGGAAAGGCCATGCCCCGCAGGGTAAAGATGGGCTTAAGGAGGATTATGTCTATCCAGCAGATAAAGGCGATGCCCACACCTAAAACGGAAGGCGCGATATAGGTAAGCCAACGGCTGATCTGCGGCAGGTTTTCCCGAATGGCGGCAAGTTGGTCGCTTTGGGGGGCCATATGCTGGGAGAGGCGCAGGCTTTCTGAGATGTTGGCCATTATGTAGCGGGTAACCAGGGCGTTTGGCGAAAGGCCTAAGATGGCACTTTTCACCAAAATTATGCCCAAGATGACGATGAGGGTGGTCCCTGTCGTTACCAGGATGGTTTTTTCGATGGGCCAATTTTTCTTTAGTGTTTCCTGAAGGGTAATGCCGATTACCCCTAAGAGGGCGAGAAAGATCGTATCGGCGGCACCCAGGGCCTGCCCCACCAATTCACCTATGA
>ERZ795045.587-NODE-587-length-45665-cov-5.636856_pt1 | contig 45665 bp, 33 predicted proteins | sample MGYA00375129_ERZ795045 | MGnify/ENA primary metagenome ERZ795045 (study PRJEB30174, sample SAMN05720166) | activated sludge metagenome | isolation source: anaerobic digester from wastewater treatment plant | place: Japan | collected 2015-05-15 ...
TGTACAGGAGATCCCCTCTCTGGTCCCTCGTGTTGCCCATCTCGTGACTGCTCCACCCATAGGCGGGCTGCAATGCCTTTCGCGTCGGGGTCTTCCGCGTGTCATCCCCCGCCCGAGGCATACACCACCCTCGGATACCTCCTTATCGACATCGCGGGGACGAATATTGAGCCTCGCTTCCCCGTTCCGCCCGCATCATACCTTGCACGGCATATCCCGTGCCCGTGCATGAACGGATGATCTCGATCGCCGGCCCCAGTCTGATTCGCCTTCGGCGTCTTGGGCTGAAAGGTCGGCATCAGGGTGCTGCCGGGCCTACCCGGTTCGATAAAACAGCCTCCTGACGGCCTTCTCATGGGTCGCGTGCGGACTGCGGCCATGGCTGCCCTTGCCGGGGGATGCGGCTCAACGGGGAGTGTGAGCATGCACGCCTGGACCGGCAGGCGGTCCGTGTCTTCTCCGGCTTCTCTTACAACGCGGCTTGGCCGGGAGAGTGACCATGCACGCCTGACCCTGAGAATCCCGAGAAGGGCCCAGGTCCTGGCGTCCACACGAGCTTGGGCGGCCTCGTGGTCACGTCGGTCCCTCGGTTAGAATCCTGAGACGGTTCTAGGCCCCGCCTTTCATACCGAAGGGTGTTCTCTCACGCAAAACGGCTGCTTAAGGGGGTGAGACCTCGTGGACACGGGACGCTCCCTGAGGCGGGCAACCTTAGGCCATGCCGAGCTTCGTCTTGATGACGCTTTTGATGAATTTCACGTAGCTGAAGTTGGTGTTCGCCTTGATGTCGTCGAGGTGAGGGTCGAGGTACCTCGCCTTCAGGACCCACAGGTTGTACGTCTTGAAGGGCACACCCTGCTGGGTGAGATACTTGGCGGGGAAGATCTGGACTATGACCTCCGGGGAACCGTACGCCTCGCCGAGGATGGAGACGGCATCCTGGAGGATCTCCCAGGTCGGCTCGCCCGAGGCCGGGTCCGGGATGAAGACCTTGATGCTGTTGAGGAGGTCCGAGAGGTTCAGTCCCCTGTCTGAGCGGTCTAGGAGGAAATAGGCCTTCTCGCGCCCCTCGTGCACGAGCATGAACGCACTGCACTGCCGCGTCAGGCCGAGCCTTCGGTACGTGTCCCAGAGGTCGTGGCCCTCGTGGCCGAGATCGAAGGCGTCGATCATGATGCCCGACGAGTTGCGCCGGTAGGCGCTGACCATGCCGTCGAGGTGGCCACCGGCGCAGGGTGCGATCTCCCAGCCTTGCGGCAATGTCTTGGCCCTGTCCTCGATGTTCACCAGGATGTAGGCGAACTGGTCGATCGAGCACACCTTCTGGTCGCCTATCTCCTTGTGCACCCCGCCGAAGAAGAAGTTCGGGAACTTGTTCTCGGGGCGGTAGTAGAACATCAGGTGCCCCATGTTCGTCGAGGGCATCCTGTGGAACCCGTCGAGGAAGTTGAGTATCTGCTGGAGCACGAAGATCCCCGTCCTCTTCGCGCCCTTGGGCAGGGCCGCGAGATGGTGCACCATCCACGTCCTCGGGTAGGCCCTGATGATGGAGACGTGGCCGTAGATGCTGTCGTTCGATTGGTACGTTATGCTCGCGAAGATATCCGGACAGTCGTGGTACAGCTGCTCGTAGGTGGCCTTGAACGCCTCCTTGTAACCGCTGATACATTGGTACTTCTCGGGGTATATGAACCCGGACTGGAAGAAGAATTCCCACAGGGAATCGAGGGATACCCTCGATGTCACGACCGAGTGGGGGTCGATGGCACGGGTAACCAGGTTGAACAGCCTCGTGTACGTGTGAGGCGTCATGTCGGTGATCGCGCAGCCGAACCTCGTCTTCCTCCCCCAGAGAGACTTGGCGTAGACGACCTGGAAAGAGCACGGCAGCGCGAGCTCGCCGGGAAAGACGATCTCCGCGCACCGGATCGTCATGCCCGTCATGAGCAGGGCCTTGTCGTTTTTCTCGACAATCGAGAACCCGGCGGTGGTCAGGTCCACGATGTCGAAGAACACCCTCCTACCCGTGAGAGGATGCACGAACGCGAGCCGCGGGGCAGGGTCGGGGTTCACGCGGACATTCCGGTGCGTCCTCTCCCGGCACAGCCTGACGGGTGCATTGAGCGGTTCGAACACCACCACACCCTTTTCGGGTTCGGCCCTGGTGCACCTCACCGTACCCGCGTACACCTTCTCCTTAGCGCTGATGAGGTTCAGGGTCACGAACCGCTCTCTTCTTATGCGCTCGACCGTCTCCGCCGAGCATCCCCTCAAAGACACGCGCAGGCCGCCGGGGTGGTATTCGCGGAGTTCACCCTCCACCCTCTCTCCAGAAAAGGCGATGACGGCATAGACGTTCGAGCACGCATGCCTCTTGGTCTTGCGGTTTGTGTACAACCGCGCGTCCCGGACCATCCTGACCGTGATGCCGCCCGGGGCCGTGTCCTGGGCCTCGACATCGGCGACAGCCAGGATGTCGCCAGTGTCCACGACCAAAGAGACGGGTTCTACCGTCTCCCACGCCCCTTCGCGAAGGCCGGGCTCTATCGTGCACGAGAGGAGGTCTCCCCTGCACGGTCCGGGGTGAACCGGGATGAGCACCTCGTCCTTCGTGCGGGGGTCCCGGGCGAGCAGGAAGACCGTCCTGTCCAGGAAATGGTGATAGTTGACGAGATTGAAGAACCGTTTCAGTGGAACGCGCACCGGCTTGGTGAGCATGCGCGCCCTGGTGGAGCGCACGGCGGACATGGCCTCTGCTCCATATCCCCGCTCCGGGTTGTCCCTCCCCCTACGGTCATTGACGTGCTTTCCATGAACGTCTGTCATTTCACAGCCCCCTTGAGTGAACCCCATTCCATGCCCGTACGTGTACACCAACGCCGCCCCCGCTTCCAGGCCATCGTGCATCTCGGCACCGCCTTAAGGGATGCTGCCCTGGGCTGAAGGCCTTCCTGCCGGGTATATCCCGATCCGTGCCAGATCACGTCATTCTCTGGGATGCCGTTCGTTGAAGAGGTGTCCGGGCGACCGGCCTGCACACGATCTTCTGTGCCGCTTACGGCTCGGCCTCGAGAGGGGCCTTCACCCTTCGCTTCCCTTCCACCCCGGGAATCGGCACCCGGTGTCCAGGCTCCCCCCAGGTGCAGGGGCATGTCGAGGGAATGCCTCGGCGCATTGTATCACATTTCCGCACACCGTACGAACGCGATGCCGGCTTATGATGGTTTTCTCCCTGTCACGATGATGAGAGGCGAGTACGTGAACCTTCTCGGGTGGTTGAAGACCTGCCTGAAGTCCTTCCTGAAGGTTTCGTATCCGCCGGGATACCCGTCGAAGACATCCCTGGCCTTCGAGGAGGCCATCTCCAGCTTCTTGAACCAGTTGAAGTCGTCGCTTTCCTTGAGCTCGCCGTAAATCAGGTGGTGCGGCACCAGGTGCACCTCGATGTCGTCGAACCCGAGGTCGTACAGGTGGGTGTAGAGCTTCCTGCCAGCGTACGGATCGAAGTTGTACTTCTCCATCATCCTCCTCACCAGGGCGTGGATGACCGACTCCATGGCGGGTTCGATGGGGTAATGGTTCAGGCAGTTGTAGTCGAGGTCGAGGAGGCAGATCCTGCCCCCCGGCTTGAGAACCCGCGAGACGTTCTCGACCATCTCCCGGGCGCCTTCCAGGTAGTACTCGAGAACGAAGCGTATCCACACGAAGTCGAACGAGCCGAGCGCATTGAGGGGCGACCTCAGGTCCATGAGGGCGAACTCGATCCCCGGGGTGTCCCCGTAGGTTTTCTTCGCGAAGCGTACGCGGTCCTCGGCGAAGTCGACCCCCACCGCGGACCCGCCCGGCTGAACCATCTCGCACAAAACGGCGGTGGTCTTTCCGGACCCGCACCCGCCGTCGAGGACCCTGGCGCCCGGACCGATCCCGCACAGGAGGGCCTGGCTCCTCACGGCCCCGGGGTCGGTCTTCACGTCGAGCCTCAGGGCCTCTTCGGGGTTTTCCATGAGGTATTGCCCGACTGTATCCATCATATGCCCCCTTTCCATCGATCTCTCCCCTGATCCCAAGTACGCGCGGACACTCAGTCCCCGGGCCCGCCGGCGTCGGAGGCTTCCGTCTGCGAGCCTCTCTTCAGCTCGAGCTTTTTTCTCGCCTTCCTCGCCCTTGTCGCCTTCCGCTTCCTGGCCCTGGCGATCTCAACGGCCCGCCTGGAAGATCCCTCGGAGGCGAGATCCTCGATCTTGTCCGCGAGGATCCTTCGCGCGAAGAACCTGTTGGCCTCCCTCGAGCGCGACTTGTCGCACTTGACCTCGATCCCTGTGGGTACGTGCTTGAGGTGTACACAGGAGGAGGTCTTGTTCACCTTCTGGCCTCCCCTTCCCCTGGCCCTCACGAAGATCTCCACGAGATCCCGCTCGCTGATCGCGAGCGCCTTCATGCGTTGTGCGAGGGCCTTGACCTTTTCCGGGCTGATGAACGTGTCGGACATGGGCCGCGTGACTCAAACGCCCATCCCTTGGGGCTTCTCAGTGGAAATAGATGAGGTAGATCGCCGAGAAGACCACGTAGGCGATCCCGATGAGGAGCGCGGCCGCCAGCTTGTCGTAGAAGACGAACGGGCCGAAGACCCAGTAGTTGCACCCCGGGCACTTGACGAACCACCTCCTGGATATGACCGTCCTGCACCTCGGGCAGGAGAAACGCCTTCCCGGGAGGCCGTGTTCCCTGATCTCGATGTTCCGCCTGAACTCCCGGTGAAGGTTCAGGCGCTCGCCGCACTTGGAGCACTTGATTTCCAAGGGTTGGAAATCGTCCCACACGATCTTCTTCCCGCACGTCGGGCATGTGACAGTCATCATATGGCCTTGTTCACCCCTTTCCCTTGCGCGTTCTCATTGCGTCGCCCACCTGCCGCCCTCGATCTCTTCGAGGAGAATGGTGAGTGTGTCGTCGCCGTACTTCACCTCGAGTCTCACGTCAGCCGTCGATGTGTCGACCGTCACGTCGAGCCCGCTCATCCCCCAGGCATGGAGTTCACGGGGCATGCGTGCCTCGTCCACGCCCAGCCATCCCCATGCGTAGAAGACCCGTGCGTGCCCGTCCGCGGTCGTCCTGAGGAGGTACGGCCCTTCGGGCAGGTCACCCGCGACGATCCCAGCGATGTCCGGCAGGGGCATCGTGGCCTCCCCTGTCTTCCTCCCCCACATGTCCGTGAACGTGAGGTCGGCATTCCTTATGATGACCGTGCCCACCGGCAGCCCCCCAGGCCCGTATACCTGCACGGTGCCGGTCCGGGCAGACGTCAGGACGAGTGCGCCCTGTATGTCCACCCCCGTCCCGCCCACAACGCCCGACGCCTCGAACCGGGCGCGAAAGGGGTAAACCCCGTCCCTGGGCACTTCCAGGTGCGCGCAACCTGCGGCAAGAACCAGGTACAGGCCCACCCACACAGAGCGTTTCATGCAACGCCCATATACCGTGTTCATCCCCTCGTGACAAGGGCCGCTCGTCTCCAGGACCCCTCTCTCCGGTCCATGACACGATCGTCCCACGCAAGAAGCGCTCGACCTCCCGAACTCGACGTAGCCGTCCCCAGGCACGAGCCCGCACGCAGGCCCTCATCCCGCCCGCCATACACCCGAAAGGCGTGATCCCCAAAAGACACCGCCTGTTCTCTGTGGCCAGGCGTCCGGCCGATCGTGCCTTACGATCTCGACGCACGATCGGGAACCCATCCCGACGGAAGCCCCTCAGGCGGACCGCCAAGACGACATGCCCCTGTGCGTGAACGACCACCCCATGGGTTTCCCTTGGGAAACAAGGACCGCCTTGGCCGAGGTGCACCGTATCGAGAGGATCCCCCCTTCAGAAACCGCGGGACGGAACCGGCAAACGCGCACGTGCGACGTTCGTGCGAAGGCGAACGCACCCCCGGAGCCTGTCGCCCGGCCCGGTGCTGCTCGTAACATACCGGATACAGGTTGAGTGTTGGCGCGACGGGTGATAGAATGACCATGCGTGCGATGTGGCGCACGAGGCCGGTTGTCGGCCGAACCTGGGCCGCGGGCGCAAGAGAACGTTCAATGGCTCGTTGAGGCGTGAAAGGGCATGTCTCGCCGATGGGGGCAGGGGTGCCTGGAGCTTCACGTGACGGGCCGCCGATGGTATGCGGAGAGTTTGCCGTGAAGGCGTTTCCGGGAGGTTGTCCGGCCGTGACGAGCCGATGGTTTCCCCTGGCGCGTGGAGCGCCCGCCCTGCGTGTGATGAAAGGGTGACCCGTGGACCACCCGTCGGATGGGTGGTCCTTGAGCTTGGAGCAAGGAGGTCTTTCATGCGTAACGCACCTATCCTTCCGTTGTCCCTCCTCGAAGGCCGAAGGCGCGCAACGTCCTTTTCGCGAAGAGTCGCTGCGTTCGGTTTGGTCTGCCTCGCATGCCTTTGCTGCCACAACGATTCTTCCGACGGTTCACCCGTCACACCGAGGCTGAGCCCCATTCAACGTGACGAGGCGCTCGTGCTCGCGGCCTTTGCACGGAACGCCGTGGTCGAAGACGACGAGACCGGGGACGAGTACCCCATTGCATGGTCCATGGTGAACTGGTGCTGCGAGGAACGCACTCTGTCCCTCCAGTATGCCCTCGCCCGCGCTTTGCGTTCCGGCATGGGCGCCCCCGTGGTCATGAGGACCCAGGAACTCTCGAGCGACCATATCCTGGGTCTCGTCACCGGGGACCCTCTCCCCTTCGCCTCGATCAACCTTGCAGGGCCACTGGCCTGCGAACAGACGATCCTCGAGCCCGGCGGCGCTCCTGTCGAGGGTGACCCCCAACGGCTCTTCTGGCACATCCACCACGCCGTGGCGATGAACGTGGACGGCCAGCTCATGGTCCTCGACCTCTCCATGGCCGACGAGCCCGTGAGCATCCAGGCGTGGATCTCGAGCTTCGTGCAAGACGCCTCGGCATGCAGGCACCTCGGCGATCCTGACTTCCAGAAGGTCGAGGCGTACTGGCGCTGTGTCATGAGCGGCATGGATCCCGGCCCCGAGCCGCCCTGCGAGTGCGCGTACACGATCACCCCCGCGTTCACCTGGCGCTTCGACCAGGATGTCCTCGTCGAAGCGATACAGGGCGTTCCGCCGACCCTTGTCGTTCAGAGCGGTGCCTTTACCACCCTCATGCAGGACAGCTATGGGGTGGACGTGTCGAGAGACGACATACCGAGGTATCTGAGCCTGTACGAGGCCAAGACCATGGAGGATGTGTGCACGTGGGTTGACCTTCCTTTCTGCAGGTAGGCCGACTCATAGGACCTTCCATTTTCTCTTGTCATCGAACACACGCCGAAGAGAAGACCCATGCCCGCAATCCCCGGGCGGTCAGCCCATTCTGCCCGCCAAGGAAGACACAGCGCGTGCCGCTGGGACATGCCCGGGCCGTGTTCCTTGGCGCACGCACCCTCTCGGCGCCGATGGTGACCTGCACCATGGGAAATCTCGGCCCACGGCACGGGCGATGACCCGCAACCACGGCCGATAATGGCTGGAAATCAGGAGAAATCCCTCTCCATCATGCCTCGTGGTGCGGGAGGACATGTATTGACTCTGCCGATCGCGGGATTATTTATACTGCCAAATGGTGGGGAAGATCCTCATACCTACGGACTTCAGCAAGACATCCAGGCATGCGTTCCGGTACGCGGTCTCCCTCAACGGAACACTCAAGGCGAGGCTCTTCCTCCTCCACGTCATCAACGACTTCGCCGACCTCACCGAATACAGCCTCAGCCTGTCGTTCCTTCCCCAGATATACAGCGAGCTGGAGCAGACGGCCACCCTGAAGCTCGAGGAGATGGTGACCGACATGGTGCCCTCGGACATGCACTGCGACACCTACATCCTGCACGGCATCCCTTTCTACGAGATCGTGAGCTTCGCCTTGAGCGAGCAGATGGACCTCATCGTCATGGGCTCTCACGGCCACACGGGCCTCAAGCACGTATTGTTCGGCCATACCGCCGAGAAAGTGGTCAAGAAGGCGCACTGCCCTGTGCTGACCGTGAAGGACCCTGATTGCGGCCTCTCTCTCCCCTAGGCGCCCGCAAGGCCGCGCGGGCGACCCCTTAGCCCGTACATACCCCATCCTGCCCCCGGGATATTCCTGCGATGCCGCACGCGGGTTTCGTGAGAGTCCGAGGCTTTTGCGCCGGGCGGCATGGGGGGGTCCATGGCCTAAGGGTTCATTCTCTTCCATCGATGGACAGGGCCGCCTACGGTACGGATTGTTCTTGCTCGATACGAACCGGCCTCGGGCGGTTTTTCCCCCGCCCAGGCCTCTCACACGGCTTTCGCGCCGCGGCGTGGGTTCGAGGCCGTGGAACCGGGCCAGGCCACGGTGCGAAACGCAGCCCCCCTGCCCCAGCGGGCCCTTGCATTCACTGGATGGGGTTGATGGGCCCCGTGAGCTTGCCTTCCACGAACTGCCTGACGAGCTCGTCGTCGGTGTTCCTGAAGTCCTCGGGCGTACCGTAGAACGCGATCTTCCCGTTGTAGAGGAGCGCCATGTAGTCTGCCAGCGAAAAGGCACCCTTTATGTCATGGCTGATGACGAGGCTGGTGGCGCCCGTCTTCTGCTGCACCTGCCTGATGAGGGTGTTGATGGCCGTCGTCATGACCGGGTCGAGGCCGGTGGTCGGCTCGTCGAACAGGAGCACCTTCGGGCTGAGCGCCAAGGCCCTCGCGAGGCCCACCCTCTTGCGCATGCCGCCGGAGAGTTGCGCGGGCATCTTGGCCTCGATGCCCGCGAGCCCCACCTCCCTGAGCAGGGTCGACACCTCCCTCATGATCTCTTCCCGGGAGAGCTTCGTGTGGATGGTGAAGGGGAACCCCACGTTCTCGCCTACGGTCATGGAGTCGAAGAGCGCCGAGTCCTGGAAGCAGACCCCGTATGCCTTCCTCACCTCGGTGAGCTCAGCCTCGTCCATGGCCACGATGTCCCGGCCCTCCACGAGGATGCTGCCGGAATCGGGCTTCAGAAGGCCGAGCACGTGCTTGAGGAGCACGCTCTTGCCGGTCCCCGTCGGGCCCATCACGATAGTGATCTTCCCTGCCACGATGTCGAGGTCGAGCCCGTCGAGCACCTTCTGAGACTTGAACGTCTTGGTGAGCCCCCGTATCTCGATCATCCCTTCCCCTTCCACCGCGTCTCGTAGAGGTCCGCCCTCCTGTGGGCGAGCAGCGGGAATCGTGACCTGATCTCGTCGGTATACGTCATGTCGATTTCCGTCACGATCACTTCCTCGTCCGTCCCGGCCCTTGCCAGGACCTCGCCCCAGGGCGACGCGAGAACCGAGCGCCCCCAGGGCACGTACGCGAGATCCTCGTTGACCGCAGGCTGTACGCCCACGACATAGCCCTGGAGTTCCAGCGCCCTGATCCTCACGAGCATTTCCCAGTGCGCCTCGCCGGTCGCCGAGGAGAAGGCGGCCGGCACGAAGAGAAGCCTGACGCCCATGTCCGCCAGGACCTGCACGAGCTGAACGAACCTCACGTCGTAGCACACGATCACCGATGCCCTGCACCAGGGGGTGGTGAAAGACCCGAGGGAAGACCCGGGCGCCACGGTCTCCGATTCCCTCACGTTCGGCCCCCCGCACGGGGCGCAATCGAAGAGGTGGATCTTGTCGTGGTGGTATACCGCCTCCCCTTTCGGGTCGACCACGAAGGCCCGGTTGTACAGACGCCCGTCGCCCGAGGGCCAGGGCAGCGAGCCCGCAACCACGTAGACGCCGAGTTCCGAGGCCTTCCTGCACACGCGCTCGAGGGCGGACGCGCTCAGGGCGGCCGCCCTCCTGATCGAGACTGGCTCGTACGGGGTGGAGAACATCTCGGGGAGCACGCAGATGTCGGCGCCGTCTCCGGATGCCAGCCCGATCAGCTCGCACGCCCTCTCGATGTTCGCCTCGACGTCGTATCCCTGGCGCAGCTGGCAGATACCGACCGACAGTCTTCGATCAGAGGACCTTCTCGTGCGATCTTGGAGTTCCATGTGCGAAAGACCTGTCCGCAGTTGTATCGGCATGAACCCCCGCCAGTCAAGGGGAGAGGAGCCGGGACAGGTTGAAGGTGAGGCCGGAGGTGACCGCCTCCTTGGGGAGCCAGATCCTGATCTCCGTGCCAGGCCTCCTCGTCCTCTTCACCCACCCCTTGAGGTGGTCCGGGCTCATGTATTCGCAGAAGAGCTCCTTCCACGTGTTCATGTACACCACGTCTATCTCTCGGATATGGTGCCTGACCTCCGGGCACTCCATGTTCCCTATCACGACCATGATCGCAGGGTAGCGGTCCTCCATGAGGGAGGTGCGGTCGAGGCCGATGGACGCGGCATCCGGTATGACGGCGGAGAGCGTCTTCATGAGGGACTGGATGTCCGACAGCGCCACGCCTGTTGGGTTCGGAACCATGTGGAAGGAGGTGGATGCATCGAACCGCTTGTTGTACACGAGCCACGCGAGGACGCCCACCACCCGTTTCGCCTCGACGATCGGCCTTTGGCCGGCCTCGGGCGCCGAATCGTAGATGCACCACCTCCCCTTGCCGTAGGCGAAGTATATGTCGCGGTAGGCAGGCTCCCTCTTCTTCACCCGTCGCTCGGCCTCTATCTTCCCCTTCTTGGTCACGTAGAAGGCCTCGATCCGTCTCCTCAAGACCTCGACCTCGATATCGTCGTCTATGCTCGTTCCCGAGACCATGAACGACCGGGCGCTGCGGATGATCTTCACGGTCGACTGCCTGAGGAAGGAGTGGATCTCGTCGCCGAAGACCCGGTAACGTTCGACGCCCCACTGCGAGAACCCGTTGAGGTTCTTCACCGCGTGCATCGACCATCCCCATGAATGCACCACCTCCGCCATGGCCGCGGCCTTGTCTTCACCCCCCGCCTTGACGAGGTCCATGGGTTTGATCTGCGGGTTTACCTTGAGGTAGAAGCACTTTCTCAACAAGTCCACGGTCTTGGGGTCGTCCTGCTCGAGGTAGTGCTCCTCGAGACGCCTGAGCACGTGGAGGTACGGGTCTATGACGCGACCAGCCGCGTTCTCGTGGACCTCCCTCTTGAGACGATCGCACAAGAGCTCCGGGACACCGGAAGCATCCAGGTAGCTCACGAGGAGGGCCATCTTGAGGACCGACTTCAGGGGATCGTCCAGCGCCTTGTGCATCTGCCACAGGGCGGCACCCATGAGCTCGTGCTCGGGGATCCCCTGGAGGTCCCCCATGTCCACGAATATCCTCCCGGCGTCTTCCTTCTTCGTCAGGACGGCCCTTCGCGCCTCCTCGTAGGCATCGCGCCCCCGGCCCGCCTGCACCACCCACCACAAGGGCACGCACCCCTCGACGATCGTCATGGTGCGGTAGAACTCCTCCTTGAGGATGGTCTTGAGGGCCGAGCCAGAGCCTTCCTGGGATACGGAGCCGAAGTCGTTCTTCCGGATGTCTTCCAGGTCCATCAGGAAAAAATGGATGTCGAGAACGAACTTCGTCGAGATGAACCGCTGGATCATGCGGATCTTCCTGCGGAGCATCTCCATGCCGTCCTTGCCCGTCTTCTCCGAGTCCACCACGACCCACACGTCGAAGTCCGACTCCCTGGTCTGGGCGAGGCTTCCCGAAGAGCCTATCGTGTAAATCCCCTCGATCAGCCTCCTGTCGGGGAGGAACTGCCTCAGGTCGCCCACCTTGAGACGGGAGGAGAAGAACGCACCCGTCTCCCTCATCTTCTCAGGCCCCCAGTCGAATCTCATGATCCCGCACGGGCATGCGTCGTCGACGAAGCCGGGCAATGCAGGGTGGTTGATGTGCAGGAGCAACGGCAGGAACTCCAGGATGACCCTCGCGCTCACGGGGTCGCAGTCATACATGCGCCTCTTCTTCAAGGCGTTGTACCGCGAGAATTCCCTGAGCGCACGAGTGATCGATTGATCGTGGCTCCCCATCTGAAAGACTATCGCTTCATCGGGGGCGTGACTTTAAGGACACGCCGACAGTGAACAGACCCAGCGCGACCATGGCCAGGCACAAGACCTGCCCCATGGTGAGCGTGAGGAGGACGAAGCCGATCTGGGGGTCAGGCTCTCTGAAGAACTCCAGGACGAACCTCACCGCGCCGTAGCAGGCGAGGAAGATGCCGAACACCACCCCGTGGGTGGACACCTTCCTCGCCGCCAGGTAGAGAATCACGAAGAGAAGCAGGCCCTCGCCGAACGCCTCGTAGAGCTGCGACGGGTGGCGTGCGACCGGGCCGCCGGACGGGAAGACCATGCCCCACGGGGCATCCGTCACCCGGCCGAAGAGTTCACCGTTGATGAAGTTCCCGATACGGCCGAAAAACAGCCCCGGGGTCGCGCCGATGGCGCCCAGGTCCGCGAGCATGAGAAAGGGCTTTTTCCTGGCCCTCGAAAACAGGTACCCCGTCAATACCAGCCCTATGAGCCCGCCGTGGAACGACATCCCCCCTTCCCACACGGCGAAGAACTTGAGCGGGTGGGCCAGGTAGTAGGACGGGTTGTAGATCAGGCAATACCCGATGCGGGCCCCTGCGACGAGGCCGAGGATGCAGTACGTCACGAGGTCCTCGACATCGGCGCGCGTCATGGGGAGCTGTTTCTTCCTCGTGACGTGGAGCATCACGGCGTACGCCACCACGAAGCCCACGATGTACATGAGGCCGTACCACCTGAGCTGGAGCGGGCCTACGTGCACTATCACCGGGTCGATGATCGGGTATCTCATGAGAACAGCTCATCTCACAGTTCCAGAAAGAGAGTCAAGGAGATCCGCGACGCTGCGGCCGGTCCCCGCTTGCTCCCGACGGGAAGGGATCGGGCAGATGGCCGGAGAACGAGGGATGATGCGCCGAAACAACGACCCGACCCTCCCTTGCGCGATGAAGAGACCGAAACCATCCATGCCACCCCTTAACTGCATAATTATTTATCTTTTCTAGACAATTTTCCGAGCGTCCTTGACTAATCAGCGCGCGGTTGCTATTGTGCAGGAAATGAGAGGGAGTTGTATGTTCAAAATCGGTGATATAGTCGTCTATCCTGCACACGGTGTTGCAGAAGTCGAATCGGTGGAGGACCGCCAGATTTCGGGCAGCACCATCTCCTTCATGATCCTCAAGATCCTGGACACCCAGATGACGGTCATGGTCCCGGTCTCGAACATAAAGAACGTGGGTATAAGGGAGCTCATCGACGCCAAGGGTATCGGGAAGGTCATGGATATCCTGAGGCAGCGTTCCGTCCACGTGGACAACCAGACGTGGAACAGGCGCTACCGCGAGTATATGGAGAAGATCAAGAGCGGCTCCGCCTTCGAGATAGCGGAGGTGCTCAGGGACCTGAACATCCTGAAGAAGGGGAAGGAACTCTCTTTCGGCGAACGCAAGATGTACGACACGGCCAAGAACCTGCTCGTCAACGAGATATCCATATCGGGCAAGATGGACAAGAAGGAAGCGGAGAAGATGATCCTGACAGCCCTCGGAAGAACCGAAACCCCATAGTCACGTACCATGAAGAGAGATCTCCCGGAGACTGACGCCCGATGAAATGGCTGCTGCGCATCCTCATAGCCGTGATCGTGTTCTACGGCGCCTACCAGTACGCACTCGTACAGATGAAGGGCGGCCTCTGGCTCGTGATCCTGCCGATCATCGCGCTGAGCTGCCTGGCCGCCGTGTTCCTGGGGGAGATCCGGGGGTTCAAGCTCCACCCCATGGCGTACGCCGGCGGCCTCGTCGGAACGATCCTGGGCCTCATCATCGGCAGCCTCTTCGGTTACGTCCTGCTCAACATAAACGAGAGCGGCATCTACCTCTTCATACTGGTGAACACCACCTTCGCCTATCTGGGTTACACCATCGGCCTCAACTGGGGAAAGGAGATCTCCCAGCTCCCCATCTTCCGCCAGAGGTCGAAGACCGAGGGCGCAAGGATGAAGATCCTGGACACGAGCGTCATCATCGACGGGAGGATAGCGGATATCTGCGAGGCGGGCTTCATCGAGGGGACGATCGTGGCGCCGCAGTTCATCCTCAACGAGCTCCAGCACATAGCCGACTCGCCTGATCCCCTCAAGAGGGCGCGTGGCAGGCGAGGCCTCGACATCCTCAACAAGCTGAGGAAGAGCCCGGGCGTGAAGATCGAGGTCATGGACATCGACTTCCCGAAGATCCGCGAGGTGGACTCCAAGCTCATCGCCCTGGCGCGCGAGATCGGCGCCGACATCCTCACCAACGACTTCAACCTCAACAAGATCGCGCAGCTGCAGGGCGTCAACGTCCTCAACATCAACCAGCTCGCCAATGCGGTCAAGCCCATCGTCCTGCCCGGGGAGACGCTCACGGTGAACATCACGAGGCCCGGAAAGGAACGGGGCCAGGGGGTCGCCTACCTCGACGACGGGACCATGGTGGTGGTGGAACAGGGGGAATCCCTGATCAACCAGTCCATCGAGGTGACCGTGACCTCCATCCTCCAGACGCCCGCCGGCAGGATGATCTTCGGACAGCCCAAGAACCATGCCTCCGCTTGATGTCGTCATCGTCGCCGGTGGGACGGGCCTGCGCTACGGGGCCAGGAAACAGTTCCTCGACCTGGGCGGCATCCCCGTGCTCAGGAGGTCCGCCGAGTGTTTCGAGAGGTGCCTGCCCTGCGACAGGATCGTCGTCGCGGTGCCGCCCGAGGACGTGGAGCGCGCATCCGGGATCCTTCAGGGCATGGCCGTCGAGCTCATCGTCACGCCCGGCGGCGCAACCAGGAGGGAATCGGTGTACAACGCCCTCAGGCACTGCAGGCCGGGGGGGACGGTGGTCGTACACGACGGGGTCCGGCCGCTCGTCGCCCCGGAGCTGGCTCGACGGGTGGTCTCGGGCCTCGAGGGCTGCCACGGCTGCATCCCGGCGTTGCCGCTGACCGACACGGTGAAGGAGGCCCGCGAGGGGTTCGTCGCCCGCACGGTCCCCAGGGCGGGGCTCGTGTGCGTCCAGACACCGCAGGCGTTCGTGACGGATGCGCTGGTGGAGGCCCACCAGAAGGCCCACAGGCACAAAAAGGCCGCCTACACGGACGACAGCTCGCTCCTGGAGGAGGCGGGCATGAGAGTGAGGATCGTGGACGGCGATCCCCTCAACATCAAGATCACCTACCCGGCCGACCTGGCCCTCGCGGAGGCGATACTCAGATGCCGTGCAGGATCGGTATAGGTTACGACATCCACCGTCTCGTGGCAGGCAGGCCCCTGGTGATCGGCGGCGTGAAGATCCCCCACGACAGGGGCCTGCTCGGGCACTCTGACGCGGACGTGGTCGTGCACGCCGTCTGCGACGCCATCCTCGGGGCCCTGGCCGCCGGTGACATCGGCGAGCACTTTCCGGACACCTCGCCCGAGACCGAGGGCATGGACTCCCTCGAGATGCTGCGCAGGGTCGCGGCCATGCTCGGTGGCCGCCTGAGGATAGCCAACATCGACATCAACTGCATCTGCGAGAGGCCGAGGCTCTCCGGCCACCGCCGGGAAATGGTCACGGCGATATCGACGGCGGCAGGGGTGGACCCCTCCGCGGTCTCGATCAAGTTCAGGACCTCCGAGGGACTTGGTCCCGTGGGCCTCGGCGAGGCCGTCTCGGCCCAGGCGGTGGTGCTGCTGGAGGAGGTGGCGTGAAATCCCGGACGCGGGCATCCGTGACGAGTGCGGCCCCCACGGCCTTGAAAACCCTTTATCGCCAAGGTGGTGTGTGGTACTTTCTTCGTCCCGACGGCACAGGCATACATAGGCATGTATAAGGAGACCCCATGCAGCTGACCATATACAACACGCCCCTCAAGAAAAAGAAACCCTTCGAGCCGCTCGCAGGAAAGAAGGTCGGCATGTACGTGTGCGGCGTCACCGTGTACGACATGTGCCACGTGGGACACGCGCGCTCCCTCCTCGTGTTCGACGTCATAGCCAGGTACCTGAGAAGGTGCGGCTACGACCTCACCTACGTGAGGAACTTCACCGACATCGACGACAAGATCATCGCGAGGGCCAACACCCTCGGCATAGACTACCGGGAGGTCGCCGACCGGTACATCGAGGAGTTCGCGACGGACATGAAGTCGCTCGGGGTGCTGAACGCGGACATCGAGCCCAAGGCGACCGACCACATACCCCAGATCATCGACATGGTGCGTATCCTCCAGGACAAGGGCTACGCCTACCCCGCCCCTGACGGCAGCGTGTACTTCTCGGTCGCCAAGTTCAGGACCTACGGCGGCCTCTCCGGGAGGAGGACCGAGGAGATGATCGCCGGCGCCCGCGTGGATATCGACGAGATGAAGCGCGACCCCCTGGATTTCGCCCTGTGGAAGCGGAGCAAGGAGGGTGAGCCCTGGTGGGAGAGCCCCTGGTCCAGGGGCAGGCCCGGGTGGCACATCGAGTGTTCCGCCATGAGCACCCACTACCTGGGCCCCACCCTCGACATCCACGGGGGCGGGAGAGACCTCGTGTTCCCCCACCACGAGAACGAGACGGCGCAGTCGGAGGCCGCCTTCGGTGTGCCGTTCGTGCGCTACTGGGTGCACAACGGGTTCGTGACCGTGGCGGGCGAGAAGATGAGCAAGTCCCTCGGGAACTTCATGACGATCCGCGACCTCCTCAAGGACGTGCATCCCGAGGTCTTGAGGCTGCTCGTCCTCTCGCACCATTACCGGAGCCCCATAGACTTCTCGAAGGACGCCATCTCCGTGGCCAAGGGCGCCCTCGTGCGCTTCTACGAGATGCTCCACAGGGTCTCGACCTCGACATCGACCGGGGACGCCTCGCGCATCGAGCGGTTTGTCTCCTTCTTTACCGAGGAGGTGGGCGAGGCCATGGCAGACGACTTCAACACGGCAAGGTGCATCGCAGCCCTCCACGAGCTCACCACCGAGGTGAACCGCCTGCTCGACAACGACCCACGGATCTCGAAGGCTGACCGGGCTGCCCTCGACACGGCGGTCGCAGAGGTCAGGGACCTCTTCGGCATCCTCAGGGAGGAGCCCGCCGTCTTCCTCGATGCGGTGAAACGCTCGGGCGTTTCCCTTTCGGGGCTCTCCGAGGAGGAGATCGAGCGCCTCGTCGAGGAACGGAACCAGGCGCGCAAGGCCAAGGACTTCAGGCGTGCGGACGAGATCCGGGACATGCTCAAGGCAAAGGGCATCGTCCTGAAGGACACCCCGGGAAAGACCATATGGGAAAAGTCGATGTGACGGAGAGGGCCTGCGTCGAGGACACGCCGGCACCCGTCGGGCTTGCGGCCTCACCGCGAGGGGGACATCCCCACCGAAAGGCAGCCTGAGGCGCGCACGGTGATCCTTTGACATGGCGTACAGGCTTGTGTCACCTTTCGCACCCAAGGGCGACCAGCCCAGGGCCATCGAGGCCCTGTGCGAAGGCATCGAGGGGGGCAGGCGCGACCAGGTCCTGCTCGGGGTCACCGGCTCCGGCAAGACCTTCACCATGGCGTGCGTCATCGCCCAAACGGGAAGGCCGGCGCTCGTCATAGCGCCGAACAAGATCCTGGCCGCACAGCTCTACGGGGAGTTCAAGGAGCTCTTCCCGGACAACGCCGTCGAGTACTTCGTGAGCTACTACGACTACTACCAGCCCGAGGCCTACGTGCCGTCAAAGGACCTCTACATCGAGAAGGACTCGTCCATCAACGAGGACATCGACAGGATGCGCCACAGGGCTACCCGCGCCCTGTTCGAACAGCAGGAATGCATCATCGTGGCCTCGGTCTCCTGCATCTACGGCCTGGGCTCGCCGGAGGCCTACCAGGGCATGCTCCTCTACCTCGAGGAAGGCCGGGTGATGCCCAGGGAGGACATTCTCAAGAAACTCGTGGAGATCCAGTACACCCGGAACGACTACGACTTCCACAGGGGCACATTCAGGGTCAGGGGCGACACCATAGAGGTCTTCCCTGCGCACGAGGAAGACACGGCCGTGAGGATCGAGCTGTTCGGCGACGTCATCGACGCCATCTGGCAGATGGATGCCATCCGCGCGAAGAAGAAGGCCCGCCTGAACCACGTGCCCATCTACCCGGCATCCCATTACGTCACGCCCAGGAGCAGGCTCATCGACGCCATAGGGTCCATCAGGGAGGAACTCGCCCAGAGGATAGTCTTCTTCAGGTCCGAAGGGAGACTCGTGGAGGCCCAGCGGATCGAGGAGCGGACACGCTACGACCTCGAGTTGCTCCTGGAGACAGGCACCTGCAAGGGGATCGAGAACTACTCGAGGCACCTCACGGGGCGCAGACCCGGCGAGCCGCCGCCCACCCTCGTCGACTACCTCCCCAAGAACACGATCGTCTTCCTGGACGAGTCCCACGTGTCCGTACCCCAGCTCATCGGCATGTACCGCGGGGACCACTCGCGGAAGTCCACGCTGGTGGAGTACGGCTTCAGGCTCCCTTCTGCACTCGACAACAGGCCTCTTCGGTTCGACGAGTTCAACAGGCTCGTCCACAGGATCATCTACGTCTCCGCAACGCCGGGCGATTACGAGCTCAAGCAGGCAGGAGGCCGGGTGGTGGAGCAGGTGGTGAGGCCGACCGGGCTTTTAGACCCCAAGATCGAGGTGAAACCCGCCCAAGGCCAGGTGGACGACCTGTACCGGGAGATCGTCCAGGCGGTGAGGAAAGGGGGCCGCGTGCTCGTCACCACGCTGACCAAGCGCATGGCCGAGGAGCTTACCGACTACCTCCAGGGACTGGACCTGAAGGTGAAGTACATGCACTCTGACATAGACACGATCGAACGCATCGAGATCGTCAAGGGGCTGAGGGAAGGGGAGTTCGACGTGCTCGTGGGCATCAATCTCCTCAGGGAAGGGCTCGACCTCCCCGAGGTGACGCTCGTGGCGGTGCTGGATGCTGACAAGGAGGGCTTCCTCAGGTCCGAACGCTCCCTCATACAGACCGCGGGGAGGGCCGCCAGGAACGTGGACGGCAGGGTGATCCTCTACGCGGACACCATGACCTCGTCCATCGAGAGAGCGGTCACGGAGACGAGGCGCAGGAGGCTCAGGCAGGAGGAATACAACGCCGCACACGGCATCACCCCCCAGAGCATCAAGAAGAACATCCGCGACATCCTCTCATCGATCTACGAGCGCGATTACCCCGAGATCCAGGCGCGCGTCAGGACATCGATGGGCACCGTGGAGGCGGGCCGGCTGCACCAGGCCGTCTCCGAGCTCGAGAAGAAGATGAAGGAGGCCGCCGACGACTTGAGGTTCGAGGAGGCGGCAAAGTACCGCGACGAGATCAAGAGGCTCAAGCGGATCCTGCTCGCCGTGGAGGGATGAGGGCATGAGATTCTCCATGGACGCCTTGCCCCCGGGTTTCACGACATCCCGAACGGGAAGGGTGACCCTCGTCTACAGGGAAGACATGCCTTTCCTCGTGAAGCTCGCGAGGCTGCCGTCCGACCACGCCAGACCCTCCGGGCTCTCGGGCAGGAGGGCGATACGCGTGGTGGAGCCCGGCATGGTGGTGCGGACGGTCGTTCACGGCGGCCTTCTCAGGAACCTGACGGGCGACAGGTTCCTGGCCGCCACGCGCTCGCTCAGGGAGCTCGAGACGAGCCTGATCCTCGCCGACCGCGGGATCCCCACTCCCGAGATCCTGGCGATCAGGATCACGCGTGGTCTCCTCTTCGTCAGGCTGGAGGTGGCAAGCAGGCTCGTCCCCGAGGCGAGCGATCTCCTCGCCTTCCTGGAAGCGAACCCGGACGACACCCGGGAATACCTCCGCAAGGCGGGCTCCCTCATACGGCGCATGCACGACTGCGGCGTGTACCACGCGGACCTGCACGTGAAAAACCTGCTGCTCGACGGCTCAGGCGTGCTCTACGTGATCGACCTTGACAAGGCACGCGCCTTCGACAGGCTGCCCACTGTCCTGAGGCGCATGAACACGAACCGGTTCGAGAGGTCGGTCAGGAAGTGGGCCAAGGCTGGCCGCTTGTCCGCCCCCCATGGCTGGGAGCTCTCCTTCAGGGCCGGTTACGAGAGGCTGTGACCTCAGGGGCACCCAGGGCCGACACCAAGGACGCGCCTGCCCCGGCACACCGTAGGCCCGTTCACACCTGACATGCCCCAGATGGGGTCTTTCTCGCCACCTTGCCCACAGAGTCGTCGATGGTGACCCGTCTACACCTGACATACCACAGATGGGGTCTCTCCGCCTGGAGACGCTCGCCCCACCCGGCAGGACGAACAGGTACACCACGCCCGGTCCGCAGGCCTTTACCCCTCACGCGGCCGCCAGGTGTATCCCCCGCCCTCTCCCCGAGGATCTCTCTTGACGAAACGGTTCTCTCGAGCCCCCTTGGCCGGGCCCGCCCATGGGCGGCCGGGATCTGGAGCCGATTTCAAGAAAGGGGAGAAGGAACGATCACCTCTTTATGGACAGTCCTGTCGGTCCGTCGGTTTCGGGTTGTATGGCGCACGGGGAGAGATTCGGCTCGTGTTCGCCCGCGAGCATGGATATCACCGTGCGGACGTCCTCGAGCAGCTTGTCACGTTCCTCGAGGCTGTACCTCGATGCGTCCACGGGCTCGCCTATGTGCACCTCCACCCTCTGGTCCACGTGGATATCCGAGCTGCCGGGCCGGTGAATCCGTTCTGAACCACGTATCCCAACGGGTATGATCAGGGCCCCAAGCTCGATGGCGAGCACAAAGCCACCCTTCTTGAACGCGCCGAGCCTTCCTGTCCTGCTCCTGGTGCCTTCCGGTGCGACCCAGAGGACGATCCCGTCCTCCATCTTCTCCCTGGCCGAGGCGAGATCCTTTCTCGCCTGGGCGTTGTCGGACCGGTCGATGGAGATGAACTCCGCCGCCCTCATCCCCCTGCCCCACAGGGGTATCCTGAAGAGCTCCTTCTTCGTGAGCATGCGGATACTGCCCTCGAGCGAGACGTATATGAGCGGGATGTCGTAGTGGCTCCTGTGGTTGGACATCACGATGCAGGGCCTGCCCTTGGGAACCTTCACGGCTGCCGGGTTATGGACCTCCCACGTGGCACCCGTCGCCCTGAGGAGCAGAGAAGACCACCACCTGAGCACCCTGTCCGCGTGGTCCCGGTCATAGGCGTTGATCAGCCGGAGATAGAGGACATAGACCGAGATCGCGAGCGTGGACCCCACGGTCACGGCCAGTATCGCACATTTTCTCAAGAATGTGGCCTTCATGGCCGCTTCAACCTCCTTCTTCAACATGACTGGGCGTGTGATACGAGCTTGTGACGAGCAGGCACTATACACGAGCACCTGGTCCAGGAAAAGTAAAGAAAGTTTAAAAGGAGACCCCTTATACTCCGGAAACCTGCCCGAGACGCCTTCGGGTCGGGGCTCAGAGAAAAGGGCCGGCCCTCATGGCGGCCTGGTCGAGAGGCCCCCTTTCTCACGACGAGGGTAAAGCAGTTGTCCCGTACGTTGTGTACGAGGCGCACCATACACCTGGAGACGGGCACGCGGCTCCCCCGCACATTCCCTTCGCCCGTCTCCAAGGTTTACGCCCCCTTGGGTATGGGCTGGGCATCCCGAAAGGGTGGTGCTGCAAGGTCGGCTTCTTCCCCGTCGATCGTGGTGGGTTTGGAGGGTTGGCCATCGAGGCCGCCAAGAGGTCAGGTGCTGCGTGGCCGGCTTCAGGCCTCCTCTTTGTGTTGCCTCATGCGGCGAAGCACGAACTCGTGTTCCTTCTTGAGGTGCTCCACGAGATCGCCGAAGCGCCAGTCCACGTTCTCCCTCGTGACCATGGCATAGATGGGCTGCGGCAGGTCCCTCGTCTTTGCGTTCTTCATGATCGCGTGGATCGTCTCGGCCTGGCAGTTGAAAAAGAGGACGACCTTTGCATCAACCTGGAGGGGTTCAGGGCCGGTCTTGTCGGAAAACAGGATCTCATGGACCATGAGGTTTCCCTGGTCAGGCTCGATGGCCTCGCATCGAGACACGCCCATCTCGGACACGAACGTAGAGAACCGTGACCGTTCGTCGTCCGTGAAGCCCCACACGTATACCCTCGGCGTCATGTCCATGCGACCCTCCTGTCCGTCCCCCATCCCTGTACCATACCCCTGCTGCGATCTCACGCCCATTTTTCTCAGGTGGAGCTCATCCGCCGGTGCTACCTTCACATGATCTCCATGGATGTGAAGACATCGAGAGGCGATCCAGGTCTTGACTATCCTTCATGGTGGACTATGTATACAGGACACGATCGGTCTGCTCCGGGTACACGTTGTGATGGGACTGACGTGAGAGGCGGGATACGCGATCAGGGGCATGCTCTTCCTCGCATCGAAGGGAAAGAAGGGCCTTCCCATGCTCTGCGACATCGCGCAGGCGGAGGAGGCCCCTCGTCTTTTGATGGCCGAGATCTTCCAGGAACTCTCGAAGAAGGGGCTTGTCACGTCCCATGTGGGTATCTGCGGAGGCTTCGCCAACCGCAGGCCGCCTGAACGGGGAACGCCGTGCGGGATGGTGATGGCCATCGATGGTCATCTCGCACCGAAGGCGTGTCTGACAGGCTGCGGGGTATCCCCCCTCCCGGGGTCCTGCACCGCGCACCCCGTGTGGGAAAGGTTCCAGGCGCTCACCCGTGGCATCTTCTCCGAGGTGAGCCTGAAGTCCCCGGTCTCCCCCTGAGGGAACGGGACGCGCCAGGCCCGGGTGCGCCGGAAAGGACGTTTTTCCTGGGCACTAGGTCGTCGCCAGGGAGGTTTTCATGGACGTCGTGACTCTGGGCAGGTGGCAGTTCGCCATAACGAGCATGTTCCACTTCATCTTCGTCCCCCTCACGCTCGGGCTGTCGGTCCTCGTGGCCTGGATGGAATGGCGTTTCGTCAAGACCGGCGACGGGACGTGGCTGAGGATGGCGCGGTTCTGGGGCAGGCTCTTTGTCATCAACTTCGTCCTGGGCGTGGTCACGGGAATCACCATGGAGTTCCAGTTCGGCATGAACTGGGCCGAGTACTCGAAGTACGTCGGGGATATCTTCGGCGCACCGCTGGCCATCGAGGCGACATCGGCCTTCTTCATGGAGTCGGTCTTCCTGGGCCTCTGGATGTTCGGCTGGAACAAGGTCTCGAAGAAGACCCACGCCTGGTCCATCACGCTGGTTGCCTTCGCCACGAACCTCTCGGCACTGTGGATACTGCTCGCCAACGGCTGGATGCAGAACCCCGTGGGCGCCAACATCGTAGAGCTCGCGGGCAACCCGCTCGTTTCCCGGCGGGCCGAGATGGCGGATGTCTTCGCGGTCTTCACCAACCCCTACGGCTGGGTAAAGTTCTTCCATACGGTCCTGTCCGGCTATGTCCTCGCGGCCTTCTTCGTCATGGGAGTCTCGGCCTGGCACCTCTTGAAGCCCAACGAGGTCGTCCTGTTCAAACGGTCGTTCAAGGCGGCCGCCGTCTTCGGGCTCGTCTCCGGCTTCCTCGTCCTGGGAACCGGGGACTTCCACGGGTCTGAGATCGCCAAGACGCAGCCTTCCAAGCTGGCGGCCCTCGAGGCGGTGTGGGAAACCCACAAGGGCGTGGGCCTGAGCATCGTCGTGATACCCGACAGCGAGGCGGAACGCAACTCCCTGGAATTGATCACCATACCGAAGCTCGCGAGCCTGCTGGCGTACCGGGATCCTGACGCCGAGATCAAGGGTCTCAAAGACATCCCCAAAGACCTCAGGCCGCCCGTGGGGCTCGTCTTCCACAGTTTCCGCCTCATGGTCGGCATCGGCATGCTCATGCTGCTGTTGTCCATTGCGGCCGTGTACCTCTCCTTCAGGGACCGGATCGAGGCGTCTCCCCTGTTCCTCAAGCTGATGATCCCGGCCATGGCCCTCCCCTATATCGCCGGCCAGCTCGGGTGGATCGTCGCCGAGGTCGGCAGGCAGCCGTGGATCGTCTACGGCGTTCTCAAGACCGCAGACGCGGCGTCCAAGTCCGTGGATGCGGCCCAGGTCCTCTTCTCCCTTGTCGCCTTCACCGTGGTCTACAGCCTGCTCGGCGCTGTGGACGCCTATCTCCTCGTCACCTCTGCGAAGGCGGGCCCGGAGGCAAGGCTCCCTGCCGGCCTCGACGCAACCGGAAAGGGGGTGTGAGATGGATGCCCTGTACGCCCTCCAGGTGACGTGGTTCGTGCTCTGGGGCGTGCTCTGGTCGGTCTACTTCATGCTCGACGGGTTCGTGCTCGGCATGGGCATGCTGTACCCGTTCATGGCCAGGGACGAGAAAGAGAAACGGACCATGATCGCCACGGTCGGCCCGGTATGGGACGGCAACGAGGTGTGGCTCATCACCGCGGGAGGCGCCACGTTCGCTGCCTTCCCCACCACGTACGCCCTCATGTTCAGCTACCTGTACACGGCCCTGCTCCTGCTCCTCTTCTCTCTCATCATCAGGGGTGTCTCCATCGAGTTTCGCGGCAAGGTCGAGAAACAAGGATGGAAGCGCTTCTGGGACGTGGGCATATTCGTGGGCGGCATGCTGCCCGCCGTGCTCTTCGGCATAGCCTTCGGGAACATCTTCCAGGGCCTCCCCATGGACGCTTCCGGCTACCACGGCACCCTCGTTGGCCTGTTCAACCCGTACGGGCTGCTTGCTGGCGTGCTTTTCGTGTTCCTGTTCATGGTGCACGGTGCGCTGTACGTGTCCGTCAAGACGACCGGCGGCCTGAGCAGGAGGGCTGCGGCCTTTGCCGGGAGGTCGTGGAGCGTCCTTGCGGCCGTGGCGATCCTGTTCCTGGTCCACACCTACCTTTCGACAGGCATCTTCGCCAACTACCTCGCCTCGCCCGTCCTGTTCCTTCTCCCCCTGGCCGCCGTCTCAAGCCTGGCGCTCATAAGGCTCCAGCTTTCGAGGGGAAGCCTCGCAGGCGCTTTCGCCGCCTCGTGCTCGACCATCGTGCTCGTCTGCGCCACGGGCTTCGTCGGCCTGTTCCCCAACCTGATCCCGTCGAGCCTGGATACGGCCTACAGCATGACCATCACGAACTCGTCCTCGAGCGTGGCGACGCTCGCCGTGATGACCGTGGTGGCGCTCGTCTTCGTCCCCGTGGTGATCGCGTACAAGGCCTGGGTGTACAGGGTCTTCAGGGGGCCATTGAACCCGGAGGATATCGACTCGCAAAAGGTCTACTGACCCTGTGCCGGTTCACGAAGGAGACGGGACCGCCCTCTTTCACCGTGGTCGGGACAGGGCATGCCCACCTGAGGCGCTCGGTGGCCGATTGAGCTGCGTGCCCGTTCTCCGCCTAAAACGGCGCGGCACGGCCTCGGGCATACCCCACCCGGGCCCAAAGACGACGATCGGCCCGGAGGGGGGGACGCTCGCGATGGGACCGCGAATGGGCACGATACCGCCCTAGGGGCCGCTTGACACAAAGAGGTCCTTGAACTTCTCGTCCACCAGGGCCCGGATCTCCTCGGTCATGCGGATCTCGTCAGGCCACGTGCGCATGTGCCCATCCATGGGCCCTTTCCTCGTGGCATCGACCACCACGCCTGCTGGGTGGACGTGGATGTCCCGGGCGGGGTCCACGTTGTTGAACGCCTTCCACAAGACCAGGGACCCGTCCGTGAGATCGACCCCGTCGTCGTACAGGACAACGATGCCCTGGCCGAGGACATCCTGGGGTATCCGTTCCAGGAACGACCTCGAGCTCCTGGCCCCCCCCTTCGCCACGCCGACAAGCACGAGCGGGTGCACTCGCTCCTCGAAGAGTTTCCTTACCGACACGAACCCGCTGTCGGTGGCCCTCAGGCGTCTCAGGATCCCATCCCCTCCCATGGGGGGCGCCATGCGCTCCCTGCGCGTTCTCGGCATTTCCCCCGCCACACGGAACGTGGCGTCAATCCCCACTTTCAACCCGTGGAGCCCCTGGGGCGCCGAGTGATCCAGCACGTCGAGGATACCATGGGTAAAGGTGAGGTCCGTCCACGGGTCGACGGTGTCCAGGATATGCGCCAGCAACGCGCCGCCCTTCCTGAGCAGGCTCTCGTCGTCCACCGTCACGATCATCTTGGCGAAGCTCATCTGGCCCATGCCCCACAGGCCGCTCATCACCTTGGATGCGTGGCCGGGGAATGCCTTCTCCATGGCGACGACGACAATGTTATGGAATACCCCTTCCCAGGGAAGCCAGTAGTCTCTGATCTCGGGCAGCATGGTCCTGATCATGGGCAGGAACAGGCGTTCCGTCACGTAGGCGAGGTAGCAGTCCTCCATCGGCGGCCTGCCCACCACCGTGGCGCTGTAGACGGGGTTGGCCCTGTGGGTGACAGCGGTCACGTGGAACACGGGGTACTCGTCGGCCAGGCTGTAATAACCGGTATGGTCGCCGAAGGGGCCTTCAATCCTCGTTTCGCCTGGGTCAACGTATCCCTCGAGAACGAACTCCGACTCCGCCGGCACCTCGAGGTCCACGGTGAGGCACTTCACCATGGTCACCGGCTTCCTGCGGATGAACCCGGCGAGGATCATCTCGTCGACGCCCCGGGGCATGGGCGCCGTTGCTGCGTAGGTGACCGCGGGGTCAGTACCGATGGCCACCGCCACCTCCATGCGCCTGCCCGCCTCCCGGTACTCCTTGAAGTGGTGGGCGCCATCCTTGTGGACGTGCCAGTGCATGCCGGTGGTGTTCCTGTCGTAGACCTGCATCCTGTACATGCCCACGTTCCGCTTCCCGTCGGAGAGCCCCTTTGTGAAAACCACGGGCAGCGTCACGAACGGGCCACCGTCTTCGGGCCAGCAGTGGAGCACAGGCAGCCTGTGGAGGTTTACCTCGCCTCCCCTGTAGACCACCTCCCGGCAGGGTGGGCGCTTCGTACCGCTGAGCCTGGGCAGGAACCTCGACCAGGAAACCGCCTTGCCGGCCATCGAGAGCTTCTCCAGGAAGCTCGCGGGAGGTGTGAGTTCGAGGATCTCCCTGAGCCTCTCGGCAAGCGCATCCGGGGTGGAGCCGAGCGCGAGACCGATCCTTCGCATGCTCCCGAAGGCGTTCGTGAGCACAGGGAAGACCGAGCCGGCGACGTTCTCGAAGAGCAGGGCCTTGCCGCCCCCGCTGCTCTTGCACATTCGGTCCGTGATCTCGGTGATCTCGAGGCGGGGCGAGACGGGCTTCCGTATGCGTTCGAGCTCGCCCGCCTCCTCGAGGCACGCAATGAACTCCCCGAGATTCCTGAAGCTCAACGGCTCACCCCTTGCGGCCCTGGGTTCCCCACCGCCTCGCACGCGGCATGGGGACACCCAACGTGTCCATCACGCGCTCCACCACGAAGTCGACCAGGTCATCGACGGTCTCGGGGTGATGGTAGAAGGCCGGGGATGCCGGGAGGATGATTGCCCCGGCTTCTTGTGCGGCGAGCATGTTCTTCAGGTGAACCCGTGACAGGGGCGTCTCCCGGGGCACAAGGACCAGGGTCCTGCGCTCCTTGAGGGTCACGTCCGCGGCGCGTTCCAGGAGGCCGGAGGTGTACCCTGACGCCACGGCGGCCATGGTCTTCATCGAGCACGGGATGACAGCCATGCCGCGTACCTGGAAGGACCCGCTCGCAACAGGCGCGAACATGTCCCGGTTGTTGTGGAGCATGATTCTCCCGGGTGCCGACCCACCGGCAGCCAGGGACGCAAGGGCGTTTTCGATGCCTTCCTCGGGCAGGCAGAGATCGTGGGAGGCAACCTTGGCCCCCATGTCGGAGACGATGAGGTGGATCTCGCACGAGCATGCAAGGAGGGCCTGCAGGAGTCTCACCCCGTAAATGGTGCCCGATGCCCCGGTTATCCCCACGATGAAACGTTCCGTCACGTCCACCTCTTCGCCGTCTCGCCCGCCACAATGGCCGCGAGGACGAGTACCGATATGGCGCTGTTCACGTTGAAGAACGCGATGTCGATCCTGCTGAGGTCATCCTTTCGAACCAGGAGGTGTTCCACCACGAAGAGCACGGCGATCGCCGCCACGAAGAACAGGTAGACCACGTGGAGGGAGAAGAGCTCGTACATGCCCGCAAGGCACGCCACACTCACCGCATGCAACAACCTGGAGATCTTGAGCGCGCCTTGGATCCCGAACCTCTGCGGGATCGAGTGCAGGCCTTCCCGGCGGTCGAAGTCCACATCCTGGCATGCGTACAGGATGTCGAACCCGGCGATGTACGTGAGCAGCGCGACGCTCATCACGCAGATCCTGAAGGTGATGGTGCCGCTCGCCGCCACCCAGACGGCCGTCGGGGCCATGCCTATGGCAAAGCCCAGCACGATGTGGGACAGCCAGGTGAAGCGTTTCGTGTACGAGTAGGCGAACAGCACGGCAAGCACCGGGATGGAGAGCACGAAGCAGAGCCTCGAGAGCATGGCGGCCGCGCCGACGAAAAGGGCGGCGGATACCGCCACGAAAGCACCGGCCCACCTCCGCGAGATGACCCCCAGGGGGATCTCCCTGTTCGCCGTGCGCGGGTTTCTCGCATCGAGGTCCGCGTCTGCTATGCGGTTGAAACCCATTGCGGCAGACCGCGCCGATACCATGGCCACGAGTATCCAGAACACGGTGGCAGGGGTCAGGGGCCTCTCCTGGTGGACGAGAACCGCGGCAGACAGGGCGAAAGGCAGGGCGAACACGGTGTGGGAGAACTTGATCATCCTGCCGTAGGTACGTATCCTCGAGAGCATCATGATGAGGACCTAGCCGCTCGCGCCCCGCCTTGTCAAGCACCAGGCCTTGTCGGTCCCGACCAGCCCAACTTCCAAAGGAACGTGTCCCTGCAAAAGGCGAACACCGTGTCCCTCAAGAGGCCGATGTTCCATGCGATGTCGCAGCCCGGGCTCGTGTCGCTGACAAACTTCACCAGGTGACAGGGCAGGCCATACCTCCTGCTCGCCTGGCATATGCCGGCGCCTTCCATGTCCACGAGACCAGCGAGCCTCGACATGGCCCTGCGTTCGGACGTCTCCCTGATCGGCCTGTCCATGGTGGCCAAGACGGCCTCAGGTATCCCGTCGACAATGCTTGGCGTGGATCTCATGATCTCTCCCGTTGCGACGTGCAACCGGTCGGGCTCGACCACCTCCCTCACCTGGAAGATCTCGCCAATCCCGGCATCCGGCGACAGTGCACCCGCCGCCCCGATGTTGCACACGGTGGAAACCCCGTGCCTCGTCGCGAGATGCGCCACCCCCAAGGCGGCGTTGATCTTTCCCATGCCCGTCACGACGAGGACCGTATGCCCCGACGTGAAGACATGAAACGGCGAACGGTCGACCTCCTTGAGGCCAAGCCCGGTGATGAACGGCTCCGCTTCCAGCATGGTAGCCATGGCTATCCCGATCACAGGACCCCCTTCAGCCTTGCACGATCCCTCAACACCTCGATGGCCCTTCGTCCCTCCTCCCCCATGTCGATGCTGTATTCGTTCACGTACAGGGAAATGTGGCTGTCGATGACGTCTTGCCTGGTCTCCTGTGCGTGCGAACGCACGTACTCCATGGTTGCGCAGGGGTCGGCCTGCGCATGGCGGATGGATTCCCTGACGAGTTCCTCTATGCGCCCCTTGGAACCCGAGAGGTCTCTGCGCACAGCCATGCAGCCAAGCGGCACGGGCAGCCCCGTCTCGTCTTCCCACCACCTGCCCAGGTCCACGACCTGCTCGCAACCGTACTCAGGGTATACGAACCTGCTTTCGTGGATGATCAACCCTGCATCGAACGCGCCTCCCGCCACTGCCGGCAGGATCTCGTCGTACCTGAGAACGGCCACGGTTCTCAGTCCGGGGTTCCACAGCTTCAGGAGGAGGGCTGCCGTCGTATGGCCTCCAGGCACCGCTATGCGGGCCTCGTCCAGGCGTATCCCCGGCTTGCAGGAGACGACGAGAGGGCCGCAGCCGCGGCCGATGGCGGCACCGCTCGAGAGGATCTCGTAGCGGTCATCGAGCTTGAGCACGGCGTGTACCGAGAGCTTCGTGACGCCGTAGCGTGAGTGAAAGGCATCCCTGTTCAGGGCTTCCACGTCCCTCATGACAGGGGTGAACACGAGCGGCGACGTGTCGATGAGGCCGTGCACCAGCGCATGGAAGACGAACGTGTCGTTGGGGCATGGGGTAAAGGCGATATCCACGTGCAAGGCTTACCCGAACCTCCTGATCTCCCGGTAATCCGAGTCCCTTTGCACAGCCGTCTTCCCTGCATCGAGAATGAGGTGGATCATTTCGTCAACGTTCGTCCGTGTGGCGATCCCGGTCGCGCGGACCACCACCTCCTCCGTGAGCACGCCCCCCATGTCGTCCGCCCCCATGGACAGGGCCACCTGGGCGAGCTTGGTGCCTTCTGTCAGCCATCCTGCCTGGATGTGGGGGATGTTGTCCAGAAAGATCCTGGAGACCGCGACGATCCTGAGATAGTCGAGGCCGGTGCTCGGCGGCATGTCCGCAAGGCTTGTGCGCGCACTGGAGAACGACCAGGGAATGAAGGCCCTTATGATACCGGTTTGGTCCTGTACCTCACGGATCACACCCAGGTGCTCGACGCGTTCCCGCATGGTCTCACCGAGCCCATAGGTCATGGTTGCGCTCGACTTCATGCCGTGGCGGGCGAGGCAGTGCATGACCGAGCGCCACTGGGCCGCTGTAAGCTTGTTCGGGCATACGCGGGAGCGGACCCTGTCCACGAGGATGTCCGACGCCCCCGGCACCGAGTCGAGCCCCGCTTCCTTGAGGGCCTCCACGACCTGGTCCAGGGACAGGGAACCCTTCCTCGCCATGTGCACGATCTCTGCGGGCGAGAAGGAGTGCAGGACGACTTCCGGGAAACGCCCCTTGATCGTCCTCACCATGTTCACGTAGGTCTCCAGGGTGTAGTCGGGGTGCAGTCCCCCCTGGAGCATCACCTGTGTCCCACCGTTGATGACCAGTTCTTCAACCTTGCCGCAGATCTCGTCCATGCTCGATTCGTACCTGCCGGGCCCGCCCGGTTTCGCATGGAAGGCGCAGAAGGCGCATGCGGCCTCGCAGACGTTCGTGAAGTTGATTATCCGGTCCACGATGAAGCCGACCGTGTCCCCGGGCACGGCCATGCGCCTTCGGAAATCGGCGGCCATCCCGAGTTCGGGCAGGTCCCACGAGAAGAGGTCGAGGGCTTCTTCGGGCATGATACGCCTCCCCTCGTATATCTTCCGCCTGAGGAGTTCCTTCGTGGTGTTGCTCATAGGCGCGCGCCCGCATCCAGGCGGTCTTCGACGCCGCCCTCGGTGTCCACGTACGCTGCATACCGTATCACCCTCGTCTCGGGCAGGAACCCCATCTCGCCCGCAACTGCAAGGTAGTACCCGAGCCCCTCCCTGAGTCCGGGCGTGAACCTGAACTGGAGCAGGCGGTAGTAGGCGTCGATATCCCATGACACGAGGGGATACCGCTCCCTCGCCTTCTGTATGAGGCCGGTCCTGTCGGTTCGCAGGCAGTCGAGCGATCTCCTGTACGATGCGACGACCTCGAGAATCTCTTTCTCGTGTGTCTCGATGATCTCGCTGCGGATCGCGAACACCGCGAAGACCACCGGGTAGCCCGTCTTCCTGAGCCACAGGTCGCCCAGGTCGTAGACGTACGGGTCCCTCAGCTGTCTCATGGCCTCGTTTCCTATGATGAGGGCCGCGTCGTACCCTTCCCGGTCGAGTGACGGGGACGTCCCGGAGGGAACGTATACGGCATCGATCCCATAGAACCTCTGGAGAAGGATCTTGAGGAGAACCACCGAGGTCTTGGAAGCACTGGAGAGCCCGATGACCCTGCCCTGCAGGTCTTCTATGGGCATCCGGCTCACGAGCACCACGGACCTGACGTACCCGATGGAGCTCAGGCAGAACTCGGGAATGAGCACGAGCTCGTCCTCGAGGCCCGCGTACGCGGCCGCTGAGATCGGGCTGACGTCGAGAGACCGCTCTTGGATCATCCGGTTCAGTTCGCTCGGGTACCCGGGCACGATCCTGACCCCGCTCACGGGCTCGTACTCGAACATGTGGTGGTAGAACGGATAGCAGTTCAGGTAGTCTATGTATCCGAGGTTCATGATGCACGCCTTTCCCTGTAGTCTGCAGCGCAACGCACCGGGGTCATGCCCGCGTTCTCGATGAGCCTTATGAGCGTCACCTCGCTGCCGCTGTCCGCCGTGGGTGCGCCCGCAGCGTGCACGACCCTTTCGTGATGGTACGTCCCGCCCAGGTCGTCCGCGCCGAAGCACAGAAGCGTCTGTGCCATCTTTTCTCCCAGGTACATCCACAATGCCTTGAGGTGCGGGACGTTGTGCAGGAAGACGCGTGCGGCAGCGAACAGGCGGATGTCCGCATAGCCGGTGGAGGTCTTTGCCTTGGCCCTCACCAGGGAGCCCGTCTCGTGGTAGGGGAGCGGCACGAAGGTCTTGAACCCGCCTGTCTCGTCCTGGAGCGAACGTATCGAGGCGAGGTGGTCCACGATGTCCTCGGGCCTTTCCAGGTGGTTGTAGAGGAGGGTGGCGTTCGTCTTCAGGCCCAGGGTGTGAGCCTGGCGCATGACCTCGCACCACCTCCGGCCCGAGATCTTCCTCGGCGCGATCACCTCCCTTATCCTCGGCGCGAAGATTTCGGCACCCCCGCCGGGCAGCGCACCGAGCCCGGCTGCAATGAGGCGGCTGAAGACCTCGTCGAGGGGGATGCCGTTTTCTTTCGCGAAAAAGTCGTATTCCACTGCGGTGAAGGCGACGATGAGGGCGTCGGGACAGGTTCTCTTGATCCTGCGCAGCATCTCCTCGAAATAGTCCAACTTGAGCGACCTGTTGAGCCCGCCCACGATGTGTATCTCATCTACACCCATGGAGGCGGCCCACCTCGCCCTGTGCTCTATCTCGTCCAAGTCAAGCACGTACGCCCCGTCTTCTCCCTCGGATCTCGAAAAGGCGCAGATCGGGCAACGCAGTTCGCAGACATTCGTGTAGTTGAGGTTCATGTTCACGGAGTAGAACACCCTGTCGCCGTGAAGGCGTCTCTTGACGTACGAGGCGATCAAGCCGAGCTCGAGGATGTCATTGGTCGTGAGCATGAAGAGGGCGTCGTCCTCGCTCACAGGAAGGCACGCCTCGACCTTTCGCGCTATGTCTCTCAGGGTTTTGTTCCGGATGGTCTCGAGGTTGAGGGCCTGGTCCAAGATCGTCTCTGGCTGGAGTTTTCTCTGTTGCAGTAGTGTTTTATGCTAGCCGGTCTCGCTCCCGGCTGTCAACCGGCTTGTCCCGTTCGGTTCTTCTTCCTCTCCATCCCCTGTCCCGTGAGGCTCACCCGCCCCTGGGCCCGGGGGAGACGTCCACCTCGAGCACCTCAACCGTCTCCTGCACCTTGCCCTCGTAGACCTGGAACCACCTCGGCAGAAAATACTCGTTCGCCAGCCTCCTGAACCCCTCGCCCTCGTAATCCGTACCCCCTATCGCGCACACCCTCCCGGGCACGGCCACCATCCGGTGCCCATGACGCGCCCGCCTCATCCCTGGCCCCCTCTCCCACCCCCCGGTCACGGGATCGTACACCCACGTCGTGTTCTCTATCCTCCCCTCACGTATCCTCGCCCCGCCCGTGATATACACCTTCCCGTCCGACCCCAGCGCCGCAGCATGACCCTTCCTCGCCTCGGGCATCCTCCCTACCTCCCTCCACCGGTCCTGCCTCGGGTCGTACTCCTCCACCACGTCCAATACCTTGAAGTTCCGATAATGCCTCTCGTCAGCCGTCTCACCACCAAACACCAGTATCCGGTCGTCCCCAAGCACCACCGCGGCAAAAAAGAACCGCGGACTCCTCATCGGTCTCCGGTACGTCCACGTGTTCGTCCCAGGATCGTAACACTCCACCGAATCGTTGATGTATGTCGGCTCCTCCTGCGGCGATATGATGTAGTCCTTGTCCCCTCCCTTCGTCTCCACCCGCCAACCCCCCATCACGTACACCTTCCCGTCTGACGTCGTCACCGCCTCGTGCAGTATCCTCCTCTCCTGCATCCACGCAACCGGAGGATCGTACTCCGACGTAAGTCTCCACCCATAGCTCTCATAAATCCTCCTTGCCTTCACCCTGCACCACCGCCCCTGGGAAGGGTCGAAGCTCAACACCACGCGCTCGCTGTTGCCCACGTGCCTCCGGCCTCCGGTCCACAGGATCCTCCCGTCCTTCAGCCTCGCTATCCGTACCCCTGCCCCAAACCGCGACATGTCCGAATTCCTCGCCCGATCCCCCAACCACCGGTACTCCTCGGGCATCTCGTAGCTCAGCTCCCCTGTCTCACGGTTCACCACCTGCTTCTTCGACCCGTACCTCCACTCCTTCCCCGCCTCGTCGTAGTACATGAACGTGCTGTCCAACGCCGCTACCCCTGGCACTGGCTCCAGGTACTCCCACCGATCCCCCCGAATGTCGTACACGAGCGTCGAGTACATACCCTCACGGTAACACCTTGAATGCCGGTGAGGCATCACATCGAACACGTTGCCGCCCATCACGTAGATCTTCCCCTCGCCGTCGTACACCGCCCCAAAGTCCATCCTCCCGTGCGGCATCGGCGTCGCGTACCGCCACCCCGCTCCCACGGTTCCGGGCATCACCACCCCAACCACCACCCACACGAGAACCCATCCCCTTGCTCGCATCACCGCTCCTCCACCGGCATGCTGAAATCCGGCTCCGGCACCAACGGCACCCTCGCCCTCCCAGGCCTCAAGCTGTACAGGCACGGCATCACCGTGCAGGCTCGATCCTTGTCCCTAATGGCGGGCACTGATAAGATGATCTCCTGAAGGTCAACCCAGGTCAGGACTTTGGACAATCGTCACCTTGTTCCGTTCCCTCGCCAAATGACATACAAAACATGCATCGTCGGCCATGTACCGCTGAGGCTCACCCACCCCTGGGCCCGGGGGAGACGTCCACCTCGAGCACCTCAACCGTCTCCTGCACCTTGCCCTCGTAGACCTGGAACCACCTCGGCAGAAAATACTCGTTCGCCAGCCTCCTGAACCCCTCGCCCTCGTAATCCGTACCCCCTATCGCGCACACCCTCCCGGGCACGGCCACCATCCGGTGCCCATGACGCGCCCGCCTCATCCCTGGCCCCCTCTCCCACCCCCCGGTCACGGGATCGTACACCCACGTCGTGTTCTCTATCCTCCCCTCACGTATCCTCGCCCCGCCCGTGATATACACCTTCCCGTCCGACCCCAGCGCCGCAGCATGACCCTTCCTCGCCTCGGGCATCCTCCCTACCTCCCTCCACCGGTCCTGCCTCGGGTCGTACTCCTCCACCACGTCCAATACCTTGAAGTTCCGATAATGCCTCTCGTCAGCCGTCTCACCACCAAACACCAGTATCCGGTCGTCCCCAAGCACCACCGCGGCAAAAAAGAACCGCGGACTCCTCATCGGTCTCCGGTACGTCCACGTGTTCGTCCCAGGATCGTAACACTCCACCGAATCGTTGATGTATGTCGGCTCCTCCTGCGGCGATATGATGTAGTCCTTGTCCCCTCCCTTCGTCTCCACCCGCCAACCCCCCATCACGTACACCTTCCCGTCTGACGTCGTCACCGCCTCGTGCAGTATCCTCCTCTCCTGCATCCACGCAACCGGAGGATCGTACTCCGACGTAAGTCTCCACCCATAGCTCTCATAAATCCTCCTTGCCTTCACCCTGCACCACCGCCCCTGGGAAGGGTCGAAGCTCAACACCACGCGCTCGCTGTTGCCCACGTGCCTCCGGCCTCCGGTCCACAGGATCCTCCCGTCCTTCAGCCTCGCTATCCGTACCCCTGCCCCAAACCGCGACATGTCCGAATTCCTCGCCCGATCCCCCAACCACCGGTACTCCTCGGGCATCTCGTAGCTCAGCTCCCCTGTCTCACGGTTCACCACCTGCTTCTTCGACCCGTACCTCCACTCCTTCCCCGCCTCGTCGTAGTACATGAACGTGCTGTCCAACGCCGCTACCCCTGGCACTGGCTCCAGGTACTCCCACCGATCCCCCCGAATGTCGTACACGAGCGTCGAGTACATACCCTCACGGTAACACCTTGAATGCCGGTGAGGCATCACATCGAACACGTTGCCGCCCATCACGTAGATCTTCCCCTCGCCGTCGTACACCGCCCCAAAGTCCATCCTCCCGTGCGGCATCGGCGTCGCGTACCGCCACCCCGCTCCCACGGTTCCGGGCATCACCACCCCAACCACCACCCACACGAGAACCCATCCCCTTGCTCCCATCACCGCTCCTCCACCGGCATGCTGAAATCCGGCTCCGGCACCAACGGCACCTTCGTCCTCCCAGGCCTCAAGCTGTACAGGCACGGCATCACCTCCTCCACGGTATCGGGGTCTGGGAGAATGCATGATACATCAAGAACCACTTCGTCTACGGAAACACCTGAAATCGGCTTCACTTTATTCGCATTGACATTGCCCTCCGCGTCTGCGCCGTTTTGGCCTTGGTCGTAGATGTGCCATGCACCCGAGGTATCCCTGGCGTAGAGGACGAGCACCACCCGGTCGATGTCCTTGCCGGTGGTGTTGTAGTTCACCACCATGGTCGCCTTGGCCATGCCCTCGGTGCCCGCCCGCTCGTCGTTCCAGGAGAAGAACCGCCTCTTTCCCACGGTCCAGTCGGAGAGCCCCTTTCGTATGTCGTTGATGATCTTCTCTACCGAGAACTCGTTCGTCCCGAAGTTGAAGTGGTTGAAGTGATAGGTCTCGTTTCTGCACGTGTCGTCGTGGTAGATGCAGTCGTTGATCGTGAGGCCGCTGTAATCGAGCAGCGAGTACGCCTTCGCCCTGGCAGGCGCGGTGGATGAGAGGCAGAACACGCTGTCCGCGGGGACGACCGAGTCGTTGGGCTCGGGCAGGGCGAGGCCGGGCAGGTAGAGGTACGCCGACGAGTCCGTCCCGGCGATGAGCGTCGTCTTTGCCTTGCCCTTGCTCACGGCGTTTTGGTTCAGGGCATATAGCGAGGGGTTCCCGCTCGTCGCCTCGGGCGCCGTGTCGTCATAGTACATGAGGTCCGCAGTGCCGGGCGAGAGCAGGTCCAGGCAGACGGGCGACCCGCACACGAAGGAGAGCACCTCGAACAAGGGGATCGCCAGGTCGGGTATGGACAGGACGTGGTTGATCACGCCGTAGGTCCCGTGGTTGGGCGTACCCACGATGAGCATGCTGCGCGCCTTGCCGGCGCGGGCCTGGTAGGACCGGGATATGAGCCCTCCCATGCTGAACCCGAAGGTGTCCACGAAGGGGAAGATGCCGGTCGTCCCTTCCCGCCCGGGGACGGGCATACCCTTGAACAGGTCGGAACCCGAGGGGTGGAGCCTCTTCGCCACCTCGTTCCCGATGTCCTCGATGCCGCACCGGGTGTTGTACGAGAGAAATACGGGACGGTATACGCCGTTGGTCATCTTCACGAGATCATCCAGGATGTGATAATATCGTGAATCTGGGTTATTCGGATTCACCCCGTCCACGTTCATGATGGCCGCGAGCGGGTCCCACCCGTGGAACACGAGCAGGGGCAGTGCGTTCGGGTTCGGGCACTTCTCGTTCCTCGGGTCCTCGGGCACCATGGAGAGTTTGGAGGCCTGGCCGCCCACCACGTCGCCCGCCTTGTTGTCGTAGATCCGGACATTCGGCGACGGCGCCGCACCCAGGTTTGAAAGGCCGGCGAGTACGAGGGTGAAGATCCGGGCGAGGTCGAGGTCAGGCACGTGACCGTCGAGCTGGGCCAACAGCACGGGCTGTTTCGTGCCGAGCCGCTCTGACAGGGGCGCACCCGTGATGCTCGAAGAGAGCGCCACGGTGCAGACGACCATGTTGTTCACCGGCTCGAGCATCTTCTCGTGCGGCATCACGCGCGGCAGGCTCCAGTGCAGGCCGTCGTGGCAGTACGGCATGACCGTGTACTCGTCGATACCGTGGGCGTCGACCAGTTCCTGGGAGAACCGCGCAGCCACCACGACCCACGAGTTCACGCTCGGGATCGGGTCCTGGGGGTGTGCAGGTTCGATGACCAGCCTCAGTACGTCACCGAGCGCCCTGACCCCGGTGAGGCCGAGACCGGGGTCGAGATCCAAGGTCCCCCCGGGTTGCACCTGGGAGCCACCCTCGGCCGGCATGATCGTGACCACCGCGTCCGCGCTCAGGCACCCGGGCGGAAACACGACGGTCAACTGCCTGTCCGCCGAGGTGACGTATCCGCCCCTGGCGGAGACGATGTACTCGGAGACGGGGTGCATTTTCGTCTGCCTGAGAGCGCTCACGAAGAGGTCCACGTGCCTGATGGTGGGCGTCGCATCGTCGCGGTCGGCGTCGACAGCGGCGCTGACATGCGACGTGTGGTACCCGTCGGCCTCCACCTGTATGCCCACCAGGCCCGAAGGGAGGCCGCTCAACGTATACCTGCCCTGCGAATCGGCTGTCACGGCCTTCCCGCACGCAGAGACCCTCGCACCGGCAAGGGGGGCGAGTGTGTCCTCGTCACGGACCGTACCCGTAAGCGAGCCCGTCAAGGGCCTGCCCACGAGGGCCACGTCCACAACTGTCGTCTGTTCCGCCTCCACCCTGACGGCCGGCCTCGCCCCCTCCCTGTACATCGGGTGCACGAAGGAAAGGTCGTGCACGCCCACGGGCACGCTCATGATCTTGTAAGTGCCGTCGTGCTCGGTGAGCGCGGACAGCAGCGCGCTTCCCCACAGCCGCACCCGGACGTTCTTGATCGGCAGCCCGGTACGGGCGTCGGTCACCCTGCCGGCTATGACACCCACGGTCGTGGGCGGCAGCCTGAAGTCGAGGTCTCCTGACATCCCCGGCGCCACCTTCGGGTTCATGGAGACTGCCTCGTGGTCGTGCACGTAAGCGACCAGGAACTGCTCGCCGTAGGGGAGGTTCGCAAACGAGTACCGTCCGTTTGCATCTGCCGTGACCTGGAGGTCCGTGTTCATGACCTTCACGACCGCTCCTGGCAGCGGTTTCCCGCTGAGGGCGTCAACCACCTTTCCCGAGAGGTTCGGGCCTGTCACCCTGGGGTGCGAAGCCGCCTGCCTCAGGGGTTCCATGATGTCGAGCCTGAACGTGAGGCTCGTTATATCGACCCGGTATTCCTTGTCGACGAACCCCGCCTTCTTTACCTCGAACACCTGGGGCCCCACGGGGATCCCCGTCAAGGAGAACCTGCCGTCAGGCCCGGTCATGGCCGTGATCCCGGTGCCCACATGCGTGACCCTGACCCCCTCCTCGAAAAGCCCGGTGGAGGCGTTGACAGCCTCGCCGAACACCGTCGCGCGCGAGGACAGTGCGTGCAGGGCGATATCCAGCGTGTACATCCCCGGTGTCGCGAGCTCGCCCGAGAGCTTTTGGCCAAGGTAGCCCTCCATGCTCACGTTCACGGTGAGCAAGCCGCAGGAAAGGCCTGCCACCATGTACGCCCCGTCCGGACCGCTCAGCGCGGATGCCCTCGCGCCGCCGGCCTCGGCATCGATGATAGCCCCTGCGAGGGGCTCACCGGTTGCGGCGTCGAGCACGCGACCCTTGATGCCGGCCATGTCTGACCGTGGCTCCATGCGAATGGTCACCCTCAAGGTTTCACCCGCCGAGAGGACATCCGTGAAGCTGTTTCCCAGGTACCCCTGCCTTTCGCACCTCACCTCCACCGCCCCAGGTGCGATGTCGGCCACGGCGAACGACCCGTCCGGCGCGCTCGTTGCCCCCTTCTGCCCCTCGCCGTCTGTGACCGTGACCGTGGCGCCCGGTATGGCCCAGCCCGAGGCCGAGTCCATGACCGTGCCCTCGAGCCTCGCCCTGTCGGCCCCCGGCCGCAAGGTTACCGTCAACTCCGCCGTGGCATGCCTGCCGCTCTCGTCGGTCGCGACGACCGTGACGGTGTTCTCCCCTTCCGAAAGCGGCACCAGGGCCTCGAACGTGAGGCCCGCAACCACCGCGTCTATGCCGTTTACCTGCACCCGTGCAGGGGAGCTCACGGTTCCCCGCACCACGACAGGGCTTACGGTCACGACAGCGCCGTTTACGGGTGAGATCACCTCGACACCGAGCCCGCCGAGTGGCACGAGGGTCAGCAAGATGGTGAGCTCGCTCCCCAGGGAACAGAGGTACGACCCCTCCCTCGTCTCGTACCCGGCCATCTCGCACGTTATGGTCACCTCGCCGCAGATACGGCCGCTTGCGTGAAAAGACCCCGAAGCGTCGGTCACGGTGGAGACGGTGGTCTCCGACCCACTGACCGTCACCCTGACCCCTTGGAGCGCCCTGCCTGTCTGTCCGTCTCTCACCACTCCCCTGACGCTGCACGCAAGGACCGTGAGGGTAACCGAAGAGCTCGACTGTCCGCCAGGGCCGGTCGCGGTGAGGGTGTAGGTGGTCGTTTCCGTGGGGCTGACGACGAGACTCCCGCTCGCCTGGACGGCGCCTATGCCGCTGGAGATCGACACCTCGTCGGCATCGCTCACCTCCCAGGCCAGTACGGCCTGTTCCCCAAGCCAGATCGAGGGCCTGTCCACGGAGAGGACGATGGCCGGCTTCCCTAGCACGGTGACGACCGCCTGCGCCCTCGCGACCCCGCCGGGGCCGCTTGCGACGGCCTCGTAGGTGGTCGTGGCCTGCGGCGTGTCGACGAACGAGCCCTCAGGCTCCATGTCCCACCCGTAGGGGAGGATGCTCACCTTGTCCGCGTAGCTGCTCGTCCAGCTCACCCGTGTGGACTGGCCGCAGGCTATGCGGCAGGGGTCGACCGTGATGTTCACGCTCGGCCTCCGGTGAACCTGGACCGATGTCTCAGCCGTGACAGCATAACCGGCCGCGTTGCCCGCCGTGATGGTGTACACCGTGCTCGCAGAAGGCGAGACCTCCATGGAACCTGACCGGGAGACTTCGCCGATGCCCGGCTCGACCCTGACGGTTGAGGCTTCGAACGTCTCCCACGAGAGCGTCGAGACGCCGCCTTCGGCTATCTCGCTGGGGGTGGCAGTGATCCTGGCACCGAGGAGCACCTCCACGTCATCGAGGGTGACATTTCTGTCCTCCACGCTCACGCTCAAAGAGGGAGGCCTGAACAGAAAGCCCGCCTCCTCGAACGAAAGGGTGTAGCTTCCTGCAGGGACGTACAGGGTGTACACGCCCGCCTGGTCCGTGACCGCCGACCTCGTGACCCTGCCGTCAGTGATCGCCACCCTCACCCCGCCGACGCCCGTTCCTCTGCACACCACTTTTCCCTGGACGCGCCAGCGCTTTTCCGCGACGAAGTGCCCGCAGGTGTAGGGGAAGGTCAGGCCGCCTTGCAGCCCCGCCTCGACCCTGTCCCGGGCGGCGTCAACGATGAACACCCCCTCCTCCCGCGCATCCGGGAAGACCAGGAGCGACCCATCGGGCGTGAAGCTCATGTCGGAAGGCATGGACGCCTCTATGGCCGCCGTTCTCTCGAGGGTGCCCGCGTCGATGGAAAAGACCGCGTTGTCCATGCCCAGGATGAAGCTCATGAAGATCTTCGCGCCGTCGGGGCTCACGGCGAGGTATGCTTCATCGGGCTTGCGCTCGACAAGGTAATACCTCTCGTCCACGATGGTGTCCGTCTTGGTGTCGATCACCATGAGCCTGCACGAGCTGTTGGATATCGCGTACAGGCGAGACCCGTCCGGGCTCGTCTCCAGGTCGCAGACGGACCCAAGGCCTTCGCCCGCCTCGATGGTTCCCGCTCTCGCCATGCGGGCGGCATCCACCACGTGAATGACCTCGCGATCGAGGCACCCCACGTATATCTTTGACCCATCGGGACTGACGGCGATCGACCTCGGCGACATGTCGATAGGCACAGAGCCTACCTGCTCGTGGGTGTTCGCCCTGAAAGCCCTCAGCATGCCCTCGTCTGGCGAGACCGTGTAGACGAGGGAGCCGTCCGGGCTCGTCGCAACGGTCGCGGCGCGTACGGGGATGATGGAAGTCACCCTGTTCGTGGCGACGTCGATCACGAACACGCCGTCGAGCTCCGTGGTGACGTACGCGCGGTCTCCGTCCGGGCTTACGGCGATCCCGTACGGCGCCTGGCCCGTCTCTATGGCGGCCGTTACCGTGCGCGTCTGCAAGTCGATAACGCTCACGGTGGTGCTGCCGTTGTTGGCGATGAAGGCGCACGAGGGCCTGCTCTTGCCTGCGCCTCTCACCTCCACCGTGACCGATGCCTCGGCCGTTCCGCCGGGCCCCGTTGCCGTGATCGTGTACGTGGTCGTCGCATCGGGCCTCACCTCGAGTCGGCCTTCCGTCTCGACCTCGCCTATGCCCTGGTCGATGACCGCCCTGTCCGCGTCCGTGGACCTCCAGGTAAGGACAGTGGCCGTCCCCCTGTCGATCGGGTTCGGATCCGCAGTGATCACGACCGTGGGCCTCGGGAGGACTTCGAGCGTGGCGGACGCCTTGGCCGTGCCGCCTAAGCCCACGGCGGTTATGGTGTAGGTCGTGGTCCCAAGGGGTGCGACATCGACGCCGCCGTTCACCCCGACCTGCCCGATGCCGTTGTCGATGTGGCACGACTGCGCGTTCTCGGAGAACCAGCTCAGGTGGGCGCGCTCACCCTGGGCGATCACCGGCGGCTGCACAACCAGGCTCACGACGGGCGGTTCGAGGACGGTCACGGTCACGGAATCGCTCGCGCTCCCTCCGGGCCCGGAGGCGGTGATCGTGTAGGTGGTGGTCTCCCCGGGCGCGACCGTGGTGCTGCCGTGGGGCTCCACCTGCCCGATCCCGTGGTCGATGGAGAGATCCAGGGCGTTCGACGAGGTCCAGGAAAGGGTCGCGCTCTGGCCGCGGGCGATAGACGCCGGGTCGGCCGCTATGCTGACCGAGGGCGCCTGGTGGACGTACACCGTGACGGTATCAGATGCCGAGCCGCAGGGGCCTTGCGCCTGTATCGTGTAGGTCGTGCTCGCGAGGGGACGCACGGTGAGAGTCCCGGACGCGGCCACGCCGCCTATACCGTTGTCGATCCACACGGATGAGGCGTGTTCCGACGACCACACGAGGGTGCACGGGTCACCGGGACGGACCGCTGCCGGGCTCGCCTCGATGTCGACCTTCGGGGCCTCGCAGTTCTCGACAAAGGCGCTTGCCGTGTCAGAGCCTACACCGCCCTTCTGGTCTGACACCGTGAGGGTCACGGTATACGTGCCGGGCCTGCTGTAGCTGTGAACGGGTTTGACGCCCGTCCCCGTCGACCCGTCGCCGAAATCCCACCAGTAGGCAAGCGCGTCTCCGTCCGGGTCGTACGAGGCGGAGCCGTCGAACATCATCGGCCCCCCGGGTATGCCCCTGTACGGGCCCGAGGCCTCTGCCACTGGGTTATGGTTCAACGCGGGCAGTGCATCGACCTCGATGATGAAGGTCTGGGTGTCGGAAAGCCCGCTGCAATCCTTCGCCTTGACCGTGACCTCGTAATCCCCCACCTGGGTGGGTTTCCACGCGATGAGGCCGGTGGTCCTGTCGATGGTCATCCCCACGGGCTTGGCCACGAGCGAGTACTCGACCTTTTCCCGGTACGGGTCCTCGGCACCGACCTCGTAGGTGTACGGAAGGCCCGCCACCGCGCAGGTGACCGGTTTTGTGTGGATGACGGGCGGGTAGTTCGGCCTCGGCACGCTTGCAAACGGGTGCACGCACCTCGTTCGGGAAAAACGATACCTGCCTGAGACTACGGCGCCCACCGTGTAGAGGTACGAGGCGTCACCGAGGTTCGTGTCCGTAAAGGAGACGGCTGAAGCAGGCGCTTCGCCTGCCTTGACAAAGTCCCACGGGCTCGATTCATGGGCACGGTAGACCTCGTAACGCGAGGCCCCCGTGACCTTGCGCCACGAGATGACCGCCTTGTTCTTCATGGGCACGGCGAGGATGTCGAAACAAGGCTCAACGACCACCCTCGCCGTGTGGGCATCGGACCGCCTCCCGCTGTCGCAGGTAAACAGGGTGAGCATGGTCACGCCCTCGGGAAACAGGGCCTCACCCATGTCATCCTGGGTCCACTCGCAGGGGCCGTACCACTCGAGGCACCCTGGTTCCTCCTGGATCTCGGGGAACATGGCCCAGTCCACAACGCAGGCAGCGCCCTCAGGCCTGTTCTTGCCGAGGACGACCTCGGGCGACACCTGCTCCTCGCACGCCCCGCCGATACCGCCCGAGGCGCACACCACGAGCAGCCCGAGCAGGACGAGTTCCGCAGAGATCACCAAGAAACACGAGAACCTGGGGGCAGACCTGGGGACACTCCAAGACCGCAAACAAGTGCTGTTCATGACCGACAACCTCCTCAATGCAACGAAACGTTTCCGAGGAAGGCGCAATGAAAATTACATGACCCAACGAATACACTATCATATCAACCCGTGTCAATGTCTGGTTTGCCATGCCCGAAAGGCCCGTACCCCTCGTGAAAGGACAAAACGGCTCAGGGCTTGTTGTATATTCAGGCTGCGAGGAGGCCGGGTACGCATTCATCAAGGCGCACGAGGGTGCAGGAGCTTCAGGGCTCAGGACGTCTTCCAGGTGACATGGCTTTCCCGCGGCCGGTGTCGTCCTCGGGCTGACCAGAACGCCCAGGCTCTCCAGGTATCAGGGCGATCATCACGAGTGATGGCTGCACCCAGCCTGTCCCCCGGACAAGGCCTCGGCAGGGCGGCACCTACGGGTGCATCTCATGCATGGGCGTTGTTCTGAGGCCGGCCTCGTATCCAGCGAGGCGCAGGCCTGAGCAGGCGCTTTCAGGGGGTATGGAGCTGCCTGAGCAGGTAGGCGCCGTAGCTGCTGTTCTTCATCGACTCCGCTATGGCCTCGAGCCTTGCAGCGTCGATGTAGCCCATGCGGTAGGCGATCTCTTCGACGCAGGCGATCTTGAGCCCCTGCCTCTTCTCGATGGTCTCTATGAACATGCCTGCCTCCAGAAGCGACTCGTGGGTGCCGGTGTCCAGCCACGCGAATCCCCTTCCGAGCCGCTCCACCCTCAGCTCGCCCATCCGGAGGTACTCCCTGTTCACGTCCGTGATCTCGAGCTCGCCCCGCAAGGACGGCTTCAGGTTCTTCGCGATGTCCACGACCCTGTTGTCGTAGAAATACAACCCGGTGACAGCCCAGTTCGACCTTGGGTGTTTCGGTTTTTCCTCAATGTCCACGGGGGTGCCTCGTTCGTCGAAGTTCACCACGCCGTAGCGCTCGGGATCGCTCACCCAGTAGCCGAAGACCACGCTGCCCCGCTCGATCGAAGAGGCCCCCATGAGGCGCTCCTTGAGGCCTGTGCCGTAGAAGATGTTGTCACCGAGCACGAGACTGACCGTGTCCGAACCGACGAAGCGCTCGCCGATGATGAACGCCTGCGCGATCCCTTCTGGCCTCGGCTGCTCCTCGTAGCTGAACGAGACGCCCCACTGCGAACCGTCGCCCAACAGGTCGATGAACCTGGGCAGGTCCGAGGGGGTGGAGATGACGAGGATCTCCCGGATGCCCGCGAGCATGAGCACCGAGAGGGGGTAGTAGATCATGGGCTTGTCG
>ERZ795045.588-NODE-588-length-45656-cov-10.915638_pt1 | contig 45656 bp, 39 predicted proteins | sample MGYA00375129_ERZ795045 | MGnify/ENA primary metagenome ERZ795045 (study PRJEB30174, sample SAMN05720166) | activated sludge metagenome | isolation source: anaerobic digester from wastewater treatment plant | place: Japan | collected 2015-05-15 ...
CTTCCCCTGCCCTCGCTGCTTCTATCGCTGCATTCAATGCTAAGAGATTTGTCTGTTCTGCTATCGAGTTTATCGTCTGTACTATCTCTTGTATGTTCTTCGCCCTCTCACTCAGTTCATTCACTGCTTTCTCCGTTTGATTCGTCTTTTCTTTTGTCTGTGTTATTATCTGTGCTATCATCTGTACTGCCTTTTCTCCTTCTTTCGCTGCATTGTTCACTTCACTGGCTTTTTCTGTCAAACCTTGTGCCGATTTGGATACGTTCTGTGCACTCGCTGCTACTTCTTCTATCCCACTTGTCACTTCTTGTATCGATGCACTCGCATTCTGTGCACTCTTGTTCACTTCTTCCATCTGTGATGATAACTCTTCACTCGTGGCACTCACTTCTTGTGCTGTGCTTGCAAGACCCTCTGCCGATGCGTTTATCTGGTTTGACCCTTCTTGTATCGACTTCATTGATTCTTTCAATGATTCAGCCATTTGATTCAACGCCTGTGCCATTTTCGCCACTTCGTCTTTACCCTTTGCTTCAAATGTAACCGTTAGATCTCCTTTGCCAAATTCTATTGCCCTTTGGGATAGTACTTTGATGGGTTTGGAAATACTTGAAGAGACAAAAAAGATCACCACCGCCGTGATGGCAATTAGAACAACAAACAATATCAAAACATTTCTCAGCAGCTTGTTGACTTCTTCAAGCAATTCCTTTTCAGGTATCGCCACACCCAAAGCCCAGCCTTTCACTGCGTCTATTGGTACGTAGTAATTGTAATCTATCGAACCATCCCTTTTCACTTTGACAAAACCACTTTCACCAGAAAGAATCTTGGAAGATGCCTTTTCAAGATCTGGCATGTCCATCTTGGAAGCTTCCTTTATGTTCAGCTTCATCAAAAACTGCCCGCTCGTGTCTCCGATGATCAAACCAGAAGAATCACAAGCCCAGACTATGGTTGATCTGGTGATCTGTGCCTTTTTGAGTGTCTCACTCAGAGTGTCCAAAAGGACTGTTGCCGCAAACAAACCGATGGTCTTTTTGTTTTCGTCTTTGACTGCTGCCGCGATGACAAAGATGTTCTTGCCAGTTGATTTGGACACCAGACCTTCACTTATGGCAAGATCAGCACCTTGCTGCATGATCTTTTTGAAATAATCTCTGTCTGCAATACTGCTAACAGCGCCGGTTGTGTTTGGAGCCGTTCCGTCTGGATAGCCTACAAGGAACATCTGGATGTAAGGTCTTTCAGCAACTTTTGGCTTTAGATCTTTTTCGATGAGATCTTTTCACTCACCTGTTTTGAGCGCGTTGATCACAACGTTTCTCTCGGCGAAGGTTTTGACTTCGCTCACGATCCTGTTGATCCATTCACCGATAGTGTCTGACGTGCTATCTGCCAATTTAAATGTTGTGTCCTCTGTCATCTTTGTGATAGTTGTCTTCAACTGTGTGTAAGTTATTAAGGCTATTACGGATCTATAAATGCAACAGCTAATAGAATCAACACTAACATCTTGCCTCTGAGTGTTTTCACATGAATCCCTCCCTTGTATGCGATGGAACATTATTATTATATTCAATTCAGTCAGAACCTGTGTTTATCACATAGTCTCAAAGAGCAAATACTTTTTCATACTAACACCTACTATTGTGATCTGCTTATTCTTTTAAGAGCATTGTGCCAATTAGAGCGGAGTTTCAAAATCGAGTGAGCTATTCACTTAATTGTTTTCTATTTCTAAACATTCTCACATATGTAAGCTCATGTTTTTTTGCGTAATACATCGCTGAGTCTGAGTTTCTGATTAGCTGGTCTATGTTTTCACCATCTTGTGGGTATTCTGCTATGCCTACGTTGGCAGAGATGTGAAACTCTTTGTCGTCGATTTTGATTGGTTCTTTGACTGTTTCAATCATCCGCTGTACAAATTTTTCTGCTTCCACTGGCGAGCAATCGTAGAGTATCATAACAAATTCATCGCCACCGAATCTTGAGACCAGATCACTGCCTCTGATTATTTTCTGTAGCCTACCTCCTATTATCCTCAGGACTTCATCGCCGATCTGATGGCCATGTTCATCGTTGATTTTCTTGAATTTGCATAGATCCATGAAGAGAACACTGACCTTTTTGCCCTCTCTTTTTGCAAGTGAGATCAGTTTTTCACCGAATTCCTCAAACATTCTCCTGTTTGCAAGTCCTGTAAGGGTATCGTGAAATGAAAGGTATTCCATGATCTGCTGTTGTTCTTTGAGCTGCCTTTCAAGGTTGATCTTTTCCAGGACCATCCCAAGGTGGTTTGCAAAAAGCCTCGCAAGTTCCACCGATTCATCCCAGAAGGCATCTTCTCTTTCAAAGTTGTCTAAGTTGAAAAGAAGCATAGTCTGAGATTTTATCTTCACAGGCACTATGAGAGTTGATTTTATATCACCTATTCTACCCGCTGTTTTGAGAATCTCCAATTTGTCAACCGCTACCGTCGATTCGTCGTATTTCTTCAAACCAGTTCTTATAAAAAACTCATTGCTACTCCACTGAGCGATTTCCTCAACACTGAAGGAGATCTTTGAGAGTTCCTTTAGATCGTATCCCGCAGATGCCACATAGACATATCTGTCATTTTCCCTGACAAGTACGGTCCCACCTTGAGCACCAGGCACGATTTCTATTGCCTTTTCAAGCAGAGTTTGATAAGACTCCTGAATCTTTCCCTGAAGGTACTTTTCTGTCAAATCCATCATGATTTGTAGTGCCTTTCTTTCCCTTTCCGTCTTTTTCCACAGGGTTCTTTCCACCAGAAACTTTGTCCTTGTTTTACTCCACATGGAGTAGAGTAAGACCATCAATGCCACCAAAGACGCGTTCAGAAAAGAAAAGAAATCCAGGTCCATAGACGTGCGTTGGTACTTCAAGCCAAGGACAAAATCTTTCCCGGTCTTGTCTATCTTGATGTTTCTAACACCGATGGAATAAAGTAATTCTTGGGGATCTACTATTACCAAGAATGCTTTATTTGGTACATAAAGGCTGAGGTTTTCAGTGTAGATACTGAATTTGAAGATCAAAGTCTCGCTCGATGATTCGATCTCGTACAGTTTGCTGACACGCTGATCTGTCTGAATCACTCTGATCTCTTTGATTTCGGGAAATTCCTGTTTGATATCAGTAAAGAGTTTTTCAATGGATTTCACATCATTTTGAACGAGCGATCTGAATGTAGCATCGCGCTGAAAGTACATGGCACTGATGTACTTCGCCGTCTGCTCCACCTTGTTAATATATGCAGTTTTCGTCAGTCTTACACTGTGTTCAAATCTTTGATGATTCAGAAAGGCAAATATGGCAAGCACAGTGCTGAAAACAATAACAAACAAGACGATGTGCCTTATCATGGGAGCACTCCTTGTGTTAGACATTTCTAATGAAATATACCACAGATTTTGACTTTGCTTGAGAGAAGATCGATCATCTTTGAAAGGTCATTGTTCGTCTAATTCTTTCAGTCTCTGACCTATCTGTTCTGATTCTTCGAGTATCTGCAACAGCTTCTGTTCCAGATTTTCTTTTTGCTCGTTCATTTTCATGATCTTGGTGTAATCACTGGTTGTGAAGAGTTGTTTTTCAATTTCATCTATCTGAAGAAAGATCGAATCTTCCATTTCTTTCAGTTCCTGCAGACGGGTCTTCAAACTCTTGATCTGATTTCTCAATCTTTTCTTCTCGTCGTACTGACTGTTGGGCTTTTTATTATTTATCGTCTGATCTTTCTGTGTTTTGAAATACGACGGTTCGTCGACTTCTACCAGTATGCCATCTTTGAGTGTCAGAAATCTGTTGCACACATTTTTGATCAGCTCGATATCGTGAGAGACAATCAGTACATTCCCTTCATACTCTTTGAGCGCGCTTTCGAGTGCTTCAACTGCTGCAAGGTCCATGTGGTTGGTCGGCTCGTCCAGAAGCAGGAGATTAGGTTTTCTCAAGAGTATTTTGGCAAGTGCGAGTATCTGCTTTTCACCACCACTCAACTGTGAAACGACTTTGAAGGCATCTTCACCTTTGAAACCAAATCTGCCAAGGTACGCCCTTATGACGTAATCCAACTGATCCGAGAGTTCTTCAAAGATCTCATCAAAAGCGGTGTTTTCTGGCTCAAGTCGTTCAACAAATTGATCGACATAAACCATCTTCACATTGTGTCCTATCTTCACCGTTCCTTCATAATCGATCTGTCCTGTTATGATCTTGAGCAACGTCGTCTTTCCAGAACCATTTGGACCGATCAAGGCGATCTTGTCCTTTGAATACATAGTGAAGGTGGCGTCTTTGATCAAAGAACCCCATCGAACATCCTTGCATTCCAACACAACATAGCCTGTGCTTTCGGGAACTGGAATCTTTATGATCTTTTCCTGTTCTTCCAGATACTGAGCTGGCATCTTTTCAAGTTCTTCAAGCATCTTGTCGAGCATCTTCTGCCTGCTCTTTGCCTGTTTGACTGCTTTGTCTCGACCCCATTTCTTGTACTGATCTATAATCTTCTTCAGCCTTTCTATCTCTTTTTGCATGTTCGCAAGTTGCCTTCTCTGTGTTTGCATGATAAGCTGTCTCTGTACGCGATAACTATCAAAGTCCATGTCGAAGACCCATACGCGCTCGTTGTTTATCTCCCAGAATTTGTCACAGACGTTACGCAGAAAATCTCTGTCATGTGCTATGATGATGTATCCACCCGCGAAGTTCTTCAAAAGATTCTTCAGAAGTTCGATGCCTTCTATGTCAAGGAAATTGGTCGGCTCATCCAGCAACAGAAAATCTGGCTGTTCAATGAAAAGCCTTCCAAGTTGAAGCTTTGTCCTTTCTCCACCGCTGAAGGTGTGGATCGGTCTGTGCCAGTCTTTTTCATCGAAACCAAAACCCTTGAGTATACTGCGCACGTTTTTCTGTTTTTCTGGCGTATCTGAGACCTGTGAGTAATACTCAAAAGGTGTTGGGGCGTCAAAGGTTCTGTACTGATCAAGATAGACGATCTTCCCATTTGTGGTAATCTCACCGTCGTAGTTTCTGAATATCCCAGCAATGGCCTTGAGAAGCGTACTCTTGCCGCTGCCGTTTTTCCCAAGAAGACCTATTCGATCCTTATCAAAAACAGAACCACTGAAGCCTTCGAACAGGACCTTGTTGTGGAAAGATATAGAGAGATCCTTTATCGTTATCATTTCCAACGCTCCTTGGCGAAATCCATCTGGATTTTCTTGGTGTCTTCGATAGGTTTGACAAAATCAAAGGTTGATACTTCATCGACAAAGGAGAATTATAGCACATGTGATTTTGCCAAGGTTCAATCATAGGACAGTATAGATCGGTTTGTTGGTTCTTCGGAGACCCAAAGCGGGCTTGCCGTTATACGTTGGATTTCTTCGCTTTTTTCATCTGGCACATCGCTTTATCTGCCCTTTGAAGGGCTTTTATATAATTATCTTCTGGTTGAAGTTCCGCCACGCCGAAACTGATACCTACATTCAATTACAATTTATTCGAAGATATTATCTTTTCTCTTATTCTATGAGCGATTTGTTCTGCCTGTTGCTGGGTGGTATCACACAGCACTATTATGAACTCATCACCACCATAACGCGCGGCTAAATCTAAGGAACAAATTGAACTGGCAATGCAATTGGCAACGAACCTCAGTACGTTGTCACCAGTCAGGTGTCCAAAAGAATCGTTGATCTTTTTGAAATCATCAACATCGATCACGGCAAAAGATAAAGGGGATTTTCGTTGCAAAGCATGCTGAATCTGCCTATGGATCCACTCATTGAAGAATGCCCTGTTGAAAAGCTTCGTCAAACTGTCGCGGTGTGCCATTTGTTTGAACTGCTCTCTCTCCTTATCAAGCTCCAAGAGCAGAGAGCGAATAGGGTCTTTCAACGAATTCACTATAACACCGTTCAAAATCACCAGATAAGAAGCCTATCTGAACAGATGACCGAGAACGTTGAAGAAACCGTAGACATATGTATACAGTGTGAAAGACAACTCACCGAGAACTGTGAAAATTATTGCTGAGGTGATGGATTTCCTAAAAGCGAGAATTGAGTCGTCCTGACTCTTGAGACACTTTATCAACACACCCAAAAGAACTGAAATTAACACATATTCCATAGATATCTTAAAGACTGTCAAACCTGAACCTTCCAAAAAACAGTCAGGAAAGAATCCAAACCAGATCGATGAAACCAAAAAGGCTGTCAAAGATCCAAAGGAGAAAAACAACGTCCGCATACTGAGTCTTGGCACAAACAGAATCAGAAAGAATCCCAACACTTCCAAAGATCTCCCAGCGATCCAGAACTGAGTGGGCTGGTTTGCAGTCCAGCCACGAAAAACACCCATACCTTTATAAGCAAGCGTGTGGAGAAAATCCACACTCGAGACAAAAAGATAGACAGTGCCGAATTTGAGAAAGATCTTGTTCTGGTTGTACTCGCGCGTGGCAAAGGAAATCAAGACAATCGATAGACCTGTGAATATCGCAAAAAACTCAATGATCACATGATAAAGTAGAAAGTTATTCCGAGCAACAAAGAACAACGCAAGAAAAATCAGCACATAGAAGATTATGAATAAAATTCTCTTAGTAGCCACCAGCGAAATCACCAAGACAAATATATCACATCAAAGATGCTGAAGTTCGCGCTCAAGGTGTTGAAGAAGTTTACAGTTGTTTTGTGCTTTGAAAGATCTCATTGACAAAAGAAAATTCACCAAGACGCTTTTGCATAGTGGAAAGATCCATTGACTATTCTCTGTATCACTTCAAGGAATTTTCAGTCTGCTGAAAGAAGTAATTAGATGTCCAATACTCGAAGGGGGCAAAAGCATGTTGGAAGAAATCTTCAGCTTATTACAAAAAGGCGAATTTGAAAAGGCGAAGCTGTACGCGGACAAGATCGAATCTGCTGTGGACAGACACAACGTGCTTGGAATCATTTTCTATCAGCAAGGCAAGATCGAAGAGGCGTTGAATCATTTCAAGAAAGCTTTGGAGTCCAATCCAACCCACGACGATGCTCTGTTCAACTACGCAAAGGTGCTTTTTGAGAAACAAGATTACTTCGAATCCTGGAGGCATTTGACTCGGATAAATCAGAAAAACTGGGAAGTCTACGATTTTCTTGGAGACACACAGCTCAAACAGAGCAATCCAGCAATGGCACTGCAATACTACAGAAAAGCCTGTGATCTCGACGCTCCCGAGCAGATGAAACAGAAATTCGAAGAAGCCAAGAGATCGTTCAGAAGAAGTGAGAAGATAGCTATTTTCTGTCTTCCCGGTCTGGACAATTTCATAAAAGATATAGCGCAGATTTTATCGAACATCTACGAAGTGAAACTTGTAGTTACTACAGACGGCAGACAGATTCAGGAAGCCTACAATTGGGCAGACACCGTTTGGCTCGAGTGGGCAAATGAAATGGCTGTGGAGATAACGAACAAACTGCCAAAGGCGGGAAAGAGGATTTTCTGCCGACTTCACAGCTATGAAGCTTTGGCTAACTATCCTGAACAGATAAATTGGAAAAATGTCGATAAACTGATCCTTGTAGCTGAACACATCAAAAACATCTTAAAAGACTATCATCCGAAGGTTTATGAGCAGATCAAGGACAAAACAGTTGTTGTTCCAAACGGACTCGACCTTAACAAGTTCGTTTTTAAGATCAGGCAACCTGGTTTCAACATCGCGGTTGTGGCGCATATAAACCACAAAAAAGATCCTGCCATGTGGCTTCAAGTGATGGGGATACTGAGAAAGATCGATGAAAGGTATATCCTGCACGTAGCTGGAGATTTTCAAGAAATAAGGTATGCGAACTATTTCAAGCATTTCATCAAAGACACAGGCTTAGAAAAAAGCGTTAAACTCCACGGTTGGGTTGATGATGTCAATGTCTTTCTCGAGGACAAAAATTACCTGCTTTCAACGAGTATTCACGAAGGTCACCCTTACAACATTGCTGAAGCGATGGCTCGGGGGATAAAGCCTATCATCCACAACTACGCTGGTTCAAAGGCACAATGGCCCAACGAGTTGATCTACGACTTTATTTCTGATATTCCTTGTCTGCTTTCAGAAGGTTACGATAGTGCATCTTATAGAAATTACATTGAAAATCACTGGGCCTTGGAACTTCAAATCTCAAGTATATTGGAAAACACGCTGTCTGGAAAGGATTGGGTCGTGGCATGACAAACGAAGAAAAACCAACTCTTGCTGATTTCTTGAAAGGTAAGTTGTTTTCGAGCGGTTTAGAAATAGCCGTCCAGCAAATGCCATACATGCTAAGAATAGATTTGCTCGAACAACTCTGCGAAGGTAAAAAAGTCATACACATTGGCTTTGCGGATCACAAGGACTTGATAATCAAGAAAATCCAGAATAACATGTGGTTGCATGGTAGAATTCTCAAAAAAGCAAAAGAATGTGTTGGCATTGATATAGATATGGAAGCGGTTAAGTTCGTTAAAGAAAACTTGCGCATAGTGGATGTGTACTCTTTGGATGTCGAAAGGGACGAGTTACCTTCACACGTTCAATCAGAAAAGTGGGATTACGTACTTCTTCCTGAAGTCCTTGAACATGTCGATAATCCTGTGAGCTTTCTAAAAACTATCAAAATGAAATTCACGTCCATCGCAGACAAAATCATAGTGACCGTCCCAAATGCTTTTAAATTCGAGAACTTTCTCAACGCTATGAGGGACAGAGAAGCCATTAACAGTGATCACAGGTATTGGTTCACAGTATACACAATCGCTAAGGTGATGACTTTATCTGGTATAACCATGGAAAACTTCTATTTGGTGAACAGTTATGACAACCCAGCCTACCATCACATAACACTGAAAACACCATTGTTTAGAGATGACATCGTTATTATAGGAAGGTTTTCCTAATTGCTCATTCTGAAAATAAGCCCAAGAGAGGGCATTTTTTCAAGATCTTTTCCCATGTTCTATTGAAAGAACTGAGACAAAGTAATTACTGATCGACTTGAAGATGTTTTGATCCGTTCGTTTGATTCTCTTACTCACCACCGACGCTTCTTCATTGTTGTTCATCAAAATTCAGTGGCAGGTATAAGGTCATACCCTAAAGTGTTTTTCCCCCGTGACGATATATATAGTGAACTCCCATGGGGCCCGTGGGTAAGAGTAGCTGCCAGGAAGGCAGTATGAAAAAACAAGGAGGTGCGGTTAAATGAGGATTAATCACAACATCAGTGCATTGAACGCTTGGAGAAGCATGAGTGAGACACAGTACACGATGGGGAAGACACTCGAAAAGCTCTCTTCAGGTTTGAGAATCAACAGGGCAGGAGACGATGCAGCAGGTTTGGCAATCAGCGAAAAGATGAGAGGTCAAATCAGGGGTTTGGATATGGCAGTGAAGAATGCACAGGACGCCATATCACTTATTCAGACAGCGGAAGGTGCACTGACAGAGGTACATTCGATCTTACAGAGAATGAGAGAGCTCGCGGTTCAGGCAGCGTCCGACACAAACACCAACGTTGATAGATACCAAGTTCAAGCAGAGCTTGATCAACTCAGAGAAGAGATCGACAGAATTGCAAGAACAACGGAATTCAACACGATGAAACTCTTAGATGGAAAGATCGAAAGCTTCAGACCACAGGCAGATGTGAAAGTGGTTACGGGTGGAAACCTCAATCTGCAGGTGAGTCAGAGTAACACAGCATACGGTGTTGTCGTTGCGAACACACTGACAACTTTGAGAAATGGTGAAAGCCAAAATATCGAGATGCAACTTGGCAACATCACTGCGAGCGTTAATGTGAGAGTCACCGCGTACTCGACAAACATCGATGGCAAAACACAAACAGTGAACATAGGTGGAGATGCAACGATCACTGTTAACACACTCGGATTCAATTTCGGCGCGTACACAATCAGGCTGATCGATAGTACTGTCAATAGTGTTGGAGCATTCACCATCAGACTTGTGAGTGGAGGCGTGTCTCAGAACTTCGCATTAACACTCACGGATGGTTCTACAAATGCACTTAGGAGTATAACATGGAACGGTCTCAGGTTTGACTTCAGAATAAGCGATATTAGTGCCAGTGCAACTATTGAAGCGCAGATCACTTCCTTCAGTGTGTCGCTGGCAAGTTCAGAGATCGTTGGTGTGAACATACTCTCTGGTACAAACTCGGCAGGAACTGTGTACGGAGTGGTAAGTGATAGCGCAACCGATGTCGCTTTGACGACAACCATAGGAGAACTGAGTTTTCAGTTCACCTTCAACGATGTAGAAACCGTATCCAATGATGTCAATCCAGAGTTGAACAATGTACAAATCTCCATCACAGGCGGTTTGAGCACTCTCAACTTCCCTGACGCTTTTGAAGGTTCGTACGTCGTGGAGGTTGGACAGTTCTTCGGCAGTGGCACAAGCGAACTGGATGTCAGGATCAATTACTTCAACGATACTGGGCTTGTCACACAGATCATCACTCCATTCTCAAGCGGTAAAGCCTTGTATGGTACAATCTCTGGAGACATTCAATACCAAGCAGGTTCAGGATTTGCAGTGAATCTGTACGGTGGAATCAAAGGCACCTTCTTCACTTGGTCTACAGGAGTCTACAACATCAACTCCTTCGGTGGAGCGTTGCCTGATGAAGAAGTAGTCGACAGCGGTGTGGTAAGAGCAGAAGAGAGATGGTATCAAGACACATCCTTAGTCTTCCAAATCGGTGCGAACGAAGGGCACAACATGGTAGCGGGTCTTGACGATATGAGAGCAGCCGCGCTTGGACTCACACCACAGTCTCTGCAGGTCACGGATCAAAACGTTGCTGAAAGGACAGTAATGGTTATCGATGCCGCGATACACAAGGTGAGCAGTGCACGAGCTAAACTTGGTGCTGTGCAGAACAGGTTGGAGCACACGATAAGCAACCTTGGAGTTGCGGCAGAGAACCTGACAGCAGCGGAATCCCGAATCAGAGACGCAGATATGGCAAAGGAAATGATGGCATTCACAAAACAGCAGATCTTGATGCAGTCGAGCATGGCAATGCTTGCACAGGCAAATACTTAGCCACAAACTGTATTACAGTTGATGAGATAATTCTCAACGTTAAAACAAAAGACGGGCTTTCGCCCGTCTTTTTGTTTTCTGATGAATTTAGTATAATCCTGTTGAGGAGGGAATTGCGCGTGTTGCAGAATACTCTTCTTTTTAACAACGGTACTCATAGATTCTATTTTCTTGGATGGGAAGAAAGAGAGGAAGAGATCGTACAAACCAACCAGTATCTGATTGTTGATGAAAATGAGGCTGTACTACTTGATCCGGGTGGAGCTCATGTCTTTCCAAGGGTCTTAGCCAATGTTTCTGAGATAATCGATCCATCGAAAATAAGCCACATTTTCTACACACATCAAGATCCCGACGTGACCAGTGGCATAATCCTGTGGTTATCGATCGCCGAGAATAGCAAGGTTTACATCTCCAATCTTTGGATTAGATTTCTACCGCACTTTGGTGTGTTCAACCTGAGAAGAATCATCGCCATACCAGATCATGGAGATAAGATCCAGCTCAGAAGTGGCGGTGTTTTGGAATTCGTACCATCTCATTATCTTCACTCGACAGGGAACTTCACTCTCTACGATTCTACCGCCAAGATACTCTTTTCTGGTGATATAGGAACGTGCATCTTTCCTTCTGGAAAAAGGTACCGAGAAACGGAGGATTTTGAATCTCACGTTAAAAACATGGAACTGTTCCACAGAAGATACATGACCAGCAATGTTGCTTGCAAGAAGTGGGTTGATACTGTGTCTAAGAAACAAATCGAACAAATCGCCCCGCAACATGGAGCGGTAATGAAAGGTCCATGCGTTCAGAAATTCTTCCAGTGGCTGAGAGAACTGAAATGCGGTGTAGATCTGATTGATCAGTTCTACGGGAAGTGATACCTTGGACAAGAAAACCTTTGAAAAGATATCTTCTGCTTTCTTCGCTGAGAATCTGATGACCAGTTTCATGAATCAACTTGATGAAGCTCTTGTTTCAAGAGTTCTGGAGTTACAAAAACAAATCAGCTCGGTCATGCAAAATTTCTCTAAGATGAGTCAGGAGTTAACAGACCTGCAGGCGAAGTTTTCACAGGACAGCGAGGCGCTTTCATCAGCTTTTGAGTCTATAAGGAAGATGAACGACGAGATGCAGTCACAACTTTCTAAATCTGGTGACAGTTTGGACCAGACCAGCGATAAATTTGGCAATGCGTTGGAACAAACATCCAGAACGATCGAGAGTTTTAAAGAGACTCAAGTCATGGTGGAAAGGATCAACAACATCGCAAAGCAAACCAAATTGCTTGCCCTAAACGCTTCGATAGAAGCTGTACGCGCAGGTGAATACGGCAGAGGTTTTGCGGTCGTTGCATCAGAGATACAGAAACTCGCTGGAGAGTCAGGCAACGCTGCTCAAGAGATAACAAGAAAGGTGCAGCAATTGAGTCAGATGATAGAGAAGTCCCTGGAGAGTTTGAAGACAGCTGCAGAGATCTTCGAGATTTTCAGAAATTCGACAGAACAAATGCTCGCCTTCCTGAAACAGAACGCGAAGCTGATCGTCCAAACAGGGAACACCTTTGAACAGGCAGAGCGGAATTTCGAAGGGCAGAAAAAATCAATTGAGGAAACCCACCAAGTTCTTCTCAACGCGAACGAGAAGTTTGATGCGATGCTCAGGGTAATTGCATCGGTTGTGAAAGCCCAGCAAAAGCTCAAGGACGTAAGACTCTGAAGTTTTGCGATTTTCAAGTTCCTTCGCAACCTTAAGTCGCCGAAATCAGTGAGAAATTGTGGTGTAGTATGGTCAAGTTATAAATCTTGATCACGCTGGTAAATAGAGCGAGAAACAATTAGTTCCGTTGTACGAGTATTCGATCTTTGCGTGATGAAGATCTGCGATTGCCTTTACCACGGCAAGACCAAGACCAAGACCATCGGGTTTTGCATTTTTCGCTCTGTAGAACCTCTCAAAGATTTTTGAGATCTCTTCTTTTGCTATGGGTTCACCGTGGTTTGACACCGAAAAGATCACAAAACCATTTTTCTCTGACAGACTCACCTTAACGGGTTTGTCGATCTGCGAATATTTGCACGCATTTTCGATGAGATTTATAAAGGCATGTGAAAGAAGCCCAGAAACGCATCTTGCTTTTATCTGTGCCGGTACATCCAGGATAAAGTCTGTTTGTGGAAATCTTTGCATGACCTGTTCGACACTCTCCAGAACTATAACAGATATATCTTCTTGCTGAAAACTGTCCTCACGCTGGTGCTGAGCTCTTGCTATCAACAAAAGCCCAGAGGTGATCTGAACCATCGTGTCTATGTTCTTTTTGATCGAAGTCAGTTCGGTTTTAATCTCTTCACTGTCTGTCTCTTTGAGCATTACCTCGATCTGAGCCTTCGCACTCGCCAAAGGATTTCTCAGTTGGTGTGACAGGCTTGACGCGAATTCTCTGAGTTCTTCCATGGTGTCGTGAAGTCTTTTCAATGCGTCATTGATCTGGTTCTGCAGATTGTAGGCTTCCTGACTCGTGGGTTCGATCTGTATCTGCCTGATGATCCCCTTTGAGATATCGTCCATTTGTTTTCCTATTTGTTCGATTGGCTGAATCATCTTGCTTGTAAGCCTCAACCCAAATCTGTGTAGCAAGAAGGTCAAGATCACAATGGCTCCAGCGAGTACGACAGCCAATATTGTCATGATCACAAAATGATCTCTTATGTCCTTTAGGACTATCAATTTGTATGTGCCGGCACGTGTGGAGTACACTCGCTTGTAGTTTATGGTACCAAAGCCTTGGTGGTCACTTGGGATTTGTTCAGAGATGTTGAAGCTGGCATATGTCTTACCGTTTTCTATGACTTCAAATGAATAGTCCTTTTTGCCAAAGACTGCCACTAATTCACCCGTGGGATTCTCCAAGAAATGCTTGAGATCATTCGCGAAGGCGAGTAGTTCTTGATCTATCTGCTTCATCGTGAGTCTTTCTACGGTGATCAAAAAGGTAACTGCCATTGCGCACATTGAAAGAATGAAGATGGAAAGATAATACCTTTCGATCGCCTTTCTCAGCGATTTCATCGCTTTCATCCCCTGTGAAATCTATAACCAAGCCCAGGGACGGTCTCTATGTACCTATCATATCCATATGGTTTTAACTTATTTCTCAGATACAGCACATAGACATCTACGACGTTGCTTCTGATCTCTTTTTCATTTTCCCATACCTTCTCAACGATCTCATCTCGTGAAAAGGTTATCTCGGGATTTCTCAAGAAAAGTTCGAGTAGATCAAACTCCCTTTTGCTGAGTTTCACGAGTTCGTCCTTGATCTTGACTTGTTTCGATCTGCCGTTGAGTTTTAGATCTTTAAAGACTACTTCTTCACCTTTTGTGAGATTGCTCCTTCTGATCAAGCTCTTGATCCTGGCAAGCAGTTCTCGAAAATCAAACGGTTTTGTGAGATAATCATCGGCACCACTGGCAAGTCCCTTGATTTTGTCATCCACCGCGTCAAGTGCCGTTAGCATCAGAACCGGTGTGTCGATTTGGTTTTCTCTGAGAGATTCAACGAATTCAAAGCCATCCACTCCGGGCAACATCACGTCCAGAATGATACAGTCGTATCTCTTCTCGAATGCCATATCCAGCCCTTCATCTCCATCTATTGCTCCATCGGCGTTGTATCCTTCTTTTTGCAAGAATCTCAGAATAGATTTCAAAAGATCTTGATTGTCTTCAACGACAAGCAATCTCATCTGTTACCACCACCTGGCGATCCGGGTTTCTGCTCCCTTTTTTGAGTGGACAACACCGCCGGTGTCTTGGTGCTGACAGAGGCTATCTGTTCCTTTGATCCAACAATCCACGTGTTTTGATCATCGAGATACGCGAAGAATATACCCTTACCGATAGACACAAAGGCGAGTGATATTGCATCCTTCAAAGAGACTGTGTAAGGTGTTGCCCGGTATGTGAACTGCTGCGAAGAGAAAATCTTTCCCGTAATTGGGTCGATCGTTATACGGTTCTTGGTCGTCAATACCACCCACATGGGTGAGTTGTTCACAAGATCGAGATAAACAGCAATAACGTCCTTTTCCTTAGAGAGATTGATAGCGTCGAGGATCGATATCTTCAAGGTACTTGGATCGAATGTGTTGTAGAAACTATTCAGTTGTTCTATCCTTTTCAGAAAGCTCGAAAGGTTATCTTCTGCTGGGATTATCAATGCGGCAACTATCAACAACAAAACTATGGTCCTTCTCATGCGACCACCATCATCAGTGTGAACTCACCAGGTTAAAAAATTATTAGATCTCTTTGGGAATTTCCCCTTCAAAATTATATTACCACTATCGCTGGTCCTTTCGATATTTAACAATCCACGTATCTGCAAGTATTTCAAAGTACATTTTCTAAAAAGAATATATTACTTTATCGTTTGTTCCAATCGATTAATGCTTAGCCTTGTGTTTCTAATAGTTTTTTAATACCAGTTTGCATGATTCATCTTAGGAGGTGTGGTTATGAAAAAGGCTATACTGGTAATCTCGGCTGTGCTTTGTCTTTTCATAAGCGGGTGTATGAATCTTTTCAGTTCTGGCTCATCTGGAAAACTCACAGTTTATTTGACAGACGCTGTTGTACCCATCGAAGATGTGAATAGAATCGATTTGACGATCGACAGAATTCTGTTGATGAGTTCAACCGATGATGCATCGCTGGTTGTCACAGACCAGGCGACCACGGTTAATTTGCTTGACCTGGTTGGTAAGGAGACCAGCTTCCCGACTATTGAGACCTCTGGTAGCTTCAATCAACTGAGGTTTGAAGTGAGCCAAGCCACTATTACGATCAGCGGTGAAGAACATGAACTAAAGATTTCGTCAAGTTCTCTGAAATACCCATTCACAGAACCGTTGCAAGTCAACTCTGATACCGTACTTGTACTTGACTTTGACCTTTCAAGATCGATAAAGGTAACTGGAAGTGGAGACAACGGGAACGGGCAGGGAAACAATCCGGTCGAATATCACATGACACCCGTGATTCATCTCAGGTATGGAAAACTTTATGACATCAATGGTAAAGTTGTCTCAAATGATTCAAACGGAATAGCACATGCTTTGGTGGCATTGACAGACTCTGCGACTGTCGTGGCAACAACCTTCACCCACAAGCAATCAAATGAGTGGGAAGAAGGAGAATTCAAACTTTCAAAGATTAGACCTGGAGAATATACAATGAAAATCTTTTTGGACACAGCCTATACCCGCTGGGATGACCAAAAGGATCTTGCAAACTATATCATGACTGAAACACCCGCCGCAACAGAGATTGTGAATCTTGGATATCAGGATCTTGATTTGGGCGAAATCGTTGTTCAATAGTGAGAATTGTTTACGTTAATCGTTTTGTGTGTGCAAAAGTTCAGGTCACAGAGCTATAGTTTTCAATGTGTTTTTATTCTGCCTCATTGTATTTCGACAAGGCGAAAATCACCATTTATGACGAACAAGGTCATGGTTCATCCTGTCTTAAAAGTGAGCGTCTCTGAAAGGAGACTGCAATGGATCGTATTCAGATGATCTGCGATTTTATATCGTCTTTTATAAACAAGAACAACTACAGTGGTGTCGTGATTGGTGTCAGTGGTGGAATCGATTCTGCCGTTGTTGCACATCTGTGTGTAAAAGCCTTGGGAAAGAATAAAGTCTTTGGATTAATTCTTCCTGAAAGGGATTCTTCGAGAGATTCTGTGAGGGATGCGGTTCTTGTTTGTGAGAGTATAGGTATATCTTACAGGATCAAGTCGATCACATCGATGCTCAGAAGACTTGGTATTTACAGACTCTTCCCACCTGCCTTTATTTTTCCAAGATCGATTCAGGAAAAATACGTACTTGGAAAATGGCAAAAACTCTCGGTTGATCCCTTCATAGATGATCTTTTGGATCAGGGAAATAAAGAATTTCTCAAGGGGCTCGCTTACTATAGATCAAAACACAGGGTAAGGATGTGCAATCTTTATTTTGAAGCAGAGAAGAGAAACTACGCAGTCGCGGGAACAAGCAACAAAACAGAACTACTGACGGGTCTTTATGTGAAATGGGGCGATGATGCAACGGATTTTGAACCGATTGCACACCTTTATAAAACAGAGGTCTTTGAAGTGGCGAGGGAACTGAATGTACCAGAGAGGATCGTTAAAAAAGCACCATCTCCAGATCTGATGCCAGGTCTGGTAGATGAATTTGTTTTTGGGATGAGCTATGAAGAGCTGGATAGGATTTTGAAAAAAATAGAGAACAACTCAAACTTTGATGATGAGGACCCCCAAAAAGTACAAAGGGTTCTCAAAATACTCAAGGCTGCCGAGAAAAGAAAGACCAGATCTGTCAAAATCACCGATCTTTGAAACCAATCGCACAGACGCAAGACATCTTTTATGATACTGCTCATGCGTTCAGCAAGATGTCTATGTTTAAAGGCAACATTCAGAATCACTCAGCAAACCAGTGATGAATCACAGATTTTCCCTGTGCGTTCTTTTGGAAAACTCAATTTCATTTCTTTGGTGATGTTCTGCTACCAGGTTTTACAAGGGGAATTTTCTGCTCACACAGTGGACAATTTTCAGGTTCATAGATTGGTAGCTCTAATTTCAAGAGTGAATAAAAGGGTACATCGAATGGTAGTGCTTGAGTTGATCTGTCTATAATACTGGCTATACAACAAATTTGCCCGCCGAGTTCTTTGACAACTTGTGCGACTTCTAAGACAGATTTACCTGTTGTTGTGACGTCCTCAACGATAGCCACCTTTTCACCACTTGCGATGTGAAAATCTCTTCTTAGTTTCATGATTCCGTCTTCCCTCTCTGTGAACATGGCTCTCGCATCGAGACTTCGAGCTACGGCATAGGCGAGAATGACTCCACCGAGTGCGGGTCCTATGACGACCTGTGGCTTGTGATGAGCTATTTTTTCGGCGATCAATCTGCCAACTTGATCTCCATATTCAGGAAACTCGAAGATCTTCGCACACTGCACATATTTTGAAGAATGCTTGCCTGAAGAAAGAAGAAAATGTCCCTCAAGTAAAGCCCCCACTCTGTAAAGAATCTCAAGCATAGCAAAGCCTCCTTATGTCCTCCATCGCAGTCTTTGGGTCATCGCTCTTGTACACTTCTCTTCCTATCACCGCGAAATCCGCTACGTCTTTGATTTGGTCGATACTCACAACATCTTTTTGGTCATCTGCTTGTCTTTTCATTCTCACACCAGGGACCAGTATTTTGGTTGTTATGATCTTTCTGAGCTCTATCGCCCACCTTCCAGGTAGGACAAAGGACGATCCCAGATCTTTGAGAGCCGTTATTTGGTCGATGTACTGCTGAATTTCGCCTTGTATGGAAGTCAGTTTCACCACCGAGAAGATGAACTTATCGGTGCTCTCAATTGCTGCTTTTACCGCATCGATTCCCGCAGCAGCGTGAACTGTGAAGCCAACGACGCAAGGATGGTCCCACGATTTGACCGATCGAGCGACAGTGGATGGGATATCTGTGAATTTCAAATCGACTATGACCTTCAAATGTCTTTTCTCGAATTGGCTGAATATGTTTTTTCCAAAGATTGCCACGCTGTGTCCTATTTTCACGTGATCAAAACTGCCATATTTCTCAATGAATCCAAAAGGATCTTCCATATCCAAACTCAAAACTGGTATCATCGATAACACCTCCATATGTGCTCAGCGATCCTCTCAACGATCATTGGATTTTTGTAAACAACCGTACCAAGGCTGATTGCGTTTGCGCCAACTTTGAAGAAATCATCGACGTCTTTCTCACACATTATTCCACCTGAACCAATAACGTAGAGCTTGTGTGTTTTGTTTTTGACTTCGTACACCGCCCTCAAGGCAATTGGTTTCAACAACGGTCCGGAAAGCCCACCTTTTATTATTCTATCTTCCACAATCTCAAGACCTCTGACTGTGTTGATCAGGGTTATCCCGTTCCAACCATGGTCTTCGACAATCTGGGCGATTTTCTCAACAATGGCGCCTTCGATACCAACCTTGGCTATCAGAAAACCTTTCAGTGTCTTTCTGATGCAGGACAGAACATCTTTGAAAGAAGAAAGATCGCTCAGTATATTCAGCCCACCTTCTTTTACATTTGGGCAGGAGAAATTCACCTCGATTGCCTCGAAGTATCTCTCGTGTGGTGCGATTTTCTCAGCAACAGCCTTGTACTCATCAGGGCTATCTCCACCCAAGCTGAAAATCACCTTTGTTCTGTCAAAGACTTCGGCGTATTTGTCGCTCAGCAGATTCTCAACAAATGCATCTATGCCTATGTTCTCAAGACCGATGTTGTTTATCAGATAATTCTGGGTTGCAAAGAGTCTCGGTGGTGGATTCCCTTGCTTTGGAAATAGTGTGATTGTCTTCAAAGTATATGCACCTATGTATTTTGAATCGATCAACTGAAGATACTCACCCATGCCACCAACACCCGACGCTATCACCAACGGCGGTTTCAATTCCATATCAGATCACCTCTGAAGACAGGACCATCAACACAGACGTGTTTGAGACCTTCCTTGGTTTGAATTGCACACCCGCGGCACGCACCCAAACCACATGCCATGTACTCGTTGAAGGACAAGTACACAGGAGCTTTGTCGTGAAGTAACTCAAAACAGACCTTCTCCATCTGATCCGATCCGACAACGTAAAACCAGTCATATCCTTTCAATGACTTGAGTAACTCCACAAACTGCTGATCTCCCAGAACCGTCTTGAAAGGCACTTCGATCTGCGGTTCTTCAAGCGCGCCGATGAACACATCGCAACCACACCTTTGATGAAGATCAAAAGCCATCGCAAGACAAGCCAGTGTCGATATCATAGCACCTTTGCCAGAAGGTGGCACGAATCCCCTTCCCAGTGGTCCGTGAGCACTCAAAATCTTTTGTTCGACGATGTACTGTGTTCCTTTACCGATGACCTGAACACCTATTGCAAGATCTGCAAACCAATTTCCCAGGCCAAAGGGTTTTCTCACAACTGAAGGCGTTTCGATCATTATGAACTGAGTTGGCACAAAATCGATTTTCTCGTTGAAGGTGATTATGTAGCTGTCGCGACTTGTCTTGAAGGTTCTCTTAACCGTTAAGGTGAAACTCTCCATCCCAGTACACCCACCTTCCTTTGAGTTTTACTCCTACAACCCTGCCTTTGAGCCTTATACCATCAAAAACACAATTCTTACCTTTACTGTAGAATTTTTTCGCATCTACTACATACTCCACCTTTGGGTCAATGACTGTGATATTCTCAAAATCAAAGTCATCATTCAAACCCAGAACCTTTCTCGGCGAGAGAGTCATCTTTTCAATGGTCTTTTCAAGATTTCCTGTTATCGTGTAGAAGGCACTGAAGGCTGTCTCAATGCCACTTGTACCATAAGGTGCATTCTGGAAATCAGCTGTTTTTTCATCGTGCGGTGCGTGGTCTGTTGCAAAAACATCTATTAGGTCTTGTTCAACGGCAGTCAAAAGCGCATTTCTGTCTTCTTCTCTTGCAAGAGGTGGGTTGATTTTGAAGTTCGTGTTCTTGATATCGTTCATAGTGAAGAACAAATGATGGGGTGTCACTTCGCAGGTTACGGTGGCATATCTTCTGAGTGTTTGAATTGTCTCTATCGAAAGTTTCGTTGTAACATGCTGAATGTGGAATTTCTTAAAGCCATACTCAAAACCGAGTGTAACGTTTCTGAAGATACTCATTGCTTCACTGCAAACAGGACGCTTCTGCACATCTATTTGAGTCCCTTCATAGAAAATACCACCAACTTCGTAAAATTGACTGTGATCAAGAATCAGGCGAGGTTTCTTTCTACGGAAGGCTTCAAGGATCTGCTTTGTGTCATACTCTATGCCATCATTTGAGTAGCACAGAGTTCTCTTGCCATCTGGTTCCAACTGTCCAAAGAAGGAACAAGTCCAATGGTAATTGACAACCTTGCCGATGGCGAGTTGAAAATGCTTATCCAGAACTTCCTGAGTTGCTATAGGTGGTCTTGTGTTAGGCTGTATCAAAACAGAACCAAATCCACCGGCTATTGCCGCTTTTTGAAGTGTATCGTAATCTTCTTGTCCATTCAGTCTTACATGTGTGTGCATGTCAAAGAAATTCGGACAAGCTATCAAACCTTTTTCATACGGTGCTTTAACATCGATCTCAAGCCATTTAGAGTTCTTTGGATCGTAGAATCTCACAGTTCACCACCATCCAAAATAAAAGGGGCTTTCTCAAGCCCCTTTTGAAAACACCTATGGTGTACAGATATATTCAGAGTCGTATTATCTTTTCCGCCCAACGCTGAAAACATGTCGATCACCTCGGCAGTTCTCAGTTTTGAATTTTATCATCACTCACACCGTGATCCTTTTCTTACATGTAACTTTCATATTTCACGCAGATTTGCGGAAGGGTTTGAACGCACAAAGAAATAACTATGATATAATGTTATGGCAACGTATTTGCACTTTCCTGTTGAGCATTGAATACTTGTTTGGGGAGGGATCTTTGATGAAAAGGTTTTTCTTGGTTTTCTTACTGCTGGCCATTTGTTTGTCGGCGTTCGCAGTCAAAACCGGGCAAGTTATGTCTTCAAAGGATGGTGTAGTGGCCGCCGCGAATCCTTATGCAGCAGCTGCTGGTGCGGAGATTTTGGAAAAAGGTGGTAACGCCGTAGACGCGGCTGTAGCAGTTGCCTTCGCCTTAGGTGTTGTCGAACCCTATGCAAGTGGCTTAGGTGGAGAGGGAGTCATGATTATCCACATGAACAATGGCCAAGACGTCGCAATCGATTACAAATCTGTAGCGCCGCTCGATCTTTCAAAGTACACAAAGTCACCAAGCAATTACTCGTCTGGTCCTCTTTCGGTCTGTGTTCCAGGAGTAGTTGACGGCTTGGTAAAGGCACTCTTGGAATGGGGAACTATGAGTTTGGAACAGGTTATGGAACCCGCCATTCGTTTGGCTCGTGAAGGCTTTGTTGTGAATGAAACCTTCGTGAGTGTTCTGTCTGATAACTACGAGAGACTTCTGAAAGATCCAGGGGAAGGCGCACAGGTGTATTTGAAGGATAGCCTTCTCTATGAACCTGGAGATGTTTTCAAAAATCCTGTGCTTGCGAATACACTTGAACTGATTGCCAAGAAGGGAGCAGATGTGTTTTACAAAGGGGAAATCGCGGATAAGATAGCAGAGTTCATGGCACAGAATGGTGGTGCGATAACCAAGAAGGATCTTGAGCAATACCACGCGATTGTTAAAGAACCGGTGGTCGGCACATACAGAGGCTACAAAATAATCACAGCACCTCAACCAGTTGGAGGTGCTACCCTTGTTGAGATTCTGAATATAATTGAGAGATTCAACATTTCAGACCTTTCTTGGGATGATCCGCTTTACATTCATCTTTTGTCAGAGGCTTTGTACCTTGCCACTATCGATATGAGAAACTATTGTGGTGACGATCCCGAGGTTCCAGTTGAGGCTTTGATAAGCAAAGAATATGCGAAGAGCAGATTTGAAATGATTCCGCTCTCGAAGGCTTTGCCAAGACCAAGTAGCGCAACTGAAAGGCAAAAGATGGCTGGTGATCCATTCAAGTATCTCGAAGGAAAGAAGTTCTTTGAAAAAATTTTAGAGGAAATAAAGGTTGAAAGCCCATCGACTACACATGTCAGTGTTGTTGACAAATGGGGAAACGCTGTTGTATTTACACAAACGCTGAGTTCTTTCTTTGGATCTGGAAATGTCGTACCTGGGACAGGAATAATTCTGAACAACGAAATGGCAAACTTCTCAACTTCTGGACCAAACGCGCTCGCTCCTGGTAGACGTCCTCGAACTACGATAGCTCCAACAATTGTATTGAGACCGAATGGTGATGTGCTAATGTTGGTTGGTACACCAGGTGCGTCGAGAATTTTGTCAACACTGTCTCAAGTCATCATAAATGTGATAGATTTTGGTTATTCTATTGATCAAGCTATGTTGTTGCCAAAGTTCTGTTCCTACGATACTTATACCGATCTGAAAATCGAAGGAGGATTTCCAGAAGACACAATTAAGGTCCTTGAAAAATACTACGGGTACAAGCTGGAACTCTACCCCGAGCTTGATCTATTCTTTGGTGGTCCTAACTGTGTATACAAACAAGAAGATGGGACTTACATAGGAGTTGGGTCCTTTAGAAGACAAGGTGCAGCAGCAATACCTGAGAAGTGAGGGATGATGTAGATGAAAAGATCAGTTTTTGTCTTCTTTGTTTTGGTTGTTGTTTGCGCTGTTTTTGCTCAAGAATCGGTTTTTGAACAACCTGTTTTGATAACTTCCGCAGGTCAAAGCGCCGGTGCTACGATGATGAAGGTTCTTGCGACAAAGGCTAAGTTGCAGTTTACTTTTGATACACTTGCCAAAGCCGATCTTCTCACAGACAATTTCAAGACAATCATCATCGTTGTTGGAGCAAGTTCAAAGGGGCTTGGTGCGGCTGGAATAAACATAGAACAGGAGGTCCAGCGCATTACAGAACTTTTGAACACGGCTAAGGACAAAGGTATAAAGGTAATAGTGGCTCACATCGAAGGGCAATCGCGACGCGGTAAAACGAGTGATCAGTTGAGCGAACTTGCGGTGCCTTTTGCCGAGCTTGTGATCATCACCAGGGCTGGAAATGACGATGGTTTCTTCACAAATCTTTGTGACAAAGAGAAAAAGCAGTTGGTTATTGTTGATACGACAAGTGCCGTTCAAGGTATCTTGGAAAAGTACTTCAAGGCTGGTGATTGACCTTGCCAAGGCTGAAGCTCATTTCACTTATTCTTGTACTGTGTGCTGCGATGGTCTGCATCGCAGCACCTTTGTCTCATGATGTTAGGCCTGGCTACGGCGTGACCGATGTAAAATGGTTAAGCGATTACCATCAGGCTCTGAAGGGCACATGGGGCGATACAAGGGTCTACATCCTTGAGGGTGAAGAACCGGGCGCGAATGTGCTTTTGCTTTCAGGGACGCATACAAATGAAATTGCCGGGATCTTCACCGCTATGATTTTCATCGAGAAAATTGTCGTGAAGAAGGGTAAATTGATAGTTGTGCCATGGGCGAACAACAGCGCGGCAACATGGGGAACTGTCTCGTACGATAATCCCGAAAGCAAGATGACTCAGCCGAACTATATAACATTCACGTCGCAGAGTGGTCCAAGAAGCGTCGTCGTTGGTTCCAGACGTACAAACCCTTTACATCAAGAAACAGATCCAGCAACCTATACGCATGTTTCGGGTGTTCAATTCCCTGGATACGAGTCGAGAAACCTTGACAGAGTTCACCCAGGCAGAGCCGATGGAAACCTGACAGAACAGATCAGTTATGCGCTGTTTGAGCTCGTGCGAAAAGAGAAAATAGATATGGTTGTCGATCTACATGAAGCAGGTACCTCTTCGAGACTTGCAAACATGCTGGTTTGCAACCCAAAGAATTTAGAGATGGGCGCCATGGCTGTACTGGATCTTGAGTTCGAAGATATTCAAATGAAACTCGAGCATTCAAGTGAAGAGTTCAGGGGACTCAGTCACAGAGAGTTCGGAGATCATACGGATGCGCTGTCATTCTTGATCGAAACACCTAATCCTTCTCAGGATCAAAATGTCAAGCAGCCTTATACACTTGATCATCCAAAGTTCCCACTGTGGAAGAGAGTTTACACACATTTGAGAACATTCATCGTCCTATGTAATTATCTGGATGATTTTGTAGGGCGCGGTATTGTGTTCGAAAACATACCTGAGTCAGATGCCTTTGAGAGTAGTGCCAAGTTCTTTATGATTTATAACTGATTTCTGACGAGAGTGATCTGACCTTGGAAGGCATTCTTTTTTTCATCATAGTCGCGGTCTTCTTGGTACTGACTTTCCTGAGGTTTCCCAGGGGAGTTTCTTTTTTGTTGATTTCTGCGATCATCATGGTGCTGAGTGAGAAAAAATTCACAGTGAGCACTTTGCTGGAAGGTGCCTTTGGGTATTTCGACGCGGTGTTAACTGTGCTCACGGCTATGATCTTCATTGTCGCGATAGAGAAATCTGGACTGTTGAACCACCTTGCAAATTTTTTGACTTTGAGATTTTCCACAAAGCCCAGGCTGCTCCTTTTATTGTCCACGATTCTTGCCATGAGCGGCGGCATGATCACCGGCTCCTCGTCAGCTTCTGTGCTAACGACTGGAGCCGTGGCATTCCCGATTCTTAAGACACTCGGATTAGACAACAAAAAGGCTGGTACTTTGATAGCGATCTCTTCTGTTTGTGGTATGATCGCACCACCGGTGAATATTCAAGCGATGGTGATCTGCGAAGGAGTAGATATGCCTTATGTGGGTTTCACATATCCTCTACTATGGCTAACGGTTCCCACCGCGCTTGTCATGTCACTCATATTGGCTGGGAAAGATCTCAAAAAACCGGTCTTGAATCAGAAATTTCACGCTCAATCCAAGGACATTTTTCTGTATTCGCCGCTGATTGTTTTCATCGTTCTCTCGATTCTTGATAGTCTGGGTAAGATTCGAATTGGCTTGCCACTCGTGTTCATGTTAAGTGCTCTTACAGCTATCTTCAGTACCAGAAAAAAGTTGAATTTCGTCGAGATCTCAATGAACGCTATGGAACAATCACTACCGATCCTGGCGATACTCGTCGGTGTCGGTATGTTGATCCAAGTAATGACCTTGAGTGGAGTTAGAGGTTTCATAGTTGCCAACATGCTGTTTTTCCCGTACGGTGTTTTGTTCATAACAGTTGGCTTAGGTGTTCCATTGTTTGGTGCGGTGTCATCATATGGTGCGGCTTCTGTACTTGGTATACCATTTCTTCTGGCATTTCGTGGAGGTAATGACATTGTCATAGCATCCGCGATATCTTTGCTTGCAGGTTTAGGTGACATGTTGCCACCGACGGCACTTGCGAGTACAGTCAGCGCTCAGATCGCTGGTCTAAATTCTTATCTTTACATTTTCAGAAGGTCTATACCTTACCTTTTTATAATAGGACTCATCTCTGTTATGAGTGTCTTGTACTCTTCAAGAATCGCCAAGGTCATAGAAAATCCATGGTGGTTTTGGATTACCATCGGTTTGATATTTGTGCTGTGTTTCTTGAGAGATAGAAGTTATAGGAAAGGGGATGTGAGGATTTGATTATCTATGTTTATATCGCGATGTTGATCTATTTCGTAGTCATTCTGATGAAGACCATTCTGAAAAAACCAGATAGTTGGAACTGGCTGATGGGAGCTATGGTGATAGCGCCATGGATACTGAGGATATTACTAATCAAGTGAGAGGAAGATTCATGAGGTTCTTGCAGATTGGGCTATTCTTTGGTTTATCTGTGTTTTTCATCTTGAGTTCCTTTGGTGTTTTCATGGATCAAAGGAATCATGAGGCTATAAACCCTGGACCTGGCGTTACCCAGATCAGGAAATTGAGCGATTATTTTCCAAAGCTCTATGGAACTAAAGGCGACACAGATGTCTTTATACTCCAGGGGAAGGAACCAGGTGGCTGTGTACTTATCGTGGGTGGGACTCATCCAAATGAACCCGCTGGTTATACCACAGCGAGGATCATCGTTGAGAATTTCGTAGTTGAAAAAGGAAAGGTTGTTGTTATACCGCGAGCAAATATAAGTGGCTTTTCCCATACGCAACCGCTGGAGGCTACGCCTGCCAAGGTTAATTTCTCTTGGAATGGAAAACTCATGGTGATCGATGTTGGATCAAGGCTTACAAATCCTGTTGACCAATGGCCCGATCAGAGACTATACAAAACCGCTGGTAATCAGATACTAAGTGGATCAGAACAACGAAATCTCAACAGAGCATATCCAGGGAATCCGAATGGAACACTCACCGAACAGGTTGCGTATGGAATAATGCAAGTTATTCTCACGGAAAGCCCACAGATATCGATAGATTTGCACGAAGCTGCCCCTGAGTACACCACCGTTAACGCCATCGTAGCTCATGATCGCGCTGTCGATATAGCGGTGGAGGCTGCCATGATTCTCGAGCTTGATGGGATAGAGATAAGTGTTGAAAGATCACCAAAGGATTTTCGAGGATTGTCTCATAGAGAATGGGGAGATAACTCACAAACGCTCGCTTTTCTGTTGGAGGTTGCAAATCCATCCCAAGGAAGGCTTAGGGGTAAAACAGATGAGAAACTTGTTTTGACAGGTCTGGACAAGTATTACTTGAAGGCCGCGAAGGCAGGAAGACTGAACGTTCCATATGACGAAAATGGCCTACCATTGAGTCTCAGGGTATGGAGACATTTGAAGACTATTCAGACAATCATAGAAACATTCAACGGGTATTATCCTGAACAGTCGGTGATACTGAATGAAGCTTTGTAAAACGCTTCAGAAGATTTTCGTACCTTTTTTCTGAGACCTTTGGAAGTGGTATTGGATCCCAAGAAAGTCCATATTCTGTGACGAGTTTTCTCATATTCAACAGACTGATAACGGGAATTCCATTGTTATTCATCAACCCTGATACCGATCTATCATCGAAGATCGTTCTGTCTGTGACAACTCCAGATTGTAGCGCGAAATCCATAGAATCACCAACATTCACAAGACCTCCACCTATATTTACAAAAGCAGCTATCCGACTATGACAGTTATTTAGATAGATCTCAAAAAACTTTCTTGCATCTTCTTCAAAGGTGATACCTTCATAGAAATCAAAGCCGTAACCGTTGGCTTTTTCTCTGATTTTGTCCTTGAGTTCTTGGGAAAAATCACTTCCTTTATTGTCGGAACCACCATAGGAGAAAAGAAGTGGTTTTTCAAAACCGATCTCTGTTAACCATTTGAAAAGGTCCAGAAGGTTGAAGTCCAACTGGTTCGCTCCCCACTGAGATGATCCCACTGAACAGATCACCAAAGCTCTCGCACCTATCGCTTTGCACGCGCTCAGTGTCGCAACGATCAATCCTGGAAAAGAACCAGATGCGCCCACTGCAACACAGTCGTCTTTTTTGACTCCAGATTCAATCAATAAATGACAAATCAGAGCAGCCATATCAGGGTTCGTTGATGTCCTTTTCGCTTGAAGATCACCCGTTGTTGTAGTGAGTTCCGTGAACTCTTCTCCTATCAGACCTGTTTTGTTCAAATCAATCGAAGCATCGATCTGAGCCGCCCTTTTGTCTTGAAGAAATTGAATAACCTTCTGCATGTTCAAAGCGGCATTATAGACTTTGTCAACATAAAGATAGATGCGATTAGATGGCACAAATAACCAAAACACATACACCGAAACTGCCACTACAAACCAGATGATCACTTTTTTCATAACACCATCACGGCAACCAGTTTAATCGTTATCGAGACTGCGAAAGCGGCAAGGATAGTCACAATGACACCCTGACGTTCCATTGTGTTTGCTATTAATCCAGGTATGATCCATCCCACGGTTTCAAGCTCAACGATTTGCAGATCGGTTGCCGGTAAGAATCTTTTCAAAAAGTACGTAAGAACCGCGGACATCAAAATCATTATCACAAAACGTCTCCTGCCATAGAGAAAGAAGTGTTTACGTAGGATCTTGTAAATAGTTAAGCAAATCAAGGCTGTCAAGATCGTACCCACTATTCTATAGGGCTGATCAACATAGAAAGAGAGCCACACTGGTACAACGATCCCGCCTGGGTAGAATCCCGTCAGTTCTGTGAAGATGAAAGAGATCAAAATACCTATTACCGCGATTTCAAGCATACCCCACGCTCCTGCCAAAGGTCCACCAGTTTCATGCCATCATTTGCGATATTGCCGAAACCGAAAACTACCGTTCCTTCATCGAATTTGTCGATCTCTGTCAAGAACTGATCTATTCTCACCGCGTGACAGTTCGAGCGATTAAGTTTTCTTGTAAATAATCTATTGTCTGAACCAAGTACATAGAGTTTCTCGAATGGGAACCAGTTCTTGAGTTGTTCCAACCATTGAATCGTTCTATCAACTCTATCTGATCTGAGATTCAAAACACCAACGAATTTCTCAATTGAGACGATATCGCTTAGAAACTCTCTTGCCTTTTCAAATACCTTGATGGTGGAATCAGGATCATTTGCCGCAAAAGCGTTTATCGCGATCACTCTACTGGGAAGTTTCCAACATCTCAGCGCGCCAATATCTCCACGGATCTTCTGAAGAGTTCTTTCTATCTCTGATTTCACAATTCCTGCAACTTCACAGGCAGCAATTGCCAGGGTCATGTTTTCGTCAAATTCAAGATATTCTTCTGGTCTATTCGAAGATTGCTCGATGTCGGTTTCAATTACGGGACATCTTTTCTTCTTTAGGATTTTGAGTGACGCACTGTCCAGGTTTCCCTTCGTGGTGACAATGATTGAACCAGCACTACATGCACGCACTATGTTCATTCTGACTTGTTCGATGCTCTCACCGAGTTGGTCAGTGTGATCGACAGAGAGCCGCGCTATCACTATTATCCGCGGTTTTAGAATGTTCTGTATCTCACAACGAAGGATTTCTGGATCGACACTCATCGTTTCACAGACAAAACCTTCAACCGACAATTGACTTGCCGTTCGCAAGAATACCCTGACCTGCTCGAGAATCGACGGTTTCTTTTTTCTATTTATAGCTACCTCTGTGCCGTCAGGGTACAGAAGAACAGGTTTTGATCCGGTTACCTTCCCAAGTACATTCAGGTGATTCTGTTGAAGTATTCCAGCTATAAGTCTTGTGACACTTGATTTACCACGCACACCCGTTACCGCAATCCTTAATTTGATTGATCTGCGTCTCAGGTGTGCGTGTACCGTCTCAACGGAGAAATAGGTTATCAATATCGCAAGACACAGAAAGATGACTATCACACGCGATCTCTCCGACTGAAAGTCAAATGCAATTCACACATCGACCAACGCTCCAAGAAATTGACTCTTGTACAATTGCGCGTAGAAACCATTCTTTTCGAGCAACTCCTTGTGAGTGCCTTTTTCAATGATTCTACCTTCGTTCATCACAAGAATTAAATCGGCATTTCTTATCGTCGAAAGTCTGTGCGCTATGATGAAACTCGTTCGGTTTTTCATCAGTTCATCCATCGCCTTTTGAATGTAGATCTCTGTTAGAGTATCGACGTTACTGGTTGCTTCGTCCAAGATCAAGATATCTGGATCTGCTAAAAAAGCCCTCGCGATAGTTATCAGTTGTTTTTCGCCGTAAGATATGTTGGTGGCTTCTTCATTTATAACGGTGTCATAACCATCTGGCAGAGCCATGATGAAATGGTGAGCTTGAGCCATCTTTGAGGCCTTGATTATCTCTTCTTCTGTCGCATCTTCTTTGCCATACGCGATGTTCTCTCTTATCGTGCCGTTGAAAAGCCAGGTATCTTGAAGCGCCATACCAAAGCATTTTCTGAGACTGTTTTTGTAAATATCTCTTGTGTCTATCCCATCGATTCTTATGGTACCTTTCTGTATCTCGTAGAATCTCATCAGAAGGTTTACCAACGTAGTTTTACCTGCACCTGTTGGACCTACAATCGCTATCCTTTGACCACTTTTGATCTCTATATTCAGATCTTCTATCAATGGTTTTTCAGGAACATAGCTGAAATACACATTTTGAAACTCGACATCACCTTTCACCTTCTGAACCGTCACAGCATTTGGTTTTTCTGGCGCTTCTTCTGGCTCGTCTAACACTTCGAAGACTCTCTCGGCAGCGGCTATAGTCGACTGAATCAAGTTAGCGATGTTAGAGATTTGCACAATTGGTTGTGTGAACTGCTGGGAATACTGAATGAAAGCCTGGACGTCTCCAATCGTGATGGCTCTCTTGGTGACAAGAATTCCACCGACTACAGAGACTATGACATAGCCGAGGTTACCTATGAACCTCATCAACGGCATGATCATGCCCGATAAGAACTGGGCTTTGTGGCTCGCGTTGTACAATTGGTCGTTGATTTTCTCGAATTTCTCGATTGAATCTTTTTCTCTGAGAAATGCCTTGACGACCACATGCCCTCCATAGGTTTCCTCTGTGTGCCCACTGAGTTCACCGAGATGTTTCTGCTGTCTTATGAAATACCTTTGAGAGTATTTCGCGATGAGGACCGTTGCAACTATGCTCAAAGGTAAAGTGAGAACGGTGACACCTGTCAGGAGCGGACTTATTGTGAGCATCATAATTGTGACACCGATTATTGAGACAATACCCGAGACGAACTGAACCAAGCTCTGCTGAAGTGTATTACTTATCAGATCGACGTCGTTAATCACTCTGCTGAGTATCTCACCATGAGTTCTTGAATCGTAAAATCTCAATGGCAGCCTTGCAAGTTTTTCAGATATATCTTTTCTCATCTTCATGACAACCTTTTGTGAAATTCCCGCCATCACATACTGTTGTATGTAGTTGAGCAGTGCACTGAGTATGTACAAGATACTAACCTGAATCAGAATCTTTGCGACATAGGAAAAGTCTATGCGTGCATTAGGCAGGCGAAGCATCTTCGCCATGATTCCCCTGAAGATCTCTGTTGTAGCCTTCCCAAGTACCTTTGGTGCTATTATGGTCAGAACAGTTGCGGTTATTGTCACCGCAAGGACGATGATAATGCCAACCAGATAGGGCCTCAGATATTTCACAAGTCTTTTGAGAGTTCCTTTGAAATCCTTTGCCTTCTCGGCTGGTCTTGTCAGTAATGGCCCGCCGGGCCTTGGCCCCCTGTCTGGCATCGGTCTAAACTGAGATGTTGTTCTTTTTTCATCTGCCATTGAGTTCACCTCCGACTGCTTCTTCTTCTGAGATTTGAGACAACACTATTTCTCTGTAGACTTCGTTTGTCTGCATCAGCTCTCTGTGAGTCCCTATTCCTTGGATTTTCCCATCTTTCAAAACTATGATTTGATCTGCGTGCATTATCGTCGCAACTCTCTGTGCAACAATGATCACCGTGGCATCTTTTGTTTCTCTGAGCAATGCTGTTCTCACACGCGCATCTGTTTTGAAATCAAGAGCTGAGAATGTATCGTCAAAGAGATATATCTTTGGTCTGGCGGCGATTGCACGTGCTATTGAAATTCTCTGTTTCTGCCCTCCAGATAAATTGGTTCCTCCCTGTGCAACGAGTGTGTTCAAACCGTCCGGCATCTTCTGAGCAAACTCATTCACCTGTGCTATCTCCGCAGCGTTGAATATGTCTTCATTGGTGAGTTCATCTCTGCCAAATCTTATGTTTTCCGAAATCGTTGCAGAGAAGATAATTGCCTTTTGAGGTGCGTAGCCTATCATACCTCGTAATCTTTGCAAAGGTATTTGTCGCACATCAACACCGTCTATTTTCACAGCGCCTTCTGTGGCATCGTAGAATCTTAAGATCAAATTCAATAGTGTAGTCTTACCCGAACCTGTACTGCCTATGATGGCTGTCACCTTACCGGGTTCAGCTCTGAAGGAAATACCCTGCAAGGCTGTCTCCTTTGCCCCCGGGTATACGAAGGTCACGTTTTCAAATTCGATTACACCTTTTCCATCTGGGATGACTGGTTTTTCCGGTTCATGCACAGTTGGCTCTGTTTGCAAGACTTCGATGGCTCTTTGTGCCGACACAGACGCACGCGGCAGAAACACAAAGATCATGGAGATCATGACAAAAGAGAAAAGTATTTGCATGACATACTGCATGACCGCCATCATCGAACCAACCTGAAGTTGACCCAGATCTATCTGCTTGGCACCAAACCAGATCAGCATGACAACCGTAAAATTCATCACAATCATCATGATCGGGAAGATAATCGCCCCTATCCTGTTCACCTTCAGGGCTGTCTGGGTTAGATCAGTATTCGCCTGTTCAAACCTGTCTTTTTCGTAATCTTCTTTGTTGAAAGCCCTGATCACTCTGATACCCGTGACTCTTTCTCTGAGCACAAGGTTCAACCTGTCTATTTTTCTCTGCATGCTCTTGAACAGTGGCATGGTCTTACTGAAGATGAAGTACATCGCAACAAGTGCAATTGGCACAGTGACAAGTAATATCATCGTGAGCTTTGCATCCTTCGATAGCGCCATTACTATGCTACCGATAGCTACAACAGGTGCCCTTATGACCATTCTTTGTATCATGACCAGCGCTTGCTGTATCTGGGTTATATCGTTCGTCGTTCTTGTTATCAAAGATGCCGTGCTGAACTTGTCGATTTCCCCAAGCGAGAAACTTTGGATCTTCTTGAAAAGATCATTTCTCAAATCCCTGCCAGCTGCCATCGCGGACTTAGCGGAGGTGTAACTCATCAAGATTATTGACAGAACTTGTACCAAAGAAACAAGAAGCATCTTTCCACCGACTTGCCAGATGTAATCAACATTGCCCCTTGTGATTCCTTTGTCCACAATTTGAGACATGAGATCTGGCAAATACAGAGTCACATACGAATCAACTATCACAAGCAAAATGGTGATGATCACTAATAGGCTGTAAGGCTTGAGATATCTAAAAACCTTAATCATGGCACCACTCCTTCATGTGATCTTTGAAGTTAGTAATTACACGATCTAAGAGTTTCACAAGTTCTTGTCTCTCACTTTCAGAGAATCCTTGCATGGCAATTTGCTCGATCCTTTCAGCACGCTCTTTCAAAATTCCGCAGATATTTCTTCCCTTTTCTGTCAAATAGACGTGTTGGACTCTACGATCATTTTCATCTTGCCTTTTCTGTATCAAGCCTGCCCTTTCCATTCGTCGAAGCATAATGGCAACGGTCGCGGCACGCACGTTGAGTTTGTCAGCAATCTCGTTCTGCGTGATCCCATTGTTTTTCTCAATCAGTATGAGCATCGGTGGTTGTCCAGGGTGAATATCGTGCTTTTCCAACTCTTCTTGCAAGATGCGAAAATGAAGTCTCTGAATCACAAAAAGGCGTTTCAAAATGTGTCCTTCATTCATAAGCTACCTCCCATTCTTTTACGTCTAATTATTAGATGTCTATATAGTATCACCGACAAAATCGCCCGTCAATTGTTTCTCGAGAATGAAACAAATCTGCTCACACAATTGAAATGAACGACTGAACAGACTGCTTCAGACTGATTTCAGAATGTAATCGGTGCGGGATTTTCAGTAATAGTTTCTAACCATATGAACAAAATCACTGGCATCAAGTTCTGAACACAGAGAATTCAAGAAACCTTCTTTTTCAAGCCTCTTGGCTATCAAATACTCCTTTTTGTAGTGCGTTAGATAGATTTCCCAAAAGCCACCTCTGTGTACGTATTCTTTGTCTTCGAGAAGTCCTATCAGAACCGCTTGAATAATCCCAAGATCTTCACTCTGATGGACTGTCATCTTCTTTCGGCTGTAATAATCTGTCAAACCATACAGATTCAGCCCTCCTGCCAGATAATCTTTCATGCCATAGACGATATTTCTGATACCTGACATGTATATCGCACCAGCGCACATTACACATGGTTCCATGGAACTGTAGATCGTGTATGTATTAAGATGTTCACCATTCAGTTTCACAAGGGCATTTAACTCTGCGTGGGCAATGGCGTTACCATAAATGTCTCTGTTATCACCTGAGTTTTCATGGATCATATTCCTGCCTTCAGAAACTATGTTCGAATTATTATCAACCACCACTGAACCTATCGGAAGAGAACCGTTCCTTAAAGAATTCAAACAAAGCTCAACAACACGTAATTCGTATCGGTTCATCGAATTCCTCCTTTCACAATATTGGGATATTCATTTCCATGCTATCATGTTCATGAATTTCGCACAATGGGAGTGGAATCTTTGAGATATGTGATTGTCGTTTCTGTGGTCTTTCTCTGTACCTTGATCTTCGCACAGATGAGTGTTCGAATGGATCAAGCACTCGTTGATCTTGATTTTCTGTTTGAGAAAATGGTCAACGTGCATCCCAATATTTTCTTTTTCTTGTCACAAGAGCAGGCACAGGAAGAATTCATCAAAGTGAGAACCCAGATACAATCGAAGGAGAGCTGGAATGCCACAGATCTTTTCAAAGTGTTGTCCAGATTTGTTGCGAAGTTCAAAGATGGACATACCTACCTGTCAATCACCGATCTGTTCAGCGAGTACATCAACTCAGGTGGCAAGGTTATCCCGCTGTTTGTGGTTTTCACCGATTCGGATATAAGAATCCTGGAATCCATTGATGAAGAGTTACCACCTTCTTCAAAATTGGTCTCAATAAACGATATGAGCGCTGAACAACTGCGTGAAGAGATTCTGAGCATGGTGAGTTTTGAGAGAGAATCTTTTGCATACGCAAGGGCTCAGTCACTTTTTCATCTGTTCTGCTGGGTGATCTTCGGATCGCGGGATAGATTCACGGTACGCGTTCTAAACGATTGTGGAGAGATTGAGGAGCACGAAATCGATGCGGTTGATTTTATGAAATACAGAGAGAAAAGAAATCAGCTCAACATGGGTATCGAGAAACTGTGGGATCTGTCTCTTGTTGATCAGCAGACAGCTATTATGACCATCAACACCTTCGGCTCGGAATATGAAAAACAGATGAGACAGTTTCTCAAGGATTCCTTCGAGCAAATACAGAAGCAGGGTATCACAAATCTGATAATCGACATAAGAAAAAATGGTGGTGGCACAACAAATATTGCGGAGTACCTGTATTCTTTCCTAAGTGACAAACCATACAGAGTCTTTGCACAAGTACACGTGAAGTATTCGGACGAGGCTTTGAAAGAACTGAAGATCTTTGATCCCATATTGTTGTTTCGTGTGAAGGTGCTGAACCAGAAGATCATCATCAACAGAAGTTCATTCAAAAAACCCCCAAAGAATCCCCTCAGATTCAACGGCAACATCTATATTTTGACAGGACCTTTGACATTCTCGGCAGCAACAGATTTCGCCGCGATGATAAAAGATCTGTCAGTTGGGAAGGTAGTGGGACAGGAGACCGGCGGGCTCGCTTCGTGTTATGGGGATGTGCTGTCTTTCACTTTGCCGAACTCGAGATTGCAACTCGGTGTGTCTTTCAAGTATTTTGTGCGCTGCGGCGATTTTGATGATGGAAAAGGCGTGATACCAGATATAGTCGTTGAAGTTGATCCGTTCTCGCAAGAAATAGACCAAGTGGTTCAGGCTGCATTGAACGACATCTATGGAAAGTGAGTTTGAAGATCAGTTAGGTAATTGAGATCTTCTACAGACAGCTCGGTGTGTGATAATATAATTCTGAACAAGTTAAGAAATACCTGCTGGAAGTTAAGGGAACGCCGGTGAAAATCCGGGGCTGCCCAGCAACCGTGAGTGGGGACGAAAGCCACAGTAAGCCACTGGCTTAAAAGCTGGGAAGGTGTGGCGAGTAGGTAGATCCACGAGCCGGGAGACCTGCTTCTACGCAGTTTGTTTTTCCCGATAGCTTGGGTCTAACGGGAAAATATTTTGTTTTTGAACAAGTTGGATGTCTATCGAATAAGAAAACCAACTGTGTATTTGTAAAACTCTGTGCGGGGTGAAAGGCAAATGACTCATGCTGGCAGATTTAAGACATTGGAACAGATCATAACTGAGAGATTGAACAATCTGACAAAACCTATTGGGAGTCTTGGTTATCTTGAACAGATAGCCTTGAAAATGGGGCTCATTCAAGGAAAAGTTATACCAGATCTTCCCAAGAACAAAAGAGTCTATGTCTTTGTGTCCGACCACGGTGTGTCTGCGAACGGTGTATCTGCATATCCAAAGAAAGTGACCCGGCAGATGGTTTTTAATTTCCTGAACGGTGGAGCTGCCATCAATGTTTTTTCAAGACATGTCGGTGCAAGTGTTTACATCGTTGATGCCGGTGTCGATACTGATTTCAAGATCAGGGACGAGCATTTTATCGATGCGAAAGTCGGTTATGGAACCAGAGATTTCACAAAAGGTCCCGCTATGACAAGAGAACAGGCAGAGAAATGTATTGAATACGGCAATCGAATAGCTCAGAAGGCGGTCGAAGATGGTGCAGATCTTCTTGCAGTGGGCGATATGGGGATAGGAAACACGACAACTGCTTCGTCGATCGCTGTCGCGTTGGGCTTCAGCATAGATGATGTCTTAGACATCGGTACACCGATTGGCATAGATGGACTGGAAAGGAAAAGAAGGGCAATAGAGAAAGCCATCGAGATCAACCACCCAAACAGGGATGATCCCATTGATGTTCTTGCGAAGGTCGGAGGATTTTGCATTGGGCAAATGGTGGGATTCATACTTCAAGCCAGCAAGCTGAGAATCCCCGTGATTGTCGATGGTTTTCCAACGACGGCCGCTCTGTTGCTTGCTTGGAAAATAGATCAGGGTGTTCTGCATTGTGTCTTCGCAGGTCACAAATCTCAGGTGAAAGGTCACAAGGCGATACTGGACAGACTCAATCTTAGACCGATCCTGGATCTTGACATGCGTCTTGGAGAAGGTACGGGTGCCGTCCTCTCTATTCCAATAATCGAAGCCGCAATAAAGATGATCAGACAAATGGCTACCTTCGAAGATGCCGGTGTATCAAAAGGAGAAGATCGGCAATGATCACTTTGATAACTGGTGGGATCAAATCCGGTAAAAGCTCTTTTGCGCTGAGGTACGTACTCAGCAAAAACTACAGAACTCGTGCCTTCATAGCCACGGGTGTACCCTTTGATGAAGAGATGAGAACGAGGATTGAGAAACATAAAGCTGAAAGGCTTGATATGTTTGACACCTTTGAAGAGGCAATTGATGTTTCACGTGTTATTCGAAAAATCGACGGGACTTATGAAGTCATTTTGTTTGAATGTCTGACAACCTACTTGGGTAATCTTTATTATCACGATGCCGATGTGGAAAAATACCTTTCAGATCTGATCTTTGTAATGAGCGCGATGAAATCAGATATGGTCATAGTGACCAACGAGGTCGGTTGGTCGATCGTCCCAGAAAACAAGCTCGCACGAAGATATGCTGAAACACTTGGCAGTGTCAACTCAAAGATCGCATCCATTGCCGGCGAAGTCTACGCCGTTATTTCTGGGATTGAAGTAAGGATCAAGTGATTTGATATGAAAACAAATCCATCGCGAAAGCAACTCATCGGTACAACTTCCTGGCTTATGCCAGGTACATACTATCAGAATGCAAAACTTGTAGCTCAGCAGGTTGATTTTGTTGAATTACTTGTTTATACCTGGGATCAACAAACATGTGATCTAATGAATTCAGAGATCTCCAAACTCGGTTCTTTGAGTGAGAAACACGGTCTTTTCTACACCGTCCATTTACCAACGGACAGTATACAGAACGTTGTTTGCGCCTATGAGTATTTTGAACGATCGAGTTTACAGATAATCAACTATGTTCTCCATCCCTTGAACGGTATCGAGAGGTTCTTATTTCAAAATGGTTCCAGAGTCTCAGTAGAAAATCTCAGAGAAAAAATCGTGTACCACCAAAATATGACATTCGACATAGGTCATCATCTTTTGGGTGAAAGATTCGATTTCAGGTACACGAAGAACGTCAATGAGCTACACTTGATGGGTGTTCATGATCAAAGAGATCATCTCAGAATCGACAAAGAAACTATGCAGCAGGTTCTTGAAATCTTCAAAGAAGAGCTGAGGAGGATACCATTGTTGTGTGTCGAAGTCTTCGATATTCAAGATTTGTTTGAATCTCTGAAGGTTTTGAAGGCTTTCCTTGGATAGGTGAAATAATGAATGCTAAAGAATCTTGTGATCGCTCTTACCTTTCTTTCGAGATTACCGATTAGTTTTAGCTATCCAGAAGATTTTGAGATACGTGTCAAAAAGGCACCGTCGTACTTCACGTTGGTGGGGTATCTACCTGGATCGATCTATTTTCTCACCGCCATTTGGGCTGAGAATATTGTTCTTAGAGTTCTGGGCATAGCTGTCGGCTATTATCTGTTTGATCTGTTTCATTTTGACGGACTTCTTGACATGATCGACGGCCTTCTAAATCAGTCTGATAAAGAAAGAAGGCTACAGATAATGGCAAAGGGTAACGTCGGTCCTTTCGCAGTTTTTTACGGAACTTTGTATGTCATAGCGTTCTACAACCTGTTCTTCTATTTGAAACCTATAGACTTCATCTATGCTTCGGTCTTTGCAAGGTACTCAATGACTGTGTTGATAAACATCTCAAAACCAGCAAAAAGCACTGGGCTTGGTGCGCTGTTCTTTCCTTCTTTCAAACTGAATTGGTTAATTGCGTTGCTGTTTTCAACCCCGCTGCTGTACTTCAACATCCTGAAGTTTTCGATCTCGGCGCTTGTTTCCTTTTTGACGGCTTTTTTAGTGAAGATTGTTGCGTCAAAAAAGATTGACGGTATCACCGGTGATGTCATAGGTGGTACAGCGCTACTGACTCAACTGTTCAATTTGTTTTGTATGCTGGGTACTGGGTGATGAACAAATCGTTGATCTTGGTAATAGACGTACTAAGTAAATCGTATATGAAAATCAAGTGATGGAATCACTCTATACAACGTAGAATTGAAAAGGGGGCTTTCAAATGGGCTATGTTCATGTCTATACGGGGAATGGTAAGGGCAAGACGACCGCGGCGTTTGGTCTCGCACTCAGGGCGGCATGTGCAGGCAAAACTGTGTATATTGGTCAGTTCATCAAAGGCATGAGGTACAGTGAACTCGATGTACCAAAATATATACCGAATATCACAATTGAACAATACGGCAGAGGTTGTTTCATAAAAGGTGCGCCTTCACAAGAAGATATCGATGCCGCCAGAAAGGGATTTGAGAAAGTTTCACGTTACATCTTGGAAGGTACCTACGATCTCATTGTATTGGATGAGATCAATATTGCGGTGTACTTCAAACTTCTGACAGTGGACGAGGTGTTGCAGGTACTCAAGAATAGAGATGAAAGGCCCGAGATTGTTCTGACAGGTAGATACGCACCAAAAGAATTCATAGATTACGCAGATCTGGTATCTGAAATGACTGAGGTGAAACACTATTATCAAAAAGGTGTTCAGGCAAGAAAAGGAATAGAGTTCTGAGCGCACAGATGTGGGTTTTCTGAAAAAATCTTGCGATGCCAAAAGATGCAAGGATAGCTCCTGAATACTTAAAAGAGGGGCAACAGCCCCTCCTTATTGTTTGTGATCTCAATCAATTTGTTTTGAACTTCCTCACCTGTTCTGCAAGTGATTCAGCTATTGAACTCAACTCTTCAGATGCACTTGATACACTCTGACTTGAATCCGCTTGCTGTTTCACCGCTTGCGTCATCTCTTCTATCTGTTGCGCTATCATAGTGATCGATTTTGTCGCTGTGTCCATCGCACTACTCATCTCTTCTGCCGCCGCACTCTGCTCCTGTGCACTCGCCGCTAATCCCTCTATCTGACTGCTTATCCCTTCTACCTGTCTCAATATGTTCATTAACCTCTCTCTCACTACCTCCGATTGCTCTGTCGCTTTCTCTACTACCTTCACCGTCTCTGTCGTTACTACACTGGCTTGTTGCGCACCTTGTTGTATTTGATTCAGTATCTGTCCTATCTTGTCTGTCGCTTTCTTACTCTCTTCTGCAAGTTTCCTTATCTCATCTGCCACCACTGCAAAGCCTCTTCCTGCTTCCCCTGCCCTCGCTGCTTCTATCGCTGCATTCAATGCTAAGAGATTTGTCTGTTCTGCTATCGAGTTTATCGTCTGTACTATCTCTTGTATGTTCTTCGCCCTCTCACTCAGTTCATTCACTGCTTTCTCCGTTTGATTCGTCTTTTCTTTTGTCTGTGTTATTATCTGTGCTATCATCTGTACTGCCTTTTCTCCTTCTTTCGCTGCGTTGTTCACTTCACTGGCTTTTTCTGTCAAACCTTGTGCTGATTTCGATACGTTCTGTGCACTCGCTGCTACTTCTTCTATACCACTTGTCACTTCTTGTATAGATGCACTCGCGTTCTGTGCACTCTTGTTCACTTCTTCCATCTGTGATGATAGCTCTTCACTCGTAGCACTCACTTCTTGTGCAAGGGAAGATAGTGATTGACTCGAACGGGAAACTTCGTCCGAAGTGCGCGATATTTCTTTGATCATTGATGAGAAATTGTCGATCATTTCGCTGAGATCTTGAGACAGCTTGATGAATTCTTTGCTCTTGAATTTTGTAGTTGTCTTGTATGTCAGATCACCCTGAGAGATTTTCGCTATAGCCTGTGAAATATCAGCAAAAGGTTTGATCAAAATGATTCCGACAAATGAATACCCTATGAGGAAAGTGACCACAGATAGTATTGCAGTCATGATAGTTGTGGTTTTCACAAAATTATCCTTTGCCTGCAGAATGATCGCATTGACCTGCTCTTGAGGAACGCCGACGAAGAGAATTCCTACCAAATTGCCTTTTTCATCCAAGATCGGATCGTAGCCCGTCGCATAATCCTTTCCAAGAATCTTGGCTTGACCGAGATATCTTTGCTTCTGCATTATGGGTTTGTAGGCAGCGCTGTCCTTACCAAGAAAGGTGCCAACGGCCCTTGAACCATCATTTTTACGAATAGAGGTGGATATCCTGAGAAAATCATCGCCTTGCACTTGAAAGATCGTTGCCACAACATTCATTTGCTTGCTTATTTTGTCTACAACATCAAATCTGTCTTTGATAGGTTTCCCATCTTTGTCCACAAGTTGTGAGTCCTGTAACCTCAAACTGCCATACTCATATCTTACGTACTCCTTGAGCACTTCAATGGCGCCGTTCAGCATGTTTTCATACATCTGATTTGAAATACTGGCATTAGTCTTTTCATTCTGTTTCACTGCAGTCAGCCCAAATGGTATCAACGCGACTGCGAGAATCAAAAAGACCAGCAGTATCCCGTAGAACTTCAGTGACGGTTTCATCTATATACCTCCCTAACTGTACGTTAACAATATAAAAGATATACGAGAGTAATCTATCACAATACTGGGAGTACGCAATTTCACTTACTGTTAAGAGTTCAAAAAAATTATGATTGTTGAAGCTAAATTGCGTGTGAATATGAATGATCTATTAGCACAAAACATGATATGCATACCATGAATTGACTTGCCCTAAGATCGATGCATATCAAGACTAAGGAATGTAATAGAATAATTCCAAGGGCATCCAGGGGATTGTCATCGATTCACTTTGAGGAGGGGTCGATGTGAACAACAAGAAAGATCTTTTCACCTTTTTGATCTGTCTACTGTTTGTATTTACTCTCACTTCAGTTGTGTCTGCACAGAGTGAAGAATCCTTCGAACCATTCATACATCTTCAAACCAGCACAGGTTCATTAGTAGATTTCGCGGTTTCTGACAGTTTTCTGGTGTTGGTCTTGCAAACGCAAAATGGATATATCATTCAGGCTTTCAAAGAACCTGAGGGTAACTTGCTCTGGCAAAAACCTTTTGATCAGGTATACTCCAACATCAGTAGAGTAGCAGTCGTAGGTGAATGGTTGTGCCTCTACGGAAAAGAAAAACCTTCGGATTTTGAGAGGGCATATGTGCTCAATTTGAACAGTGGCAAGGACGAGTTTTCGAACTTCAAAAGCGATTTTCTCCACAAGATGTATCCCGTGGTGGGACATTTTGAGAATCGACTCGTTTTGAGGAGGACTTCTGACTTCTACATACTGGACGTGAAAGGGAAAAAATGGTTCAAAGACGATCTGACAAACGGCAAATCTTTCATAGCCATGGTCGGTGAAAGGGTTATATTCATGGATAAGAAAAACAGACAACCTCTGTTTCTTTCTCTGAAAGATGGATCAGTTGGATGGACCAACCGCAGGTTCACCGATAAAGAAATAGATTTTCTGTACAACGAACCACTGTACCTGAATGATTCTTTTACAGTCAAAAACTTCCCGGTTTTGCTCACTTCAAAAAAGGGATTGAAATCAACTCCAACGAGATTTTTCGTCCTGACCGAAACAGGTCCTTGCAAGATCTACGAACCGCAGGATCTGATGCTGACAGTTGAAAGATGGAAGATCGTCTATCAAGACACGGTAGGATCTGGCACAAACTCGGTGCTGGTGGCTGCGATTCGTCCAGACACACCATCCATCGCTGACAGATTGATCTTACTCGCTTTTGATTCAAATGGCAATCTTTTAGCGCGTCGCGAGTTCGAATACGCTGATCTTCACTATATAGGCTTGAATCAAACCAACAGTTTGGTTCTGATCTACGGGGATTACCAGAGCGGCTTTCTTGTAAAAGGTTTTGATGTTCCTTCTTTGAATGTGTTCTTTGAAAAAGACTATGGTGAATCGCTACTGGCGAAAGGTTTCAGCTCACAGAAGGGCAAAGATCTTTACATCTGGGCTTCTTGCAAGATGAACGAAGACGATTCTGCGTTGCCTTCCATCGTTGGGCTTGATACGAACAATGGGCAGGTGACGGCCTTCTATCCGTTTTCAGAAACGCTCGGATTCATGCATGAAGGTGGGTCGAATTCTTCAAGTCTCTTTGTTCCATTTGAAGGAGAATCTCAGCAACTCACGGTCTTGCGCATACCCTTCACAAACAGAGGCTGGTGGAACGCCACGTTGAAGGTCGCTGAACCGATCTATCCAAACTCGACGGTGCGTGTGGATTATTCGCCGATGATGGCTATCCTTTCAGCAAGCGCCGGTGTGATCTCACAGAACAATTTCTGGACAGCTCCCGACAGACCAGGTAAATACACATTGACTCTCAGCTTAGGAGAACTGAAGCAGGATTTCACCGTAACGGTTTCAGAGTACGAATTTTCATTGAGTCTTCCAGAATTGGTTTACACAAACAGTACTGTTGAAATTTCCTACACACCAGCTGTTGCGAGACTGACTGTGAGTGGAGGAAGCCTTGAGGGTAATATCTGGAAGACACCCCGTGAACCGATTGTCTGCATACTGACGTTGACAACTGGGAGAGATTCTCGTCAGTTTCTGGTGAACGTTCTGCCAAAAGACACAGACAAAGATGGTGTGAGCGACTGGGACGAATATCTTCAGGATACAGACATTGAGAATCCCTACACAGACTCAGACTCACTGTCTGACAGCGAAGACCTTTCACCGACTATAGACCCATCGGAACCCATTTTTAAAGATCTTCAAGAACCAGGAATGGTGAGAATCGAGCAACCTGTCATCTTCTACGGACTGCACGGTTGGGTCGACGTCTACACGCTCGATATCCCGTCCTTTAATCTGGTCTTTCTGAGACGAACTGAATCGGACGGTGTCAGACACAGCAAGATGGATGAAACCAGCTACAAGAAAAACCTCGATCATGTGTTCAATCAGGAAAAATTCACCGTGTACGATATGAAAAAGAGCACAATTTATCAACCTTCGTGGTCAAACAAACCAGATTACAATTCCGAGTTCCAGTACTTCTTTCTCGCAGATAAACTCCATCCCAACGAGTACAGATTCTACTACGATTTTCTGCAAGATTTTCAAATTGTCTACATGAAGAACACCGAATCGATGAGATATCCAGATGTATTCAAATTCTATCGTTACATAATGTATCCAGTCAGATTGGCTAAAGGGTACAGATCAAAAATCGCCGTGCAGTTCACAGATGCTTCGATGTACTACGAGTTGAACTACACCGACGACTCACATTACAAAATCCCAGGTTTTCTATATTCTTTCTTCGCTTCGAATGACTTCAACGACGATAACAATCTACCCTACTATCAAGGTATAGCCGTGGCGTTCATCGAAAAAGCTGGGGTCTTTCGTTTCGTCGTAGATGTGCCGAGTGATAAAGCCATCCGCGAACTGAGTTATCTGAAAGTCACACCGGTGTGGATAGAGAAAGATGGAAACTCAGTTTCGTACACTCCCATGACCGTGAGATGGGATGTAACGGCAATCGTACGCGAGACGATCTATTTGCAGGACGATGTGGGAAACAGCCAAATGGCCCACGAAGAGCTGAGTAGTTTTGATGCGTTGCGCAGTGCACCCATTTCAATTGTGAATTTCGCATCGTTCTCAGATGTCAAGACCTCTTCAGATTGGTTTGGCATTCTGCAGAAAGATCAAAACTCTCGAGATATCACAGTTGTCGAAATGTCTCAGACTGTGCAAACTGTTGTCTTGGAAGTTCTTGAAATGGGTAAGAAGTTGTGCTCTCTGACAGAAGCGAGTGTCAAAATAGTCCGAAAGGTAGACGACCTTGATAAGTTACCCAATGGTCACTGGGCAAAGTCCGATGGCTTTTCGGGTGTCAAATCTGCTTTCGAGGTCGCTACCGGCATCGTGTCTATCGTCACGAACGGCCGCGAGGCGTGGCTCGCCTTCAAGCAGGGAGACTACGTGAATGTCAGCTATTACGCGCTCA
>ERZ795045.597-NODE-597-length-45186-cov-11.410804_pt1 | contig 45186 bp, 44 predicted proteins | sample MGYA00375129_ERZ795045 | MGnify/ENA primary metagenome ERZ795045 (study PRJEB30174, sample SAMN05720166) | activated sludge metagenome | isolation source: anaerobic digester from wastewater treatment plant | place: Japan | collected 2015-05-15 ...
TCTGATTTATTATATCAGCCATTCTTGGTGTCTAGCAAATTGGAGTAAGGTCATTCTGAATTTTAAAATGCCAGTTATCTTTAAGATAATCGTCATTATTTAGATATCCTTTTATTTCCACATCTTTACTCTTCCATCCAAACAAATTTCTTGTTTGTTCGCTTTTAACTGTCACTAAACCATATTTTGTGAAACATATTTTAAATGAGGTTCTTTGTTTTGAGTCACCATCCTTATACTCAAAACTAGTCATTGCTTTTAAATTACCATCCTTATCAAATTCCAATACGTATAGTTCTTTTCCATCAGAATCAATAACTTTCGTTTCCTTTATTCCCTTACCATCCCACCATGAGTATCTTGCACCTATTGTTACTTGAGTTGAACCAGAACTGGAACTACTTGAACCAGAACCACTATTTTCTCTTCTCGAAACAATGTCCCGTAATCTACTAATTGTTTCAGAACTATTTTCAGGAGTTGACCAATCAGCCTCCCCTGCATAATATCCTGTTGGATCAATTTTATTAACAGGATTATTACTACAATAGGTGTATAGATTAGGATTATTTGGATCCATCATTGGATCCTCACTTATAAACCTTCCCAACTCTGCATCATACCATCGGGCATTGTAATAGTAGAGTCCGGTATCTTCATCAAACTCTTTACCATTAAAGCCGTGGGTTTCGTCAAACTCACCGTCTTTGGCAAATTGGGTACCAAAAGCATGGTAGTCGGATTGGTAGACTACTTTACCGGCTTCGTCGGATACGGCTTTAATACTGCCCAAATGGTCAGTATGGTAGTAGTAGACTTTAGCATTGGGATCGCCAATGTTGCCATCGACTCTGGCTAAGTGCTTGCCAAAGGCATAGACGTAGGACTTTATCCGACCGTCTGATAAACGTTTCTCATAGATCGGTTCTGTCCCTTCGAATACATAGTGAGTGGTTACTCCCTTGGCTTTCTTGACTACCCTTAGTCCGGTCGGATCATAACCATACTCTGCTACAATCGTACCATTCTTGGTTACCCAGATCAATCTATTTAAGAGGTCATAATCGTAAGTCCAGTATTCAACCCCTTCACCGCTGGTGGTAAAGGTTACGGTTTCACCGTCGATGGTGAACCTGTTTCCTTTTTGAATCAGGTTACCGGCATTATCATAGACATAAGCGTATTTACCGTCGGTTTTAAGTCGATCGCTGTTTTGATAGTATTTTAAATCATACTGTTGGGTCTGGACCAAGGTAATCTTCTGCAAATCACGGTTACCGGCAGCATCATAACCAAACTCTTCGATCTGGACTGATGCCTCTTGATAGACCCGTAACATTTTGGCCAGATTATTTAAAAACTGCGCTTTATTAACCGGACGGAACTTGGCATCACGGTCGTCAAATTTGACATGGATCTTTAAGTACCGGGTTGCCACTGTCTCTTTGAGAGTGATCGTGATCACTCCGGCAGTATCTTTAGTATGTTCCCACTTACTGCGAGGAATTACGCTAAAGGTTTGATTGTCTTTGGAAGTAAAGAGCTCCAAGGCACGATCAGTTACCCGGTGCGACTGATGATCTTTGTTAGGAACGATCTGGATCACTTTGATCGCTGGTGCTACTTTTCCAAAGTCAATCCCAATACTGGTTGAGTTATAGTCGATTCCAACAATCCCCTGCTCTACCGGGGTAAAGTTTAATGAATCCGTTCCCAGCAGATCACCGGCCTTTATCCCAATATCACCGGCGGTAACAGTGTTCTCCAGGAACTTACCCGGAGTGGTTGCTTTAACAAGCTGATTGTTCTTGTCATATTCGTAGATCCTTGTGTTTTTCCCGTCAAACAGCTGAGTGATGTTGCCATTGGCATCATAGGTATAGTCATGTATCAGGATCTGCTTGCCACCAATAGTAACACTAAAGTCATCCAACCGGTTATTGAGATCATAGTTGTATGAAACAACAGCACCATTTTTGTAAGTTACCTTCTCCAGAGCGCCATCAATCCGGTAATTGATCCCTTCCGGTTTGGTAAAGCCAATCACTTCGGAAAGTTGATTTAAGTCATTGTAACGATACTCGAGGAATGATAATGCTCCCGAGTATTTGATCCCAGTCAACTGTCCGGCAGGGCTGTATTGGTACGAAGTCCGATAGCTAGCACCGTCAAAATTACGTTCGATATTGTTGATCCGGTTCAGTGGATCTGCTTGATAAACACCGTTTTCATGGTTGTATTTGATAATGTTACCGGAGTCAGTTACTGTGGTACGATTACCCGCAGCATCATACTGATACTCAACCCAGTACTTACTGCCATCAGTACCCACCAAGTCAAGCCTTCTTAATAAATTATTATCATAATATTGGTAAGTCCAGACAGTACCACGGCGGTCGATCACCTGGTCACGGTTACCCAAACGGTTATAGCTATAAGTAGTTAGATTACCTGACGGATCCTGCTGTACTGTTAATCGGTTTAGTTCGTCATATTGATTGACGGTTAACAGTTTATTAGGCGCCTCAATTTCAACCACATTGCCATTAGGATCATACCGATACTGAGTAATATTGTGTAACGGATCCCGGACCATCGTTAACCAACCAAGATCGTTATAGCTATAGAAAGTGGTATTACCACGGCCGTCTTTGACTTCGGTGCGGTTGCCCAATGGATCGTAGGTATAGTTAACTTCGGTTTGTGGATCAATTACCCGGCGGACGCGACCAAGACTGTCATACTTGGTTTCCCTAATTTTACCTAAAGCATCTTTAACTCCAATTGGATTACCTTTTTTATCGTAACGGTACTCTTTTTGGAGGCGTCCCCGATGGTCAAATACCTGATAGAGCCAGTTACGCACTGTATAAGTATAAGTTACGGTGACACCGTCCGCATCACGTTCCTTAATTTTGTTTCCGATGAGATCATACTCCACTTCCAGATAAGGATTGTCATAGTTCGGTACTGTGGCATAAGGATCAGCCGGTGGTGTTTGATCCTTCAAATTTAAGCAAGGATTACTTTGGTTTAGAAATAGGCGCTAAATTGGTTTATGATTACACAGAATATTATGTGAATGAAGAGCCAGAATCTTCGTATTATGTCCAAACAGTAGTTTCAACCTTACCAGAAAATCCGAACGTGTTTAATGTTCAAAGCAATCATCCTGAATTCCCTGAAAAAGGCTCGTCTGGTTGGTACTACCTTAAAGAAGCTGACAACTATTATTATTACGGTTTCTAGAGAGATAGATCAAGTGAGAAAGATGATGTTAAATTTGATAACCCCTACACTCGTTTATACATGATCAATCCCATTTACGAAGGCTTTAACCATTATTCATGGGGAATCGCCAAACGAAAAGAAAAGATTAACGTTCCTGCAGGTACATTTGAAGCCTGGTATTTTGAATATCATGAAGTTAATGAACATAACCACACCTGGTTCGTTCCTTATTTAGGAGTTGTCAAAAGTGAAATTTATGTGATTCGTGACGGTAAAGAAACTCCTGATTATGCTAAAGTACTAAAAGCCTACTCTTTCCCCAACTAACCTCATCAAAAAAGACGGTCTCACGACCGTCTTTAACTCACTTAAATATTCAAAATATTTTTCAGATACTCATTCCGGATATTCCGATAAATATAGAAGTCAGAATCAATCGAAATTATCTCTTTAATGTTTTCAGTTTCGGAAATAATGATCAAACTGGCATCAGCAAAGTTCATCGGTACATCTGAGTATTTTTCAGAGAGTTCAATTATTCGTGGAATATCATCCTTAGATAATGATTTAATAGTTACTCCACCCCGCTCGAGCCAACGGAGAAAATCAAGTTGGGTACAAACATTAAAATCTAACATATGCAAAACTTCGGTAACAACCGGCCAAGAGGAATAGAGTCGCCCCTCATAGCCTTTAAGAAACTGTTTGATCGTGGAATGATAACGATCATCTTTATCAAACAATGCAATTAAAGGTCCGGCATCAATGAGCGATCTTTGCATCGATCTTGTCTTTCACTCTCTTTTTATAGGTTGTAGATAAATCACCTTTTCCACTGCCACACTTACCAAATAATTCTTCCCCTAATTTATAAGGATTTAAATTATTTTCATAGTCAGTAATATATTTTTCTAATGCCTCTTTAATAAAATCCGACTTGGTGATCTTTTCCTGTTTAGCGATCGCTTCTATTTTGGCTTCCAACTCTTTGGAAATTCTTAGACTGATCAATTCAATCACCTCTTTGTAATACATATTGTATTACATCATCAACTCATCTGTCAATAACTTCAATTTTAGTATTCCTAAAGCTACAATAATTAATCAATACAATATTCAAGCGGTGCAGACCAACTGCACCGCTTGAGTATCTTTGATAATTTCAGACAACAATAAGGCAATTGCCAATCAGAACTCCGGTTCGATCAGACCAAAGTGTCCGTCCTTACGGCGGTAAACAACATTGACTTCCTCAGTTTCACTGTTTAAGAAGACAAAAAAGTCGTGTCCCAAGAGGTCCATCTGCATTACTGCTTCCTCAACTGCCATCGGCTTAACGGCAAAACGTTTGGTCCGTTTGATCTGAGGTTCAGTAACAACATCAGTTTCACCCTGGATTGGAGATGCTTCCAAAACAACTTTATTCTCCTCGCGTAGTTTACGATTGATTTTGGTTTTAAACTTATGTACCTGCCGTTCAATCTTATCGATGGCTCCGTCGATCGAAGCATACATATCGTTAGATTTCTCTTCTCCTCTTAAAAACAGTCCATCAACTTGTACTGTAATATCAACTATATGCTTACCCCGTTCGGTGCTCATTGTTACTTGTGCACTTATCGGGCTCTTCTCAAAAAACTTAACAATCTTTGCAACTTTCTTCTCGGCATAATCCCGTAACGCCTCGGTTACCTCTATGTTCTTTCCTTTTACTGTTACTTTCATGTAACCATCTCCCTTCAAGATTTCTATAATTGTATCGGCATTTACATGAAACACTGTAGTCTAAAAAGTATTATTACATTATCAGAAACTGGTGACTTGTCCTGCTTAATATATAAAATATTCTTTCCCAAGAAGTAAATCCCTTCAAAAAAAGATAAATTGTATAAAAAATGACTTGCATTGCTTTGATAAACTAATGCAAGCCATCTTTTCTTTTTTTACAAAATGGTTTAAGCTTTCTTCGGCGCAAAAGTTTCACAACAAGTTTGCATTGATGTGCTCGCTTCGATCCCGCCTTCCAGATCGCCGAACTCCATATCATCTGCTACTTCCACGTTGTTTCGCACTTTGATCTCATCTGCATTACATACCTGTCCGTTATCATTGTACTTACATGATTCAACACTACATTTAATACGGTTCACCTTATAACCACCTCCGTTGTTATTATCAACTGAGATGATTATTCCCATATAAAGGTTATTTTATCCCAATTTTTTTAATTTTCTGACTCTTAACTCCAAGTCAGGATGAGACAGGAATTTAACAAAGATTCGATTAAATTTTGAGGGAGATTGATTATAACCAAAGACCCGCACTAAGGCATCAGCCATCTTCTCCCCGCCACCTAACGCTTTCGCTGCCAAACAGTCCGCTTGAATCTCTTGGAAACGGGCAATAGCCTTAAACAATAAGAACGCTCCTAAAACATAGATTGCCAGATAAATCCAGTATAAATCCGGAAAGTACTCGATGAGGGTTGTACCTAGATATAACAGGCTACCAATAATCACGACCCTGCTTTCTAAGTGGCGCAGTTTAAAATGAGCGCATTCGTGCCCGATAATCATCTCCAAATCCTGAGTACTGCAACTGTTGATTAAAGATTCGGTCAGAAAAATACTTCGCCGGAAGAAACCGGTTGCAAAGGCATTACCGATCATCTCCAGCCGCCAGATCCTAACCCGTCTGATTTTAACTCCCAACTTCCGGGCCACTTCATTAACCAGTTCCACGACCGCCGCAGGCGCCGGAACCATTCGCAACCCACGGATTAATAGAGCTATTGACTGTAACCCAATAAAAACAATTACCAAACCAAATTCCCTGACTGTCTCCGAAAACGGATAAATTGCTACAATCAGCGGCATATAGAAGTAATCTAGCCGCAAATAAACAATTGTGTTTACTAAAACAATCCACAAAAAACCATGCTGAATCAGGTACGAACCGTAGGAACTGCGAATCTTATAAACGTACTTGGTGATCTGGTATGACTGGTATAATGAAACCAACAGATACCCAAGCAAACCGGCGACATTTATCAGGTCTTCAAGTAACAGCCTGCTGATTGTCTTACCACTGAACCAACCACTAAGTGGTGTTTTCAGGACAACAATCAGATAACCAATCAGGAGTACAAAGATTAACCACCGTAAACCAAGCGACCACTGAAAACGCCTCTCGGGATCGGTTAGTTTTGCGGATTTAAATAAGTAAACCCGCAAAGTATATATTGTTACACAACTAAAGAGCAGATAAACCGCTCTAATGAAGATCAAAATCCCTATTTGATTCAACAGACTGGCACCGCCATTTTTCAATTCTCAGCACTGATCACGGTATTTTCCATCAATTTCGCAATCGTCATTGGCCCAACTCCGCCAGGAACCGGAGTAATCCAGCCGGCTACCTGATATACCTGATCAAAATCAACATCTCCAACTAACTTGCCATCCGGCGTCCGGTTAACACCAACATCAATCACTACCGCCCCGGGCTTTACCATCTCGGCAGTTATCAAACCTGCTTTTCCAACCGCCGCCACTAAAATATCAGCGCGCCGGCAGACACTCGCCAAATCCGGAGTACGCGAATGGCAGATCGTAACCGTGCCATGTTCGCGTAACAGTAGAATCGCTTGCGGCTTTCCGACAATATTGCTCCTCCCAACCACTACGCATTCCTTACCTGCAATACTGATTCCTGATTCCCGGATCAAGTCCATGACTCCTGCTGGGGTACAAGGAAGAAACCCAGGAATACCGGTCATCAATTTGCCGACATTCACTGGGTGAAACCCATCAACATCTTTTAACGGAGAGATCGCTTCCAGCATCTTATTTTCATCCAGATGTCCCGGCAGTGGCAGTTGTAACAGGATCCCGTGGATATTCGGATTATTATTTAAGTCGTTAATCAACTTTAATAATTCGGTTTCAGTTGTATTCTCAGCTAACGCATACTCTTCAGAATAAATCCCCAAAGCAGCGCAGGCTTTCTTCTTCATATTCACATAGACCCGGGAAGCCGGATCACTTCCCACCAAAATCACTGCTAAACCTGGAGTTTTACCGCTTTGCTGTAGTTTTTCGACCCGCACTTTTAATCCTGCTTTAATTCTTTCAGCTACTGCTTTCCCATCAATCATTATTGCAGACATCAATTATCTTCCTCCAGTAATAGTATTTAATCAAATACCGAAATAGACCCGTACACACCATCGTAACCCGGTTGAATCGTGACATTTCCATTACGTAACCGCTTAATCGCTGTGCTGATCCGTATACCGGCTTTCTCCTCCAAATCATTAACAGCTACATCGCGCAAAATCGAGATTTCCGGTCCAAACTCCGCTAGTAATTGATAATAGATCTGTTTTACCCGCTGTGAATTTTCACCCATCCCCAAACCGGTAGCAATAATCTGCCGGAGCGGGATCAGTCTTTGAAATTCTTTAGCCCCTTCCGGCCGATACCCATAAGGACGGTCGGCCAACTCATTTAAGCGATTGAGAACACCTATAGTGACCGGTTTACCACACTTCGGACAGATCCCGCCGGCTGCTCTTGTTTGACTGGGTTCCCAACAAAGATCACAGTTACGATGGCCATCATAATGGTACTTACCTTCTTCGGGGAAGAATTCAATCGTTCCCAGAAAATGATCCTCCCCCTTACCCTGCAACGCATTGGCTAATCCCCGGTATGAGAACTCCGCAGCGAACAGATTCGCCTCACGTGCCAGGTTTTGAGGGTTATGTGCATCCGAATTGGATACTAACTGAAACCGATCTAACGCCGACCACTGCCAGTTCATCGCCGGATCCGAAGAAAGGCCGGTCTCCAGTGCAAAAATACAGGTTGTCAAATCCTCATAGCATTCAGTGAGATCATCAAAACCCGACTTCGAACCGAATACCGAAAAATGGGGTGTCCAAATATGAGCGGGAATAAAAATAACTTCTGGACAAAGATTCAAAATCAGGTCAAGTAAGTAATAACTATCAAACCCCAGGATTGGACGGCCGTCAGACCGAAGATTAAACCCGCGCTCCTCAAGTTTATTCGCAATTGATTCTGCTGCTTCTAGCGAAGGCAGTACCACCAGATGATGTACTTTTCTGGTCTTTCCCTTTTTCTTATAAACCGTACTGATCTCACCGCTGATCACAAACCGGACATCAGGCTGATTGGGAATCTCCGGTTTCGGGGAATCAACTAATCGATAAAAACCAGATTCGGCAGCTACCAATTGCTTTTTTAACTCCTGACGCCATCCCGGATGAGTAAAATCACCGGTACCTACCAGTGAAACCCCCTTCAGGCCTGCCCAACGATACAATTGTTGCAGATTGCAGTCTTTACTGGTGGCAATCGAGTTATGGGAATGAATGTGCAGATCGGCAATCCAGCTCATTCAACGAACCTCAAGCTGCAACTTAAATCAAGCCCCGTTTTTTGAGTCCTTGAGTCAGTTCAGCAATTGTTTTTGGTTCCCGGGCGACACCGGTCTCCATTGCAGCCTGCGCTACTGCCAGCGCAACTGCCGGAACCACTCGGCGGTCAAATGGTTTGGGAATCACGTATTCCGGACTGAGTTCCGCGTCGGTTATTAGATTGGCAATTGCTTGGGCTGCCGCCACTTTCATCCGTTCGTTGATCTCACTCGCACGGACATCGAGCGCACCCCGGAAGATACCCGGGAAACCCAGGACGTTATTTACCTGATTGGGGAAGTCGGAACGGCCGGTCCCCACCACTGCGGCACCTGCAGCCAAAGCATCTTCGGGCATAATCTCCGGGACCGGATTGGCCAAGGCAAAGACGATTGCATTCGGCGCCATTGAAGCAACCATCTCTTTGGTAACAACATTGGCGACTGAAACTCCGATAAAGATATCTGCCCCTATCATTACATCCTTGAGGGTCCCTTTTTCTCCTTCGGGGTTGGTTAACAGCGCAATTTCTTCTTTATATTTATTCTTGGGATCGATTCCCGGATACAGTACACCCTTGCTATCACAGATTCGGATATTTCGAAAGTTAACTCCGGCTGCCTCTAATAACTTAGCAATCGAAATTCCCGCAGCCCCGGCACCATTGATAACCACCTTGACTTGGGTAATATCCTTTTTAATCAGTTTTAAAGCATTGATAACCCCTGCAAAGGTTACCACCGCTGTCCCGTGCTGATCATCATGGAAAACCGGTATCTTCAGACTGTTCTTTAATTGTTCTTCAATCTCAAAACAACGCGGACCGGAGATGTCTTCCAAATTAACCCCGCCAAAGGTTGGTTCCAGCCATTTAACTGCTTGGACAACTTCTGAAACTTCTTTAGTATTTAAACAGATCGGAAACGCATCAACATCAGCAAAACTTTTGAATAAGATTGCCTTGCCTTCCATAACAGGTAATGCAGCTTCGGCGCCAATATCACCCAAGCCTAAAACCGCAGTCCCATCGGATACAACTGCAACCATATTCCCACGATTCGTATATACATAGCTAAGGTTAGGATCTTTCTCAATCTCCTTACATGGTTCGGCGACTCCAGGTGAATAAGCCAAACTCAAGTCATTTTGATTCTCAACCTTAACCTTACTCAATACAGCTACTTTGCCCCGGTTTTTAAGATGTAATTCTAAAGCTTCCTCTCGTAAAGCCATTTTAATTCCCCCTAAAATATAATCCAAATACCCGTTCCAATTAAAACCACTGCAACTATTCTAACTTAAACCATCTGGCAGAGCAAGTTAATTTGCGACTATTTAAAGAATAATTTAATAATGCTTTTCAATTACTGAAATTCTGTTTCAAAATTTGATTGTAAGCTAATCAAAGATCAAAGCCAACGCAATTGTGTTGCCAAGATTTTCTTGCCACGTTCCTCTTCCTGGATCCTCCCTTTGACAATCACGACTCGCTCCAGCGAATAACCAGCGCCAACCTTCTCATATAACCTGGGAAAGACAACCACCTCTATCATTCCTGTCAAATCTTCAAGGACAAATGTCGCCATCGGTTCACCATTCTTAGTGATCAGACTCCGCCAGCCAATTACCAGACCACCAACCAAAATCTCCTTACCATCAGCTTCCTCATCAAGTTCAGCAAGTGGTTTAATCCCATTTTCATTAAATTTTTGAACCCATTCATCAAGCGGATGGCCTGACAAATAGACCCCCAAATACTCCCGTTCCTGCTCGAGGATCTCCCGTGCGGTAAACTCGGGTAAACTGGCATCCGGAACATCGGGCTCATCTGCCTCAACAAACAAATCCAGCAGATTTAATTGGTTCCGATTTGCCGGACTGCGATGAAACTCTTCCAGGACCGAATCCAACTTTGTCAACAAATTACAGCGTCCCACTCCCAAAGAGTCAAACGCACCGGCACGAATCAAACTCTCGATCACCCGTTTATTGATTAATTGCTGGTTATTCCTGCTGCAAAAGTCCCTTAAAGAATGGTATTCCCCGTTTTGCTCCCGTTCGCTGATGATCTTCTCAATCGCTCCAATCCCTAAATTCTTGATTCCCATCAAGCCAAACCGGATATTATCACCTTCAGGGACAAACGATGCCTGGCTACGGTTAATATCAGGATGGAGAATCTTAATATTGAGACGACGGCACTCCTCAACGTACAAACCAATCTTATCGGGATTACCCATCATACTGGTTAATAATGCTGCCAAATACTCTTGCGGATAGTTACTCTTTAAGTAAGCAGTCTGATAAACAACAACCGCATAAGCAGCAGAATGCGACTTATTAAAACCATACCCCGAAAAATATTCCATCAGTTCAAAGATCTCAACCGCTTTGGCTTCGGGAATGCCTCGCGCTTTTGATCCGTTAATAAATTTCTCACGGAGTGCTGCCAAAGTCTCCGGTTTCTTCTTGGCCATCGCTCTCCGGACCAAATCCGCTTCTCCTAATGTAAATCCACCCAGGTCACTGGCGATCCGCATCACTTGTTCCTGATACAAAATTACACCATAGGTTTCAGCCAAGATCGGTTCCAATGAGGGATGCAAATAGGTAATCTGTTTTAATCCATGGCGCCCCATGATAAAGTCATCAACCATCCCACTCCCTAACGGCCCGGGACGATATAACGCCATCAATGCAATTAAATCAGCTATATTCTCTGGTTTCAAACGGACCAATAAATTACGAATTCCACGACTCTCAAGTTGAAAAACCCCAAGGGTATGTCCTTTTTGAAGCATCGCAAAAGTCAACTGGTCATTGGTGGGGATCTTGGTTAGATCCACTGTTTCACCACGGTTGGCTTCAATCAATCTGATTGTGTCGCGAATCACCGTTAACGTCCGTAGCCCCAAAAAATCCATCTTCAGCAGTCCTAGTGCTTCAATATCTTCCATCGGATACTGCGTAATTATTTCAGCTTCGTTCGATAACGCTAGTGGCAGATAATTGATCAATTCCTCTTTCGCAATCACCACACCCGCGGCATGAGTTGAAGCGTGGCGCGGAAATCCTTCAACTTTGGAAGCAAGATTCAGAAGATTTTCAATTTGACGATTACCACTCGCTAACTGGCGTAAATCAGGTGACTGGTCTAAAGCCTCTCGAATCGAGATTCCCAACTCCCCGGGGATCAATTTGGCAACCCGATCAACTTCGCCGTAAGACATTCCTAATGCCCTGCCGACATCACGAATTGCTGCTTTGGCAGCCATGGTCCCAAAGGTGATTATCTGCGCCACCTGCTTGGAACCAAAGCGCTTGCGGACATAGTTAATTACTTCATTCCGTCTTTCATAACAAAAATCAATATCAATATCCGGCATCGAAACCCGCTCCGGATTTAAAAACCGTTCAAATAATAAACCATACTCCAACGGATCGAGATCGGTGATTCCCAGCAGATATGCAACCAAACTCCCTGCCGCCGACCCTCGGCCCGGCCCGACCATGATCCGGTTTTGCTTTGCAAATGATACAAAGTCATTGACTACCAAGAAATAACCCGAAAAACCCATCTCCTTGATTGTCTTCAGTTCATAAACCAGTCGCGCCTCATAGGAAGAATCCCATTTGATATCCCGTCTGGTAATCCCTTCGCGACACAATCTTTCTAAGTATTCATTAGAAGTCATTGCCGGTGGCGTTTCAAAACTTGGCATTATAATTTTATTTAATTCGAGGGAAACATCACACCGTTCACTAATGGCGATCGTATTTTGCAACGCTTCCGGACAATCAAAGAAGAGCTCTTCCATCTCCGCAGCTGTTTTAAGGTAAAACTCTGCAGTCGGAAACTTCAAACGATCAGGTTCATCAATCGTCTTACCGGTCTGAATACATAAAAGGACATCATGGACCAGGGCATCTTCTTTATTAATATAATGAACATCATTCGTAGCAACCACTGGAACATGGTACTGGCGGGACAGACGGAGCAATTCCCGGTTAACATTACGCTGTTGGGCAAGTTGTTGGTATTGCAGCTCCAAAAAAAAGTTATTGGGCCCGAAAATATCTTGATAAATTGATAATTTCTGAGTGGCTAATTCTAACTGATTATTCAAAATCAAACTGGGAATCTCCCCATGTAGACACGCTGACAATCCGATGAGCCCACGCGAGTATTGCCGCAGTACATCGAGATCAATCCGCGGCTTGTAATAAAAACCTTCTAAATGAGCAATTGAAACCAGTCTAAGCAGATTCTGATAGCCCTGATTATTCTCGGCCAATAACACCAAATGATAGTAATTATCATCAACTTTAGGGGTTTTATCAGTTAATTTACGGGGAGCAAGATAAACTTCACAACCAATAATTGGTTTAATATTATATTTCTTGGCCAACTGATAAAACTTCAGGCAGCCATACATCACACCATGATCAGTAATCCCCAGCGCCGGCATCCGGTATTCGGAAGCCTTCTTCATTAAACTCTCAAGCTCAGCGGCTCCGTCAAGCAATGAATATTGAGTATGGACATGTAAGTGAACAAAATTCGACATAACTACTCCAGTTGTTTTTTATAAAATTCTTCAATAAAAAATTTAAAAACCCTGCCAAATAGCAGGGTCGAATTAACTATCAATAATTATATTTAATTATTATTCCAATCGTGCTTACCGTTTTGCTTGAAAACAGTCACGGCAATAAACCGGTTTTCCGCTGGTTGGTTGGAATGGAACTTGGGTTTCTACGCCACATTCCGAACATACGGTAGTATACATCTGACGTGGACGGCGATCACCAAATCCTCTTTGTTGCTTTCTGGCTGCTCGGCATTCCGGACAACGTCCAGGTTCATTCTCGAATCCTTTTGAAGCATAGAATTCTTGTTCACTGGCGCTAAACACAAATTCTTGTCCGCAATCTTTACAGGTTAAGGTCTTGTCTTGAAACATAAAAATCCTCCTAAATTCAGCCCGCAGGGCATTGAGATAAAGGCCTTTCCCTTCGGACTAATATGGAGGCAAACATTTACTGATAAGTTCTGCAACCAAACAATCCCAAGATTTAAGGCTCTACTAATAGCTTAACACAGGATCTGGCAAGATGGCAATAGTTCTATTTAACTAAAAATAGATAATTTTTCTTTAGTAAGCGACTTAACAGACCGATATTTAAAGTAAATAGTCAGTTTTCGAAAATATTCGATGGGGTTAGAACATGCAAACGGATTCTTTGGTTAATAAATTTTTTAAAGTTGGCAATACTGTTCGAATCGAGTACAACGATGAAACGGGAAAAGTGACGACTTTTCAAGGAGTAATCAAACTGTTTAAAGATGATGAACTGCGACTGGGTTTGTTAACCGAAATATCATCCGATAAGATTCCAAAAAACAGTAAACTGTTCCTGGTCTTCAACAACAATGGTACTGATTATTATTTCACAGCTACTGTTTATGAGATCGTCAACAACAAACAGACGATTTTAACAACAAATCAGCCAAAACCAGCCGACATCTCTTCGTTACGCCGTTTCTTCCGTTGTGATGTCCATTTGGAGTTGATCTATTCATTTCGGGGCAAAGAGGTCCAAGGATGGATCAAAAACTTATCAGCATGTGGACTGTTAGCAATCTGCAGGACCAATCCCGAATTAAAAGTAGGATTTATTATGGAATGTCAGTTTCAAATCCCGACGCTGCAAGAGGTTATTCATGTCAAAGGGCAACTGGTCAGAGTGGAACCGGCCCTCGACGCCAAACAACTGATTGCCGTTAACTTTTTCGATATTTCGGAACGGCATCAAAGTGCGGTGATCAAATACCTCTTCCAACGGCAACGGGAGATCGCCCAGAAAGTTAAGTAAAAAAAATAATGGGTATCACCCATTATACTTTTTTCTAAATGGTCGGGGCGACAGGATTCGAACCTACGACCCCCTGCTCCCAAGGCAGGTGCGCTACCAAACTGCGCTACGCCCCGAACGAATTATTTAACGCATGAATAAGTTTACCTCAGAAAAGATCTCAAGTCAATAGTAAAATTATAAGTCATCACAAATATTATCTGGATTATTTTCCCTGCTCTTAGATTCGCCCGTGCACCAAATGAATCCCTTGTTCATCAGTCTCAATGATCCCGTAAGAGGGTCCCAAGTACGAACGTTCCCGATAGAGCGTTCCCGGATTAAACAATCTGATGCCATTCCATTCATCAATCAACGGAAGATGAGTGTGACCAAAGACAACCAGATTAACTCCCTTTTCTTGTGCCAACAAACTGATTCTGGTCAACCCCGATTTAACTCCAAACAGATGTCCGTGGGTTAATAAGACTTTGTATTGATCCAAGTAAAAAATCTCAACTTCGGAAAAGCCAACGGCAAAATCACAGTTCCCTTTCACTCCCCGGACCACTATCCCGGTTTCTTCTTTCAAACGTTCAATATCCCGAATCCCATCACCGGTAAACAGAAGGTGATCAACCTTTCCCATTTGGGCCAACGCCTTTTTTAATTCATTATAACTCCCGTGTATATCTCCAACCACACCGACCCGCATCAGTCACCTCAAACCTTAGCAAGTTTTGGTTTTAAATTGGCAATTGCCCGGCTACGATGGCTAATCCGGTTTTTTTCTTCTTCCGAAAGCTCAGCCATCGTCTTCCCTAATTCTGGTATGTAAAATACCGGATCATATCCAAAACCATGATTGCCACGCGGCTCGACAATCTCACCCTCAACTGCGCCTTCGGCAATCTCCACTTGTTTGCTCTGAGGTTCGTATAAGGCCATCACACAACGAAACCGGGCCGTCTTTCTGGTATCTTTATAGTCCGCTAACTTTTTCAGCAAGTATTGATAGCGTTCCCGGTCATTCCATTCCGGATTTCCATAGCGGGCAGAATAGACACCGGGCTCACCGTTTAACAGATCGACCTCCAATCCCGAATCATCCGCTAAACTCAACTCACCGGTATATTCGGCTACCGCTTTTGCTTTGATGATGGCATTATCAACAAATGTCCCGCCGTCTTCAATTATTTCCGGGAGATCAGAATAATAGCTTAGATCAACAATCTCAAACGCCAGATCAGCCAATAACTCTTTTAGTTCAGTAACTTTCCCCTTATTCCGGGTTGCCAGGACGAGTCTTCGCAACAGTTATACCTCCGATTCGCTCACAGATTGGTCCCAGAAGCTCTTTTTGGATCACAATTAACTCCGCAATTCCTTTTTGGGCCAACTTCATCATTCCCTGCATTTGCTCCCAGTTAAACGGTTCCCCTTCTGCTGTTCCTTGAACCTCAACAATGTTACCGTTTCCAGTCATAACCAGATTCATATCCACCGATACCGTAGAGTCTTCAGCATAACAAAGATCCAATAATTGTTGGTTATCTTTGATTCCAACGCTGGTCGCCGCTAAGTAATCATACAAAGGAAGTTTTCCGGTTGGAATGGCTTTATGCAAGGCATCTGCTAAAGCAATAAAACTTCCGGTTATTGCAGCCGTTCGCGTCCCTCCGTCAGCTTGGATTACATCACAATCAACCCAGATTGTTTTTTCACCCAGCGCCGTCAGATCAACCACTGCTCGCAAAGCCCTGCCAATCAGTCGTTGAATCTCCTGGGTCCGACCGCTAATTTTACCCCGTGATGACTCCCGAACATTTCGTTGGGCGGTTGCTCTGGGAAGCATTGCATATTCGGCGCTGATCCAGCCCATACCTTGCCCACGTAACCATCCCGGAACCTTGTCTTCGATCGTTACCGTACAAACTACTTTCGTATTACCAACCTCAATTAAAACCGATCCTTCGGCATGTATTATATAATCCCTCTGGATTTTCACTTCCCGCAGTTGATCATATTGACGTCCATCAATTCGTTCCATTTAAGTCCTCCAAAATTATAGTAATTATATAATCATTAATTCTTACACCCGGGAATATTGGTTTCTTCCAATCTGATATAAATCGTTACCAAAAGCATCAATGGTCACAATTACAGGCAGATCTTCCACAACTAAACGATGGATTGCTTCTGGTCCCAGTTCCGGATAAGCAATAACTTTGGCTTCTTTGATCGAACGCGCAATCAGAACTCCCGCGCCTCCAAGAGCAGTAAAATAAACCGCTTGATGCTTCACCATTGCTTCAATAACCGCTGCGTTACGTTGTCCTTTACCAATCATTCCTTTAACACCAATATTTAGCATCTTCGGAGTATATGAATCCATCCTTCCACTGGTGGTTGGACCGGCAGAGCCAATAACCTTTCCGGGTGGCGTTGGGCACGGACCCATATAGTAAACGGTCTCTCCAGCTAAATTAATTGGTAAAGGCTCACCGGCATCCAGTGCTTGAATAATCTTTTTATGAGCTGCGTCACGGAAACTAAGCAATGATCCACTGAGCAATACTGCTTCTCCTGCTTTTAAAGTAGGTATATTTTCTTCTAAAAGAGGTAATTCAATTCGTCTTCGGGTCATTCGAGCCACTCTTTCTTTAGAAATTCTAAATTAATTCCCCGCAAATAATTGTTGTTTTATGTCTGGTTACATGACAATTAATATTAACTGCCACTGGCAAACCGGCAATATGAGTCGGATAAGTATTGATGTGTACAGCCAAAGCAGTACAACGGCCTCCCAATCCCATTGGACCAATCCCTAAATTATTGATCTTCTCCAACAATTCCGACTCCAGTTTGGCTAAGAACGCATCCGGATTGGTGGTATTCAGATCGCGCAACAATGCTTCTTTAGCCATCAGTGTCGCTTTCTCCATCGTTCCGCCGATCCCTACTCCAACTACAATCGGAGGACAGGGATTTGCTCCTGCCAGACCAACGGTTTCTATAACAAAATCAGTGATCCCGGTCAAGCCCTCTGCCGGGGTTAACATCTTTAACCGGCTCATATTCTCGCTTCCAAATCCTTTAGGGGCGACTGTTATTTTCAGCTGATCACCTGGTACAATCCGGGTATGAATCACTGCCGGGGTATTGTCGCCTGTATTGATCCGGTTTAACGGATCGCCAACCACTGACTTCCGTAAATACCCTGTCTGGTAACCTTGGGCAACCCCTTCATTGATTGCCGCATTAAAGTCACCACCTACAACAACAACCTCTTGTCCATATTCAACGAAAATAACGGCCATACCGGTATCCTGGCAAACCGGCATCTTCTCAGTTGTTGCCAGCCCGGCATTCTCAATCAATCCTGCCAGACACTCTTTACCTACCATTGATTCTTCTTTACTTAGAGCCTCTTCCAGCGCTCCAACGACATCATCACCCAAAAAAACATTGGCCGAGCGGCATAACTCGGCAACAGCCACAACAATCTGTTGGTAAGCTACCTTTCGCATTTCTTAATTCACCTAGCTTTATTTTAATTCACTCCGGCTATTACTTGGCATTCTTCCTTAAACATCCCGGCAGATCACCGTTTTTGCGGTGATAGGATATACATTGACAACAGACTCCATGTCGTTCACAAGTAGTATAAACACAGCTACACTGTTCCTTATTTAAATTAATATTTTGACAACTCAAAGTTAGTACACCTCGATTCATTTTCTTGATAACTGCCTGATCTTATAACCATTATCGTATTCGTTAACAAGATTCGATTCCCTGCCATAAATCCTAATTTAACTAACTTTTTAAGAAATCTTGATAATGTTATTAAAAAGAACAGAGAAAATAATGAAAAAACTGCCTTTTAGCAGGCAGTTGAGGAATTTTACTATTGTATTAAATAATATTCAACTAGTTATTTCTTTAAAAGTGTCAGTAAGACAGCTTTTTCGGCGTGGAGCCGGTTTTCAGCCTGATCAAAGATCACCGAATTTGGACTTTCAATCGCCCAGCGATCAATTTCATAACCCGGATGAATCGGCATATCATGCATGATCAATACTTTTTTATCCTTTAATAGCTTTTCATTCAGCTGATAAGGTATCATCTTATCAATACGACGCTTCTTCTCTTCCTCAAATTTCGGATCAAGGAAAAATTCCATATCCACCCAAGTATCGGTATATACGACATCGGCTTTAGCAACGGCAGCTTCTAAATCCAAAGTTTGTTCCCATAATCCGGTTTTGGCCGCCTCATCAAGCAATTCCTGATCCCGGCTGGCTTCATTAAACTCCGGAGTTACGGTGGTGATCTTCATTCCAAGTTTGGTACCGCCCTCAACCAATGAGTTAGCAACGTTATTATGGATTCCAACGTAAACTAAGTTGACTCCTTCCAATCTTCCTTTATGCTCGATAATGGTTAAAAAGTCCGCCAATGCCTGTGTTGGATGGTATTTGTTGTCACAACCGTTAATCACCGGTACCCGGGAATAATCAGCCATCTCTTTAACCTGTTCAAAAGTCATCAAACGTGCCATAATCGCATCAAGGTTGCGGTCCAGATAACGGATTTCGTCCTTGAGCTCTGCTAAAATCAGATTCGTACTTCGCCAGTCTAAATAAATGGAATGTCCTCCCAATTGCGTCATTGCTACTTCAAAGGAAACTCTTGTGCGAGTAGATGTTTTTTGAAAAATCATCCCTAGAGTTAAATGATCAAGTGCATTCCAATATTGTTTTTGATTCCGTTTAACTTCCAGCGCTAAATCAAGAATCTGTCTAAGTTCCTCACCCGACCAGTTTTTAAAGTTGATCATATGTTTAACTGACATCCACATCGCTCCTTTAATCGATAACAATTTAAAACAATAATGAGAATATTATAAACTAATATTAGTGGTTCGTAAATGTTTTGATTAAAAATCTGTATAACCGTCCCGGCAACAGAAGAAATTTGAGCCAGCATCCAATTGGAGTATTTTTTGTTTAATATTTTCAATCATAAGACATCCCTACTTCCTGCTTTATTGTAATGTTATTCTCGACATATTACAATTTATCAAGAAAAAAGCTGTCTGCAACATCGCTCCTGCAAACAGCTCGTATCTTTCAGTTTTACCACGGATTTCTTTTTAGTTCACGCACCGTATCTTTATCTAATTTATAAATCAACGACTTCACTAACTTGATTGTATTTTCAACATCATCCAGGTTAATCATTCCATGATGGCTATGGGCGTAACGTACTGGGACTCCGATGACCATTGTCGGGACACCGCCGGTAGTCTGGACCTGTATGGTGCTGCCGTCTGTTCCGCCACCCTCCCGGACGGCAACCTGGTAGGGTAGATTCAATTGCTGGGCTTCGTTGATTACCAAGTCAACCAAGGCCTGGTTAGCAATCATTGTAGGGTCAAACCGCCTTAGCTGCGGGCCGGCGCCGGTTTTTCCCTGAATAATACTGCCGCTGTCAGGAAAGTCGTCTGCCGGAGCACCTTCAATGACAATACAAACATCAGGCAGTACATGATTTGACAACGCTTGGGCGCCTTTTGCCCCGACTTCTTCCTGAACTGTTCCCGCACCGATTGCCAGATTGGGATGATTATGCTCTAACTCTTGAAGTAGTCTGATGATGATTGCACATCCGACCCGATCGTCAAATGCTTTTCCCATTAACATTTTATTATCAAGCTTTTTCGTCTTAACCGCCGGAACCACAGGATCTCCGGGCTGGATCCCCCAGGCTTCAACCTGACTGCGATCAGAAGCACCAATATCAATATACAGATCCTCAACTCTTAATTGCCGGCCTTCCTCCTCTTTACGGAGATAATGTGGGGGTTTGGCACCAACAACTCCCGGAAAAGTCCCTTTCTTTGAACGAACCAGCATTTGCTGGGCAACTAGCGCCGGAGCCCACCAACCTCCCAGCGGGACCACCTTCAATTGCCCACCCGGTAAAATTCCGCGCACCATCAATCCCACTTCATCCAGATGGGCCGCTAACAGTATTTTAGGTTGTTCCAGACTCCCCCGATGAAAAGCCAGTACGCTTCCTAAATTATCAAATGAAATTTCCGTCTTATCTTGAAGATTTTTGATAAAGATTTCACGGATTTCCGCTTCAAAGCCCGAGGGCCCAAACGCATCACATAATTCAATCAGTAGCTTTTCTGTCTCCGTCACTGCTAAGATTCCCCCAATAAACAGACCAAAATGAAAATATATTCTTTATAGTATTACACAGAAAACTAAATTTTAGCAATATCATTTGTTTGAAACTGACAAAGCCGATTATAACCCAAAGTAATAGTCCAAAATTCCCTGGAAGATCCCAGCCGCAGCATCTTTCCTAAACTCCGAAGTCAGGAGAATATTTTCTTCTTCAAAGTTTGAAAGATAACCTAATTCAACTAAAATACTTGGCATCTGCGTTTCCCGGATTACCACAAAATCATTGGTTTTAATTCCAAGGGATGTCAGTTTCGTAGTTTCAACCATCTTCGACTCGACATAACGGGCAAGCACTTGCCCATCACTTCTGCCGGGATGATGATAGACTTCAATCCCTCTTACCGTATCTTTCGGATGAAAATTAGTATGAATACTGATAAACAAATCAGCAAACAGATAATTAGCAATATAAGAACGTTCGTAAAGCCCAATATAATAATCATCGGTCCTGGTTAATACAACTTGGGCTCCGGCTTCTTCCAACAGATCTTTCAGGTAAATTGTTACTTCATAATTCACTTCTTTCTCCCGGGTCCCCTGACGCCCGGTAGCTCCCATATCGATCCCGCCATGTCCTGGGTCTAAAACGATCGTCTTATCAATCAACGGCGATTCTTTAAAACTGATCATCAGTTTACGACGGTCATTACTGAAACGTACTGTATATCCAAGATAATAGTTGAGTTCAAATTCAATTACAGTTTGATTATTTGCTGAAGTAATCTTGCAGTTTTTAATCTGATCACTGCTTACCTTGGGAATCTTTACCCCTTTTGCCAATTGGCAGTAATCAAGCATAACCAACAACCGGTAGGGATTTTTAAACCTTTGAACGGTTTCGATTAACGCACCATCGCCCTCAATCTCCAAAGTCCCTCCACCTTCGATATCATTCCATTTAACATTAGTAACCTGTTGCAATGAACGAATTTCTAATAAGTTGGAATCTTGGCGCGACGGTACTACAAAAATCGGTACCGAATCAATTACATCCAAAACAACTCGGACCGTTTGCGGATTGAATTGACTCATTCTAATCCCGGTAATCCATTGATTATCGCCAGGAATCGGATCATTATTTCCAACCAGGGTCGCCCCGTCAAAATCAATGATAAAACGCCGCGGCTGGTCCCGGGTAGTAACAGTATATTTAGCTGGAAACGAAGATTTAATCAAAACTTTTCGCTCGTTTTCCCTATGTTCAAAACTGATCTTTTCAACAAAATAATTAAAGACTAACAGGACCTGGTTTTCATGTTCCGGATGAGGAATAATTTTATAGCCTGCCAGTTTTTTCAGATCAAAGACGATTCGTAATGTCTCTTTCTCAAACTGGTTGATCCGGATCTTATCAATCAACGGATGCCGATGATTACTACTGTCTAAAGCCGGGTGCGCTTTAAATCCAGCCAAATCAATCACCAAACGGTCCGGTTGCACCAGTAAAAAACTGTTCAGATCGAACTTTTTCGTCCCAACCAAAAGCAACGCCGGACGGTCTTCATATTTGGTATTCTCAATTGCCAGCAGATAGTTCTGCGCCCAGTCAAGCTGTAAACTTTTAGCATCTTCTTTGGTGATGATTAGCCCCATCTTCAGCAAAAACTCGACTGGGATCCATAATTGATCATTCTGTTCAAACGGCGCCCGTTTCAATTGCATTGTCTTACCATCAATAGTATAGCTCGTCCGGTTCTCAGTAAGACGAACCGTATTCTTTCCAAATTTGAGGTGGATATTACCGGTATCAGGGTCCCATTCGGTCATCATGTGCATGTATTTAATCAAAAACGGCATATTAATATACTTAGCGCCATTTCGACTAATAGCTTTAATTTCGGGATCAACATTCTGATTGCCGAATACCAATTTGCAATCAATTGATTCCGCATAAATTATTGACACAGATACTAAAACAAGTGCCAAAATTGCAACTATATTTACGATTATTTTATTAGTCTTTCCATGATCCAAAAGGGAACCCCCTTTCGCTTTGATCATTCGCTATCAGTGAGATTATCCCCTGCTAAAGTAAGTTGTAGAAAATACTGGTCTTAGTCAACCTTTTCTAAATTGGCATAAGCTAAAATTAAAGTCTTAATTCCTAAATCCGGAAATGCAACTCTCACCTGTGCCTCCGGCCCTTCACCATGTTTCGTGACCACCGTTCCGATTCCCCACTTGGAATGTTTCACTTTGCAACCGGTTACAATCTCATCGGGATGTAACAGGCTTGACTGAGACTTAGATTCTGATGGTAACTGACGTTTAATCCCTTGTCCTCCGGTTAAATTAACACCAGTATTAATTTTAGGACCGGGAGCAATTGCCGTCCTTGTCCTGAACTCAAATTCACGCGGTTCTCTTAAATTAATTATCGACTCTTTTGGAAATTCCATTAGAAATCTTGATGGTACCGAGGCACTATAATTTCCGAAAGTAACCCGCATTCCCGCATGAGTAACATATAACCGTTGCTTGGCGCGGGTAACACCAACATAACAAAGCCGTCGCTCCTCCTCCATTTCACTATGATTCAGCAGTGAACGGCTGTGCGGAAACAAACCTTCCTCCATGCCTACCAAGAACACAATCGGGAACTCCAGTCCTTTAGCAGAATGTAATGTCATCAATACAACCGCTTCGGCATCAGTTTCATAATTATCAACATCAGCAACTAAGGCTACTGTCTCTAAAAATGCAGCTAAGCTTTTGTCATCACTTTCCTGCTCAAATTTCAACGCCAAGCCTAAAAATTCATCCAGGTTTTCCAAACGACCCTCTGACTCGACAGTATGTTCATTTTTTAGTTCCTGGAGATAACCGCTGTCTTTTAAGATCGTCTCCGCCAATTCTTTAACTGATGCTGTCTCCTTCATTAGTAACCAGTTGAGTAGTTGATGATAAAATGATTGAAGCGGTTTTATAGCCCGGGATGTCAATGAAGGAATCTCTTCAAGATGCTGTAACCCTTCCAGTACTGAATAATTATTGTCATCAAGATAATAAAGAAACCGTTCGAAACTGGCATCACCGATTCCCCGTTTTGGAACATTAATAATCCTGGTTAAACTGATCCGGTCTTCAGGATTATGGACCAACCGAAGATAAGCAAGGATGTCCTTGATTTCTTTACGTTCGTAAAAGCGGACTCCGCCAATCACCCGATACGGAATACCTCTTTGGATAAATGCTTCCTCAAAACTGCGCGATTGAGCATTTGTCCGATATAACAAGGCAACATCATTGTATTGATATCCGGCTTCACGGACCAGCCGCTTGATCTCTTCAGCAACAAACCAGGCCTCATGCCGATCATCATCAGCACGGTAGATCCCTATCTTTTCACCTTCATGGTTTTCGGTCCAAAGTCTTTTGGCTCTCCGGCCGCGATTGTTTTTGATCACCTCATTGGCAACATGTAAAATATTCTTGGTTGAACGGTAATTCTGTTCCAATTTGATGATTTTGACTTCCGGAAAGTCCCGCTCAAACTCTAAGATATTGCGAATGTCGGCACTCCGGAAACTGTAAATCGATTGGTCATCGTCACCAACTACACAAAGATTGCGGTACTTACCGGCTAAAAGATTGACCAATTTGTATTGCGCATGATTGGTATCCTGATATTCGTCGATCAGGATGTATTTAAACTTCTCCTGATATTTTTCCAATACTTCAGGGACGTCTTGGAATAATTTAACAGTTAGTCTGATGATATCATCAAAATCAAGGCTGTTATTAGTCCGTAACTTTTTTTGATAAAGCTGATATACTTCAGCTACCGTCCGCGACCAGAAATCAGCCGCCTGACGGTCGTATTCTTCAGGGCCAATCAATTCATTCTTCGCTCCGGAGATCGAATTTAACATGGTTTTTGGTTGGTAGCTTTTGTCACTCAAATTCAGTTCTTTCAGGACTTTCTTTATTAAAGTTAACTGGTCCTGACTGTCAAAGATAACAAAATTACGGTCGTAACCCAGATGGTGAATCTCCTGCCTTAAGATACGGACGCACGCGGTATGAAAAGTTGATACCCAGATTGCCTGCGCCAGTTCTTTACCGATTAACGTTTCGACCCGTTCACGCATCTCTTGGGCCGCTTTGTTGGTAAATGTAACTGCAAGGATGTTCCAAGGAGCAACCCCCTGCGAAATTAAGTGCGCAATCCGGTAAGTTAAGACGCGGGTTTTACCGGAACCGGCTCCTGCTAAAATAAGAAGCGGTCCTTCAAGATGACAGACCGCTTCCTGTTGTGGTCCATTTAAATCAGTTACTGTAATCATAAGTTAATGTCACTCCATTTATGCTTAATATAAATATCAAAACAGAAAATTCAAATTAGCAGTACCAATAACAATAATTTACTGCTTCAACCGCCATTATCTTACACTCTGTCCATAATATAAATTAATTCATTATTAAAAACGCGATCTCCTGCCTAAAAATAAAAAAGGTTGGATCTGCTCCAACCTAACGACAAACTTCTTAGTGTTCATGATTCCCACTTGATTTAACAGCTTTATTATCACCATGTTCAGCGTCTTCAATCTGGTGTTCCTGCGAATTAATCTCGCGTGGTTTGGGATGTCCCTTCAGAAGATCAATTCTCACTCCAACTTCTTTACCGACTGCATCAGGAGTAAACTGTTCACCCATCATTCTCCACCTCCGGGAAATAGTCTTCCCGGAAGTAACTAAAATTATATTAGTTAGTCAACCCGGCAATCGCTGCACCAATTAGTGTCGCATTTTCAACACTGACCATCTCATAATACCGCTGTTTCTCTTCAACCATGTATTGTTTGAGATAATATTCCGTCTTTGCTCTTAAACCTTTAAATTGATGGAAAGTAGTCCCTTCAGCAGTTATGCATACCGGATAACAGGGATTTTGACCTTTACCGGACTTGAGCACCATTGCCGCCAGGCTGATCGCTACTAATTTAGCAGCCCGTTCAACCACCCGGTCGATCAGGTGGTACATCCGTTCATAGTCCTCGCTGTTACCTTCACTTAAAGCCTTGGTAACCGGATTATCATTAGCCTTATTAAAGGGATTACAGATATAATTATTAATATCAATCGTATTAACCGTGATTGTTTTTAACCGCTCACTTACGTTACTGGTAAAAATACCATCCGTTGCCGCATGTCTGATCACCAAAGTACAGATATCACCTAAGTATCTGCCAGAGATCATCTTTTCAAAAGTTGCCATTCCTGGATTGACCGTAGACCGATCATACTCAAGGTCAATCAGGCTTTGAGGCGCTTTCCGGTAGCCGCCTGATTCAACATTAATAATCTGACTTTTATCCGGATCCAGCTGTTGATTCTTGACTATATTTGCATTTTTCTCAATATAGCAACAGTTGGTGCCAGTCCCCAAAATAAACCCAATATAACTGTCAAAAGCACGTCCCCGGCTGGCCACTTGACCACCAACCAAGGTTGCTACCGTGTCATTAAGAATCACAATTTTCTTCGAATCACAGAAAAAACCAAGGTCCGCCAAGGCTTTTTTCAGATTTTCACCAATCAGCTCACCTTCAACCTCTTTAGCTTTAACTTCTTTGGAGAAACGGATCACTTTACCGTCCTTATTTGGATTCATTGCGGTTGGGTATGAAAAACAAAAACCAATCCTGTCAGATTTATCAATTACATCCTTGACATATTCAGCCATCGTCGCAAAAAAAGTTGTTTTATCAAGTTCCCGCTCAATTCCGGGCATTGAATATTTTTTAAAATCTTCGATTACCGGCTTTTGCTCAGCGTCAAAATAGACAGTAGCTACCCGGAAATTGGTCCCGCCAGCATCAAGGACAATCACCCTTTGATTGAGCGGAATCTCATTACCAACCTCAATAAAGGTAGGGATCATCTCCAAACTGCCGCTTCCGGCAAGGCCTTGCTCCATCTCTGCCAGGAAAATCCGGCATTGTTCCTCCATATTAATTTCTTCATAATCCAACTGGTATTTTTTTAAAAAATCCTTGACTACAGTTAATGAATCCACGATTACTCCCCCGTTACTATGTATTAGCTTGAATGAATACCATTACACAACGGTATCCATGAAACCAAAATATAAACTTAATGATCTTTCATAATCTACTTTATTGTACAATTTATCTTTTTACATGTCCAATCTTATCATAATGTTTAACAAAGATTCAATTAAATAATAAAAAACAGCCCAGTATCAAATCCAGGCTGCTAATCAAGATTACAATTAATTAAAGTCTCCCGATCTCTTTAACCCAACCAAATTGATCTTTTTCACGGCCATACTGGATGTCAGTAAGTTTGGTGTAAAGTTCCTGGGTTATTGGGCCAACTTGATAATTATTGATCTTATAATCATGTTCTTTGTAATATAAAGATCCAACCGGTGAAATAACTGCCGCAGTACCGGTACCAAAAGCTTCAGTTACAGTACCTTGGTTTACACCATCAATGATTTCATCAATTGAAATAAGGCGTTCTTCGACTTCATACCCTAAACTTCTAGCTAATTCAATAACCGATGCCCGGGTGATTCCCGGTAAAATCGAACCGCCCAGATTGGGAGTGACCAGCTTCTTACCAATAACAAAGAAGATATTCATTGCTCCTACTTCTTCAACATACTTCCGTTCTTTGGCATCTAACCATAGTACTTGAGAAAAGCCTTTTTCCTGTGCTTTAGCGGCAGCGAGCAAACTGGCTGCGTAATTACCACCGGTCTTAGCATTTCCAACTCCGCCGATAGCCGCCCGGATATAAGTATCTTCAACATAGAGACTGATTGGTTTAAATCCTTCTTTAAAATACGCGGCCACCGGACTTAAAATTACGTAAAACATATATTCATCAGCCGGATGAACTCCCAAAGCCGATCCTAACCCTATTAATGTGGGGCGAATATATAACGAAGTTCCCGGAGCTCTTGGAATCCATTTTTTATCCAGATTAACCAAAGTTTCGATCGCTTCTACAAACATCTCTACCGGTAATGGTTCCATACACATTCTGATCGCCGAATCATACATCCGTTTGGCATTTGCCTCTGGTCTGAATAATAAGATTCTTCCGTCGTCAGTAACATAGGCTTTCAATCCCTCAAATATTTCTTGGGAATAGTGGAGAACAACTGCGGCCGGATCAATCTGAAAAGGCTCATACTTACTGATCTTCGGTTCTACCCAACCCTTACCCTTGTGATAAGTAATCGTAAACATATGGTCAGTAAAGACTTTTCCAAATCCCAATTGATTTGGATCGCTATAAAGTGGTTTTAGCTCTTCTTCAGCAACTCTTTCAATTGTGATATTCATTCCATTAGCTCCTTTCAAAATTATAGCTGATCATTTTTAATCGTAAACTATTCCAAAAAATTATAACATATTTTAATCCAAAAAATTATATTTAATTGGTTAAAAAAATTACGTCCGGCGACGTAATCAGTAATTTGCTCTAATAAAAACTTTAAACAAAGCCCAACAAAGAATCAATGTCATCCATCTTTCAGCTTAATCAGCAACATTAAAATCTAACAACTTCAACAACTTACTAACTGTCAGATCGATCTTGGTCGCTAAGGTATACTGGTCCTTTTCTACGGTAAAGTTACAACTTTCTCCTGACAACAGTTGGTTTTTTAATTCACCAAGTTCTTGATGGAATTTTTGCAAATCCGATTCTAACATTACCATTCTCCTTATAGTCTCTTCAAGCCATCTTTCATTACCGGATTTTTAGATCTACTTTATTAAATCGGTTACCGACAGGAATACTTTATACACCGGTCGAACCAAATCCGCCCGTACCACGTTGGGTTGAGCTCAAGTCAGAGACTTCTTCCCATTCAACCTGATAAACCGGGAAGAAACCCAGCTGGGCGATCCGATCACCGGGCTTGACGGTAAAATCTTCGTCACTATCGTTTTTGATCAGACAGATTATTTCTCCCCGATAATCACTGTCAATCACTCCAACGGAATTGGTGAGCGAGATTCCATGTTTCGAGGCCAAACCACTCCGTGGAAATACCAGAGCAACCACATTTTGGGGCAGTTCAATCGCGATCCCGGTAGGCACCTTGCTTTGTGAACGCGCTGCAACTACAATCGGCGCTTCACAACAGGCATGCAGATCCATTGCGGCAGATCCGGACGTCGCATATGATGGCATTGGGATTTTAGTCTTAATTAATGGTGAAACAACCTTAACTTTAACTTGAAGATTTCCAATTAACATTTTTAAAGAATCCCTTTATCAACTTTCTGTTTCAAACGGTCCAATTGCCGTCGTTATTAATTTTGATTCATCAAACAATTCATCAGCTATTTCTAAAATATCATCCGCGGTGACGGCTTCAATTCTTGCCACACTCTCTTCAGGGGTCAATAATTCATCATTAAACATCTCACTTTTGGCAATCCGACTCATCCGGTTACAAGTGCTTTCCAAACTCAACAACAGATTCCCTTTGATCTGCTCTTTAGCCCTTGCCAACTCTTCAGGGCCGACCAGATTCTTCTTGATCTTTTGCAACTCTGCTTTAATCAGCATCGTTACCAATTCGTAGTTTTTCATGCTTGTCCCGGCATAAATTGTGAAGACACCGGTGTCAATAAATAAAGAATGGCTGGAACCGGTCATATAAACCAACCCTTCTTCCTCCCGTAATTTTTGAAACAACCTCGAACTGACACTTCCCCCTAAAATACTGTCTAAAAGAAAGACCGCATATTTTTTGGGATATTTCCGGGGAACACCTCGGGTACCGATACAGATGTGCACCTGTTCGGTATCTTTATATTTAAGCAGCGTCTTCGGCTCGATTGGCGGTATTTCGGGATAAGTATAATTAACACTGCCCTGAAGATGGGCGAAACGGTTTTGAACAATTGCCATTACCTGGTCAAACTGGATGTTTCCCGCTACTGCAAAAACAATATTATCTGGGGTATAATGTTGCATAAGAAAATTAACAATCGAATCTCTGGTAATTTGATCGATTGTTTCCGGAAGACCAAGGATGCTTCTTCCCAAGGAATGATCTTTTAAAACTTCTCCTAAAAAGATATCATGGATTAATTCGTCTGGAGAATCTTCATAAGACTTGATCTCTTCAAGAACCACCAGTTTCTCTTTGTCAATCTCCTGGGGCAGAAAAATTGAATCGGTAACCATGTCCGCCAATAGGTCTGCACCCAGTTGAAAATGATGGTTGAGGAGTTTGGCATAGTAACAAGTATATTCTTTGGTGGTAAATGCATTGAGTTGACCACCTACGGCATCAATTGTTTCCGCTATCTGTTTCGTTGTTCGTTTGGAAGTTCCCTTAAACATCATGTGCTCAATAAAATGCGAGATTCCATTGAGAGAGGGGTCTTCATAGCGGGAACCGGTACCCACCCAAATCCCTAAAGACACAGAATGAACATGAGGGATAGTTTCACAAATAATGCGCAGTCCATTTGGTAATGTCGCTCGTTGGTACATTGTATAATCCTTATAATTTATTTTTGGTGTTAATTTTCAAACACAGCAGTCCGATTTGAGATTTACTACCAAATCCCAAACTAAAAATATATTCGCGTTAAAAACCGAAAAATCCTTTTTTTGCTTGTTTTCCTGTTTTTTTTCCGAATCCGGGAAGCGATTCTACCATTTACCTTGGAAAATGGTTGCTTTTAACTGGTTTGGGGAGAAGTTCTTAAAGGTTTACGCGGACGTTTCTCGAACCACTAAACAGAGAAAAAGTTAGCACCGTATCTCCATTTGAAGGGAGTTTCCGATGCAAGGCAATTTACTGACAACAATATTGGCTTTATTGGTCTATTTAGCCTCCGGAATATTTGGCGGTAACTCGGCGCAAAGCTCCGACCCCGCTTCGAAAACGCCGGTAAACACCAATACTCAACAACTGTACCCCTTCACGGGTACTGTTAATGCTGCCCAAGTCGCATTAAGAAGTGATCCTTCAAGTAATGGCAAGGTTGTTGAGACAATTAAACAAGATACCAATTTACTGGTACTTGATGAACAAAACGGTTGGTTATTTGTTCAGACTGATACTGATCAAAAGGGTTGGATCGCCAGATGGCTGGTTGATGCCAAACGCAACACGGCATTTACTGCTAATAGCAAAAAAATTATTGCCGGTTACTATGTTGAGAGTTACACCAATGATCCAACCGGCTTGCGTTCACTATCACAAAATATCAGCACAATCAATATGATTATCCCTTTCTCATATAATATTGACAACAATGGCAACATTAAAGGCAACCATCACCAAAAGACCGTATCGTATGCTAAAACTGCCGGAATTACCACTCTGGCTTTGATAAACAACATCCAAAGCGGCAATTTCAGCAGCAATACCATTGGCAAAATGCTTGGAAGTCCAAGCGCCCGTACCAAAGCAGTAAATAACATCCTAAAGTTATTGCTGGAAAAAGGCTATCAAGGAGTGAACATTGACTTCGAAAATGTACCTGCCGGGTACCGGAGCCATTTAACCGCCTTCTTTAGAGAATTAGCAGCGGTGTTGCAACCAAGAGGCCTTCTGGTAACTGCTTCCGTCCCGGCAAAAACGTATGATGATCAAAAGTCACCACATTCCGGCGCTTTTGACTTTCCGGCGTTAGCGCCATATTTAGACCAAGTTATGATTATGGCTTATGACCAGCATTATTCCGGAGGACCTCCGGGTCCGGTAGCATCATATCCATGGGTCGAACGGGTTATTAACTATACCTTAAAATCTTTTCCTGCCAACAAAGTCGTCCTGGGTCTTGCCGGTTATGGTTACGATTGGACTAATCATTCCGGAAAAGCACGGAATTATAATGCAATTCAAGAGATCATTAAAAAATATAATGTCTCACCCAAATGGCATTCGGAATATAAAGTCCCGTATTTCCAATATAAAAGCTGGGGCACAACCCACCAGGTGTGGTACGAAAACAGCCATAGCACCGCTGCCAAGATGACGTTGGTAAAGAAATATAATTTAAGAGGAGTTGCTCTCTGGCGCTTGGGATATGAAGATCCGCAAGTCTGGAAGGTTATTCAACAGGGCTTTCACTAAAAAACAGGGGTCAGTTTGACCCCTGTTTTTGTAATACGGATGATACTGTTCCCGGCTCCAAACCTTTTTGGCGTAAAGATTTGATCAAGGTCGGCAACGCTTTTCTGGTCGGCATGGTCGGATGCATCAGGATGATTCCACCCGGTTCAATCTTGGAGAGCACCCTTTGAAGTAATGCTTCAGGTGCCGGGTTTTTCCAGTCAACCGTATCCACGGACCACATCACAGTCCGGTAACCCATCTCACCGGCTGTAGTAACGATTAAAGTGTTTAATTCTCCATATGGCGGGGCAAACAGGTTAACTGATTTCTTCCCGGTAATCTCCCATAATAATGTTGCATTATCGGCAATCAACTTCTTGAGTTCATCCTTTTTCATGTTCGCAGGGTGACCATGATAAAGCCCATGATTAGCAATTTCGTGACCTGATTGGGCAATCTCCCTGACCAGCTCCGGAAAGGCCTTAACCCAAGTACCGACAAAGAAGAATGTCGCCTTAACTTTTTCCTGCTCCAATGTCTTTAATATATCAACCAGGTGCTCTTCACCCCAAGCAACATTGATCGCAAACGCAACCCGGTCCAACTCCTTATTACCATGATAAACCGGTTTGAAGTATTCTTCGGAGATTGTTGGCGGCATCTCACTAATCATTAATTTAACGGTTGCTCCCGGCTTGGCTAAACAGACCTGACTGACTGTAGCAGCAATATCTACAGCCTTCCCGGATTGCGCCGGGATAATCTCGCCGGTTTCCGGAAAGTAGCTGGCATTGACCGGCTCCCGATTGACTTTTTGGGCCATCTTTTTAACCAACTCCGTTACTTCTTCAGGAAGTAATCCGGCAACGTCTTCATCTTCCAATTTAACACCCGCTTTAACCCCGAAGATCTTCCGCGCCGCTTTATCCCAATTTGCACTGGCGCCAATCATTATAACAATCATAAAGAAACAAACAACCAAAATCCATAGTTGCCGCTGGTTAACAAAGACAATTTTCATTATTAACACCCCCATGCTCTGTTGATCATTTATTCACCTGGGAGTGCTTCTAGAACCAAGACAGAATTACTAAAAATAAAAACCCTGAATAATCAGGATTTTCAAATTTTCTAAACTTCATCAATCAGCCCGATAATTTTTGTAGCAGCCCGGGACATTACTCCAGCCGGTCCAACCCGTTCCCGAATCTCATTTAACTGCGCCCGGACCTTCAGATTGGTTTCACGGTTATTTAACAACGGTTCTAATTGTTTCAATACATTCTCCGGAGTTAAGTCGTGCTGAATTATTTCGGGGACGATCTGACTCCCGGCAATCAAATTGGGTAATCCGATCATCCATGGTCGTTGGGCTTTGTGTTCTGCCGTTTGTAGCCTTTTATAAATAAAATACGATAATTTTGTTACCTGATAAACAATCACCATTGGAACCCCAAGCAGCGCCGCTTCTAAGGTGGCAGTACCCGATGCAATTATTGCTGCATCAGCAGCCGCCATTAAATTATAAACATCTTTTTCAATCAACCGGACCGACAATGAAGATTCACTAATTAATGTTTCCAGCCACGAACGGTCAATCGAACCGGCAACCGGTAAAACCAACTGTAATGGTTCTTGATAATCGAGTTTTTTAACCGTATCCAACATTACCGGCAGTAATCTGGCGATCTCCTGCCGCCGGCTCCCGGGCAATAAAGCCAGGATCTTGGCTTCAGGATCGAGATTATATTTAGCCCGAAACTCAATAGCAGTCATTGTAGCCTGCACCCGATCATAAAGCGGATGTCCGATATATTCTGTTCGGACCCCATATTTCCGATAAAAATCCGCCTCAAACGGAAGCACAGCCAGTAATTGCGTAACATTTTCGGCAACCCTTTTAGCCCTTCCCGCGCCATAAGCCCAGGCCGAAGGTGAAAAGATGCAGACAACCGGTATTCCCATTTTTTTTGCTGCTTTAGCCAACTCAAGGTTAAAGGCCCAAGAATCAAGCCAAACAACAACATCTGGACGTCTTTTTTCCCATTCCGAAACTATTTCCCTGATTAACCGTTTTAACCTGCGAAAATTTTTCAACGCTTCAATAAAACCAATGGTACTGAGCTTAGTCGGGTCAAGGATCAGCTCCATACCGGCGTTAGCCATCCGGCTGCCACCGACACCGTAGATCTCAAGCTCCGGTTCTAACTTTTTAAGCTCCGTAATTAAGGCTTCACCATGCATATCACCAGAATATTCGCAGGTTGAAATGAAGATTCGTCTCATTAAGCAATGACTCCCCAATAATTGATTCCGCTTTTTTAATTCTCTAAAATATCGAAATCTACCTTTTTTTTGGATAATTTTATCCTTCTGCCCACTAAATAAGAGTTCAAACTCTTCTTTAACACAAAAAACAATCTCTAACTTTCAATTAGAACCCGCTTGCCTGTTGTCCGGCCGGGAGCTCATTCAATACAATTCGCATCAATCCTTCACTTAACGAGAAATCAGTAATCTTTAACGGCCATTCTTCCAAAACCGCAAACTCCAGCGGCAGCTGGGTCCCAATGAATTTTAACAAGCTATTGGGAATTTGATGATTTAAAACCTGCATTTTTTGAGGATAGAATCGTAATTTCTTAAAACCTGAAACTTGTAAACCTCCCTCCACCTGAATCGAGATCGGTCGCCCCAATGCTTCCAATTCCCCAATATACCTCAAATTATCAGCTTCTATTGTAATTACCGGTTTCAGATCTGGGTAACGGATCTTTAAATATTCAGTTAATGACGCAGCAGTGATAACGGCCTTCACTTCAGTTGCCCCAATCGTATTAAATACTAACTGCTGATCTCTTACCAAGCTATTTAAGTCAAATTGAAATCCCTTACTAACAACAGAAAGTTCTTTGAATTTCAGCTCACTTAGAGTACAATTCCAGCCCTTTACCCTCAACTGTCTGATTCTGCCGTTTTTAAAATCAAAGATACTGATCCAATTAATGCTGGCATCTATTTTAGTATCCGGTTCCGGCAGCGTAATGAATGCACGCCGTAAACTCTGCCTGACCCAGAGATTAAGAACTACCTCAACAATAAGTAAAAGTGCTATAATACTAACTGTTACGACCACTATTTTTATCTTATTAGTATTAAAAAAAAATCTTATTTTGTTAACGCAATCATTAATGAGCAAATAATCACCTCCACTTTTATCAATACTAGGTTTAGTATCATTTAGCGAAGACCATTCTATACAATTTATTCAACATCAATAGACCTAAAAACATTTGTTAAGGTATTGAGCCAAAAATTAATTTAGGATACCAAAAGGAAGGTGTTTAAAATAATTGAAGTAACCAATTTACAGTTTCGCTATGCCGGTGCCACAGAGGATACCGTGAAAGGAATCTCTTTCAAAGTCGCTGAAGGAGAGATCTTCGGTTTCCTTGGCCCAAGCGGTGCCGGAAAAAGTACTACGCAGAAAATTCTGACCCGAATGCTCCAAAATTACAGTGGGACAGTGGCGATAATGAAGCTGGAACTGAAAAAAGCTACAGCCAGTTTTTATGAACATATTGGGGTTGGATTTGAATTACCCAATCTCTACAGTAGATTTACTGCCCTAGAAAACTTAAACTTCTTTAGTAAGCTTTATTCAATGCCAACTGAAGATCCTATGAAATTATTAGCAATGGTAGGCCTGGAACAAGAGGCAAAAACCAGAGTTTCCGAGTTTTCGAAAGGAATGAAGATGCGTCTTAACTTTTGCCGCGCCTTACTTAATAAACCTAAAATTCTTTTTTTGGATGAACCAACATCAGGACTGGATCCTAAAAACGCCAGAATCATCCAAGACCTAATCATCAATCAGAAAAGACAAGGGACGACTATTTTTCTAACAACCCATAACATGAATATCGCGGAATGTTTCACTGGGCAAAACGCCGTTTCAACCGTCATGTTATCCAAGGGGAGGCGTAATGATGGATTTTAAATTTGACAAACTACTTGGCTTAGCAGGCAACGATCTCAAAAATCTTCTAAGAGACTCAATGTTGCGCTTAATGTTTTTCGCACCCATTCTGATAATATTAATAGTACGAATGCTCATCCCTGAGGTTACGACATTGCTTCACAACAGATTGAGCTTTAATCTAGCTGCTTATTATCCATTAATCGTTAGCTTCTTTCTCATTTTGCCAAGTATGATGTTTGGGACGGCGTTAGGATTTATCTTTTTAGAAGAACGTGATGAGGGAATTTTGCAATACATTAGTGTTACTCCAATAACCGCAACCGGTTACATGCTCTACCGCCTGATCACTTTTTCGCTTTTAAGTTTTATCGGTACTTTATTATTGATTGTATTTAATGGTCTACTATCCTATAATCTCGCACCTGCTTTGTTGATTATCCTATTAGTTTCTTTGGAAACGCCAATCTATGCGATTATTTTAGCAAGCCTAGCCAGTAATAAAGTCGAAGGTTTAGCAGTCGCAAAAATAACGGGACTTTTATTAGTCGGACCGGTGTTAGGTTTCTTTTTACGATCACCATGGAAATATATTGGCGCTATCTTTCCACCATTTTGGGTTACCGAAGGGTTTCTTGCCGGTTTGTCAAATTTACGTGACTGCTTTCTGTATATTATTAGCGGGTTCATCATACATTTAATCATCATTATGCTATTGTTACACCTGTTTCAAAAGAAATTAACCAACTAACACTTGGCTCAATCAAACAGACTTAACTGTTCCGGTTTTACCTCAACTAACCCTGAGGTTAATTCACTCATCCTGGAGATGAGCAGGTGTTCTTCACAGAACCTTTGATGTAACTTCGCCAACTTTTGATAATTATAAACCGGGCAATGATAGGCATCTTGATATCGGTTTTGATACTGTTGCCGCAAACCGGGAAAGTAACGGTCCAGCTGTTGATAGTAATAATCCCGTTGCCGGTCGCGGAGGGTCATCCCAAAAGAGGCAATAATAAAATGAGCACCGCAATTGTAGGCTTGTTCCAAAATATTGCCGATATTAGCCTCCGAGTCAGTGATATAAGGTAATACCGGCATCAAAGTTACTCCCGTGCAGATTCCTGCTGCGGTTAATCTTTTGATTGCGGCAAGTCGCTTTGAAGGTAAAGGCGCGCCTGGCTCCAGCTTGGCTGCCAAATTATCGTCAACGGTTGTCAATGTAAAAGCCGCCGAGACACGGTTATTGGCATTAATTGATTTTAAGATCTCAATATCACGCAAGATCAAATCACTCTTCGTAATGATATGCACTCCAAAACCATACTCGAATATGACTTTTAATACCTCGCGACTAAGATTATATTGTAATTCAACCGGGCCATAAGGGTCACACATCGAACCTGTACCAATGATTGCCTTGCTTCTCTTTCCCGCCAGTTCCTGACGTAACAATTCCACGGCGTTAGTCTTTACAACAATCTTATTCGAATCCAGACCATAGCAAATGCTGCGCGAATCGCAGTAGATACATTTATGCTGGCAGCCACGATAAACATTAATATTCCATCTGACCCCAAACCAAGTGGTTGGACTTTTCACGGGTGACAATATCCGTTTAGCAGTTACTTCTTCGATCAGCATCTTTCTTATCCCTCTTCAACGTCGCACGATACTTTGCCGGTGAAAGACCGGTCCAACGCTTAAAAGCGCGTTCAAATGACCTGGTCTCCGAAAAACCTAAAAGATAAGCAATTTCCGCAACGGAAACATGATTGTCCTGAAGCAACTCCACAGAACGATTCTTGCGGACTTCATTAAGAATCTGTATATATGAAGTCCCTTCATTCTTTAAGTTTAATTGCAAATTACGGACACTCATCGTTAAAGTGACAGCAATATCCTTTATCGAAAAGCTTCCTCCAGTAAGCCTGGTAACAATAGCTTGGGCAACCTTAACGGTGTAATCTTGATCCCCATCCTGCTTTAAGCTATCAAACGCAATCCGCTCAAATTGTTCTTTTAACCTCAAATTTGGAGCAATTATGGGAAGCGCAAAAACCTCTTTATCAAAAACAAGACTATTCCGGGATTGACCAAGATTAACCGGACAACCAAAGTACTGCTGGTACTGCTCAATAAAAGTCGCATTCTGTCTTACCAGATTTACCGCTTTTACCTTAAATGGCTTACCGGTCAGTAATTTAGCATAGGCAACCATTCCCGCTAACTTAAAATCAATCACCGTCCCTGCTATCCGCTCCCACCCATCATCTTCAATCAATTCCAGTACCAAATTATTACCATCAGTAACAATTCGGTATTCGTTAGTAGAATCAACAATCCTCTCGTAACAACAATATTTGGACGCCGCTTCACCTAAATTGGTGCAATTCATCAGGATATAACCCAAGATATTCGAAAAACCTCTGGTTAACCTGAGTCCTTGTTTTAAACCAATCAGTGGTTCATTTGTCAAGTCAGCCGCAGTATTAAATAATAAATTGACTTTTTCCAAAGGAAGACGGTTATCGGGTGCTTCAAAGAGCAGAGGGTTAATATCTGCCACTTTTAACAGCTGGTCTTCGGTTATACCATAGTCTTCAATTCCATTTAGGAATAATCCAACTTTAGCTATTGCCAGATAACGGTTGAATTTCATTAATGCCATCCTAACCTTTTAAATTGCGCCAAAAGTTAATTTTCTTGCGTATAATGCCCTAGCAACGGAGGCTTTACTTAGATATATTTAAAGTATTGTTTGGAAAGGAGTTTTGACGATGAATCAAACAGTATTAATCACCGGTGCCTCAAGTGGAATCGGTTTCGAACTGGCAAAGCTGTTTGCCAGCAATCAGTATAATTTAGTACTTATCGCAAGGCGTCAAGACAGACTGCTTGAATTTGCCGCAGAATATTCAGCCAAATATCCGATTAAGATCACGGTAATCAGTAAAGATTTGGCATTACCGACCGCACCTGACGAAATCTATCAGGAATTAAAGCAAAAAGCAATTACAATTGACATTTTAGTTAATAATGCCGGTACCCAAATCTATGGTGAATTTCAAAATATTGATCTCCAAGCCGCTTTAAGTTTACTTCAGGTCAATATCATCGCAGTGACCCATCTTACCAGGTTACTGATCAATGACATGATCACACGGGGAACTGGCAAAATTGTTAATCTTGGTTCAACCGGTTCCTTTGCACCGGGACCACTCAATGCAATTTATTGCGCTTCAAAAGCTTACGTGCTAAGTTTCTCTGAAAGTCTTAGCAAAGATTTAGAAGGTACAGGTGTTACTGTAACGGCAATCTGTCCGGGAGCCACCGCAACCGAATTTGCAGCAAAAGCTGAGATTTTGAATACCCGAATCTTTGCGACAATGGTTATGAAACCTGATAAAGTGGCCCGTATTGGTTACCGAGCGTTGCAAAGCGGACGCCGGATTGTCGTTACCGGATTATATAACAAATTGTTAGTCTTTTCAATCAGATTTACTCCACGTTGGCTAATCTTGAGTATCAGTAAATTTTTGATGCGCAAAAAAGCATAGTGTTTATTTGCTGAGCAGTGCTTGAAGATCCTGATGGAGCAATCCATTGGATGCCAGATACCCTTTAGTCTGATAGGTAATCGGATTACCCTGCAAATCAGTGATTGTACCGCCTGCCGCTTGCAGAATACAAGCTCCGGCAGCAAAATCCCAGGCACTGTCGGTCAGTTCAATTGAAGCATCTAGTTTACCCTCGGCAAGATAGGACAGGATTCTGACAGTAGACCCAAGCATCCGGACATTAAACACTGCCTGCGAGATTTCTTTAAAAAGACTCAACTTCAAATCAGGATTACGTTTAATGTCAGAATCGAATGAAATAGTACTGTCAGCTAAACTTTTGGTCTTGGAAACCGTGATTTTTTGCTCATTCTTATAGGCGCCGGTCCCACGTTCACCGACATAAAGCTCATCAGTTAACGGTAGATAAATTACTCCACTGATAAAATGTTCTTTATAAAACAGTCCGACTGAAACCCCAAAGATTCCAATTCCCCGAATATAATTATGGGTTCCGTCAAGCGGATCAATAATCCATAGATATTCATTTGCTGCTCCTAATTGCCCTTCCAATCCCCGTTCTTCACCCAAGATCGCATGTGCCGGAAAATGGGAACGAATCCGCTTCACGATCATCTCTTCCGCTTCCTGATCAAGATTGGTAGCCAAACTGTGATCCGCTTTCTTTTTAACCTGATCAATTGCCTTTTCAAAATTCACTCTTAAATATGTACCTGCTTCTTTGGCCGCTATTATTGCTACATTAGTAAGTTCGTTCATTGTTAACCTCCAAACTGCGTTTTCATCAAGATTATACTCTTTCAATTTACCGATCGGCAACTCTATTTTAAAATTAAAAACCCCATGAAACAATTCATGAGGTTTTTGGAATCCAAGTGGAAGTTGAAATGAGCTTATATCCTGCCAAATATATTTTTATTTTTTTCACCAATATCAAAAACTGAAATTGAATCGCTAAGCCGCTCTGAAATATTCGCTAAATTTTCAGCCAAAGCTGTAACCTGTTCCGCAGAAGCGCTCTGCTCTTCAGCAGTAGCTGATACTTCCTCGGTACTTGCCATACTCTGTTCACTTAACGCAGCAATGTTTGTAACTGCAGAGATCACCGTCTCATTTCGTTCGGCCATCTGTTTCGCTGATTGAGCAACCGAATCAATCCGACTCAAGATTTCTGAAAGTCGATCAAAGATATTTTTAAATGTTACCGAAGCTTCAGACGCCATTTGTTTGCCGGTTTCAACCGTAGTCATACTGTTGTTGATCGAGATCACTGCCTGACCGGAACGGACTTTCATCTGATGAATTAACTGACCGATCTGTTTCGCAGCCCGTTTTGATTGTTCCGCCAGTTTCCCCGTTTCCAAAGCAACAACACCAAATCCTTTGCCGTGTTCACCAGCACGGGCTGCTTCAATTGAAGCATTCAACGCTAACAATGTCGTTTGTTCGGCAATACCCTCAATTACAGAACTAAATTGACTGATCTTCTCCGAGAAATTATTTAACTCATCAATTACTTCAGTAACTTCTTTAGTTGAAGTATAGATCTTATTGATCTCGACTGCTACATCATTGGTACATTTTTGTCCCAATTTTGCAGACTGCGCAACCGTTTCCGACTCAAGCGAGATGCTCTTTACTTCGCTGGATACTTTACGTACCAGTTCGCCCAAAGCAGTGACACTTTCAGCTACCTGGTTAACCTGATTCGCTTGTTCTGTCGAAGCTTTAGCCAACTCTTCCATTGCTTTGGCAACCTCTGCCGCAGAACGCTCGGTTTCATTAGAGACAGTTTTCAACTCCTGACTCGCTGTATTTAAGATACTTGACTGTTCATTGATTCCCGAAACCAGCTTGCGTAATGCTTCCATCGCTTTATTGAGATTGTTTACCACTTCAACTACTTCAATCGAACCATCAGTTGCGATATTACTGGATAAATCACCATTTGCCAATGCTTTAGAAGCAGTGTCCATTGATCTTAACGGTTCTCCGATAAAGAGGGAGATTGCATAGCCAATTAAAGAGGCAACCGCTGCCCCAAATATCAGGATAAAAACGGTGATTGTAATCGCCCGGCCGCTATATTTTTTGCTATCTTGTAACGAACCGGTAATATTATTATTCGCCACTTCAGTCAATTCATTAATATAAGTGTTAAAAGCGTCAATTTTTGTTACTAATTCCCTATAATTAGCTCCATCAACAGTTAAATCCATAATCTCATGAATTTCCGCCACATACTCTGATAATTTTTCAGCATCTTTGAATTTAAACAAATAATCAACTCTTTTATCAATTTCCGGTCGAATGTTAGTTCCATATTCATCTTTAATCTTGGAACTCCCATCAACAACATTGGTATAATACTTTAATTGCAACTGATTTAGGTAATTTTGGATTTCATAGATATGAGCAAAACTACTTCTTTTGGTGACAATATCTTCAGAAATAGTTCCTACTTTACCAATGAAGAAGATTCCAATAAAAGCTTCAATAATAACTAACAATAATAAAAGTGCAATTATTATCAGTATTTGAAAGAAAATCTTCTGTTTTGCAACCATCTTAAATGGAGTCAATACGGTCTCTAAAACTTTATTATGATTCATTGTAGCCCTCCCCGTTTTAACAAACGACTTCCACTCCCTAATCATGTTATCGACAGTACTAAAAGACTACTTTAGGTGGAATATAATGCATAATATTTACTCTGTTTTACAAAAAAAGATGGCTCGATCAAGCCATCAAAATTTTAATAAAACCAACAAATCTATTTTATTGTCTAATTATAATGCTGAAATAATTTCAAAAGAATCAAGTTTTTCCTGAAGGTTACTGTCCGCAGCTTCGAACAGTTTATTCTTTACAGCTTCAAAATTATTTGTCAGCTGTAAATTGAATTGTTTGAAATAATATACTTTCATACTTACTTTACCAAAATAAGTCTTTAAAATCCCATTATAATCACCAATGTAAATAATTTGCTTTTCTTTGACATCAAAGCTGATATCTTTCTTTAATATTCGGGAAACCGGTTCATTAAACAAGTCAAACCGTAAAGGATGATATCCGTGTTTCTGCATTACCGCTTTCCCGGCAATAGTAGTCAGTCGATATGTCCCTGGAGGAACAGGTAAGATCCAATAAGAATCTTCCTGGTTAGCATTGAGCTTATTTTCAGTGTATTTATAAATTAATGATGAACCCGGAAGTGGTTTTAAGTTAAGGTCAAATTTTTTATTCTTCTGATTTTCCAAGAACAATTTAACAGTAACAGTAAAATCACCATTTACATCTTCATCATTATTTTAGGACCTCTTCAGTTGCAATTGACTTCGTCATTGTATGAAGAACCCCAAACTTACCGATAATATAACCATTTTTCCCTTTGTCTTTCGCTAATACTTTATACGCCTTGGCCAATGATAATGGTTCCGAACCCAATCCAAAACTCACCGAGGACAAAAGTAAAAATAACAGCATCAACAAGCAACAATAATTCAGATTCCGTCTCACAATTTGAAACCCCCATTATTTACTAAGATAAACAAATATAAACATTAATATTCTGGATATTCTGGCAATTCCGTTAATTTCCTTTAAGACAGAATTCAAAAAATATAATTTTTACAATAAATTCATTTTAACACCCGGTAATTAATTCATGGTATTTGTTACCAGCGATTGTGGGGTTACTTTTTTATTAAGATAGAACCGGTAACAATTAATTCCGCCCCGGATAATCTCATCAAAAATCTGTGTTAAATACATTCCGGCTATTCCCAGCGCAAAACCAAAGATCATCCACCATGACATCCCAATCACAAAGATAGTTCCAAATATTTGCGAATAAAGCATCCATTTGGTATCACCTGTAGCCCTGATTGCATGACCGGTAATAATATTTACTGCTTGAAAATGAATCAGGATTCCACATAAGCGAATCAAAGGGATTGCTCTGGTGATTACTTGGGGATCATTGGTAAAAATATCTGCTAAAAACCGGGGAAAGATCATAAAAATACCGGTCCAAATTATACAAATTAATGACGCTAGTTTTTGACAATATAATCCAATCCGCCGCGCCTCAATAAACTGCTGTTCTCCCCAATATTGCCCGACCAGAGTCATTGTTGCCTTGGCAAATCCTTGATAAAGAAGTAAAACTAATACTTGAAGTCCATTCACCAATGAAAAGACACCAATGGCCATCTCGTCAATTTGGTTTAACAGTTTGATCAAAGCCAGTGAACCGGCAAACCACAACAACCCTTCCATACCACTCGGAAGTCCTACTTTTAATACTGTTTGAAAATATTCCCATCTTGGTTTAATTAAAGAACGTTTTGATAATTTGAACGGAAGATTGCGAAATGCAAAAATTGTAATCACCAAACCAATAGTCCCGACCAGATTGGCAATCAAAGTAGCCAACGCTGCGCCTTCCAATCCCAGTGCCGGAAAACCCCATTTACCAAAGATCAGTAACCAGTCTAAAACAACATTGACCATACTTTTTATAATTCCAAAGATCATTATCGGACGAGTAATCCCAACCCCTTGAAGGGTCGCCACTACTGTGATCTCAATCCCAAAAACAACAAAAAATCCGGAGATGATCTGGACATAGCTGACAGCATCATCCAAAATCTGTCCTTTAGCACCAAAAAAAGCAAAGATATTCCTGGCTGCCACTAACCAGATGAAAAACATCGCAATCGATAACAGACTAGAATAAAAAAACGATGATTCACTATAATGTTTGGCTTGTCCATAGTTTTTGGCACCAATATTTTGCGCGACTAAAACCGTTAAACCCGTAGCTAATGAAGCAAAAAAATTGACGGAAGTATTATACGGAACCATTACATTACCAATCGCAGCCAAATAACGCGAGTCTAAATTTCCTAAAAAAGCCCGATCAACAAGTATCATTGCATGTTGAACAATACTTTGAATCATTATCGGGATTGCAATTGAAAAAACCATTGCCCGCTTTGATTTAAAAACTTGCTCGATCATAATTTCCTCCATGCTTTATCCTTTAAATTCTTCAATTATACACCCAGAGCATTCATATTAAAAGAGCCATACCAATACAAAAGTAAACTTTTTAACTAAACCAGGTTAAGAGGTACCATACTGCAAGAAAAGTTTGGAGAATCCGCATAAAAAAAGCTGTTACAAATTCTAACTTTGCAACAGCATTGCCTTCAATTAAAAAATATTATCAGTAATCAAGCTTCATCATACTCTGATTCATCGTAATAATCGTCATCATCATAGATTTCATCTTCATAACTCTCGTCTTCGTCATAGTTCTCTTCTTCATCATAGATTTCATCTTCGTCATAAGCCTCGTCTTCGTCGTAGTTCTCTTCTTCATCATAAGTTTCATCTTTGTCATAAGTCTCGTCTTCGTCGTAGTTCTCTTCTTCATCATAAGTTTCATCTTCGTCATAAGTCTCATCTTCGTAATACTCTTCTTCCTCTTCAAAATCATAGTCAACATCCTCATATTCATAAGCTTTTTGATTGACATCTTCATAATCATAGGTCCTTTTAGCTGCAAAACTTAAACTGCTTGCCAAAAGTATACAAATAACCGTAAGCACAACTAGCAACTTAGTTTTCAAATCTATCATTCTCCCTTATTAGTCAATAACTATTTTACTCTACCAGATATTATAATATTATAGCAACTAAATTGCAATAACAAATTGAACTAATCCTTTAAACCTTAAAAATCTGTTGTA
>ERZ795045.605-NODE-605-length-44880-cov-10.172560_pt1 | contig 44880 bp, 43 predicted proteins | sample MGYA00375129_ERZ795045 | MGnify/ENA primary metagenome ERZ795045 (study PRJEB30174, sample SAMN05720166) | activated sludge metagenome | isolation source: anaerobic digester from wastewater treatment plant | place: Japan | collected 2015-05-15 ...
AAATCTGATAAAATATTACCATTATAATAAGAATCTGGAGGTTAATATGGAGAAGAAAACAAATGATTGGGAGAATCAAAAGGTATTAGAGAAGAACAGGTTAAAGAGTAGAGCCTATTTTATCCCCTATCCTGATGTGGATAGCGCTTTAACCTTTCAAAGAGAGACAAGTGAAAGGATAAGGATGTTAAATGGGAAATGGAAATTTTACTATGCCTCTTCCCCTCTCGAAGTCCCACAGGGATTTTATAGTGAGGACTACAATGTAGATGATTGGGATGAAATAAGAGTTCCCAGTAATTGGCAGATGGAGGGGTATGGACATCCGCACTATACAAATGTTATATATCCTTTTCCTGTAGACCCTCCAAGGGTACCATCAGAAAATCCAACCGGTTCTTACAGAAGGGACTTTTATCTTGCCGATGAAGATTTGAAAGATAAGAGAATAATTCTCAGATTTGAAGGGGTGGACAGCGCATTCTACGTATGGATAAATGGAAAAGAGGTTGGTTATAGCCAGGGTAGCAGGCTTCCATCAGAGTTTGACATAACATCAGCTGTAAGGACAGGGAAGAATACAGTGGCAGTAATGGTATTCCAGTGGTCAGATGGTAGTTACCTTGAAGACCAGGATATGTGGTGGCTAAGTGGTATCTTCAGAGATGTATACCTTGTAATAAGACCAGATACATATATAAGAGACTTTTTTACGGTAGCCGATCTGGACGAGAGATGTGAATCTGGAATGTTAAAAACCAGAGTAGAGTTAGTAAATACCGAGGGTACTGCTGTAAAAGGATACAGTCTATCGGTCTCTCTGCTGGATACTGACCTGAACCCAGTTGGGGAGAAAGAGATAAGGGATATAACATTGGATCCAGATGAAGAGAAATCTTTTGAGATAGAGATTCTTGTAGATAATCCGAGGAAGTGGTCGGCAGAAGACCCGTACCTGTATAATGTTATCCTCACATTGAAAGATGAGGGTTGTAATGTTGCCGAAGTGATTCCCGGTAAAGCTGGTTTTAGGAAAGTTGAACTGAGAGACGGAGTATTTCTGGTTAATGGAGTTCCTATAAAGTTAAAAGGAGTAAATAGACACGAGCATCATCCAGATTTTGGAAGAGCAGTTCCAATAGAGTGGACAGAACAGAGTATAATCTTGATGAAAAGACACAACATAAATACGGTAAGAACATCCCACTATCCAGATGACCCGAGATTCTATGATCTCTGTGATAGATATGGGATCTATGTAATAGATGAAGCAGACCTGGAATGTCACGGTTTTGCCTTTGCAGGAGATATAAATAGACTGAGCAACGATCCAGAATGGCAGGAGGCCTACATAGACAGAATAGAACGAACGGTGAACAGAGATAAGAATCATCCCTGTGTAATATTCTGGTCACTGGGGAACGAGTCTGGATTCGGGATAAACCATGAAGCTATGGCTGAGTGGTGCAAGAAGAACGATCCAACAAGACTGGTACACTATGAAAGGGATACTCAGGCTAAGGTATCAGAGATTGTAAGCACAATGTATACACCAGTGGAGAAATTGGAAGAGCTTGGTAAGATGACAGATATGCCAAAGCCACATATACTATGCGAGTATGCCCATGCAATGGGGAATGGACCAGGAAACCTGAAAGAATACTGGGAGGTTTTTTATAAGTATAAGAGACTTCAGGGTGGATGTGTATGGGAATGGATGGACCACGGGATAAGGAAGAAGACACCAGATGGTAAAGAATACTTCGGTTATGGAGGAGACTTTGGAGATGAGCCAAACGATGGGAACTTTGTAATAGATGGACTGGTATTCCCGGACCATACACCCAGTCCAGGACTGATAGAGTATAAGAAAGTGATAGAACCGGTGAAGGTGGAAGAGATAGATCTAACAAAAGGAGAGGTAAAGATAACAAACCTGTATGAATTCATCTCTCTGGACCATCTGATAATGTCCTGGGAGATATGGGCAGACGGAAAGATTATCGAATGTGGAGAAGTATCTATAAAAGGGGTACCTGCCAGGACAAGCAGGGTAGTTACAATACCTTACAGGATACCAGATAATCCAGAACCAGGAACAGACTACTGGCTGAATATACATTTTATCCTTGCAAACAGTACTAACTGGGGAGAAAAAGGGCATACTGTTGCATGGGCTCAGTTTAAACTTCCTGTTGAATCCAGGAAAGAGCCGAAGAGTATCAGTGTTGCCAGTATGCCACCATTGACCTGTAGAGACTTTGATAATACTATTGAAGTTAAAGGAGCAGAATTTAAACTGTTATTTGATAAGGTAAGGGGAATCATAGAGAGTCTCCAGTATAGCGGTGTAGAACTCATTAAGACAGGTCCAAGATTGAACCTGTGGAGAGCTCCTATCGACAATGACCGGTATGCTATAGAGGATTGGACGAAAAAGTTCGTACGTCTATTAAATCACAGGATAGATGATGTATCATTAGAATTAATAAACAATAACCTGATAAGAATAGATGTTATATCCTGTGTAGCCCCACCGGTTGTTGACTGGAAGATAGATACAGAGTATATCTACAGCATCTATGGAAGTGGCGATATCATCCTGGAAGTTAAAGGGAGACCACAGGGGAATCTACCGATGGTATTTCCAAGGATAGGTTTAAAGATGAGACTGAATAAAGAATTAGAACAGGTAATGTGGTATGGACGGGGACCTGGAGAATCATATATTGATAGTAAAGAGGCAAATCCTTTCGGGATATACAGAAAGAATATAGATGAACTCTATACCCCTTATGTGAGACCTCAAGAAAATGGAAACAGGACAGATGTGAAGTGGGTATCAATAACAGATAGAAGAGGTATTGGATTACTATTCGCAGGGATGCCATTTATAAACTTCAGTGCTCATAGATTTGAACCGGAAGACTTCGAGAAAGCCAAACATACCTGTGATTTGATTCCCAGGGATTACATAGTGATGAATATAGATTATAAGCACAATGGACTGGGTAGTGCAAGCTGTGGACCAGCTCCGTTAGAGAAATATCTCTTATTCCCGGAGAAGTTCGATTTTTCTTTAAGGATAAGACCATTCTCAAATTCTCTAACAACCGCAGTCCAGCTGAGTAAGTACGTTATCTAAAGTTTATGATATAATAGACAGGTTTAAAAAATAACAGGAGATAGCTAATTGGTCTATAGAATAGTACCCCCTAAAAGGATAAAGATATCGATAATAGATATTGGTATAATTCTGTTTCTCTCCGCATTTATATATGGGATTATAAGTACTGCTAAAGATTGGGGAGAAATACCTGTTTATGCCCTTAATATATCTCTTTCCCCGGTTAACCTGCCATACTATGCATGGCTTTCAGTTTTAAGACAATTTCTAGCTTATCTGCTCTCTCTGGGATTCTCCATAACGTATGGTTATGTGGCGAGTCATAATAAGAGATTAGAGCCGATTATGATATCCCTTTTAGATATCCTGCAGTCTGTCCCGGTCCTCTCGTTTATGCCTGGGGTCATACTGGGGCTTATGGCTCTTTTTCCATATGGCAGGGTGGGGATAGAACTTGGCAGTATAGTCCTCATATTCACCGGACAGGTATGGAATATGGCTTTCAGTGTTTACAGTTCTATGAGCTCTCTACCGAGAGAATTTAGAGAGGCTTCTGAGATATTTAATCTTACACCTCTTCAGAGATTTCTATATGTCGAATTACCCTATTCAACAATAGGATTGGTCTGGAACAGTATGATGTCTGTAGCTGGTGGCTGGTTCTTTCTGATGGCTTGTGAAATGTTTACCCTTGGAGAGAGAGATTTTCGACTTCCTGGATTAGGTTCTTATCTCCAGTTAGCAGCTATAGAGGGCGACACAGAAGCTGTACTTATGGGGTTAGCCACTATGATCGCTATTATTGTGATAATAGACCAGCTTGTATGGCGTCCATTAATTGCCTGGTCACAGAAATTTAAGGTGGAACTGGCAACTGAAGAAATAATTCCAACCTCAATAGTCCTTACAGTAATAGAGAGGTCTACGCTAATATTGAAGATTGGCGGGGTAATAAATACTCTTATGGAAAAGATATCAGCTGGATTTTCCAGAACCACACTAAGAAAAAGTAGAGGTAAGTCTCCTTTTATTTTTATTTTAAGAATTATAATTATAGGGATATTAGCTCTTATACTTGGTTATGCTTCTATAAGATTGTTTCTTCTTATATCAGGGATACCTGTCAATAAGTGGGGAGAGATTATGATAAATGATCTCTTCACCCTGTTCAGAGTAAGCATAGCAGTAGTTCTCTCTATACTTTGGACATTGCCTTTAGGTGTCTTCATTGGGACGAACCCAAGGTTATCCAGCGTGATGCAGCCACTGGTCCAAATCCTGGCGTCCATACCTGCTACCGCGGTATTTCCAATAATACTTATGTGGTTATTAAGTATGAGAGGGGGATTATCAATAGCATCAATATTGCTTATGCTATTAGGAACTCAGTGGTATCTATTATTCAATATCATAGCTGGAGCAATGTCTATCCCGGCAGATTTAAAAGAGGCGGCAGATGTCTTCCAACTAAAGGGGGTTGAGCGATGGAGAAAATTGATTATACCTGCCGTTCTACCCTATCTGGTAACGGGAGGTATTACCGCTACCGGTGGTGCATGGAATGCCTCTATAGTATCTGAATACGTCCACTTCAGAGGGCAGATATTAACTGTAAGAGGGCTTGGGGCAATGATAAGCAGTTCCGCTGATAAAGGAGATATCAGCCTTCTCGCAGGTAGCACCATTGTGATGATTATAACAGTAACATTGATAAATAGATTCTTCTGGAGAAGATTATACTGGCTTGCAGAGGAACATTACTCATTGTGATATAATAAAACTATGGCTATTATAGAGACTAAAAATTTAACTATAATCTTTGATATGCCGAATAATACTAGAATAACCGTAGTTGAAGACATAAATCTCTCCCTCGAAGAGGGTGAGTTTGTTTCTATCCTTGGTCCTTCTGGAGCTGGAAAGTCAACATTACTGAGAGCAATAGCAGGACTTATAAAACCAACTCATGGAGAAGTACTGTACAGGGGTGAACTGGTAGAGGGGGTAAATCCAGGTATCTCCATGGTCTTTCAGACAGCGGCTCTATTTCCCTGGCTAACAGTGCTAGAGAATGTGGAACTCGGATTAAAGGCTAAAGGGACCCCTCCTAAGGAACGTAGAGAAAGGGCTTTAAAGATGATAGACCTGATAGGTCTGGATGGATTTGAAAGTGCTTATCCAAAAGAGCTCTCAGGTGGAATGAGGCAGAGAGTTGGATTTGCCAGAGCCCTGGTGGTGGAACCAGAAGTTTTGCTTATGGATGAACCATTCTCTGGGCTGGATGTATTAACTGCAGAGAATCTTAGAAATGACCTTCTGGAATTATGGATAGAAAAGCGAATTCCAACAAAGACGATACTTCTTATAACTCATAGTATAGAGGAAGCTGTGTATTTATCAGATAGAGTTATCGTCCTCGATAAAAACCCGGGCAGGATAAAGCAGGAGATATATATAAATATTCCTCACTGGAGAGATAGAGAATCTGAAGAATTTATCAGGTTTGTTGACCGCATATACAGCATTATGATGGGTAAACCCATAACTGCAAAACCAGGCAGACCAGAAAAATATGGCATTCCTCTTCCTCATGTCAGAGTCGGTGCAATAGCTGGTTTTGTAGAACTTATAGCCGAACTGGAAGAGAAAGAAGATATATATAAAATAGCAGGAGATTTAAATATGGACCTTGCAGATATCCAGCCTGTTATAGAAGCTTGTGTACTATTAAAATTCATAGATACCACAGGTGGAGATATATCTGTGACCAAAGAGGGGGAGATATTTGCCGAAGCTGATGTGCTGGAGAAAAAAGAAATATTTAAAAAGCAGATCCTGGCTAATGTCCCCTTTATTCAGCAGATAATTCAGGTCCTCAATAATAAATCTAACCATCGAATGCCAGTGGAGTTCTTCATAGAGCTGCTTGAAACTAAATTCAGCACCAGTGAAGCTCAGGCTCAGATGGAAATTGCCATAGACTGGGGAAGATACGCAGAACTTTTTGCCTATGATGAGGATAGTAAAGAGGTGTATCTGGAAGAGTTGCTGGAAAGCGAAGAGGTGTAATAAAAAAGAAATATGAATTTTTTGGATGAATTAAATCCTCAACAGAGGGAGGCAGTGATGTATACTGAAGCCCCTCTTCTTGTCCTGGCTGGAGCTGGAAGCGGAAAAACCAGGGTAATAACCTATAAGATTGCCTATCTGGTTAAAGAACTGGATATCTTTGAAGATAACATATTGGGAGTAACATTTACAAATAAAGCTGCTAATGAGATGAAGACCAGAGTAGCCAGACTGTTGGGTAAAAGTGTCAGCGATGTATGGCTTGGGACATTCCATTCAATTGCGGTAAAGATACTCAGAAGGTACTCCCAGTATATAGGCATAAATAACAGCTTCTCTATTCTGGATGAGGATGACCAGACCTCTTTAATGAAAGAGGTAATTTCAGAGTTAAACCTCGATATAAAAAGATATCCTCCTGGACCTTTTATTGATAGGATAAGTAAGGCTAAAGAGAGCCTGATAGACCCTGTGACTTTTGGTGAGTTTGTGGAAAGCTACTATGAAAGTATAGTGGCTAAGGTCTATCAGAGATATCAGGAAAAATTAATGCGAAATCAGGCATTGGATTTTGATGACCTGCTTATGAATCTGGTAAAACTCTTCAGGGAGAACGAAAGAATATTATCATACTATCAGAACAAGTTCAGATATATCCTGGTAGATGAGTACCAGGATACTAACTATGCCCAGTATATGATAGTATTCCTGCTTGCCCAGGCACATCGAAAACTCACAGTAGTTGGAGATGATGACCAGGCTATATATAGCTGGAGAGGAGCAGATATAAGAAATATCCTGGAGTTCGAGAAGGATTTCCCTGGAGCAAAAGTTATAAGATTGGAGCAGAATTACAGGTCTACCCAGAATATCCTGGATGCAGCAAATAAAGTTATAGCACACAATAGATTCAGAAAGGGGAAAAATCTCTGGACAAATAATGAGAGAGGAAACAGGATAAAGCTCTATATAGCTAAAGATGAGATAGCTGAAGCTAATTTTATAGCCAGGGAGATTATACTCTTACAGAAGAGAGAAGGGTTGAATTTTGGAGACTTCGCTGTATTCTACAGGACACACGCACAATCGAGGGCTTTAGAAGAGGCTATGATTAAGAATGGAATACCATACAGAATCATCGGTGGTGTAAAATTTTATCAGAGAAAAGAGATAAAAGATATACTTGCTTATCTGAAGTTTATCGTGAATCAATATGATGGGATAAGTTTTAAAAGGATAGTTAATGTTCCCAGAAGAGGTATCGGGGGTGCAACTCTCTCTAAGATTACAGATTATGCAACAGAAAAGAATATAAGCTATTTAGAAGCAATGAAGGAATTGAATCAAAAGGATGAGTTTGGGAAGAAGATAGAAAAAGAGATTGATAAATTTATCCAATTAATAGAGGACTTGACTGGATTCTCGAAGATACATTCTGTAGAAGAGCTTATTATAGAGATACTGGATAAAACTGGATATATAAAAGAACTGACAGAACTGCAAACCGCTACTGCCCAGGTACGTATAGAGAATGTAGAGGAATTAATCTCAGTGGCAAAAGAATTTATAAAAAATACTGGAGATACAGGTCTGGAAGGTTTTCTCAACTACATATCACTTATAAGTGATATAGATACTTTGGAGGAAGAAAACTCTTCAGTGATACTTATGACATTGCATGGTGCTAAGGGGTTAGAGTTTCCGGTGGTATTCATAACCGGGATGGAAGAGGGGGTGTTTCCCCATAGCTTATCACTGGGAGAGAGAGAAGACCTGGAAGAGGAAAGAAGACTCTCCTATGTGGGTATGACCAGAGCTAAAAGATACCTCTATCTTACTGCAGCTGAGATACGAACGCTCTACGGGCATACAAACAGTAACGAGATATCGAGATTCATAAAAGAGATACCGGAAGAATATATAGAACCGGTTACCAAGGGAGAAATCGCATTTGAAAGAGGAGAAAGGGTGTGGCACTCAAGATGGGGGGAAGGGATAATTCAGGAAGTCCGTCCGTTAGAGGATGGCGAAACAGAGTTAATAGTAGCCTTTAACGATATCGGGAAGAAACATCTCTTAGCCAGATATGCAGGGCTAGAAAAATTATAATCCAACCAGCTCTATAGCTCTCCTGGGGCAAAGTTCTGCACAGAGTCCACAACCCACACAGTTTGAGTTTACATAAATCCTTCCATCCCTCTTTTCAATAGCGCCAGAGTAACAGGCTTTATAACAGATATTACACTGGTTACACTTCTCCTGGTCTATGTAAGCCATATAAAGTCTTCTTCTATCCACTTCCTTATAGGAGAGAATCTTACCTGTTACTTTGCCACGAATTTCATCCAGTGACTGATATCCCTTTTCGTCAAGAAATTCAAATATCTCTTTATTTATCTTTTGAATTACTTCATAACCCTTCAATATAACCACTGTACATATCTGAACAGTAGTCGCCCCTGCCAGTATACATTTAATGGCATCTTTCCCGTCAGTTACTCCACCACTGGCAGCTATAGGGATATGTAAATGGGGATAAACGGTAGATATCCACCTCAATACATAATAGATAGCCCAGGCTCCACCATGTCCTGCATAACCACCATGAAGAATTGGGGCTTCTTTCTCCAGATCTATGTCTAATCCGGTGAATCTATTAAACATTACAATCCCACTACCATTATTTTCTTCAACCACATTTGCTTCTATCATCGGATCACTCGTCTGAGGACTTAGCTTGACAATCCTCGGGATCCTGACCTCTTGGGTTGCCTCCAGTGCCTTCTTTATCTCGTCTTTTAATGCCCTTCCTTCCATTATATGGACACCATGGGGACAACTGACATTTAACTCTATCCCATCTGCCCCAGCTTCTTCTACCAGATGGGACATTCTGTTCCACATATCGGGTGTTACACAGTTCAAACTGGCAAAAATTGGAATCTTTACAAGACTTTTAGCTTTTGATAACTCTTCGGCATACTCTTCAGGACCAAGCTCACTGGCCTGTTCATACGAATAAAGAGTAGATGAAGAATTACCGTTATATCCTCTCTTCAATATCTTAAACCTGGGGGTTGGTGCCTCTCTACAGATTTCCTCTTCAAAGAAAGATTTCATAACTACCGCCCCGGCACCATAATCCTCTGCCTTCTTAATCTGATGTGCATATCCAACTATACCTGCAGAAGAAACGATTAATGGATTTTTTAATCTTATTCCTGCATAATTTACATCCAGACTGATCAAGGTCCTTTTACCTCCTGTAGATATCTTAATTTTTCTGAGATTTCAGAGCTGGTCTTGAGAAGGAGAGGAATAAATTCCTCTATCTTCTCCTCTGTTATCCTAAAAGTCGGTATCGATATACTTATAGCAGCTATAGCTTTACCCGTCCTGTTAAGGATAGGAACACCTATACACTTCACCCCCTGTTCAAATTCCTCTCTATCCAGGGCATATCCTTGAGACTTAACCCTTTCAATTTCTCTGGTAAGCTCATCTCCTGTTTTTATGGTGTTCTCTGTCTTCTGAGGAAATGATTCTTTAGATGTCCATCTTTTAATAATATCCTCAGAACTAAACGCCAGAAGACATTTTCCCAGAGCGGTACAGTATAGAGGAGCCCTGGCACCTATTCTGGAGTACATCCTGACTGTATGTTTACTCTCCACCTTATCAATGTAAACAATCTCGTCCCCCTCTCTAACTGCCAGATGGATTGTTTCACCTGTCTTGCTGGAAAGTTCTTCTAAATAGGGACGGATTATTCCTTTTATATCCAATCTTTCATTTATAATACTGGAAAGTTCCAGCGGTTTTAATCCCAGATAGTACTTCTCTGTATCCTCGTCCTGATCCACATACCCGAATTGCCTTAGAGTATATATAAGTCTATAGGCGGTACTCTTATGAACCCCTATAAGCTTTCCTATCTCTGTAACCCCCAGAGGTTTCTCTGAATGAGCTAGGATTTCTATAATTCTGAGAGCTCTTTCGAGACTCTGTATATTATCTAAAGTTTTCCCCTTTGTTCTCATAATCTCAACCCTGTTTCTGTAGAATTATAACAACTATATCCATACAAATCAATCATCACTTTCTCCTTCTTCCAGAACTAATTCTGAACCTCTCTCATACAAACTTTTATATAGACCATTTTTAGCCAGAAGTTCACTATGTTTTCCCCTTTCCACTATCTCTCCATTCTCGATAACAAAGATATAATCGGCTTCCTTTACAAAACCAAGCCTGTGAGAGATTATAAATGTTGTCCTTTCCTTCATAAGTTTAATAATCGCATCCTTCACCAAAGCCTCAGACTCTGAATCCAGAGCAGATGTTGCTTCATCCAGAATAAGTATCTTGGGGTTATGTAAGAAGGCTCTGGCTATAGCTATACGCTGTTTCTGTCCACCAGATAAATTTGTACCGGAGTCACCTCCAATTTCGGTATCGTACCCTCTGGGTAATTTCACTATAAATTCATGTGCATTAGCAGCCCTAGCAGCTTCTATAACATCATCCCTGGTCGCATATGGAGTTCCATATCTTATATTCTCCAGGATAGTACCAGAGAAGAGGATAGTCTCTTGAGGAACTATACTCACCTGATCTCTGAGAGACCTCAGTTTAAGCTTTTTTATATCGATATTATCTATAAGGATAACTCCCTCCTGAGGGTCATAAAACCTCATAAGCAGATTTACAATGGTGGTTTTTCCGGCACCGCTCCTGCCAACCAGGGCGACCACCTCTCCAGGATAGATATGAAAAGACACTCCTTTTATTACGGGTTCTCCCTCTTTATACCAGAATGTTACATCCCTGAACTCTATCTCCCCTCTTATAGGCTCTACGATAATTGCATCAGGGTCTTCTACTATAGATGGCTCTACCTGGAAGATTTCAAATATTCTTCCTATAGCCCCTGCACTTTGACTTATAGTATTAAAACTTCGGGAGATCGAATATATCGGATCTGCTACCATAAGCAGGGCGGTAAAGAATGCCATAAGACTTCCTGATGTCATATTCCCATTCAGCACCTGAATCCCCCCAAACCATAATACCCCTAGAAGCCCGATAGTTTGGAGAAGAGTTACTATTGGAGTCTGAGTGGCTATAATTTTTGCACTTTCTAATGAAACCTTGAGGTTCTCTTTACTTACCTCCTGAAACTCAGATATCTCTTTATCTTCCATACCGAAGGATTTTACAAGATGCATACCTTTTATACGCTCTTCCAGTAACTTGACCAGTTCGGCAAATCTCTGCTGAACCTGACGAGTAATCCGTATCATCTGATTTCCTAGAAAGGATATAACTGAAGCTATAAATGGAAGCATTATTAAAGTAAAAAGAGTCAGCCTCCAGTTCAGATATATCATATAGCCCAGAGCTCCCACCATAGTTAAACTACTCAGAGGAATATCCATAAGAATTGCGTTAAGTGCCTGAGGTATTAAGGTTATATCGTTGGAAAGACGCGATATTATTTCACCTGTATGCCATCTCTGATAAAATTCCATAGATAATTTCTGAAGATGGGCGTATACTTTTACTCTCAGATCATTCATAACCCTCTGAGTTATTATTGATTGCAGATATATCTGCCAGTATTGTATTATACTCTGGAGTATAGTAATTCCAATTATAACAAATATCACAGTATGGAGGTTTCTCATTGCACCCGTATAATCTTTTTGTGCATTAAAAACACCATCAAATAAGAATTTCAATACAGGAGAAAGTAAAAGTCTAGCAGGTGCAAGCATTATTGTGAGCAGAAAAAGGACAAAAACTAAAAGTTTATAGGGTTTTATATATACATATAATTCCCTATAGGTCTTTGAGATCTCACCCCTCACTATTCATTCACCTCTTTGCATAAAATAGATAAAGGACATCCTCTATGAATCGGTATCTTTCTGCAATACCTTTTACCCAGTTCTACAAGAAGGGCATGAAATTCATTATACAGGTATGCATCATTTGGGGTATTATTCATAACCATACTCTGAATCTCTCCATAATCTTCGTTCCCCCTTATTATACCTAACCTGGAAAATATACGTCTCGTATACGCATCGACTATGAAGACAGGATAACCTGCTGCGTAAAGAATTATGGAATCAGCGGTCTCCTCCCCCACCCCTTTTATACTGAGTAATTCACTCCTGAGTGACTCTACCGGAAGATCCAGGAATATATCTAAAGTCTTATACTCTTTTATCTTTTTCATAACATTTATCAATCTCTCTGTCTTTACCCTGTAATACCCAGCACTTTTTATCAGTTCAGGAAGCAGACCTTCACTCTCTAAAATCCCATCAACTGACAGTATACCCCTTTCTTTTAAATTATTTATGGCTTTCTCAACATTTTTCCAGTTCGTATTCTGAGTAAGGATAGCACCTACCACCACTTCCAGTTTACTCTCTCCAGGCCACCAGTGTTGAGGTCCAAATGTATCGTACAGTGTATAATATATTTTAAGAAGAAGTGTTTCTGGAGACAAAATTCCTGACTCTCTCTGGCATTCTACAGGTCTCATCTAAATTGCAGGACCGTTCCCCTTTTCTTTCTACCTCTTTTTCTAAGAGACAATCCCCACATACTCTATCCGAGATTAAAATAAATCTGTTACACTTAACTTTAAAGCCTGCGATTCTCATCTTGTTATAGTTACCTTTTTTAAATATCTGGGATTGTCAGGATTAATCCCCTTTTCCACGGCCAATCTGTTGGCAAATATCTGAAACGCAGGGGCAAAGAGAAGAGGACTTAATACCTCATCCACCTTAAAAGGTAAGACAAAATTCAATCTCTCTTCCTTTAATCTTTCAAAGCTAAAGCTAAAGACCTCAGTGTTTTTCTCTTCAAGAATACCTATAACCTCTTTTAAATGTTTATAACTTGGTCCAGATGGCACAAAAATAAAGATGGGCATTTGAGGAGATACTAAAACTAAAGGTCCATGGAGAAAGTCTGCAGAACTAAAGGATTCAGAAAATATATATGATGTTTCTTTAAGCTTCAGAGAAAATTCTATGGCAGAAGGATAATTAAATCCTCTACCAATGACGATACATCGATCCATAAAGTGAAAACGTGTTACATCTATCCCATAAGACTTATCTATAACTTCTTTTATATACAGAGGGATATCATTTTTCAATAAATTGAGGATGTCCGTTCTATCACTTAAAATTGCGCAAAACAGATACAGATTAAATATCTCTGCCAGGTAGGTTTTGGTGGCCGGGACACTTTTTTCTTCCCCTGCCCAGCATAAGATAACTTCATCTGACATTTCTGCCAGAGGACTATCAGGGTCGTTGGTTATAGCTATACATAAAGCCCCATCTTTTTTACCCTGAGCAATAACTTCACAGACATCTTCTCCTCTACCAGACTGAGATACTCCAATTACAATCCTATTTTTCAGAGAAGGAGGAGTTTTATATATGGTAAAGAGTGAAGGTGCAGAGAGAGCTACAGTGTATCCCAGCATAGATTCTATTAAATATTTACCCAGATTACTGGCATTATCTGAGGTACCTCTAGCGGAAATATAAATCCCATCCAGATATCTTTTTTCAAGATAGGATTTAATTTTTAGCAGGACATTAATATTATTATTTAATATCTTGCCAACTATTTCTGGCTCTTCCCTTATCTCTGACTCCATAATCGTAATATTCAATCTTATTATCCTCCTTTAGGAATCTTACACTCCTATTTTATCATAAAATTTCATATGATATAATAATACCGTCAAAACTTTATAGCTATCGGGCTATAGAAATGGAGGATTTTAAGATGTTTTATAAAAAATTGTGGGTTGCAGTAATGGTTCTAGCTCTCTTTACTTTATGTGTAAGTGGAGCTGCTGCACAGGAGCTTACTGAGGTGTACAGTGATCCTGATAATGGATTCAGCGTATCTTATCCTGAAAACTGGTTGGAGGGAGAATTGGAGGGTGCTCTGGTATGGCTCTATGATGAAGAGACCTCTTCTGAATTGATTGTAGTTAAAGAGGAGATACCTGAAGGTTTTACAGCCAAACAGTATGCGGATGCGGTTGGAGAATGGTTAGAGCAGAATCTGGAGGAATATTCAGAAGAATCTTTAACTGAAGGTACTCTTTCAGGAGCACCTAGTTTTACAAGAGTGTACTCTTTTTCTCTTAAGGGAGAAGAGGCTACTGTATCTATAAAGACGTTAGAAATCTATACTGTAAAGGATGATTATGGACTTGCAGTTTTATGCGATACAACGTCTGAGAACTTTGCCTCGATGGAAGATCTATTTAATAAGATGGTCGCAAGCTTTAAATTTTTAGAAGAGGAAAAGCCCAACTAGCGAAAAAATTGGAGGGGGCATACTTTAAGATCTGCCTCCTCCAATTCAGAGGACAGTAGATTTTGTTCAGTGTAGTTCTTTCCCCTGGATTCTCTTGGGAAACAATATAAGATGCAATCCTTACATTTCTAGTTAAAACTATCTCTCGGTTTTTCAAATTTTTGCACGAGTCACATTCCTCAGTTTGTCAGGTATTGACTTGGAGTTAACTCCAGGTTATATACTCTTATAGAGTATATAATATCTATAAGGAGTGATAAAAGGTGAAGTATAGAAGATTGGGAAGAACAAACATAGAAGTTTTCCCTGTAGCATTTGGCGGGATTCCTATCCAGAGAGTAGGTATGGATGAGGCGGTAAAAGTAATAAGAAGAGCTATAGAACTGGGAATAAATCTTATAGATACTGCAAGAGCCTATAGCGATAGCGAGATAAAGATTAGAGAGGCATTGAAGGGTGTAGATAAGAGGGTATATATCTCTTCAAAGTCACAAAACAGGACAAGAGATGGAGTACTGGAAGATGTAAAGATTAGTCTAAAGAATTTAGGGGTAGAGAAGATAGATATATACCAGCTCCATGGGGTAAATGATAGAGATGCTTTTGAGAGAGTGCTTGCTCCTGATGGGGCTTATTATGGACTTCTTGATGCAAAAGAGAAAGGGTTGATTGATTTTATTGCTGTTTCCAGCCATAGTACCGATATTCTGGAAGAACTTATCAGGACTGACAAATTTGACGTAATCCAGCTCTGTTATAATTTTATAGAAACCAAAGTGGAAGAAAGAGTATTCCCTATGGCTCTGGAGAAAGATATTGGAATTATTGGCATGAAGCCAATAGGGGGAGGAGTAATGCCAAATCCAGCCCTCTCTCTAAAGTATGTCCTTCAGAAGGAATTTCTGGTTCCTGATCCAGGGATGGAAGCTATAAAAGAGGTGGAGGAAAATGTAAGAGTTGCGATGGAGCTTACAGAAATTACCTCTGAGGAGTATGAAGAGATAGAAAGGATAAGAAAAGAGCTTGGTTCTACTTTCTGCAGGAGATGCGAATACTGTCAGCCGTGCCCTCAGGGGATTCCCATAACATCAATCATGAGAGCAAAAGACTTTATGAAGAGGCTTCCCAAAGAAAATCTGAGAAATGGGTGGTTCTATGAAGCATACCTTAAAGCTCAAAATTGTACAAAATGTGAGACTTGTCTTCCTAGATGTCCATATAAGCTACCTATTCCGGATTTAATAGAAGAGAATGTAAAACTTATAAAGGAATTTTTTGGAGAATAGACATGCCAAATGTTCTTATTGCGTATTTTACCTGGTCCGGAAATACACGCAGGATTGCAGAGTTAATCCACAGTAAAGTTGATGGGACTCTGGTAGAAATCCAGCCTGAAGTATCTTATCCCAGGTCGTACAATGTGGTTGTAAACCAGGCAAAAAGAGAAATATCTATGAGTCATAAGCCTCCATTAAAAACAAAGATCGAGCACATAGAATCATACGATATAATTTTCGTTGGTTCACCAAACTGGTGGGGTACAATAGCTCCTCCTGTTGCCACATTTTTATTAGGATACGATTTGAGAGGAAAGACTATTGTACCTTTCTCCACACATGGTGGAGGTGGACAGGGAAGAATAAGCGTTGATATTGCAAAACTATGTCCTGGCTCAACCATCCTGAAAGGATTTTCGATATATGGAGGTGAGCTGGGAAGGGCAGAAGCTATGATATCTGCGTGGCTGCGTGAGATAGGAATTCTTATGTAAGGAGGCTGATATGGATAGAGTTGAAAGAAGTAAAGAGAAACTCAAACAGCTTATTGGTGATGCAACTTATGACAGCATAAGGAATGCACCTCAGGATCAAAAGCATATACAGGAATATCTCTCTGCTCATTTTGTTTTGGTGACTTTTATACACGTGGTGGACTTGATTTAAAAACACGGGAGTTACTAATTTTGACACTTAACGCTCTTTCCTGTATCAACGAAGTAATTCCAGAACAATAAGAGGAGGTGCAATTGCTGTGACCATCTCAGAAGTAAGCAAAAAGTATGAGATCTCTCCAGATACTCTCCGTTACTATGAGCGTATTGGATTGATTCCAAAGATATATCGCAATGGAAATGGCATTCGGGAGTATACTGAGGAAGACTGCAGATGGATTGAATTTGTTAAATGTATGCGTGGTGCAGGTATCCAGGTTGAAGCGCTGATCGAATATATAAAGTTATTCCAGGAGGGGGATTCAACCATCGAAGCAAGGAAGAAGATTCTGATTGAACAACGAGACCATCTCATTGATAATATTGAGAAGATGCAGAAGGCACTGGAAAGACTTAACTTCAAAATTAAACGGTATGAGACGAGAATTCTGCCTGTAGAAAACAGTCTGAAGCCATTTTAATGTTAAAAATATAAACTTTGGTACTGAATTTTTCCTGTAAAAGGCTGGTTTTCTTTACACTGAAAGATTCCTGAGATAAATTAATAGATGAAACTTAAGTTTTTCCAGGAGGTAGCAGATGGAAAATGAAAGATCATAGAGTCCAATCTAGTTTGACTAATCAAAGCTGCTATGGTAGAATATTTTCCTGAGTGGAAGAGATGGTTGGTCAATCACTGCCGCCTGTAGAGGCAGGAATTCTGATCAGCTGTCCTCGCCGCAGTATGGTTATATTAGCCTGATCACAGCACTGTAAGGTGTTATTGGATATTATGTTAGAAAGGAGGAAGAGCACATCATCTCCATCTTAGAGGTGGAGCCTCCTGTGCTTGATATAACAATATGAAAACAGAAGAGATTCTGAATCAGATACAGGGTCTGGAGAGAGAAAAGGAAAGGATAGTAACTGAAGCCAGGAATAAGGCTCAGGAGATTATAGAAACAGCCAAAAAAGAGGCGGCTGAAAATATAAATGCAGCCAGGTTAAATATAGAGGAAGAGAGAAAGTTAGCTATAGACAAGACCAGGAAAGAGATAGAAAAATTAAAAGAGCAGATGGTAAGAGAAAATGCCTTATGTATAGATAAATTCAATGCGCTGATAAAAGAGAGGTATCAGGACTTAATATCAGAGATAAAAGAAAAGGTGATCGGATAAATGGCTATTCTGCCAATGCTTAGACTCCATATTGTTGGTCATAAGAGTGAGGAAGAAGATGTATTGGAGGTATTACAGGAGCTGGGAGTTTTAGAGGTAGAGAGAATAAACCTTGAGAACAGTTTACCGTTAGATTTCTTGCCTTCAAAGCTTTCTGACCTCAGTAAAGAACTCTCGAGAATAAAAACAGATATAAATTTCCTGAAAGGATACGTAAACACCGGCGGAAGTATTATAGATTTATTTGTCCCTCAGAAATTAAGCTTATCAGATGATGAAAGGGATAAATCCATAAGAGAATTTAATGATAATAAGGGCTATGAGACTATAGAAGCCTGGCAGAGTTCTCTGGAAGAGATTAAAACTTCAATAAATAATTTAATGCAGGATAGAGAATTATTACATCCATTTGAAAGTTTGAACTTCTCCATAAGAGATATAAAAGGCTTTAAATTGACAGATGTATTCTTCTGTCAGATGAGAAATGCAGATTTTCAGAAATTTACTGAAGAGATAGAAGCATTGCCAGCTGTTGTATCTAGGGTTTTACAGTTGCCGCAGTATACATTTTTTATTGTTGCCTCTCACCGGGAAGTGGCTGGTGAGATAAGAGGTATCTTCTCCAGGTATAATGTAACCACTTTTAACCTTGATAAATTCTATGGGATACCCAGGGAAGAGCTGTCCAGGATAAATTCCAGGATAGAAGGGTTAAAGAGGAAAGAGGAAGAGATTCTAAGAGAGATAGGTAAAAATGGGGATAAACTCCTTAAATCTTTGTACGTTATCTATGATATATATCAGAATGATTATACTAGGTATGAACATCTTAATAAGGTGGTCCATACCGATAGTATGTTTCTGATAACAGGTTGGATCAGGGAGAAAGATAAAAAAACTGTAGAGGAAACACTGGAGAGAGGATTTAAAGACCTTTATATGGTAACTGCTAAACCTGAACCTGATGAAGAACCTCCAATAGCATTGGAGAATAATTCTTTTGTGAGTCCATTCGAGGTAGTAACAGGTATATATGGTTTTCCAAACAGTAGAGAATTTGACCCCACCCCGTTTCTTGCCCCGTTCTTTGTGATATTCTTTGGATTATGCCTTACAGACGCTGCATATGGAGTCATTTTGTCCATCCTGTCAGTTTATCTGTACAGAAACATTTCGATAGAAAAACACAGGAAGAAGTTACTTCAGCTTCTATTTATATGCGGACTCTTTACGATTATAGCGGGAGCAATTACTGGCGGATGGTTTGGTAATATCTCAGAAGCCTTCAGTTTTCTCTCATTCCTTGAGCCTATAAGGAAAAAACTCATTCTATTTGACCCATTGAAAGACCCAATTACATTCCTGGTTATATCTTTGGTTTTGGGATTTATACAGATTATCGTTGGTTTATTTATAAAGATGATTTTAAATGTGAAACGGGGTCAATACAAAGAGGCGATTTTTGATCAGCTCTTCTGGATTTTATTTTTATTGTCTCTAGTATTTACCGCAGGAACCCTTATTTTAGAACCTTTAAAACCTGTCTCCACGTTTTCTACTTATTTTACTATAGTTATGACTATAGCACTTATAGCCACACAGGGGAGGCATCAGAAATCTATCTTCTTAAAGATTACAAGCGGACTGGGAAGCTTATACTCAGTGATAAGTTATCTGAGCGATGTTTTGTCTTATTCAAGATTACTGGCTTTAGGGCTAGCAACAGGAGTTATAGCAACAGTAGTAAATGAGCTGGTCAAGACTTTCAGTGGTATCCCTGTATTAGGTGTCATTCTTGGGGTGGTAATCTTTATAGGTGGACATATCTTCAATCTGGTAATAAATGCTTTTGGAGCTTTTGTACACTCGAGCAGATTACAGTTTGTAGAATTCTTTGGAAAATTTTTTGAGGGTGGAGGAAGAGAATTTAATCCTCTAAAAAAGATGGGAACATACACAATAGAAAAGGAGGTAACAGAATAGATGTTAGGAACAGCTTTGGCAATTCTTGGATCTGCGATAGCAGTTTTCGGTGGTGGCATAGGGTCCAGTGTTGGGGTAGGAATAGTAGGACAGGCAGCTGCTGGACTTTTAAGTGAACAACCAGAAAAGTTTGGGAACCTACTCCTACTTGCCGCTATTCCAGGTACACAGGGTATATACGGTTTTTTAGCTGGATTCTTAGTGATCTCCAAGCTTGGTCTTTTGGGAGGCACACCGGTAACACCAGATTTATATCAGGGTTTTCAGATTTTGTTTGCCTGTCTTCCAGTTGCTGTAAGTGGACTTGTCTCCGGTATCCATCAGGGTAAGGTTTCGGCTGCTGGAGTAAGTATGGTGGCTAAAAGAGCAGAGGAAGCAGGAAGGGCATTGATTCTGGCTGTTCTTGTTGAAACTTACGCTATATTAGGACTTTTAGCTACTATCCTTCTACTTAACGGTATAAAGTTATAAGGAGATAGGACAATGGGTTTTAATGAACTTAGGGACCGTATAATCTCTGAAGCAGAGAAGACTTCGAGAGAAATAATAAAAGAGGCGAATATAGAGGCTAATAATATACTGGAGGAAGCTCTATTAGAGGCGGAGAACATAAAATCTTCTGGATTGAGAAGTATAGAGAGAGATATTAATATGTTAAGGAGTCAGAGTTTAGCCAGTATCAAATTGGAGATGCAGAAAAATATACTTGGAGAGGTTCAGAGTATACTGGAAGAACTTGTATCTAAAGCTTCAGAGGAGATTATAAATAGTCCGGAATACTTTTCCTATCTTTTAAAGGGTATATCTGATTTAGAATTAAAGGGTGACGAGGAGATATTACTTTCACGTTATGATATTCAGAGATTTGGAGATCGTTTAATAAATGAGATAAGGAAACTTAAAGGAGCCATTAATCTGACTATTTCCGAGGGTGAAATAAAAGGCGGATTTATATTGAAAGGTAGAGAATTTGATATAAATAACTCTTTAGAGATCTCCCTGCAGAATATAAGACCAGAGATAGAACAGATGGTCTGGCAGATTTTCAGAGAGGCAGAGGCAGAATGCAGGTAACATTTAAGGAGAATCTGGATTTTGCCTCTGTAGTAGGTAAAATAAGAGCTCTTTCTGCCAGATTATTTACAGCTGGTGATTGGGAGAGATTACTGACTGCAAAGAGTGGTTCAGACTTAATGAGGTTAATTGCTGAAACTCACTATGGTAGGATTGTATCTGGTGAAGATGATTTTGATAAGTTATCATCCAAACTGGTACATAATTTTCTTTCAGAGATAAATGAAATAGAGAAGATGTGTCCTGAGAATTATTTTCTCTATTACTTTAAGTATAAGATAGACCTGGGGAATATAAAGAAGGTCTTATATGGGATTCTGAGCAAAAAAGATGTTACTCTATACGATGGAGGTTTAATCCCCCTTGAGGTATTGGAGAGATTTATAAATAACGGGGAGATTGAACTGGTAAAGACCTTACCATATCCCTGGGATATACTGAAGTATATAGATGAGGAGCCTGTTTTATGGACATATTATCTGGAGCAGGCATATCTTGGGGGTCTTATAGAGTTAAGCAGGGAGTATGATTATAATTTATTAGAGTCTCTTATCGCTACCCAGATAGACCTGGAGAATTTTAAAATAGCTCTGAGGATAAAGACGGTAAACTATCCCGAAAAGTATAGGGAGTTCTTCTATAAAGGTGGAAGTATAGATATCGAGAAATATATTGAATTATTGAGTATTCCTCTTAAGGAATGGAAGGGGTCCGATCTTATAGAAAGGCTTGGGCTGGTAGAATCTCTGGATGACCCTATATTACTGGAAAAGGTTATAGATGAAAAACTTATAAATCTTTTAAGTATAAGTAAATATACTGCGTTCGGATACGAACCTGTACTTGATTATTTCTTTAGAAAAGAGATTGAACACAGAAATATCCTTTTCTTATTTTCAGCATTGGAGGCTCATCTTCCAGCCGATATATTAAGGAGTGGGATACGTGGCTTATAGAGTAGCTGTAGTTGGTAGAAAGGAATTTCTATCCATATATGAAGTCTTGGGGATTGACATATTTGAAGCAAGGACAAAAGAGGAAGTTATCAGAAAAGTGAAAGATTTAAAAGATTATGGTCTGGTACTTATAGACGAAGAGTTTGCCGATGTGTTATCTGTGGAGAGAGAAGAAAGACTTCCCATTCTTGGTGTGATTCCTACTCAGGGTGGAAGTGATATAAAAGATTTCTTCTCCAACTTTGTGATAAGAGCGGTAGGTACTAAGATTTTTTCGGAGGGAAATAATAATGGAAGGTAACAAGGGATATATTATAAGAGTGTCTGGTCCACTGGTAGTAGCCAGAGGTATTCCCAGGGCGAGAATGTTTGATGTTGTAAGGGTTGGAGAATTAGGGCTTATCGGAGAGATTATAGAGCTTAGAAGAGAGGATATTTATATTCAGGTCTATGAGAATACTTCAGGTTTAGGACCTGGAGAACCAGTGGAAACTACCGGGTTTCCTCTCAGTGTGGAGTTAGGTCCTGGACTTATAGGGGCTATTTTTGATGGTATACAGAGACCTTTAAGATCAGTGGCAGAAAGGGTAGGGGAGTATATCACCAGAGGGATAGATGTGCCGTCTCTGGATAGAGATAAACGATGGCATTTTAAACCCCTGGTTAAAAGGGGAGCCAGAGTAGAGAGTGGAGATATTATAGGTGAGGTGAAAGAGACTGAAACCATAACACACAGGATAATGATTCCTCCAGGGATCAGAGGGACCGTAGAAGAGATAAAAGAGGGAGATTTTACTATAAATGAAGTTATAGCTGAGGTAAGGGATGGAGAGAAGAATTACAGTGTTACAATGTTACAGAGATGGCCGGTAAGACTTTCCAGACCTATAAAGGAAAAACTTCCACCCAGAGAGGTTCTGGTGACAGGTCAGAGGGTTATAGATACGTTCTTCCCGGTAGCAAAGGGTGGAACTGCCTGTATCCCGGGTCCATTTGGAAGCGGTAAGACGGTAGTTCAACATCAGCTGGCTAAATGGGCTGATGCCGATATAGTGGTGTATGTAGGATGTGGAGAACGTGGTAACGAGATGACAGATGTTCTCCTAGAATTCCCCCACCTTACAGACCCCAGAACGAATCGTCCCTTAATGGAAAGAACGGTTCTTATAGCAAACACATCCAATATGCCAGTCTCTGCCAGAGAGGCTTCAGTATATACAGGAATAACTATAGCAGAATATTTTAGAGATATGGGATATAATGTCGCTCTTATGGCTGATTCCACATCCAGATGGGCAGAGGCTCTGAGAGAAATGTCTGCAAGACTGGAAGAGATGCCAGGTGAAGAAGGATATCCTGCGTATCTTGGCACCAGACTTGCCGAGTTTTATGAAAGGGCTGGAAGGGTAATAACTTTAGGTACTGATAATCGAGAAAGTTCTCTGACAATAGTTGGTGCAGTTTCTCCTCCAGGAGGTGACCTTTCTGAACCTGTAGTGCAGAACACCTTAAGAGTAGTCAGATGTTTCTGGGGTTTGGATGCAAGCCTTGCCTATGAGAGACACTTCCCGGCGATAAACTGGCTGACAAGCTATTCTCTTTACGTAGAATCGGTGGAAGATTATATAAAAAGCATTACCGGTAGAGATTATATATCTTTAAGAAATGAATCCCTGAGTATACTGAGTAGAGAGGCGGAACTCAGAGAGATTACAAGATTGGTAGGGGTAGAGGCGATCTCTATAAAGGAGAGATTCCTGCTTGAGATTGCTCGATCTATAAGGGAGGATTTTCTCCTGCAAAATGCCTTTAATGATCTGGATACATACACTTCACTGGATAAGCAACTTCATATTTTGAGTGTAATTCTGGAATTCTATCATATGGGATTATCAGCTTTAGATAGTGGGGTAAGTCTTGAGGATATACTTAACCTGCCTGTTAGAGAAGCTATCTCCCGTATGAAATATATACCTGAACAGGAAAAGATGAGATTTATTGAAATTGAAGACAGGATAAAGGAAGAATTTTCTAAACTGACGGGAGCAAGAGTCTGAAATGATAAAGGAATATTTTAGTATCAGAGAAATAGCAGGACCTCTTATGCTGGTAGAGGGGGTAGAGGGGGCTAAATATGATGAGATGGTGGAGGTAGAACTTCCTGACGGCGATGTCAGGAGAGGAAGAGTATTGGAGATAAATGAGGATAAGGCTCTGGTTCAATTATTTGAAGGGGCTACCGGATTAGAGCTAGCCAGGAGTAAAGTAAGATTTACCGGGAGAGGGATAGAGTTAGGAGTCTCTCTTAATATGCTTGGGAGAATAATGAGTGGATTTGGTAGACCCATAGATGGTACTCCACCATATATACCAGAGGCAAGATTAGATATAAATGGGAACCCTATAAATCCATTCAACAGAGATTATCCTTCAGAGTTTATCCAAACAGGAATATCGTCCATAGATTTGATGAATCCATTGGTAAGGGGACAGAAGCTTCCAATATTCTCGGCTTCTGGTCTTCCTCATAATAGAGTGGCAGCACAGATAGCCCGTCAAGCTAAAATATTAACCGCTGAGGAAAGCTTCGCTATAGTCTTTGCGGCAATGGGTATAACATTTGAAGAGGCGGAGTTCTTTATAGATGATTTCAGACGTACCGGAGCTCTGGAGAGGGCAGTTCTTTTTATAAACCTTGCCAATGACCCGGCTATTGAGCGTATAGCCACCCCAAGATTGGCTCTTACAGCTGCAGAATATCTGGCATTCGAAAAAGATATGCATGTCCTGGTATTGCTTACAGATATGACGAATTACTGTGAGGCATTGAGAGAAGTATCGGCAGCAAGAAAAGAGGTCCCCGGGAGAAGGGGATACCCCGGATATCTGTATACCGACTTGGCAAGTATGTATGAAAGGGCTGGGAGGATAAGGGGTAAGAAGGGTTCTATTACCCAGATGCCCATACTTACAATGCCAGAAGATGATATAACACATCCAATACCGGACTTAACCGGATATATAACAGAGGGGCAGATAATCCTGGACAGGTCCTTACATAGAAGAGGGATATATCCGCCGGTAAATGTTTTACCATCTCTTTCCAGGTTGAAGGATAAAGGAATAGGTGCTGGCAAGACGAGAGATGACCATGCAGATATCTCTAACCAGTTATTTGCAGCGTATGCCAGGGGAGAGGAGGTAAAAGAACTTGCGGTGATACTTGGAGAGGGAGCTCTTAGCGATGTGGATAGAAGGTATATAGAATTTGCCAATCGTTTTGAAAATGAGCTTGTTAAACAGGGAGAATATGAGGATAGGTCTATAGAAGACTCATTAAATATCGCTTGGGACCTTGTCAGGATACTTCCCAGAGAAGAGTTAAAACGTATAAGAGATAAATATCTGGAGGAGTACTTAGATGCCAGAGATTAGGGTTCGTCCCAACAGGATGGAACTCCTCAAGCTGAATAGAAGACTCAATACCGCAAGGAGAGGGCATAAACTGTTAAAAGATAAGCAGGAAGAGCTAATGAGGCAATTCCTCAACCGTATAAGGGAACTTGAGTCCCTTCTGTCAGAACTTATAGTATCTCTGGAAGATGTTAATAGGGCTTTTCAACTGGCAAGTGCCCTTGGAGACCCGTTCCTCTTTGACAGGTCTCTTGTAGAACCGCTTAGCAGGATGGAGATAGATGTAAAATGGAGCTCTGTTGTAAATGTCCCTGTACCAGGCATAGATGTGACATATCCAGGACCGCTACTTTATGGCTTCCTGGGGGTATCTATGGAGCTGGATTCTGCGTATAGACAGCTGATGGATTCTCTCGATAAGCTTATACATCTTATCGAGCTGGAGGAGTCGGTAATAGAACTTGGTCTCTCTCTGGAGAGTACCAGGAGAAGGGTCAATGCATTGGAGTATGAACTTATACCTCAGCTTGAATCGGCTATAAGGTTTATATCTATGAAACTCGAGGAGATGCAGTTGAGCACCACTACAAGGCTTATGAGGATAAAGGATATTATTAGGGGTAGGTAAGACTATTGAAAAATTTGCATAAGAAGTTTATAATTCAATTGATTAAAGTTTAAATTGAAAGGAGGGGCTAAATGTAATGCCTGAAGTCCAGGTTCAAGAAAATGAATCAATAGAAAGTGCATTAAAGAGGTTTAGAAGGGAGATTCAAAAATCAGGTATACTCTCTGAGATTCGTAAGCATGAGCATTACGAAAAACCTAGCGAAAAAAAGAAGAGAGAGGCTTCCAGAAAGAGGAAGAGATAAAGAATTGAAGAGATTCTTAGCCTTAACTTTGCTACTCCTTTTTATGGCTGAAGGAGCAGAGGCTGCTTCTTTTTCATTAGTATCTGTTCCTTACTATAATATAGAAGGGTACCCATTAGTAAGTTGTATCTCTATGGTCTTGGGTTATTTCGGGACAGAAGTTGATCAGGAAGAGCTGAAGACCAGATTGGTTTTTTCTGGTATAGAGAATCCGTTTAACGCTGTAGATTATATGGATAGTAAGGGATTTAAAATGTACGTAACTCAGCTTCAGATAAGGGAGATTAAAAATCTTATAGACCGTTCAGAAATTCCTGTAATAGTCGGACAGTCTTTTAGAAGACCGTACGACTATATATATTGGAGAGTAGTTATAGGTTTTGACGATGAGAAGGGGATAATAACCAATGACCCCATCCTCAGGAATAATTATCAGATAGCTGAAGATAAATTTAATTCTCTCTGGGTGAGAGAGGCTCCGAACATTACCATAGTTATTGTCCCCAAGGATAAAAAATTGAGTATAACTGAAAATAATACGGTTAAGAATGCAATGAGTATGTATTTTAGTGCTATAAGTTATATATCTAAATCTGATTGGAAATCTGCAAGAGCTGAACTGGAGAAATATCTGAAGATATACCCGGATAATCCTCTTGGTCTGAATGCGTATGCCTATGTGTTGCTTCAACTGGGAGAATTGGAGAATGCTAAAGGTGCGATAAATAAGGTCTTACCAAAGTATCCTCTTCCATTTATTTATGACACCGCCGGGCTTATATACTGGAAACTCAATGAGATAGACAGGGCAGAACAATATTTCTATAACGCTTATATATCCACTCCAAGTAACAGAGAGATAGTAAAGAACTATGCTAATTTTCTTATAGCACAGGCAAAAATTGATGAAGCTAAGGGCATCTTGAATAGTTATCTACTTATACAACCAGAAGATGGAGAGATAAAGAGTTTATTGGACAGCTTAAATTCTAGATAGAAAGGAGATAGCAAGTTGTTAGTCACGACAGATATCCTTTTTAAAGAGGCGGTCAACAGTGATTATGCTATTGGGGCTTTTAACATCTCTAACAGAGAATTTTTAGTAGCTATTATCCTTGCCGCTAAAGAGTCAAATTCACCCCTTATAATCCAGGTAAGTGAAAGTACAGTGAAATTCCTGGGTTTTGATTATATAAGTCATCTTATTGAATATGCAGATAAATTCTCGGAGAATATCCCCATAGTCGTTCATCTAGATCATTCTCGTAGATTAGAAACCATAGTTGGGGCTATAAGGGCAGGTTTTACATCGATAATGTATGATGGTTCACATCTTCCATTTGAAGAGAATGTAGAGAGTACCAGAGAGATAGTAAAGATAAGTAAAGCGGTGGGGATACCGGTGGAGGGGGAGATAGGGAAGATTGGAGGAGTGGAAGAGCATATAAAGGTAAAGGAGGATGAGGTTATCTATACCTCTGTGGAGGAGGCGGTAAGGTTTTACGAGCTTACCGGAGTCACATCTCTGGCTGTGGCTATTGGTACCGCTCACGGGATGCAGAAGAAGAATGCCAGAATAAACTTCCAGAGATTAGAAGAGATTCATTCTAAACTTCCTGATGTACCTTTGGTCCTCCATGGGTCTTCCGGTGTTCCCAAGGAAGACCTGAAGACTGCTATCAGATTTGGTATAAAAAAGGTAAATATCGCTACCGAGTTGAAAATGGCTATGGCAGATGGTATAAAGAGAATTTTAGATGGTGGGGCTATAGAGCCAAGAGATTATTTAAATGAAGGCATTGAAAACGTAAAGAGGGAAGTTTTAAATAATATTGAGATTCTGGGAAGTGTAGACAGGGTATAAATATGGGTATCGATAAAAATAAGAAGATTGTTGGTGTAGATCTGGGTGGAACCACTTTTACAGTTGGCATTATGGATTTTAATGGTAATATCCTCTCCAGTGTGGATACAGATACACCTGTAGAGAATGGACCATCTGCTGTTATGGGTAAAATTTTAGATAATATAGATTTAGCTATAAATGAAGCTAAACTTAGCAGAGAGGATATACTTGGGGTAGGTTTGGGTGCCCCTGGTATTCTGGATGTAGAAAGAGGGATAAATATCTTTTCCCCAAACCTCAAGTGGCACAATGTTGATATGGTAACCCCTATAAAAGATTACCTGAATGTGCCGGTATTTATAGAGAATGATGTTAGGGTGGCAGCTTTAGGAGAGAGAAGGTTCGGAGCTGGTAAGGGTAGAAAATATATGATATTTATCGCGCTAGGAACAGGGATAGGTTCAGGGATAATCATTAATGGGGAATTATTCAGGGGAAGTATTGGTGGTGGAGGAGAGATAGGGCATATGGTGATTGATAGCAACGGACCCAAATGTAACTGTGGTAACTATGGTTGTTTTGAATCGCTGGCGGCTGGACCATCTATGGTGGCAAGAGCAGAGAAGGCTATAAAGAGTGGATTGGAGACTAAGATCTTTGAATTAGCTGAAAGAAATATCGGCAATATTACTCCAGCTATAATCTATCAGGCAGCAAAGCTGGGAGATAAAGTGGCTTTAGATGTGTTTAGAGAGACAAGTTTTTATCTTGGTTTGGGATTGGTAACCCTTACGACTGTTTTTAATCCTGAATGTATAATAATTGGAGGAGGTATAGCTAAGTCCTGGGATATACTAATGCCTCCTGCTATTCAGATGGTAAAAACCAGAAGTTTTCCTGGATCAAGAGATGTGGTAGAGATTATACCTTCTCAGTTAGGTGATTCTGCTGGTATGATAGGAGCTTGCGTGCTCGCTATTGAAAAGTTAGAAAAGGAAGAAGAACTCTGATATAGTCTAGAGTGGAAGGAGAAATGATGGTGGAAAAAGATATCTTTTCCGGAAAAGACCCATCGAATATGTATGAAAAGATTTATAATCTTCCAGAGCAGATATTGGAGGCGTGGGAGATAGGTAAAAAGGCGGATATATCCATTCTAAATAGAAGATGGAAGAATATAATACTGGCCGGTATGGGAGGTTCAGCTATAGGTGGAGATATCATTAAATCTCTCGGTTACTGGGAACTTAAAGTTCCTTTCTCTACCATTAGAGATTATTCTCTCCCTGGATTTGTAAATGAGGAGACGCTGTTAATAATAGTAAGTTACTCAGGTAATACTGAAGAGTCTATAGGTGCCTGTAAGGAAGGATTAAATAAAGGTGCCGGGGTATTGATAATTACCTCTGGTGGAGAGATAGAGAATATAGCAAAGGAAAGACATATCCCATTGATTTCTGTTCCTCAGGGATTCCCTCCCAGAGCGGCTCTGGGTTATACCTTTATGCCCGTTCTAGCAGTACTCTCTAAGATGGAATTAATGAATGTTTCAGATGGAGATATACAAAAAGCGGCAGATTTGATGAGGAAGATGAGAGATGAAGAGCTGAAGGATGAGATATCTGAGGAAAAGAATATAGCTAAGAAATTAGCCAATAAGATGTATGGACACCTTCCTATCATATATGCTCCGGATGAATATCTTGGAGTTACAGCCTACAGATGGAAATGCCAGCTTAATGAGAACAGTAAACTCTTTGCTATATGGAATAGCTTTCCGGAGTTAAACCATAATGAAATTATGGGATGGGAAGGTAGAGATGAATTTTTGAAGAATGCATTTGTGGTATTCCTGAGGGATAAGGGAGAGATAGATAGGATAAAACAGAGAATTCAATATATGAAGGACCTCATTATTCAGATCTCCAGTGGTATAGAAGAGGTCTGGAGTGAAGGGGATACTCTGTTAGAGAGATTTCTATCACTTATATATATTGGAGATTTTGTATCTTTCTATTTAGCCATTAAAAGAGGTATGGACCCAACCCCTGTTAATAGTATAGAAGGGCTTAAAAAATATCTTAAAGGGGAGGGGTGAATATTTTACGGGTTAGAGGTATAATTATTAACAGGAGACAAAATCTAACGCAGAGGAGGCGTTAATGTATGGCACGAGTAGTACTTGAACATGTGAGTAAGACGTTTGGTTCAGTGGAGGCGGTTAAGGATGCTAACCTTGTTATAGAGGACAAGGAGTTCTGCATCCTGGTAGGTCCTTCAGGCTGTGGGAAGACAACCACCCTAAGGATGATTGCCGGGCTTGAAGAGGTTACTGATGGTAACATCTACATAGGGGATAGGGTGGTGAATGATGTTGCTCCGAAGGATAGGGATATAGCCATGGTTTTCCAGAACTACGCTCTCTATCCACATATGACAGTATTTGACAATATGGCTTTTGGTCTGAAGTTGAGGAAGATTCCAAGAAGGGAGATTGAACAAAAAGTTCAAGAAGTGGCTGAGATGCTTGGTATTCAGGAGCTTCTGAAACGTAAGCCGAAGGAACTGTCAGGTGGACAGAGGCAGAGAGTAGCCCTGGGTAGAGCTATAGTAAGGACACCACAGGTATTCCTTATGGATGAACCTTTGTCAAACCTTGATGCCAAGTTAAGGGTTCAGACAAGGGCAGAGTTGAAGAGATTGCACAACAGGCTTCAGGTTACAACGATCTATGTGACCCATGACCAGGTAGAGGCTATGACTATGGGTGATAAGATTGTTGTAATGAATAATGGGGTGATCCAGCAGATAGATTCTCCGTTGAATCTGTTCAATAAGCCAAGAAATCTCTTTGTTGCCGGTTTTATTGGTAGTCCAGCGATGAACTTTTTAAATACTGTGCTGGAAAAGAAGAATGGTGGTTACTGGTTAAACGGTGGAAGCTTTGAAGTAAAGATACCTGAATCTCTTAACTCTCTTGTGGAACCGTATGCAACAAAAGAGGTTGTCTTTGGTATAAGACCCCAGGATATCTATGATGCAGAGCTTATGAGAGAAGCGGAGATAAAACCTGAGTGGACCATAAAGGTTACCGTTGATGTAACTGAACCATTGGGTTCAGAAGTTAACCTGTATCTGACAACAGGAGAACATGTTATAGTTGCTACAGTAGACCCAGCCACAAAGGCACAGACAGGATTAGAGTGGCGAGTATTCTTTGATATGGATAAGATGCATCTTTTTGATCCGAATACAGGGGAAGCTATTGTATAAAAGTTTTAACTTTAGAGAGTTAGAAATTATGAGGTGACACTCCATAGAGGGTGTACCCTAAGTATAAAAGGGAAGGATTTTTTTACCTTCCCTTTTCTTTTTTTATCCTCTACTATAAGAAGGAGGGATTTATGGATACAATAATAGCTATAAGGTCTAGAAGAAGCGTAAGAAAGTACCTGAATAAAGAGATCTCCAAAGAGATATTGGAAGATATAGTTGATTGTGGAAGATTAGCTCCATCTGGTTATAATGAACAACCCTGGATATTTGTGGTTGTGGTTGATAGAGAGATGAAAGAGAAGGTTGCAGAAGCCACCACATCCGGAAAGTTTATAAGAGATGCTGGAGCCTGTATCGCAGTATTCTGCAAGAAGACGGCTGAAACAGCCTTAGAAGATGCCTCTGCGGCAACTGAAAATATGATTATATCGGCGCAGGCTTATGGGTTAGGAACGTGCTGGATAAATGTCTATAAAAAGTCTCATTCCCCAAAGATAAAAGAAATATTAAACTGCCCTGAGGATATGGAGCTTATGACTCTTATATCGATTGGGTATCCGGCAGAAGAACCCAAAACTCCTCCAAAGAAAAGTTTGAACGAAGTATTGAGATGGAATAAATTTTAGAGGTACTGATTTTAAGGTTAAGAGAGAGGTAGAGATTAACCTTGTTCCCTATTAATGCTACTTTTTCTTCCTATCTCTGAGTATACCCTTATCCTTTCATTGAGGTCTGGATATTTTCTTTTGGTCTCTTCTGAAAACATACCCTTACTTATATCTTCGGTAGCCAGCATCTCATGTCCTATGAGAGCCCAGGTAGAATCTATAAGATTTCTGAATTCCTCCAGTTTTAACTTCTCACAGATAAATGATTGTCTGGGAGAATTTATATCCTCTCCACTTATCTGGAAAAGTCCAAACCTGTCGCATAGAGCTTTTACCCTTTTAAGCTGTTCTATGGTATTCCTGGATGGCATATAGGTTACTGCGTCAAAGTCCAGTTCTTTTAAAACTTCAAAGAGGAGGTCCAGATAATCATCCTCGAACTTTTCACTTCTTTTATCCCCGGTAACTGACTCGGTAATATCTCCCAGATATGCATATGCCAGAATTGAACCTGTCTCTTTGGAAAATTTTACTATCTCTTCCACAGGGGGGCATTCTGTTGTGGCTGGAATGAAGAATCTTGGAACAAGCTCTGCTTTCAGTGCCCCAAGAAGGTCATAGGCATAATACTCGTTATCTGGGTCTAATAGATATCCTTCTATTCTCCTGGTGAGATTTATCCTCAGAGTATCCTTTAAGAAATTTACCAGTTTTTCACCTTTACCAAATTTATCTATAAGTTTAAGTGAAAGTGCAAAGAGGATATGCCTCTCGGTTATGGTTCCTCCTTCGTTATATTTGGATAGAGGAACCACATCTCTATCAAAGTCTATATTTATATCAAAAGCTTTCATCATACTGTTTAATCTATCGACCATTTTTTTATTACGTTTGTTTCTCTCCTTCTGATATTTGGAGAAGTAATCTTTAACCGTATCTATCTTTGTATGTGGTATTCCATGGAGAGATACGTAGGCAACAGTTTCCTGGTCTGGATTATTCAGTTTCCTGCCTTTTAATGGGGTACTAGAGAAATCTACCCTGCATTCGACTCCGATAGTTGTTGCCATTCCGATAATTTTACCTGCAGATATAAATTCTTTTGCCCCACTGATGGAATCATGGTCCATTATACCAGCAGTTACAAGCCCAGATTTATATGCCATCCATATAGATTTCGATGGTGAATAGGGTGAGAAGGAGTATGTTGTATGTATATGATTGTTCACTGCATATTCGTTAACGGAAGGCTTGGGTATGTCCCCCGTATCTATCAGGACTTTTAGATTTCTTAAACTGAACAACCTCTCATCTAAATCAGGGTTATTCAATTCTTGCTCTAACAATTCAATATCTTTCCTCATAACTTTCTTCTCCTATTTATACTTCCAGATTTAAGAATATTCTTACCAGAAGTCCTATTATAAAGGTGATAGCAGATACTGAGATTATGATGAAGAACATCTCAAGGAATCTCCTCTTGAAGTCTATCTCCTGTGCTACAGAGATGTAAAAGGTGAAAAAAACGACGAGCAGTAAGGCAAAGATTAAGGTGAAGGTAAAAGAAACAGTATAACTTTTGAACAAAAAGTAGGGAAGTATTAGAAAGAAGACTGCCAGGACATATGTACTTCCGGTTATGATAGCTGCCTTTACTGGATTTTTACCTCCCTCTGACTTTGTAGATAGATATTCTGATCCAGCCATAGATAGGGATGCCGATATTCCAGTTATAATACCTGAAAGAGCAACCAGTGATGTATTTCTTAAAGAGAATGTTAAACCGGCCAGTGTCCCGGTAAGTTCTACCAGGGCGTCGCTCAGTCCTAATACCATAGAACCAACATACTTCAGCCTTTCCTCATCCAGAATTCTTAAGAGCTCCTCTTCGTGGTCCTTTTCGTCACTGATAATTTCCTTTACCTCAGGTAGTTTTATTAGCATATCACCATACTTTTTCTGAGCCAGCTTTTCACCTTTTTCCATCAGTTTTAATCCAAAGGTAAAGCCCATAATCCTTATAATAAGCAGATAAAAGAAAACCTTCATTCTGTTGGGTTTTGTATCTTTTTCAGTAAATTCTCTCAATCTTTTATAATGAGACGACTCTTCATTTGCTAGCCTCTCAAGTACCTTTTTATTCTGTTCTTCTTGTATCCTTTCGGCTAGTTTGGAATATATATGACTTTCTGTGATCTCATTTCTTTGCATTTCCAGAATCTTGTCTTCAAGTTCTACTTTATCTCTCATAATGAACATTATTCTATATGAACTTTCCAGTCCTGTCAAGGGAAAGTGTTATCGTTCTGTGATATTGTCATGGATAAATAGTTCTGACCTATTACCCTCTCCCGAGGTGGGGGAGGAAGAAAAGAGAGCGTCCCCCCGATAGACTCCCCTATTCCCCTCTCCCTTGACGGGAGAGGGTAGGGGTGAGGGTGAGAAGTAAGAGCGTTCCTCCGAGATGGGGGAGGAAGGATAAAGGCATGGGGTTTTTATTATAAAAGACGAAATTGTAGGGGCAATTCATGAATTGCCCCTACGGGATACAAATTAATCTCATATGTTTTTCCCTGACATTTTCTTAGACGATTTTAGGTGACATTTTTACAGACTATTGGCGGGGAACAGTCGTCTCTTTTAATTTCATAATTTATCTGATGATATTATTATTGACAGTAAGATCTCGGACTAGTACAATGAAATCTGATAACTTATGAATGGAGATATTCTGGAGGTGAAAGGTATGAATATAAATTATATGGACCTGTTTGTTTCAGGAGAAGGAGGATACAATTCTTATAGGATTCCTGCTATTGTTACGTCTCCTGATGGAACAGTCCTAGTATTCTGTGAGGGTAGAAAATATAGTGTTTCTGATACAGGGGATATAGATATACTTTTGAGAAGAAGTTCTGATGGTGGAAAGACCTGGGAGAAACCTCTGGTTATAGCAGATGCTGGTAAGGATGTTTTTGGAAATCCAGCTCCCGTTATAGATAAAGATGGAACCATACATCTATTACTCACCTGGAATCTGGCGGAAAAAGGGGAAAGATTTATACTCTGGGAATCTGCTCCTAGGACAGTCTGGGTTATGAAAAGTTCAGATGGTGGTAAAACATGGACTGATCCTAGAGAAATTACAGAATATGTAAAAGATAGGGATTGGACATGGTATGCTACAGGACCAGGGCATGGAATTCAGCTCAACGGTGGAAGACTGGTTATTCCATCTGATCATGGAGTAAAACTAATCCCTGGTGAAGATTTTGATCCGAATAAACATTACTATTCTCATATTATATACAGCGATGATAATGGTCTTACCTGGCATAAAGGGGGTACTGTCCCCAGAGGTGGAACAAATGAATGTCAGGTCTGTGAACTCTCTGATGGTTCCCTGTATCTGAGTATGAGAAATTATGATGGTTCTTTCAGAAGGGCATACTCTATAAGTAAGGATAGAGGGTTAACCTGGGGAGATGTAAAAATTGACGATTCTCTTATTGACCCTGTATGTCAGGCCAGTATCCTCTCTGTTAAAGAGAAGGGTATCGTTTTATTTTCTAACCCTGCCAGCTTAAAGAGAGAAAACTTAACACTAAAAATAAGTTTTGATGACTGTAAGAGCTGGAACATTTATAAGGTTATTTATGACGGTCCCAGTGCATATTCTGACCTGGCTTTCCTGGGTGACACTATTTTTTGTGTATACGAGAATGGAGCATCCTCTCCTTATGAAAGGATAACACTTGCTATTATAGAGTGAGGAGGAAATTAATTCTTTTGGACATATAAGAGACAAATTCCTGTAGGTTGTCCTTTTCCCATATATTATCTTTCAGCTCCCCGTTGTATTCTTTCAGGGCTTTTAAAATTAGAGGGGTGAACTCTCCAGGTAAGTGTTTGATCCCCCAGAGTCCAGCCTCTTTTTTTGAAGATATCGCCCCTTCTTCTAAAAAGTATATAACCCTGCAGAGATTCAGTATGCCGTATACTGGATTTCTATGTATATCTTCTTTAATTGATTCTGCATCATAGAGAAGAGAATCTATATAATATTCGACCGGTATCCGGTATGGGAAGACTTCCTTTATAGATTTTCCATAGATACATATCCCTCTGTTTATGATAACTGTAATATGGGCAGCAAGGTCTCTGTCTGTGTTTTCTTTATTAAGGTCTACTTTATCTTCTTCGTAGGCTTTGCGCCAGTCCTTTGAGTAGTGAAATTCGAAAGGCGTAGGATGAATAAAATCCTTCAGATATTTTTCCTGTATGATACTGAATTCTAACCCCTTTTCTGGGACTCCATCTGAATTTGCCAGGTTTAGAGTTGATTTTACAACAGACCTTTTTATCTCTGCTGATAATTTCTTTTTAACAACCACCAGGAAGTCTATATCACTTTTTTCTGGGTTGAAACATCCCATAGCTAATGAGCCATGAAGATATATACCGATTAAATTATCTTTCAGGATATCCTGGAAAACCTCCACAATCTTTTCCAGTATTGATTCTATCTCTTCAGAAAAACCCTGAAGTCCTAAATCCATAGTTAATTCCTTCAGAATGAAATTATCTCATTTCTATCTGCAGATTCACGGGCTAGAAGACTGGCTTTCGTAACGTAGAAACTATCTTCAGCACTTACCAGACATTTCCCGATTCCTCTCACTTCCCAGATGAAGTCTAAAAATGTAACCGGACCCTGCTCAGGTGGAACTTCTTTTTGCCCATCTGTATCCTGACCTAAAAGAAATACCTTTTCGTTTATTACCTCCACTACTCCTTCTGTCCCTACAATTCTGACCCTATCATCACCATGGGTAGGTGCACTTGAATGTCTCAGATAGTCTATGTTGACTGTTGCCAGGACCTCGTCCTCGAGGGTAAAATTGCAGACAGCTGTTACTTCAAGTTCTCCGTTATTATTGTTAAACAGGCTTGAATGTGATGCATATACATTTTTAAATTTTTTCTCACTAAACCAGTAGATCCAGTCAATTGCGTGTATTCCTACCCAGGGAATTGTACCACCATAGGTCTCTCTCCTTTTATAAAACTCAGGTCTTACCCCTAATTTATAGGATTTCTGTGCATGTATCAGCCTGATCTTACCTATCTTATTGTTTTTCACAAGATTATGGGCTGTCCAGAAATGAGGGGAATATCTTATTCCGAGCATAGTTGATAGTTTAACCTGAGTTTGATTATAAACTTCTATTAACCTGTCCAGCTCTTCCAGTGTCAGAGCAACTGGCTTTTCTATATATACATTAATCCCCCTTTTCATCGCTTCGATTGCGAGTTTAGAGTTCTTATGGAAAAATGTATTTATTACAGCTATATCAGGCTCCAGCTCATCCATCATTTCCACAGGGTCATCGTAAACTTCAGGCTGATATCCAGCCTCCCGGACCTGCTTAATCAATCCCTCGATATTTTCGTCTTTATCCCCTTTACTTAAACCAGCAATATCTGATTGTCCATCAGCTCTTATCCCGTTTAAAGCATATCCATAATGTCCGCTTGAACCTATAATACATATCTTCACTCATATCACATCCTTTCCATTTACTTGTCAGAAAACACTATGAGCTCAAACAGTGACCACGCAAAAAGCTTATGCATCTCTCTGGTTGGATGATTAATCAGGTTAGAGAGGAGTATAGTTGTATCAATATTATCCCGATACATTTTTTGCCATTTACTGTAACAATCACAAATGGTAACCTCTTCTTTCCTGCATATCTCTCTTACGCAGTTTATGTACTCATTGAACGTTCCGTCTAGCTGAGTTTCCATATTTATTCTTGCCATTTCTCTCAATAAGGGATTTTTTATAAGGGGCGAGATATACGTGTTCTTCATATTAGGAGTCATAAATACAATCTCAGTATTATTTGCCTTTAATTTTGAGAATATCCCGAGTAGTGAGTCTCTATACTCGTGGAGTTTTTCTCTGCCTCTATTGCTGTCATTTAATCCATAGCAGATGACGACCAGGTGAGGATTAAATGACAATACGTCTCTATCAAGTCTCTGCAGTCCCCCTGCTGCAGTATCACCGCTTATACCAGCATTTATAGTATTTATTGGGGTAAACGGGAATACCATATTGAGAAGCTTTTTTAACTGATTATGATAGACCGCTTCGAAATCGCAGATAACTTCCAGAGGTTTATTATTCCCTTCTATCACTTCAAAACATCCATGTGTCACACTATCCCCTAAGAAAACAATGGTAGGGATTGAATTTGAGCTGTAATCTGTATTTTTCTCTGTCAGAATTTCTTTTATGTGCATTGTAAAATCATCTCCCTTTACGGAATCAGTGTCTTTTATTTATATTTTGTTATTAATTACTATACTACAAAAAAGAGAGATGTCAAACTGAGAATATACATTTATCGATGTTATAATATAGAAGAATATTAAATTTTTATTGGAGGATGAATGATGCTGGTCACTTTTTTGGGAGCAGCAGGAGAAGTCACAGGCTCCTGTTATCTGCTAGAGACAGATAGATGCAAGTATTTAGTAGATTGTGGTACGTTTCAGGGCAAAGATGAAGAGAGAAACAATGCCTCCTTTAGTTTTCTCCCATCTTCTATAGAGTCTGTAATTTTGACTCATGCTCACCTTGATCATTCTGGTAGAATTCCTAAACTTGTTAAGGATGGTTTTAGAGGTAAAATATACGCTACTATACCCACAATAGAATTATGTGAAATCTTATGGCTTGATACAGTAAAGTTAATGAGGGAAGAGACCGAGAGGATAAACAGAAAGAATAAGAGGGCAGGGAAGTCTATGACAGAGCCTCTGTATACTGATGAGGATGTTCAACTTGCTCTCAGTCTATTTGAGCCAGTCCCGTATGACAGTATCATAAACTTGAAAGATATTAGAGTCAGATTCAGAGACGCTTCTCATGTTCTAGGCTCTTCTTCTATAGAGGTATGGGATGAGGAGACTAAAATAGTTTTTTCTGGAGATATAGGGCAGTGGGAAGGGGTTATGAATGACTCTCCTGCCCTGATAGAACAGGCTGATTATGTAGTTATAGAGTCAACATATGGCGATAGACTTCACAGGTCACTGGAAGATACGAGGAAGGAGTTTAAAGATACTATCCAAAGTGCGATCTTAGAAAAGGGAAAGGTCCTTATTCCCTCCTTTGTGGTGGATAGAGCTCAGAGGGTTATATACGAGTTGAAGCTATTGAAAGAAGCGGGTATCCTGCCTGGTAATTTCCCTATGTATTTCGATAGCCCGATGGGCAAAAAAGTTACAGATATTTATAGAAAGTACAGTAATCTTCTATCTGGCGAATTGCAGAGATATTATTTAAATTCTGAAGACCCGTTTGACATTGAAAATCTACACTACCTTGTTTCTGTGGATGATTCAAAGAAAATAAATGACCTGGACAGGGGAATAGTCATAGCCGGAAGTGGGATGTGTACAGGAGGTAGAATACTCCATCATTTGAAACATAATATATGGAAGGAGAATACCCATATAATTTTTGTTGGATATCAGGCGTATGGAACTCTGGGTAGAGAGATTATAAATGGGGTCAAAACCGCCAATATTATGGGGGAAGAAATAGCGATAAAGGCTAAGATCCATACGATAAATGGATTTTCTGCCCATGCAGACCAGAATGATCTTTTAAGTTGGGCTGAAGGATTTCAGAATAGACCAATGTTTATAATAACTCATGGAGAGTTAAACTCTTCTAAAATTCTTTCTGAAGTATTCAGGCTTAAAGGTTATGAGACCTTTATCCCTGTTAGAGGACAGAGTATTGATTTAGTAAAAAGAGAGGTTTCAAGTGTTAAGGTTGCTCCATTCATAGATCTGGAACCTCTTCTTGTCGAATTGGACAGAGAGTTTTTTAACCTGAAAGCAAAATTAGAGGATTCTTCTATACCTGTGGAGAAATTGGGTGTGGTGCAGGCAATACTGCTCTTACTAAAAGAGGTCAATAAGTAAGATGGATATGCCAAGTATACTCCTTATAGCACTCAGCCTTGCTATGGATGCTTTTAGTGTTTCTGTTACAAGTGGAATAACTGGAGGGAAGATAAGATATTTTAATGTTTTAAAGATGGGATTTTCTTTTGGTCTATTCCAGTTTTTTATGCCTGTATTGGGCTGGCTGGCAGGATCGACCTTTAGAATTTATATTGTTACAATAGACCACTGGATAGCCTTCTCTCTTTTATCTTTTGTCGGAGTAAGGATGATATGGGAGTCTCTAAAAGATGAACATCAGACAATAGACCCATTTGATAATAAAACCCTGCTTCTACTTTCTATCTCTACAAGCATAGATGCTTTTGCTGTTGGTATAAGCTTCTCATTCCTAGATGTTTCTATCTTTTTCCCGGTCCTAATAATAGGAGTAATAACATTTCTGTTATCCTCAGCCGGAATTTTGATGGGTAATGGATTGAGACATTTCTTTGAGAAATTTAATGTAGAAATCATTGGTGGATTGATATTAATAGGTATCGGATTAAAGATACTGATTGAGCACTTAATAGAATAATAAAAGGGGCACCTTCTGGTGCCCCTATATTTCAATTAGTACTCAGGAGGAGGTGGTGGTGTTTCTTTCTTCTCCTCTGGTTTTTCCACTACTACCGCCTCAGTGGTGAGCAACATAGCGGCTATACTTGCGGCGTTCTGTAGTGCACTACGTGTAACCTTTACCGGGTCAATAATCCCAGATTGAATCATATCCACATATTGTGCGGTCATTACATTTAGACCATGCCCCTTTTGTAAGGTCTTTACTTTTTCTACTACAACAGAACCCTCAAGCCCGGCGTTAAAAGCGAGCTGTTTCAGTGGTTCCTCTAAAGCCTTCTTAACAATCTCAACTCCTGTCTTCTCATCGCCTTCGACATTTATATTATCCAGTGTGTTCATTATATTGATCAGGGAAACTCCGCCACCAGGAACAATCCCTTCTTCCACTGCAGCTCTGGTTGCAGCAAGGGCATCCTCTATACGGTGCTTCTTCTCTTTCATCTCTGTCTCTGTGGCTGCTCCAACCTTAATTACAGCTACTCCACCGGATAGTTTTGCCAATCTTTCCTGGAGTTTTTCTCTATCATAATCAGATTCTGTCTGCTCAATCTGAGCCTTGATCTGAGCTATCCTCTTCTTTATCTCTTCAGTGCTACCTTTACCTTCTACTATTGTGGTGTTGTCCTTATCTGCCTTGACCTGTCTGGCCTGACCGAGCATATCAATTGTTACGTTCTCAAACTTGATACCAAGCTCATCAGATATCACTTCTCCGCCAGTAAGTATCGCTATATCCTGAAGCATAGCTTTTCTTCTATCACCAAATCCAGGAGCCTTTACAGCCAGAGATTGTAGAGTCCCTCTCAGTTTATTCACTACCAGTGTTGCAAGAGCTTCTCCTTCTACATCTTCTGCTATAATTACCAGGGGTCTACCTCTCTGTACCACCTTCTCCAGGATCGGGAGTATATCATTGACAGCACTGATTTTCTTGTCAGTAATTAAGATATAGGGATCATTTATTATGGCTTCCATTCTCTCTGTATCGGTTACCATATATGGGGAAACATAACCACGGTCAAACTGCATCCCCTCTACCTGTTCCAGGCTTGTCCCGATAGTCTGAGATTCTTCTACAGTAATAACTCCGTCTTTTCCTACCCTTTCCATAGCATCTGCTATCAGATTTCCAATCTCAGGGTCGGCTGCAGATATTGTCGCTACATTAGCTATAGAAGCCTTATCCTCAATCCTGATCGCCATCTTCCTTAATTCTTCTACGCATACCTCTACCGCCTTCTCAATTCCTCTTCTCAGGATCATTGGATTAGCGCCAGCTGCAACGTTCTTCAGTCCTTCTCTAATCATAGCCTGGGCAAGTATTGTTGCTGTGGTGGTTCCATCTCCAGCTACATCAGCTGTCTTTGTCGCAACTTCCTTTATAAGCTGAGCACCCACGTTCTCGAATGGATCTTCTACTTCTATCTCTTTTGCTACCGTCACACCATCGTGAGTTATTGTCGGAGAACCGAACTTCTTCTCCAAAACTACATTTCTTCCCTTAGGACCCAGTGTAGTCTTTACAGCATCTGCGAGAGTGTTTACACCTTTCTCTAGCTTCCTTCTGGCTTCTTCATCAAATATAATTAATTTTGGCATATACTTTCACCTCCTAATCTTCTATAATTGCAAGGATATCTCTTTCACTAAGAACAAGATATTCTTCATTCTCAATTTTTACTTCTGTTCCTGAATATTTTGAATATAAAACTCTATCGCCCTCTTTTACCTGGAGGGGAACAGTCTGACCATTATCTAGCAATCTACCCTGTCCTACTGCCAGTACTCTACCCTGCTGAGGCTTTTCTTTAGCCGTATCTGGTAGTACAATACCGCTTTTTGTCCTCTCTTCTACCTCTATCGGTTTTACTAACACTCTGTCACCTAAAGGCTTTAGTTTCATCCTATCAACCTCCTTTTTTATATTTTTAGCACTTCTATATATAGATTGCTAACAGCTAAAAGTATACCATAATCTAAATTTAAATGCAAGAGGGTGATCAGAAATTCGCAAACCCGAATTGAATTGCAAATATTACTAATACAGAAGGACAAGATTATCTCTGTGGACTACTTCGTGATATCCCTTTTTCCCCTTCAACTCTTCTAATTCATCACTGGGGTAGTATACTATTCCTCTGGCAAATTCCTTCCCTCCTGGGGATATGATTGAGACTGCATCTCCTGAAGAGAAATTCCCATCGATCTCTTTAACTCCCTGGGAGAGAAGACTTTTATTCCTAAAAGCCAGTGCTTCATAAGCTCCCTGATCTATATAAATCTTCCCTTTTGGAGTTACCCCGTAGGCGATCCAGACCTTCCGTTTGGATAATCTTTCTCCTCCTATATCAAACAGTGTCCCTACCGACTCTCCATTGATAATTTTGATAAGGACATCTTTTTCCCTTCCAGAAGCTATAATTGTTTTGATATTACTTCTTGCAGCTATCTCTACCGCCAATATCTTGGTAATCATTCCTCCTGAACCTTTTTCAGACGGACCACCTATATCTTTTGGTATCTCATCAAAACTCCGTATCTCCTTAATCAACTTTGCATCTTTATATAGATGTGGGTCTTTATCATAAAGTCCATTTACGTTAGATAATATAGTCAGCAAATCACTATCTATCAAGGTCGATACCAGGGCAGACAACTGGTCATTATCTCCCAGCTTTATCTCTTCTGTTGCCACTGTATCATTCTCATTTATTACAGGTATAATTCCCAGCTTAATAAGCTCTTCCAGGGTATTCCTTGCATTAAGAAATCTCTTCCTGTTTGCCAGGTCTTCTCTTGTAAGCAGAATCTGTGCAACCATAAGTCCGTATCTTTCAAATACAGTGCTGTAATAATTTATAAGCTTACCCTGTCCCACTGCTGCCAGTGCCTGCTTCTGGATAAGATTTAAGTTTTTATTTATATCCCTCAGCATGGACATCCCCAGACCAATTGCTCCTGAAGTGACTATAACGGTAGAAATTCCTATCTCTTTTAAATATTTGACTTGTCGTGCTATATCATCCAAAAATATGATGTCCAGTCCGTCATCAGGACACAGTGTAGCGGTTCCTATTTTTATTACTATTCTTTTCATAGCACAAACCTCTCTCCTAGATATATCTGTTTTACCTTATCGTTATTGGCTATCTCTAAAGGGTCTCCGCTGGCTATCAGCTCTCCTTCGCTTATTATATATGCTCTGTCCACAATTGAAAGTGTTTCTCTAACATTATGGTCAGTGATTAAAACTCCCAACCCCCTCTCTTTTAACCTGTGTATTATGGATTGAATATCTGCAACAGTTATAGGGTCTATCCCCAAAAATGGTTCATCGAGAAGAATTATTTTTGGAGAGGTCAATAATGCTCTGGCGACTTCAAGTCGTCTAGCCTCTCCACCGGAGAGTGCTCCAGCCATAGACTTTTTAAGATGAGCTATCCCAAATTCATCCATAAGTTCTTTACACATAACTTCTCTCTCTTTATCAGTCATAGGTAAAAACTGCAGTATAGTCCATAAGTTCTCTTCCACTGTTAATTTTCTGAATATAGAAGGTTCCTGGGGTAAATATCCTATCCCCAGTCTAGCCCGCTTATGTATCGGCATAGTGGTGATGTCCTGATTATCCAGGTATATCTTGCCTGCATTGGGTCTAAGTAATCCTGTAATCATATAGAAGGTGGTGGTCTTACCTGCCCCATTGGGTCCTAAAAGCCCAACTACCTCTCCAGATCTTAACTCTATAGAGACCCCCTTTACTACCACCCTCTGAGAAAATCTTTTTACTAAATTTTCTGTTCTTAATCTCATTATAAGACGTCGCTTAAAGGGACCAGCTCTACCCCTTTAGTATTCCAGTCATAGTCTTTTATAGTTGTCAGGGTATTTTCTCTTAAATGTCCTATCCCTATCGCAAAACCCTTCCTTATAGAGAGCTCAACCAAATGGTCGATTTGAGACCTTATGTACTCTTTTTCATCCGTATTATCCAGGAATATATCTCTTTTTGCAAATCTCTCCAGACCTATCTCCCTTGCTACTTTTTCTCCGACAGAATTTGAAATAGTTAAACTATCTATAAAGTACAATCCTTTTTCTCTTACTATACCGAGAACTGTTCTCATAATATTTTCGTCACTAGTTGCCAGTGATCCCATATGATTATTTACTCCCTGCACATAAGACATCTCTTTAAGGTATTCATCTATCCTCTTCCTTATCTCTTCACTATCCATGCCAACCTTTATAAAGGTACTGTCAATCCACGATTTTTCTTTCGGTTCCATAGGTAGATGGAGGAGTACGTCCCAGCCTCCTTTTTTGCCAGTAGTACTCATACTGGTAGTTTCTCTCTGTTTAGGCAGTATAGAAATATTCAGTGGGAGTTTAATTTCCTGTAAGATTGTGTTTAGTCTGGTAGTTCTTCCCACATCGTCTATTATTATAGCTATTTTCCCCTTTGAAGGCATCTTGTTAAATTTAAGCTCAAGAATCTCTTTATCATTCAGATATATTTTAGAATTATCTATTCTGTAACCAGATTCAGCCAATATATTATTTAATCTTC
>ERZ795045.617-NODE-617-length-44502-cov-5.846289_pt1 | contig 44502 bp, 32 predicted proteins | sample MGYA00375129_ERZ795045 | MGnify/ENA primary metagenome ERZ795045 (study PRJEB30174, sample SAMN05720166) | activated sludge metagenome | isolation source: anaerobic digester from wastewater treatment plant | place: Japan | collected 2015-05-15 ...
CTTGATTTCACAAGACTTACGTCACCATTTCACCCCCTTGTAAAAAAGCCGCGATACCAAAGCGATACTATTGGAGAGAAAACTAAACGGTTCTCCCGGTTTTCGGCGAGCCGCATCTCCAGGCCACCGCTGGGCGCTGTCCAAAACCGCGCCCCTACCCCTTCGGGCGCCATCCCGCCCCTGAACCAACCCAACGCCCACTGCCGGAACAAGAAAGCCGGCCGGAAAAAGAATCCTCCCGGCCACCGGCGCTCCCAGCCCAATCCCATCGGCCGCCGGGAAGAACACCATATGGCACTTTGTCTTAGCTAAGAGTACCTGATCCACAAAATAATTCACGGCAACCGCAGCGAGTAGGGCGCGGGGACGCAAGCAGGGTTGAGGAGCATCCTCCGCACCCTGCAACACCGGGGGCACAAGCCCATTGACACCCTTGTGGTATGCCTGTAAATCCCCCTCCAGGATGGCAAACTGCCACTCTTAACGCAAAACCCTCTGCAGACGGGTAAACAGTTACAATTTAAATTATTGTTGAGGTGCAGGATATGGTGCTGACCGCTAGCCAACTCCCTCTCCCCCGGGGAGTGGGCCGGAGTGAGGGGGGCCTGAAACGTTTCAGGGTGGGCTCAAAGCGCAGCGGAGCCCACCAAATGATCGAGCCCTGGATTTCTACCCTGGGCCATGCGCAAATCATTCAAACCGTGCCTCGATTTCCGCGTCCGATAGCGCCCGGTTGAAAACGCGGACCTCATCGAGGAAGCCATGGAAATCCACGCCTATATAAACGGGATTGGAATTGGTGTCAATCGTATATCTCGGCAATTTGGGGAGCGTCTTGGCGGTGGATGACGCATTGACATAAATCCGCATGACTTTCGTTGCGGAATCATAAGTCCCGGCAATTTGATTCCATTGTCCGAACACCAATGACGTATCCGCGGCAACCGTTTGCAGTCTCTTGAAAAGGTAGAGCGATAATTGGGGATAGCCGTTCACCAAACTTAAAGAATAAGCGTTGCTTTTTTGAATGAGAATCCCATTGTTACTGCGGGGATACACCCAGGCTTCCAGGGTAATGGCGCTGGGGATGTCCAGGCTGGCGCTGTCGGGAATCTCAATCCAATCACCGTCTCCGTCCAACGCAAGGGCGAATCCGTCTATGCCGCCGGACACGAGATCCGCATCGCCATTCGGTGTGCCGAAATTGCCATTGCTGGAAACATCGATAATCTGTCCATCCTGGGTGAGATGTTCAAATGTATAACGCGCCATCTGGTTGGCCACGGATTCAAGGATAGTAAATTGAATAACGGCTTCGCTTGTATTATCGTCTTGATCCATGGCATAAACAGAATAAGTATAACTCTCCCCATCCATGTGTCCGCTGATTACCACATAGTGATTGTACCCATTCTCTGTCGTGAAGAATTCCCAAGAATCACCATCCCAATAGGCACAAACCGCCGGTTCATTTGTTGTACAATGGAAATTAACCACACTGATTCCGGCAGGGAAAATAGCATTCTCCTCTGGGCTGATAATAGTAAGCACGGGTGGAATCGTATCATCACCTTGCGCTATGGAGAACGTGATCGTTATGACATCCGAATAATTGCCTGCCTCGTCCCGCGCGCGGAAATAGTAAATATAATTTTGGCCATCGATCAGTCCGGACAAATTGACTTCATGATATTCCACATAGCCTTCCGGCGGCAAAGGCAGCCAGGTTACCTCATCAACCGAGTACCAACATCGCGTTGGCTCATCCGTTTCAACCCACATCGTTACCTCGCCATTGGCGTCCAGAGGGATTAGGCCGGAGGGCCCTGAGCCTAGTATCTCAGGCGGAACTGTATCCAGGAGTGGCGGTCCCGCCACAAACTCATACGCACCCCGGTCCGGGGCGGCGCCTTGGGGGATGGATATATCGTCGAGATCTACCTTGTAGCCCAAGTCCGCGCCGCTGTCGATGGCCGGGCTTCCGGCCTGCAAGCGGAAATTATTTGTAGTTTTGTCTAACGCACCCCAACTGCCTGATTTTATCAGTAAGGGATTGATCCAAACGAGATCGGTTTCATGAGCCGTGAAACCCAAGGTCGTGGCCGGCTGGGTGCTGAAGATGATATTATGCTCACTTCCAATATTTGCGCCGTTACGGACGATTTGCTGGATCCATTCAGAGAAAATAATGTTGTTTCGCATCGAAAAATGGCGGGGCCATGGATTGGCCCCCGTCGAAAATCCAATCAGCCCCCAGATGATGGGCCGAACACCATCGTTATGTTGCACGATGGTGTTGTTATCAACCTGGATATTTTCGATATCCACGCCAAAAGATCCGCCATAGTGGATCATCATGGACAAGTCGTAGGCGGTATCTTCCCAAATATTATGATAAATTTTCACATTGGTGACGCGGAAAGCGGGAGTTTTCGAAATCCCGCCGATTTCCGTGAAACCGTTGGTTCGCAGCGCGTAATTGTGATGAATTTTAATGTTATCCACATTGATATTGTTCCCTCTGGAATCCGTGAGCCAAGCGTAGATCTCCACCGCTCCTCCGTCCGTGCCGTAATCAAAGCTTTTGGCGACGCAGTCCCGGAACGTGCAATACCGCACCTCGTTGTCGCTGTTGTTGATGTTGACTCCCACCGCGCCATAGTCATCCCCTGCTTTCTTCTTTGTATTGAGAACCATCGTGAGATCGTGGAAATTACAATCTTCCACGAGATTGTTGGAGCCCACTAAATAAACGCCGACACCCACGCGGGTCATTTCACAATTCCGGACGGTGACATCATGCGCCGCGGCCCGCACAAACACGCCGGCTTCGTGCGTGTCTTGCAGCATCAGGTTTTCGATCAGGATGTAGCCCGCGCCGTCCAAAACATCCACGGTCCTTTGATAGTTAGTCCCCGGATTGGTGAGGACCGGCGCGGCGCCCTCCCCATAATCCGAGTAGACAATGGGATTGCCGGTCATGCCGGAATGCTTCACCAGCACGCAACCCGTCCAGGTACATCCCCGCTTGAATAAAATGCGGTCGCCGGGCTGGAAGGTGACAGGCGGAGTCCGATATTCCGGGTAACTTACATTCGCCAAGGTTTTCCAGGGATCGTTCTCCGATGTTCCGCTGTTCGAGTCGCTGCCGTCTTGTGAATCCACATAATAATTCGTCCCGGCAGCAGAGCCGGCGGAAAAGGAATACAGAAAAACGGCCAAAACCAAAATGACATCACGCGGAATGAAGGTTCGAACGGTGCGAGTCATGGAAGGGCCACCTGCCTTTTTGGTATGAATCCCTCGGATCCCATGAGTTTACAAATAAATCTATTAAAAAAATTTATAATCAACTACGAATTCCATTACACCACAGATGGCCGCCAATGTAAAGCTAATTTTGAAAATAATGTACTAATTTATCCGGCTACGGCGAAAGGACAAATTTCGCCCCCGCTTCAAGGTTCCCCTCGCCCAATCCTCTCCCAAAGAGAGGAAATCGTTTCGCGTTCCCATTCGGAGCCATGCCGCGGATCAAGCACGGAGAACGTTTCGCATTTGGGCAAAGCGGTTCCCCCAGCCCTTTCAAGAAACCGCCTATAGCACCTCAGGGATTCAATTCAGGCGGATCCCCTCTCCCATATATACCTTGGCGCGGATCCATGCTACGATCCGGAACATTCAATTCACACGGAAAAGGATGAGACGATGCGCGGGTACCGGATGATTGGCCTCACGGGATGGATGGGAATGCTTGCGGCCGCGTTGGCCTTCGGTGACGGGATGCCGGAAGGGAAGACCTTCACGAATTCGCTGGGCATGATGTTTGTCCGTATCGAGCCGGGAACGTTCACCATGGGCTCGGGCGGCGAGGCGCTGCCGGAAGAGATTCTCGCGGCCAAGGAACACGGAGGGCGGAAGATCTGGCTGCCCCGGACCGGCGATTACGACGAACAACCCGCCCACCGGGTGACGATCAGCCGGCCGTTCTACCTGGGCGCGCACGAAGTCACCAACCGCGAATACGAACTGTTCGATCCCTTGCACATGCACCTGCGGGGTAAAAAAGGCTTTTCGATCGACAACGACGAGGCGGTGGTTTTCGTCAGTTGGCATGAGGCCCAGGCGTTTTGTGATTGGCTTTCCCAAAAAGAGGGTTTGCCTTACCGGCTGCCCACCGAGGCCGAATGGGAATACGCCTGCCGGGCAGGCACCCAAACCCTCTTCTCCACGGGTGATTCGCTTCCGGATGGATTTTTGAAGAATCCCGACAACAGCTGGTATCCCTGCGTCACCAGCCGCAACCGCGCCGAAGTGGTCCCGCTACACGTGGGCCAGACGCCGCCCAATCCCTGGGGACTGTTCGACATGCACGGCAACGTCGAAGAATGGTGCCTGGACACCTACGGTCCCTACGCGGCCGGGGATCAGACGGATCCCGTGGGCCGGGCGGAGGGCGAGTTCAAGGTCACGCGCGGGGGCAGCCACGGCACGGTGGCCTTTTACTTGCGTTCGGCCAACCGGATGGGCACGATTCCCGAGGATAAAAGCTGGTACATCGGTTTCCGGGTGGCCATCGGCGAACACCCGGACACCGAGCCTCTGCCTCCCATGCCGCCCGCTCCTTACCAGGTGAACGTGAAGCAAGAGATTCCGGCGGATCTGAAAAAAGGGCCGGATCCCAATAAACCGTATTACCACGGTCCGCGCCCCTATGTGAAAATCCCTGCCGGCTCGGAGGGGCCTCTCTTCTCGGAACACAATCACGATCCCGCCATCACCGATTGCCCCAACGGCGACCTGTTGGCCATTTGGTACACGACCGTGACCGAGCGGGGCCGCGAAGTGGCCATGGCCGCCAGCCGCTTGCGCTACGGGGCGGAGGAATGGGAGCCCGCCTCGCCTTTCTGGGACGCGCCCGACCGCAACGATCACGCCCCCGCGCTGTGGTTTGACGGCTGGCGGACGCTGTATCATTTCCATGGCCTCTCGGCGGCCGCCACCTGGGGGCCGCTGGCGATCGTTATGCGCACTTCCACCGATAACGGCGCCACCTGGTCTAAAGCCCGCCTCATCCAACCCGAGCATCAGCAACGCAACCAGGTAATCGAATCCGTCATCCGGACAAAAGAGGGATACCTGATCCTTCCCTGCGACGCCACGCCGGGAGACAACCGGGGAACGGCTCTGCACATCAGCCGGGATAACGGCGACACGTGGCACGACGCGGGGGGCGCGATCGCCGGGATCCATGCGGCCGTGGCGCAACTCCAGGACGGCCGTTTGCTGGCTTTCGGGCGTGGAAACACCATCGATGGCCGCATGCCCAAAAGCGTCTCCTCCGATATGGGCCGGACCTGGACCTACAGCCCCAGCCCCTTCCCGCCCATCGGCGGCGGCCAACGCCTGGTCTTGTTGCGGCTCATGGAGGGCCCCCTCCTGTTAGTCTCGTTCGCCAATCCGAATCAGATCCCTGTCGAAATCCGGGACGCGTCGGGGAAATCCCGCACGGTCCGGGGAATGTTCGCCGCGCTGTCGCGGGATGAAGGGGAAACCTGGACTGTCACCCGTTTAATCAGCGACGGCGGGCCGGACCGGCAATGCCCAACCACCAATGGCGAATCGTTCACCCTGGGACCGGCTTCGGCGGAGCCGCGCGGTTATCTTTCCATCTGCCAGGGAGCGGATGGAGTCATTCACCTGATCAGCAGCTGGAACCACTATGCCTTCAATCTTAAATGGATTGAAACCCCCATGCCGGCGCTTTGAGTCAATGGCCGGCCGGGGCCTTCCTCCCAACCCATGGAGGTAGGGATTTGGAAGAAGGGCCAGAGAGGGCATACCCGCCCCAAAAGAAATTCTGGACCAGCCCACTGACGCTTTTTGTGATCCAATGAATTTTTTTGTGATAAAATGAATAGAGAAGGAGGGATGCGGCCAAGGGCTGAATCCGAATCCAGCAGGAACCATCCCGAGGTTGACACCGATGAAACAAAAACCAACCCATACTTCCGATTTCCAGAAAAATTTTATTCAATCCTTGCAAAAGGAATTGAAATTAAAAGACACGGCAGCGTTTTATTACGCCTTGGTCGAAAATATCCCCCAATACATTTTCTGTAAGGACCTGGAGGGGCGGTTCACTTTTGTCAATCAGCGTTTCTGCCAGTTGCTGGAAAAACCGATCGAGGAAATTATCGGGAAAACCGACTATGACTTTTACCCTCCCGAATTGGCGGCCAAGTACCGCAGCGACGACCGGAAGGTGATCGAGCAAAACATCACGCTCGAGGATGTGGAAGAAAACAAGGTCTCCCAGAGGGAAACCAAGTATGTTCACGTCGTCAAAACCCCCATTCACGACGCCGATGGCAAGATCATCGGCATGCAAGGCATTTTCTGGGACATCACCGAGCGGAAAAAAGCCGAAGAAGCCTTGCGGAACGCCCACGAACGGATGCGGCAGGACCTGATCGCCGCCGCCCAGGTGCAGCGGGGCTTCATTCCCGAAATCCCGCCCCGGATTCCCGGCTACCGTTTCGCGTGGCTGTTTGAACCCTCCGAATACGTCGGCGGCGACCTGCTCAACATCATCCGCCTCGACAAAAACCATTGGGCCTTTTATGTCCTGGATGTCTCCGGCCATGGCGTGCCCGCCGCCCTGCTATCGGTTTCCCTCACCCGGATGATCGACCAGACCCCGGTCTCCCGGCAACTCCTGCAGGACGGAAATCTCGGTTACCGGGCATCCGAAGAACTGTTCGATCCCCGGCAGGTCATCCGGATGCTCAACCGCCGCTTCCCGGGTGATAAAACCAAATTCTGCACCTTGCTATACGCCACCCTCGACACCGAATCCGCCGATGTAACCTGGATCCGCGCCGGTCATGTTCCGCCGTTGCTGGTCAAAAAAGACGGTTCGCGCGCGGAATACTACAAGGATCCCGGCTGCATCTGCATCAGCAACCTGGTAAACGAGGACAATTCCTTGCCCACCCGGCAACTCACCCTCGAACCCGGCGACCGGTTAGTCCTTTTTTCGGACGGCATAGTGGAAGCCATGCGGGATGATCAGGAATTCGGATACGAACGGTTCGCGGAGATCATGCGGGCGAACGCCTCGGTGCCCTTGGATGACGCCTTGCATGCCGTCTTCAACCAAGCCGCGGAATGGGCGGGCGGAGGCCCATTCGGAGACGATGTCACACTACTGGCCTTGGAGCGGAAAAACGGCGGTTCCTGACCGGGTGAATGGAGCATGAACCACGCCTGCCCTACGCAACCGGCTGTCACACTTGAAGTGCCCCCTTATCCGGACAACTTGGTTATTGTGCGGATGATGGTCGGCTTGATCGCGGAGGCGCTGGGTTTCGCCGAAACCGAAACGTTGCAGATCGAACTCTCCGTGGATGAAGCCTGCGCCAATTCCATCGCCGCCATGCAAGAAAACAGGGTTGAAGAAACTGTCCCCGGCGTGCGCGTTGAGATTGCCATCGAGGAACGGTGCCTCCAGATCGCCATCATAGACCGCGGTCGCAACTTTTCCGAACATTTTGAACGGGCCCTCCCCTTCCACGAGGGAACCGACCGCACCCGCAAACGCGGCTATGGCCTGCAAATCATCAAGACCTTGATGGACGAGGTGCAATACATCCACGAAGCCGGTATTGGCAACAAACTGGTCCTCACCAAGTACCGATCCGGAGTCTGAGAAGCGTGTTCCTCTTCTTCCCCTCCGCGCCCCTTTCAAAGAGCCGCCTGCCGTAGTCCAGGATATCAATCCGGGCGATTGAATCTTAGGTCTTTCCACCCCCCTCCTATTGGGAGAGAACCAGGATCCGAGTCGTTTGGCAAAGGCGGGATACGTATTTCTCCTTCACAAAACGATTGGCCCAATGTGTCGAAAATAGAATTGAAAGATCGATTATTTTCTCTTGTGTCCACCGTTTTTTCTTGATTATAATAGGCCGCGCTCCGTCGGGGAGCGCGATACCTTGCGGGATGGGTCAATTTTTTCAATGTGGGAGGTGCTTGTGATGCGTAAAAATGGAATGCTTATGATAATGGCGGGGCTGGGCGTTATGGCGCTGACTGAGCCGGGGCAAGCCGGCAAGGTGGAATGGGATTTTTCTCCCGCGACGCTTACCGGCGGCTTTCCCCCGGTCCTCCCCAGTGTCTGTACCCTGGGCGGCACCGTGGAGGATTGGATGCTGGATGGCAATCCCGATAATTACGACAACAGCGCGTTCCTGGCAGTGGACTTCAGCCAGGGTTACCTTCATTTTTTGGACGATGCCTCCATCAGTGGCAACTTGAGCCTGTTGACCTCGGACAATTTCGCCGTGCGCGATCTGTACGCCTTGTCGGGGCCGGGAGACCGGTTGTGGCTGGTCTGCGATCACCAGATGATCAAGTACGGCCATCGCGCAAATTTGCAGCCGGGCACGGTGGACCGGAGCCGCGGGCAGCTCTTTTGGGTCTCGTTCTTAACCTCCAACGGTACCGGTCTGGGCATTCAATACGTGGCGGGGAATTACAATTCGGAGGATTACATGTTCTTTACCGCCATCGGCAACGCCGATGAATCCCAGGATGGCTACTTGAACGAGAACCGGCTGGTGGAAGAAACCGGTGACCAGCCCAACCTCACCCGCCGGACCGTCTATATTCGTGTCACCGGAAACGGCGACAATTCGACCGTCACGGTGGATGTAAAATATGACAATGGAACCTACCGGACCATCGACGCCGCCTACGCGGGGGCAATCACCAGTTACCCAGCGGGCGATGGGGCCGGCGATGAAAATTATCTGGCTTGCACTGGCAACAACTCGGGCAGCGGCGCGATCGAGTTCAACATGTACAAGATGACCATTACCGATGAAGACCCGGAAGGCGTGGCGGTGCGCGAGTGGTCTCTGTATTGAGCGGTGAGACTGAAGAGATCCTCGATAATTCCGCTTTATCCCGGCCTCACGCCACCACGTCGATCAGGCTGTTGCTCTTGGGGCGTTCTTTCTTTTCCTCCCCGGATTTGGATTCCTGACGCCGCTTGCGCCAAGGAACTCCGGGATCGTCGTGTCCCTCGTAGCGGTGGGCGGTGTCGACGCGGGTCAGGTGATCGAGCAGGTTAGTAAATTCATTGCGGGCGACATCATAAGGGCTGGACATGATTTTTTCTCCCCATGAAGGGGTGCGTTCATCCCCATTATCGGCGGAGGGTGAACAAACTAAAGAAAAGGCCGGGAGTTTACCCGGCCTTTCGTTGCTTTGGGCACGCGCTGGGCCGTGCGGATTCACTTGGCTCCTCTCTCGTCTCCCCACAGCACGCCGCCGCCCATCTTCTGCCGCCAGGCGTCCCGCCAGCGGTGGATCTCCATCACCCCGATTTCCGGCCGGGGCTTGCGCTGTTCCGCCGGAGCGAGGGCCGGAAACACCTTGTGTGGCTCCTTCTGATACCAATAGGCCACGGTGGCCAGCTCCAAGGTCATGTTGTCGGCGTGGCCGTGTTCGATCGAGCCATGCAGGCTTTTTTTGAAGATGATCGGCTCCTGGATATGGAAGCGGTAGCAATGCGTCCGGCCCAGCCAGCCCATGCCGGAGTTGATCCGGGGATAACCGAAGAACGGGTGCAGGAACACCTCCTTGGGGCACCAGGAGGAGTTGAAATAATCCTCCGTCCCCGTGCCATGCAGGGAATAGGGCCATGGCTCGCCGTCGATTTGCCACATGTCATCGCCTTCGCCGTACCACATGGGTGAGGGGCAGTTGACATAGTAGTTCACCCCCACATAGTGGCCCTCGCCTTGCGCGTCGATAATGACGTAATTGTGCTCGTTGGTGGGATTCACATCGGCCGGTTTGCGCAAGGCTTCCCACTCGTTTTCGTCGCCTTTCCATGGCTCGGTCAGTTCCTGGTTGTACCAAGCATGGAAACGCAACAGATCTTTATCGGCTTTCTTGGCCGCTTCATAGTCGATATAGAAATACAACGCGTCGCATTTCCGGTCCGATTGGTTTTCCACTGTGATCTTCGCTCCCTTGGCGAAGGGCATGGGAAAATAGCAATTGAGGGCGCGGCCCCCTCCCGGTGCGGCCGCCAGGGGCAGCGAGTTCATCAGGTAAATCTCACCCCAGCCCTGCCCGAAGAAATCCCCGATAGGCGATTCGACGCTCGGATGCTCCTCGCCGTCCCAGTACATCCGCAAGACCATCATGCGCCGGAAGAGGGGATCGGGATGAGAAATGGTCATCCAGATGTGTTTGATGATACCCGCGCCGGGGATTTCCGCGATCACCGCCGTGGCGCCCGGCTCGATCTGGATGTTGTCACCGTTGCCTCCCGTGCGGTCGAAACTGGAAACGCGCTTGGTTGTGTCCGCGCGTTTGGCCGCCAGGTTGTCCAACATCCCCAACGAATCTTGCGCCTGTGCCGCCGGCAGCCACACCACAACCACCGCCGCCAGAACCAGGACGGTGGTGTTTCGAATTCCGTCATACCATTTCATGTTCTCCATCCTCCTGAATCATATAGTATGGGGTTGGCGTAACCTTCTCACAGGAGGAAGGGAGAAATCAAGAGAGGAGAGGATTCGGACGTCGATCCTGCGCCGGCAAACATAATGGCTTCGGCGTTTTGGATGCAACGAGAAATTCAATCTTGATAACCGGTTGCCTCTCCCTCTGGGCTGATTTATACCCAAAAGTCTTATCGGGATGCAGTGATTATCCAGAAAATTGTAGTACAGATGTCTCGCCTGCCAACAATCCCGAAGGGATTGAATGTGAATAGCCGGGGGTAACAACCCTCGGTACCGTTCAAATGATATCGACCCCGGAGGGGTCGAATATAGTATTCAACCCCTGCGGGATTGGCATGAATTCTTTACGCAACCGCAGGCTGCCGCCTACGGCTATTCACATTCATCCCCTGCGGGGGATGCAATGCCGCTGTCTTTTCAGAACTTGTGGGTAAAGATCAACCCTATGGGAGAGAGAACTTGGATTGTTTCTCCTGGATCCGCCCGGTTGGATTCCGATCCCGTACTCTTATATATTTAGTATATTCACACCGGATGATCCACTAAAAAGGAGACTACTCATGAGCCGCAATCTCCCTACTCTCTTGCTTCTTCTCGTCTCGATTCTCCCCGCCCGGGCGGAAATCTCCCTCATCTTGGGGCCGGAATCGGTTCCTTGCTTCGGCCTATACGAGGCCGCCCTGCGGGTGGATCCGCTGCCGGCCGGCAATCCCTTCGATGTCTCGGTCTCCGCGGTCTTCACGTACACCAATGGGCCTGCGGTCCCCGTGGACGGCTTTTGCGATGATCCCCGGGGCGCACTCTACCGGGTGCGGTTCTGCCCCTCGCGGCCGGAGACCGTGTACCGCTATGCCATTTCGATCTCCGCCGATCCCTCGATTCGTTTCGAGGGATCGTTCCGGACCACCGCGGAAATCGGTCCCGAACCCGTGGTGGTCAATCCCGGGCATTCCAAACACTTCCAGACCGCTTACACCAAGAAACCATTCTTTCACCTGGGTCTCACCGCCTACCATCTCCTCGATCCCTCCAACAGCGATGAACAGATCGTGAACCTGTTGGATTACTGCGTGGAGCATGGCTTCAACAAGATCCGGTTCCTGCTGACCGGCTACCCCCGTGATACCGATACCCGCAGCAGCGAGGATTACGAATACGGTGTGGGTGATCAGTGGAAACGGCCCAACTACGGAGCCCCGCCGGGCGAGGTGAATCCCCTGCCCGCCTGGGAAGGCCAACCGCACGCCTACGATTTCACCCGCTTCCACATTCCCTATTGGCAAAAGGTGGACCGGGCGGTCGCGGCGGCCCGGGACCGGGGCATCGTGGCGACTTGCATCCTCACCATCGAAAAACAGGACCTGCCCCAGGAATACGGCGCATTCACGGATCACGAAAAACGCCTCTACCGTTACGCCGTCGCGCGGCTGGCGGGCTTCTCCAACGTGTGGTGGGATCTCGGCAACGAACACAATGAGTTCCGCACGCCCGAATGGGCGCCCCAAATGGGCGCCTGGATGAAGGAATGGGACCCCTACGGCCGCCTGGTTTCCGCCCATGGCTACAAGGAGTGGAATTACGGCAACCAGCCCTGGGCTGGTTTCATCATCACCCAGCAATATGGTACCTGGTTCGAAGTGAACCAATGGGCGCTGGATTACGCGGGCATCCCCAAACCCTATGTCAACGAGGAATACGGCTACGAAGGAACCCTCGGCCAGCCCGGCCACGGCCAGAACGCGGATCTCGTGCGGAAATGCCATTGGGCCATCGCTCTGGCGGGCGGCTACGCGACCTACGGCGACTGGACGGCGGGAACTCCCTTCTACACCGGCCACGTGGGACAAGGCAAAGCCCCCGCGCAGCTGAAACATCTGCGCGCGCTGTTTGAAACACTCCCGTTCCCGGAGATGCACCCAGCCAATGATCTTGTGGAGAAAAACGCTCTCTGCCTGGCCAAGACCGGAACGGTTTATCTGGTCTATCTGCCCGAGGGAGGCGCAACGACGCTCCGGGCCGAAGCGGGAAACTATACGATCACCTGGATCGATCCCCGCTCCGGGGAACGCTCCACACCACAGGACACTCAAGGTGGAACCGTCAAGTTGAACGCTCCTTCTGCCACCGACTGGGCCGCCGTGGCACAAAAGAAATGAGGACCGGAGGAAAAACAATTCCATTCACTCCGGGCTAAGGGCGGATACTCAGGTCCGTCTTGCAAAAATACCTCACCCCGTCTCCCCTGCCCCTCTTTCGAATGGGGCCGGATTATTATATGAAATCATCGATCGCTTCGTTCCAGAAAGGAAATCCCGATGAGGAGACAAAATAAGTGGAATCTGCGCCAATCCGGCTTTCGCGTGGTATGGGTGGGATGGGTGGCGGCGGCGGTCATGGCCGCGGCGGGAGAACCGCCCGGGACGCCCGAAATCATCCGGGCCCAGCCGGAACAAATTGAGCAGTGGCGCGCGTTGCGGTTTGGGATGTTCATCCATTGGGGACCTGTAAGCCTTACCGGCAAAGAGATCGGCTGGTCGCGGGCTACGAAATTGACGGACACCACCACGCCCTGGCCGGAATACGACCAGTTGTACCAGCAATTCAATCCCGCGCGGTTCGACGCGGCTGAATGGGTTTCCATCGCCAAGGAGGCCGGCATGAAATACATCGTGTTGACCTCGAAACACCACGACGGCTTTTGCCTATGGGACTCGGCATATACCGACTATGACATCATGTCCACACCCTTTAAGCGCGACGTGATGAAAGAATTGACGGACGAATGCAAACGCCAGGGGATGCTCTTCGGGCCGTATCATTCGATCTGCGATTGGTATCAGCCGGATTACGGGTATTCACACCGGGCGCGGCCGGGATACAAACTGGACCGCCCGCCCGACCTGAACCGCCACGTGGCGTATCTCAAGAATCAATTGCGCGAGATGAACCAGAAATACGGCCCCTTTTTGGTCTTCTGGTTCGACGGCGAGTGGGAAGAACCCTGGACGCATGAACTGGGCGTGGATTTGAACAATTTCTGCAAAAAACTGCAACCGGACGCGCTGGTGAACAACCGCGTGGACAAGGGGCGGCGGGGCATGCAGGGCATGTCGGAATCGGATGAATTCGCGGGGGATTACGGCACGCCCGAACAGGAGATCGGCGGCTTCAACCGCGAATCGCCTTGGGAGACCTGCATGACTATCTGCACCCAGTGGTCTTGGAAACCCAACGATCAGCTGAAATCCCTGAAACAATGCCTCCAGACCCTCATCTACACCGCGGGCGGCGACGGCAATCTGCTGCTCAACGTGGGCCCCATGCCCGACGGGCGGATCGAGCCCCGGCAGGTAGAGCGGCTCCAAGAAATCGGCGCGTGGATGAAAAAATATGGCGATACGATTTACGGCACGCGGGGCGGGCCCTTCAAACCGGGCGAATGGGGCGCGTCCACCTGCCAGGGAAACCGGATCCATCTGTTCATCATGAAAACCCAGGATGGCCAACTGAATCTTCCCGCCATCGGCCGCTCCATCCTGAAACATGAAGTCCGGACCGGCGAGGCTGTGGAGGCGCGTTCGTCGGACCAGGGAATCCAAATCACCCTGTCTGAGGCTCCCCGGGATGGCGTCGCGGCGATCATCACACTGGAAGTAGACGGTGACACGGTGGCGGTCCCCCCGATGGAGGTGAAATGAGAATCCAATCAGAAAAATACGTCTCATCCGGGAAGTGATCATTGGGGAAAAGATTTTTCTCTTGCCCTCCCCCTCATCCAGTAGGGCGATTTTTACCCACAAGTCCTGATCCGGCCTGATCTGGCCACAGCCTCCGGCACCCATTTTCCGGATGATCCAATCCCTTTCCCGGCATGGATGGGTGAACCGCCTTCCGCCGGTCATCTATAATATCCGGCGGAACCTCAAAGGGAATCCGAAAGTCCCTGACCGGGGAACCAATCCTGAAAACCGGTGCACAGGAGACTGTGGCCGGGTACAAAAACCGTGAATCGATTTCTTTACTTCTTTTCAGGAGTCGTTCTGTTGGGCGTGCTGGGCGCGCTGATCTGGGCGGCCCGCACGCATCAGGAGACCGTTCAGAGTTTGCCCGAAATCCTGGCCCGTGATTTCCGCCCGCTTTTGGAAGGGGAGCGGGTGACGGAGATCGATCTGGGGGCGATCGAGGAGCGGGCCGAAGAGATCAAGCGTGAATATCCCTACATCAACGAGGTGATCGTCCGGAAGATGACACCGGACGGGGCTTCCACCATCGTGTATCCATTTTTCAACAACATTGACCGCAAGGATTCACCCCCGGAGACCGATCCCACATTCCGTTCGATGGTCTTGACCGGCGAGGATGGTTCCACCGTGGGCACGCTGTATGTGAAAATCAGTCCTCAGCGCAGCCGTCTGTTCATGCTGGCTATCGCCGGCAGCATCTGGGCGTTGGTGGTGGTCAGCGCGTTGGGGTATTACGCTATCCGCGCCAAGGAGCAGGAAGTGCGCAAGACCACGTCCCTGTTGGAAGAGAAGCAGCGCGAGTTGATTCACCTGGAACGCCTCTCGCTGGTGGGCCAAGTCACCGCCAACCTGTTGCACGACCTGAAGAAGCCAGTGCTCAACATCCGGGCGGAATCGGAAGCGTTGCCCGACGGCGAGGTGAAACGGACCATCCAGGACGAAACCGAACTGTTTTTGAACCTGGTGCGCGATTTGCATCTGGAAGGCTTTCTGCGCAAGGACCGCGAGCGGGGCGAATTCGTCGAAGTGGCCGAGATGCTCGAACGGTCGCTGCGGTTGGTCAAATACGCCCAGGGCAACGTGGAAGTGATCGTGCAATTGCCCGAAAACCTCCCCTTTCTATTCGCCCAACGGCATCAGTTGGTGCAGGTGTTTTCCAATATTCTGCTCAATGCCTTTCAAGCCCTGGAAGGGGAAGGGACCATCCGCATCGGCGCGCAGTTGACTGAAGAAGCGGGCGAGCCGTGGCTGGAAATCAGTTTTTCGGACGATGGGCCGGGCATGCCGTACGAAGTGCAAACCCGCATTTTCGAGCCGTTTTTCTCCACCCGCCCAGAGTCCGAATCCACCGGCCTGGGCCTCTATATCAGCCGGTCCATCGTGGAAGGCCTGGGCGGCACGCTTACCGCCGACAGCATCCCCAAGCATGGGACTACGTTCACCATCCGGTTGCCGCTATCCGAAGCAGAGGCGGTTTCCCCGGAGAATAGCGAAAACAGGGAAGTTATATAACCTGTGATTTAATGTTCTATAATACAATGTTTTTCAGGTAGATAGTATGTGTATTGGGATTGTGGATAACGGGTAAAACGAAGTGAGAGAATTTCGGCTCAGGGACATGAGGTTCACCTCGTTCCTGGGCAAAGTCGGATCCTCCTTTTTTCGTGTCGAATATGCACCTGAAATGTGTTACCTATGTCCCCGAACACCTGTAACCTATGTACCCGGGCTAAACACTTCTCCTAGGAGGAGAGGGAATGGAAAGAAGAGGGGTTTTCAGCGAGCATCTTCCACCCTCCTCCCGCTTGATTCTCTCTGCCGTCTTCGGCATGATCAGGAAGAAGGGTGCCTCTCCGCGAAGACGGGCCAGTCGCGGGATTGGCACAGAATTTGGATATCGAAAGGCGGCTCTCATGTGGCCTCGTTTCTTTATATTATTCGGATTGATTCTTTTCCCCATGGCGGTTTTAGCCGGGGGAGACATGGGCGGAAGGCCGCCCGCGCCGCTGGCACCCGTGCCGTCGCCGCAGCAAATCGCGTGGCAGGCGATGGAGACCATCGCCTTCGCCCATTTCGGCATGAACACCTTTACCAACCGGGAATGGGGTGAGGGAACCGAGGATCCGGCCCTTTTTAATCCTTCCGCGTTCGACGCCACGCAATGGGCCAGGGTCCTCAAGGACGCGGGCTTCCAGATGCTCATCTTGACTGCCAAGCATCATGACGGCTTTTGCCTGTGGCCCAGCGCATACACGGAGCATTCCGTGAAAAACAGCCCCTGGAAGGGCGGGAAGGGCGATGTGGTTCGCGAGGTGGCCGACGCCTGCCGCCAGGCGGGCCTCAAACTCGGGATCTACCTGTCGCCCTGGGACCGGCATGAACGAACCTACGGCGATTCGCCCGCGTACAACACTTTTTTCCAAAACCAATTGCGCGAATTGCTGTCGAATTACGGCGAGGTCACCGAAGTCTGGTTCGACGGCGCGTGTGGAGAAGGTCCCAACGGCAAGCGCCAGGAGTATGATTGGGACGCCTATTATACAGTGATCCGGAATCTTCAGCCCCAGGCCCTCATCTTCGGCTGCGGACCGGACATCCGTTGGGTGGGCAACGAGTCGGGCGTCGCGCGGGAAACCGAGTGGAGCGTCCAGCCCGTGACTGAGGAAATCCGGAAGCGGGACTGGGTGGGGCACCAGCGGTGGTTTATGGACGGCGGAGGCGCGCGATACGCGGACGAAGCGGCCCGGAACAACGCTTCCATCGAGTTCATGTGGTATCCGGCCGAATGCGATGTTTCCATCCGTCCCGGCTGGTTTTATCATCCCGAGGAAGACGGGGAGGTCAAATCCCTGGAGCAATTGCTCGATATTTACTACAAATCGGTGGGGCGCAACGGCGTATTACTGCTCAATATCCCTCCGGACCGGCGCGGGCTAATCCATGAGAACGACGCCCGCCGCCTGCTGGAACTGCGGCAAGTGATTGACGCCACATTCCAGAACAATTTGGCGTTGAACCAATCGGCTACCGCGTCCAATATCCGGCAGAAGGATCCCCGATTTGGTCCGGAAAAGGCCCTCGACGGCGATCCCACTACGTATTGGGCCACGGACGACGGGATCACGGCCGCCTCGCTGGTAGTGGATCTGGGCCAACCCACGGTGTTCGACAGCGCGCTGATCCAGGAGCACATCGCCCTCGGCCAGCGCGTTTGCCGCTATACAATCGAGGTCCTCGAGGGTGAGGCCTGGAAATCCATCGCGAAGGGAACCACCATTGGCTACAAAAAGTTGGACCGTTTCGAGCCGGTCACGGCGTCCAAAGTGCGTCTCACCATCCATCAATCCCGCGCCTGCCCGCTCATTCAGACGTTTGGATTGTACCGGACATCCCAATGATCTCACGCGGAAGGTGTTCGGGTAATGGTTTTAGTTTTTGTAGAAAAATTCCGTATGGCAGGGAGAAAAGCGGCATTGGCACTGGTTCCCAAACCCTATGATCTTCGGGCATAAATCCCTTCCTCCTCTTTCCAGTTGACAGGCGGACGGGTATGATAATTTTTTTGAATGCGGTTTTTCTGGTTTCCGCAAGACGGATTTCCATTCCGGAAGAACCGCCGAGCGGAAATTATTTTGTTGATTCTTTTGGGATTATGTGATTTAATGGTTGCCAATCCTAATGATGATCACCCCGTCTTGGGCTTGTAGGGGTTCGTATGCGTTCGTGTGAGGAGAGGCTGGGATTCAAATCTGGAAAATGCGCCTGGGATGGACGGTGCGAAGAGGGTTCCCGCGTTGCAGCGAACAAAAATTGGCGCTTTCCTGCCGGGAAGCCGCCAGGAGGAATCCCCGCAGCGCCCTTTCGCGCCCATGGTTTGAGGATGGTTTGATCCTGGCAGGAGAACGAAACAGGGAGTTACCACCGATGAGACCAGTGGCACCTACCGTGAAGATGGGGGGTTCTGCGCTACATCCTACCCAGTCCGGCGAAGAAGTATATATTCATCCCTCCGCGGTCATCGATCCGAGTGTAACGTTGGCGGAAGGCGTGAAAATCCACGCGCACGTGGTTATCGAGCGGGGAACCCGCATCGGCCGGGACACGGAAATCCATCCCGGGTGTTACATCGGGGAGGATTGTTCCATCGGTTGCGGCACGGTGTTGATGCCGCTCGTCACCCTGCGGGAGAAGACGATCGTCGGCCACCGGGTTTTGATCAGTTCGGGCGTGGTGATCGGCAGCGACGGATTCGGTTATGCCAAGAAGGAAGACGGCGTCAATTACAAAGTGCCCCAGGTGGGCAACGTGATCATCGAGGATGATGTGCAGATCGGCGCGAACGCCACCATTGACCGCGCCACCCTGGGCCATACGGTGATCGGCAAGGGTTCCCGTGTGGGCGCGCTTACCCAAGTGGGACACAACGCCGTGATCGGCGAGAGCACGGCGGTGGGTGATCAGGTCGGGATATGCGGGAGTTGCAAAATCGGCAACCACGCCGTGATCGGCCAGGGCGTGGGGATGGTCGGCCATATCCGGATCGGCGATTACGCGACCGTCGAAAACGGTTCCGGGGTCAGCAAGGATGTGGCCGACGGATCGAAAATCCGCGGGATCCCAGCGATGGAAGAAGCCGATTACGCCGTTTTCAATCACTATCTCCACCAACTGCCGGAATTTGTGGCCCGGCTTCACGCCCTGGAACGGAAACTCCAAGCCGGTGACACGGCCTCGCCCGAAGCCCCGGCTTCATGACCGGGACGTGATCCCACGCCGGCATCCCATCCCTTTTCCCCCAGGCTGGAACTATCCGATACACTCCGAGGAGGCCGTGCATGCGGGAGACTCCCGGCTGTCAGCCCGGTCTGGTGAAAGATGAACACCTTTACCAATCCACTGCGGCGCGGCATTATGTACAGCGTCTTTTCCGGCTGTGCGCTCTTTTGTTGGCTATTCAATCCATCATCCCGCGCGGGACCTATCCCTCTCTCCCCAAGGCCAAGCGGGGGTCCGTTAGGGAACACGAAAGGAACATTTTGCAGAACAGGAGAATGTTGTGATTATGGTTCAAGAACGCATCATTACGTCCGAGTCCGTTACCGAGGGGCATCCGGACAAGATTTGTGATCAGATTTCCGATGGCATCCTGGACGCCATCTACGAGCAGGATCCTCAAGGCCGCGTGGCCTGCGAAACCCTGGTGGCCACCGGCCTGGTGATGATCGCCGGAGAGATCACCACGCATGCCAATATCTCGTACGCGAATGTCGCGCGCGCCATCGTCAACGAGATCGGGTACAACAACGCGGAGTACGGCTTTGACGGGAACACGTGCGCCGTCCTGACCTCGATCGGCCGCCAATCGCCCGATATCGCCCTGGGGGTCGATGAGCGGGACGATCATGAACAAGGGGCCGGCGATCAGGGCATGATGTACGGGTACGCCACCGATGAGACCGAGGAATTGATGCCTATGCCCATCACGTTGGCGCATCATCTCACCCGCCGCCTGGCCGAAGTCCGGAAATCCGGGATCCTCCCCTGGGTCCGGCCCGATGGCAAGTCGCAGGTCAGCGTGGTGTATGAGGGCGATGTGCCCAAGCGCGTGGACGCGGTGGTGGTCGCGACGCAGCATGCCCCGGACATCAGCGCCAAGGAGATCCACGAAGCGGTCATGGAGGAAGTGGTGAAGAAAGTCATTCCGGGCCATCTGATCCACGCCCAGACACGTTTCCACATCAATCCCACCGGCCGCTTTGTCGTGGGCGGGCCGATGGGCGACTGCGGCGTCACCGGGCGGAAGATTATTGTCGATACCTACGGAGGGGTGGGGCGGCATGGCGGCGGCGCGTTTTCGGGCAAGGATCCCTCCAAGGTGGACCGCAGCGCCGCGTACGCCGTGCGCCACGCCGCCAAGAATATCGTCGCCGCCGGCCTGGCCAAGCGTTGCGAGGTGGCGGTGGCTTATGCCATCGGTATCGCCCAGCCGGTCTCCATCAATGTGGAAACCTTTGGCACAGGGAAATACGGCGACGACAAGATTTCCAAAATTATCCGTGAACTCATCGATCTGCGCCCCGCCAAGATCATCCAGCGCCTGAATCTGCGCCGACCGATCTACCGCGCCACCGCCGCCTATGGCCATTTCGGGCGGTCCGAATTCCCCTGGGAACAGCTCGATTATGTCGAAGCCTTGAAAAACGCCTGATATTCCGGAAATCCCCAAATCCGATCAAAGGAGCCAAACCAGAATGGTACGCAAAAAAACCTCCGGGTTCGACATCAAGGACAAAAGCCTCGCCAAAGCCGGCAAAGAACGGATCCTATGGGCGGACCGGCATATGCCTGTGCTGGCCTCTATCCGGGAACGTTTCGAGAAGAAGAAGCCGCTTAAGGGCCATCGGATCGCCGCCTGCCTGCATGTGACCACCGAAACCGCCAACCTGATGCGAACTCTGAAAGCCGGAGGGGCTGAGATCACTCTCTGCGCTTCCAATCCCCTCAGCACCCAGGATGACGTCGCCGCCTCCCTCACCTGCGACTTCGGCATCCCCACCTATGCCATTAAGGGCGAAGACCATAAAACCTATTACAACCACATCAACGCCGCCCTGGACACCGCGCCCCACATCACCATGGACGACGGGGCGGACCTTGTGAATGTCTTGCACGGCCAGCGCAAAGACCTGCTGGAGGGGATCGTCGGCGGAACCGAGGAAACCACCACCGGTGTGATCCGCCTGGCCGCCATGGCCGAGCAGGGCGTGCTGGCCTATCCCATCATCGCCGTCAACGACGCCATGACCAAGCACCTCTTCGACAACCGCTACGGCACAGGGCAATCCACCCTCGACGGCATCGTCCGTGCCACGAACATCCTGCTGGCGGGCAGCACCGTCGTGGTCTGCGGGTACGGCTGGTGCGGCCGCGGGGTGGCCATGCGCGCCAAAGGGATGGGAGCGGATGTCATCGTGACCGAAGTCGATCCGGTGCGCGCGCTGGAGGCGGTCATGGACGGTTACCGGGTCATGCCGATGGCTGAAGCCGCGGCGGTGGGGGATGTCTTCATCACCGTCACAGGCGACATTCATGTGATCCGTGTGGAGCATTTCAAGAAGATGAAGGACGGGGCCGTCGTGTGCAATTCCGGGCATTTCAACGTCGAGCTGGACCTGGAAGGTCTGCGCCAAGCGGCACTTCGGGTCCGCAACACCCGCCCGTTCGTGGAGGAATACGTTTTGAAGAACGGTCGGAAGGAGAAATCCGTTTTCATTCTCGCCGAGGGCCGCCTGGTCAATCTGGCCGCCGCCGAGGGACATCCCGCCGTGGTCATGGACATGTCCTTCGCCAACCAGGCCCTCAGCGTCGAATACCTCATCCAAAACCGGAAGGAGATGGAGAATCAGGTGTACGTCATTCCCGAAGAAATCGATATGGAAATCGCGTCCATCAAGTTGAAGGCCATGGGCGTGAAGATCGACAAACTGACCCCGGAGCAAGTCCACTATCTCAACAGCTTCGAAATGGGGACATAGGTCCAATAGGCTTGCCAGGAATTGAACGATTTGCCCAGGGTGAAAATCCTGGGCTTTTTTTGGCTTTTCTTGGATTTTCTTGGGATCCCTTGAACGGGGCGAGGAGGGAGAAAAGCGGAATTGGGGAAACGCGCGAAAGAGCGGCTCAATATCCGGCCCTCTCCCAAGGGAGAGGGAATCCATCCATATGGCATTTCTCCTGGCTTTCCCTGGAAAACAGGGATGAAAATGCAATTTACGGTCTCCGTTGAGCTATGATATGATTTCATCACTGTATCATAAAATAACATCTCGATCCGGCATGAAATCCGGACGCGGATTTCAATCCGTACCAGACAAGGAATGACGCCATGCCCACGATCACGGAGATTGATGTTAACGGGAAAATCTATCCCATCGAAGCCGGCTCCGACCGCAGCCTGCTGAGTGTATTGCGGAACGATCTCGATCTGACCGGCAGCAAATACGGCTGCGGGGAAGGGCAGTGCGGCGCGTGTACCGTGCTCATTGACGGCACGGCCCGGCGCGCTTGCATCACGCCGATGAGCGCCACCGTGGGGAAAAAGATCCTCACCATCGAAGGGCTGGAGCAGGATGGGAAACTGCATCCGCTCCAAGAAGCGTTTCTGGAAGCGGACGCGTTGCAATGCGGATACTGCACGCCCGGGATGATCATGGCGGGAGTGGGTTTGTTGTCCAAAAATCTGAATCCTACGCCTGAGGAGATCGTCCGTTCACTCAATGGCAACATTTGCCGTTGCGGCACGTACCAGCGGATCATCGCCGCTGTCATGAAAGCGGCCCAGGCGCTGCGGGAGGCCAATCCATGAAACCGAAATCCATTGATTTGAGCCAAAATCCACACGCGGGCGGCGCGGTAGAACCTGAGCGTTATGAACTTTTCAACGGTCCATTGTATCAATTCGACCTTTCCCGGCGGGATTTCCTCAAAAGCGCCGGAGGTGGCATCCTGGTACTTCTCGCGCTGGCTCCTGCTGAAACCGGAGAAGCGGCGCAGGAACGGCGGGGCGGCCGGGGCGATCTGCCCCGCGATATCGCCGCGTGGCTGCGGATCGATGCCCAAGGCGCAATCACCGTGATGACTGGCAAGGTGGAGATGGGCCAGAACATTCGCACATCGCTGGCGCAGGTTGTGGCCGAAGAACTGCGGGTTCCCATGGACACCATCACCCTGATCATGGGGGACACCGATCTCACCCCCTACGACGCGGGTACGTTCGGCAGCCAGACCACACCCATCATGGCACCCCGCCTGCGCCGGGTGGCCGCCACCGCGCGCGAAATTCTAATCGATTTAGCCGCCGGGAAATGGCAAATCAGCCGGGATTCGCTCCAGGCCACGGAAGGCCGGATCACCCATCCGGAATCCCACCGGTCGATCGGTTACGGCGAATTGACCCAGGGCCAGGACATCACGCAAACCATCAACGATGACGTTTCCCTCACCCCCGCGGAGCAATGGCAGATCGCGGGGACTGCGGTTCCCAAGGTGGACGGCCGCCATTTCGTGACCGGAGAAGAAAAATTCGTTTCGGATATGAAACTTCCCGGCATGTTGCACGCCAAAATCCTCCGCCCGCCGGCCTTCGGGGCGGAACTGGTCTCGCTCGACACGAAAACAGCCGAAGCCTTGCCGGGCGTGATCGTGGTCCGGGATGGGAATTTCGTAGGCGTGGCCGCCCCCACCGAAGAAACCGCCGCTCAGGCCGTTCAGGCCCTCCAGGCGGAATGGAAAACCTCCCCACAACCTTCGCGCGCCGAATTGTTCGAGCATTTGAAGAAGACCGCGTCCCGTGGTTCTTCGCCTTTCACCGCCGGATCGATCGCCGAGGGTCTGGCCGCCGCGGACGTTCAATGGAAACAAACCTACACGGTGGACTATATCGCCCATGCCCCGCTCGAGCCTCGCGCCGCCCTGGCCATATGGGAAGGTGAAAAACTGACCGTGTGGACGGGCACCCAGCGCCCCTTCGGCGTGCGGTCTGAACTGGCCCGCGCCTTCAACCTGCCCGAGGAGCGCGTGCGGGTAATTATGCCCCCCACGGGGTCCGGCTACGGCGGCAAGCATACCGGTGACGCGGCGGTCGAGGCAGCCCGCCTGGCCCGCGCCGCCCGGAAACCGGTGAAACTGGTCTGGACGCGGGAGGAAGAGTCCACGTGGGCGTATTTCCGGCCGGCCGGCGTGTTCGAAATCTCGGGCGGCGTCCAATCGGATGGCACCATCACCGCGTGGGAATTTCACAACTACAACTCCGGCGCGGCGGCCATCCGCACGATGTACGACATCCCCAACCAGCACATCGAATTCCACCCCGCCGATTCGCCACTGCGGCAAGGATCGTATCGCGCCCTGGCGGCCACGGCCAATCATTTCGCGCGCGAATGTTTCATGGACGAGCTAGCCCACGCTGTGAAGATGGATCCCCTCGCCTTCCGCCTCAAGAACCTCACGGACGAACGCTTCATCAACGTCTTGAAGGCCGCCGCCGAACGCTTCGGCTGGAACGGGAAAAAATCCACGTCCGAACGCGGCTATGGCCTGGCCGGCGGATTCGAGAAGGGCAGTTACGTGGCCACCTGCGTGGAAGTGGCCATCCGCCCTGACAGCGGCGAGGTCCGCGTGGTCCACGTGGTGGAGGCCTTCGAGTGCGGGGCCATCATTAATCCGGTCCATTTGGAAAACCAGGTGGAAGGTATGATCCTGATGGGTTTGGGCGGGGCGTTGTTCGAGTCCATCGATTTTGAAAACGGCCGGATCCTCAATCCCCGCTTTTCGCGGTACCGCGTTCCCCGTTTCCATGACCTACCCCGCATCGAAACCATTTTGCTCGACCGCAAGGATATTCCCTCCGCGGGCGGCGGTGAAACCCCCATCGTGGGTATCGCGCCTGCCATCGGCAACGCGATTTTCAACGCCACGGGCCAACGCCTCCGCGCGTTGCCGCTGGTCCCGAAGGGACTGAAGGCCGCGGGGTAAGGCGGAGTGGGAATCGACTCATCCCGTACCCCGGCCGCAGCATTTCTTATATTTTTTGCCGCTGCCGCAGGGGCACGGATCATTGCGGCCGGGGGAACCGGCCCGGGAAGCATTCACCACGGCCCACCGGCGGCGGGTGGCGGCTTCCTCGGCGGCCTGGCGGGTTTTCCATTCCGTGGCCAGGCGGCGGAGTTCGGAGTCGGCGTGCGTGAAGAACATTTGGTAGGACCGGCAGAAGTGGTTGGAGCTTTGGTCGGCGGGATCGCGCAGGCGGTCTTTGGTGCAGCCGCCCCAGCAGTGTTTTAGCCACGGGCATTCGGAACATTCGGGGGGCAGGCGGGCTTTCATCCGGCCGAATTCTGTTTGCCGGGGGTGGTTGAGAAAGTCCACCAGATTGCCTTCCATGAGGTTACCCAATTTCCATTCCGGTTCGACGAAAAAGTCGCAGGCATAGACATCGCCGTTGTGCTCGATGACGACATAGCAGCCGCATTCTTCCATCAGCGTGCACTCGGGGGGCGCGAGATCGACATAGGTATGAAAGACGGAATCGAAATAGCGCACCGAGGTGGTGGCCAGGCCGCCGCGGAAATCCGCTTTCCAGCAATCGAATATTTCACACAAAAATTGCCCGTATTGTTCGGCGGTGACCGAGAATGGAGCGGCCCGGGCAGGATCGCGGGGATCCCGCTCCACGCAGGGGATGAACTGCATGTATTCGAAGCCGGTTTCCTTGAGAAAATGATAGATTTCGCGGGGAAATCGGGCGGAGTAATCATTCACGACCACCAAGGCGTTGACTGCCACGCCCCGGCGCAGCATGAGCCGGGCCTTGGCGTGGACTTTCTCCCAGGAAGGGCGGCCGCCGGAAGTGAGGCGGTAGCGGTCGTGAATGTGCGCGGGACCGTCGAGCGAGAGGCCGATGAGGAAGGAATATTCGGTGAAGAAATCGCACCATGCTTCGTCTATCAGAAGGCCGTTGGTTTGCAAGCCGTTGCCCACGGTTTGTCCCGGGCGCCCGAATTGTTGTTGAAAGGCCACGGCCTGGCGGTAGAAATCCAGGCCCATGAGTGCCGGTTCGCCACCCTGCCAACCGAACGAAACCGCCGGCCGGCCCGTGCCCATGACCTGGCGGACCATTTCGCGGAGAACGTCCGTGGCCATGCGGTGGATTTTCGCGCCGGGATACAGCGCGGCCTTTTCAAGGTAAAAGCAGTACGCGCAATCGAGGTTGCAATCCGCCCCGGCCGGTTTGACCAGGACCGAAGTCAAGGCTTTCGTTTTAACTGGCTGGATCACCGGCAATTCCATCGTTTTTGAACTCATTCGCTTTCTCCCGGATGGGATCAGTATACCGGACAGCCGCGCGGTCACGCAACACGGCGGAGGGATCGGTGGATTGTTCTGACAGCCGGAACGGCGTCCATTTATGATACAATCATTCCCAAACCGACGCGGGGACGGATAACGAATACACCATGCGCTTTCTATTGATCATGCTCACGATGGTTTGGCTCCTGTTCGGATGGGTGTGTTACGACTCGGTCCGGTGGCGCGAGCCGTTGGAGATCCCCTGGCACGCGGAAGAGGCGTTGGAAGAAGAAAGCCGACGGGCGGAACGCTTCCGCCTGACGGTGGAAGAATCCATCGAACGGGAACTCGTGCGCTGGACCCTGGTGATCAACGATCCCAACGCGGATGGGGTGACGTTGTCACAGGCCCATTACCAGCTTGGCCGCTGTTATTGGCTGAGCGCCTACCTGCAGCGGTCGTATATCAAACAAACCGCCTATTTGAAAAAATCCTTGGACGAACTCCAATCCGCCCTGCGCTACCTGTATGACACGCGGATCCAACTGAAAATTCCCAATTTGAATGAATCGGACGAAATTTTTTTCCTCTACTGTATCGCGGATCTGCATCATCAACTGAAGGAATATGAAGAGGCCGAAAAATATTACTTGAAAGCCCTGCGCATGTCCCCCTCGCCGGATCCGCGTATCTACCGCCGGTACAACGAAATGTTGGCGGAAAGCGGTTTAGAGAGCCAGTATAGCCCGTGAGAGGAAATAGCCGGGGCACGCGGGATTCATCATTACAAAATTGAGGTTTGTTGGAGCGGCACCATGTTGGTGTGGTTATACTTTTTCGTGGTGTTGACCATTTCCTTGGTAATGTTTGGCTTGTTTTATTCTATTTCCAAAGGCGAAGTATCTGTGCCGGCCTGGTTGGTGGAGGTCATGATCAGTTTTTTTTGGTTCTCCGGAGTTTTCAAGGTTCTCAAGGACCGCTATTTCGATCCCACCCGCCCCTCACCCGCTCCCCAAATGATTCAATCCATGGTGGTATGTTGTTTTTTGAGTTATGTGGCCATCGCGTACGGACTGAGCCTGGGTTTCCTCCCTTGGTTCACTGATTCAGTGATGCATCGGATTTTACTAGCGTATCTAGGCGGGCTGGCCGTAGTAGTGTACGCGCCGATGGCGGTGGCGGAGTTTTGGTATCCGCGCTGGGCCCGGAAACAGGAATCGGTATCGGCGCGTGGGGAAGAGATTTATGCCTTGGCATTGGAATGCCCTGCGGTGAAACGGTTTACCGCCTTATTTCCTGGTTGCCGGGTGTTTGTTTTCAACAACAAGGTGAAAAACGTGGAGGCGTCTTGCCTATTGGCGTTCCGCCGGGAACGGAAGGAACGGCCGGGCTTGTGGGAGGAAATCTCCCTGGAAGTTCCCGTGGATTGGCGCGCGCGCCGGGCGGCGGCGTCCCGGATCAAGCCGGACCGGTATATTTTCCAAACCGGCGAGGAGGGCAGCGCGGTAATGCATCTCTCTGAGCCCGAAAATTGGGAAGTCCACGCGAATTCCACTCCGCTGGATGAGGCTTTGCTGGAAACGTTCGACCGCATGGTGAACCGGTATCCCCCGATGGACAAACTCCCGTTCCGGCTGGCCATCCACCCGGTGGAGTATGAAGAAATCCTCATTTCCCGCTCGGTTTCCTCTCCGATGGATTCCAAACAGGGATATCCACGCCCGGTTTCCGGATCGGTGATGGACATATGAAGCCTCCGTTCTCTGGCAGGTAACGCATACCCATATTCCAATTTCACCAAATCCGTTCATTAAAGAATGAAATGAAGAATGAGAAGGAAATACAGAGATTATCTTTTATAAATAACTAAAAATATTATTTTTCAATTTACAAATAGAATTTATCATGCTATAATGAGATATGCAATCATATGGGATGATTTTTCTGGAAATCCAAACGCGGAAATCCACATCGAACTGACGTGGTCTCGGCTATAAACCAACGGGATTTTTCATTCTGGGGAGGACCAAGCCGATGTCTAAAATTTTGGCAAACCGCCAATGGCTGTCTCAGTCCGTATCCAGCGATTTATATCACTTGTCCTTCGTGGATTCGATACTGGTTCTGTACTACAAGACCGCGCCCGGGATTTGCTTTGTGGCAGGGGTAACGGAAAACGATCTACCGAAAATCGCTCAAGAGACGTCCCAGACGATTTTGAGCCGGGAACCGAAGGTGATGGGCACGGTGAGGATCGGGCGGATTTACTTCCCGCATCCCCCGTCAAAAATTCATGGTATCTGGCCGATCACGGAACAGGACCCGGAGATCGCCGCCTTCTTCGCGAAAGCTGCGGACCGGTTCTTGATGATGATCGATCAGTATGGCCGGTGGGACACGTTTCACCACTATCTCAAAATAGAATTGAATAGCGATTTATGTTCTCCAGTCCCTTCCATTGAACACCCCGCGGATTATTGGTGGCTGGCCGGGCTTTTGGAGGGAGACGGCCCGTTTGTGCCCTGTAGCATCTATGAAGAATACGGAATCTACGTGGACCGCGCCCGGGAGGTGTTGCCGGTGTTCACCTCGGCCGTGTACGCGGAGATGGAGGCCGTCCGGTTATCCCAATCCAGCGGACTCAAACTGATCCCCCAACCGATCCATTGTTTGGGCTGTTTTCTTACGGGTTTTTATAATGAGGAAGGCAAGCATGTCATGCGGTCGGTTTTGTTGAATAATCAGTGGACGATCCATGGTTTCACGTGCAATGAACAAAAAGCCGGCGGGCGGCCGGGCTGCCATTTCTTTCTCAAGGATTCCGATGAAAATTGTTACGCCCTCTGCGGTTGCGCGGAGCAGGGCACGGGGCCGATTTGGTACGCCAAATCCTGGGATCGGAATGGTACCCATTTTCATCCCGAGTGCCGTCTTGTGGCGTGGTGATATCCATCGCTCACGGGATTCCGGTTTTACACTGGATTCACTTCCTGGTGATACTCTTGCAGGGATTTCACCATGTACGTGCTGTTGCGGCACGCCTGGATGCTGTCGGCGGTGGCCAAGGCGGCGGTCAGCGTGGTGATATAGGGAATCTTATGCTTGACGGCGGTCTTGCGGATGTACGAATCGTCGTGCTGCCCCAGGCGGCCGATGGGCGTGTTGATCACCAGCTGAATCTCGTAGTTGATGATGCAATCCACGATGTTGGGCCGGTCTTCGTGAATCTTATAAACGGGTTTGGATTCGATGCCGTGCGCTTTCAAGAACTGGTGCGTGCCCTGGGTCGCCAGAATGTTAAAACCCAGGCCGGCGAATTTCCGGGCTACTTTCAACAACGTCTCGTTTTTTTCCGCCACGCTGATAAGCACGGTTCCTTCCGTGGGCAATTTCTGCTTGGCTCCCGCTTGCGCCTTGAAAAACGCCATCCCGAAATCATTGGCCATGCCGAGTACTTCGCCCGTGGAGCGCATCTCCGGCCCTAGCACCGGATCCACTTCCGGGAACATGTTGAAGGGGAACACGGCTTCCTTCACTCCGTAATAGGGGATTTCGCCTTTCCGGATGTTCAGCTCGGCCAGTTTTTTTCCCAGCATGAGTTGCGTGGCGATGCGGGCCATGGAGATGCCGCACACCTTGGACACCAGAGGCACGGTGCGCGAGGCGCGGGGATTGGCCTCCAAAACGTACACCTTGCCATCGGCGATGGCGTATTGCATGTTCATCAAGCCGATGACGCCCAGGGCCTTGGCGAATTTTTCCGTGTACTCCGCCAGGGTTTGCATGTGGGGAGCGGAAATGTTGATCGGGGGGATGACACAGGCGGAATCGCCGGAATGGACGCCCGCGTATTCAATATGCTCCATGATGGCGGGGATGAAGACTTCCTCGCCGTCGCAGATCGCGTCGGTTTCGACTTCGAGGGCGTTTTCCAGGTATTTATCGATCAGGATGGGGCATTCCGGCGTCACACCCACTGCTTCCGCGATGTACGCGCGCAGCATCGATTCATCGTAGATGATTTCCATTCCCCGCCCGCCCAGCACAAACGACGGGCGCAGCATCAGGGGATAGCCGATCTGACGCGCCTGTTCCAAAGCCTCTTCCAGCGTGCTGGCCGTGCCGGCCTGGGGCATAGGAATACCCAGTTTTTCCATCATCCGGCGGAATTTGTCGCGGTCTTCGGCCATTTCGATGGTGGCGGGCGGCGTGCCCAAGATCTTCACCCCGCAGCGCTCCAATTCCGACGCGATGTTCAACGGGGTTTGCCCGCCGAACTGCACGATGACCCCTTCCGGTTTCTCTTTCTCGTAGATGCTGAGCACGTCCTCGACAGTCAGCGGCTCGAAATACAGTTTGTCAGAGGTGTCGTAATCGGTGGAGACGGTTTCGGGATTGCAGTTGACCATGATAGTCTCGAGGCCCATTTCCCGCACCGCGAACGCGGCGTGCACGCTGCAATAGTCGAACTCGATGCCTTGGCCGATGCGGTTGGGGCCGCCGCCCAGCACCATGACTTTTTTCCGGTCACTGCGCGAAACCTGATCCGGGGCGTTGTACGTGGAAAAATAGTACGCCGCGTTTTCGACGCCCGAGACCGGCACCGGCTCCCAGCCTTCCGTTACGCCCAACGCCGTCCGCTGCCGGCGGATATCCGCTTCGGGAACGCCTAGCAGCTGGGCGAGGTATTTGTCGGCGAATCCGTCTTTCTTGGCCTGGATCAACAGCGGGTCCGGCAGGGATTTCCCTTTGTGGTGAAGGATGGTTTCTTCCAGATTAACCAGCTCCTTCATCTGTTCGATGAACCAGGGCTTGATTTTGGTCTTTTCGTACAACGCCTGGACGGATACCCCCTTGCGAAGGCATTCGTACATGATGAACTGCCGCTCGCTGCTGGGATAGTACAGCATGTCCATCAATTCTTCGGCGGTTTTCTGGTGGAAGTCCTTGGCGAAGCCCAAGCCGTGGCGGCCGATTTCCAGCGAGCGGATCGCCTTTTGGAACGCCTCTTTGTAGTTCTTGCCGATGGCCATGACCTCGCCCACCGCCCGCATTTGCGTGCCCAGCCGGTCTTGAGCGTTCTTGAATTTCTCGAAGGCCCACCGCGCGAATTTCACCACCACGTAATCGCCGGAGGGTGTGTATTTCTCCAGTGTGCCTTCCCGCCAGTATGGAATCTCGTCCAAGGTCAGCCCCGCGGCCAGCAGAGACGAGACATAGGCGATGGGAAAGCCCGTGGCTTTGGAGGCCAGGGCGGAGGAGCGCGAAGTGCGCGGATTGATCTCGATCACCACCACCCGGCCGGTTTGCGGATCGTGCGCGAATTGGATGTTGGTCCCCCCGATGACTTCGATCGCCTCCACGATGGCATAGGAATATTTTTGCAACCGCTTTTGCAAGTCCTCGGAGATCGTCAGCATGGGCGCGGTGCAGTAGGAATCGCCGGTGTGCACTCCCATCGGGTCCACGTTCTCGATGAAGCACACGGTGATCATCTGGTTTTTCGCGTCACGCACCACCTCGAGTTCCAGCTCTTCCCATCCGCTGACCGATTCTTCGATCAAGATTTGATTGATCATGCTTGCGCTAAGCCCGCGTTGCGCGACCACCCGGAGTTCCTCGACATTGAACACCATGCCGCCGCCTGTTCCTCCCAAGGTGTACGCGGGCCGGACCACTACGGGGTAACCCAGCCGGTCGGCCACTTCCTCCGCGTCCTTCACGGTATACACGGCCTCGCTTTGCGGCATGGCGATGCCCAGGCAGTCCATGGTTTCCTTGAACGCCGTCCGGTCTTCGCCCCGCTTGATGGCGTCCACGTTGACCCCGATGACTTGCACGCCATACTTTTCGAGAATCCCGGCGGTAGCCAGTTCCGAAGCCAAGTTGAGGCCGGTCTGGCCGCCCAGGTTGGGCAGCAGCGCGTCCGGCCGTTCCTTCTCGATGATTTTGGCTACCGTATCTACATCAAGAGGCTCAATGTACGTTCTATCCGCCATGCCCGGATCGGTCATGATGGTGGCGGGATTGGAATTGACCAGCACCACTTCGTAACCCAAGCGGCGCAACGCTTTGCATGCCTGGGTTCCGGAATAATCGAATTCGCACGCCTGGCCAATCACGATCGGGCCGGAACCGATGATCATGACCTTATGAATGTCCGTTCGATGGGGCATGGATGGAATCCTTTCAGGGAGTGTCGGCAATCTCGAACCGAATATCCTATCAGCGGATGCCCCGGTTGTGAACAACCGCAAACAGTTTCCGGGCAGGTCCGGCCGGGAAGGGGTTTTGAGACCTCCGGAGGAGGAGAATAACGGCGCCAAACGGACGGGTTTGCCTACACTTCTCAGGCCGGATGGGGAAAAATGGTAAAGGAGTCCCGTGAAGACCACCGGCGGATTGTCCCATACGGAAAGAGAGGGATTTATCATCATGGAACGATACGGTTCCTGTGTCCGGCTCCATCCGGAAAAAATCGAGGAATACAAACGGTTGCACGCGGCGGTCTGGCCGCAGGTGCTGGAGATGATCACGCGATGCCATATCCGGAATTACACGATCTTTCTCCATGACGGTTGGTTGTTCAGTTATTTCGAATACACAGGAGATGATTTCCAACAAGACATGGACCGAATGGCCGCCGACCCCGTGACCCAGGAATGGTGGAAGGTCTGCACTCCTTGTTTCGATCCGGAATGTCATCCGGAAAAGAAGGCCTGGTGGATCGGGATGGAAGAAATTTTTCACCTCGATTGATCCCAATCTGTCCGGGGTTCCGAAGCCACCCGGCTATCCCCCCGCTATCCGCCTACGGAAGGAAATGAATCATGACCCCTCGCTCCCGGGTTCTCGACGCTCTCAACCACCGCGAGCCGGACCGCGTCCCCATCGACTTTTCCGGTCACCGCTCTTCCGGCATCAGCGCCATGGTCTATCCCAAATTGCGGGAATATCTGGATCTGCCGCCGCGGCCGGTCCGGGTTTACGACCCCATCCAGCAGTTGGCCATCGTGGATGAAGACGTGCTGGACCGCTTTGGTGTGGATACCATCGAACTGGGCCGCGCTTTCGCCCTCGAGGATGAACATTGGATCGATTGGACCCTCCCCGACGGCACGCCCTGCCAGATGCCGGCCTGGACCCGCCCGGAACGGGGCGAGCGGGAGTGGGTCATCCGGTCGGCGAGCGGGCGGGTGATCGCGAAGATGCCCGACGGCGCGTATTATTTCGAGCAATGTCACTACCCATTTCTCGAAGCGAGTGTGGATTTCAACCGGATCGCCGACGCCCTTGGTGAGTGCATGTGGACCGCCATTGCCTCCCCGCCAGGCCCCCTGGTGGCCGGACCCGGAGGGAAGGAACGCTTGCGGGAGGGGGCGCGCGCGCTCCGGGAACAGACCGACCGTGCCATCATCGGCTTGTTCGGCGGAAACCTGTTGGAGATAGGGCAGTTTCTCTTCCGGAACGACGTGTTCCTGATGATGCTGGCCGGCGAGCCCCGCCGCGCGCACGAGTTTTTGGACAAGTTAGTGGAGATTCATCTCGCCAATCTCGGGAATTTCCTGGACGCGGTGGGTGACTATATCGACATCATCCTGTTCGGAGACGACTTGGGGATGCAAAGCGGCCCCCAGATTTCTCCAAAAATGTACGAAGAATTCTTCAAACCCCGCCACGCCTTGATGTGGGCCGAGGTCAAAAAAAAGGCGGATGTGAAGATCATGTTGCACTGCTGCGGCGGAGTGCGGCCATTGTTACGGCATTTGATCGACGCCGGCCTCGAAGCCATCAATCCCGTGCAAATCAGCTGCGCTGGGATGGATCCCGGCGAGCTGAAATCCGAGTTCGGGCGGGATATCTGTTTCTGGGGCGGGGGCTGCGACACGCAATACATGCTGCCCAACGCCACCCCGGAGGAGGTACGGCACCATGTCAAGGATCTGGTTTCGATCTTCAGCCCCGGCGGCGGATTTGTCTTCCAGCAGGTGCACAATATTCTAGCGAACGTGCCGCCCGCTAACATCGCCGCCATGTTCGACGCGGTGAATTCGTAATCTCATTCCCCGGCCTGGATCTCATACCGAATTGCGTTTTCCACCACAGGGATTTCCCAGCTCGATCCATCCGTCTTTTGCCGCAAGACCACCGGTTCCGCGTTGCGCCGACGGCCATGAAGATCGAACGCGTTCACGGTGATCTGAGGCGCTTGCTGGATCCGTGCGATTTCAGATCGGACATCGTTTGGCGGCCATTTTTTCTCCACCGGACCGATCGTCAATTTGTCCACTCCTTCCACCGCAATGATGGAAAGGCCTTGGTTTGATTCGCTCCAGCGCACGGCCACGCAACCGGCCGTGCCGATGCCATCCCGCTGAAGGTACACGCCACGCCCGTCCACGAAGACGCTCTCCGGCGCGCTCATCCAATCACACCGGCGGCCGTCCACAAGATACGATCCTGTATGGAAATCATCCTCCTGAACCGCGAGCCAGCCGTAGGGAGGAAGCGTGTAGGATTGATCGGGCGTTTGGACCATCCAATTCGTTTCAGGATTTCCATTCACCCACACTTCCAAGCCATTAGCGTAACGGATGAAGAGGCGGCTGTCCTGCCACGCGCCTGTTTGCAGCGCGCTGGAAGTATCGATCAGGCCGTTGTCTTTGCCGTACCGGATACTTTCCGGTTTGATCATGGCGTAGCGGCTTTGCAGCGGTTGCAGCATGTAGTACGAACGGCAGGTCTGGCGGATGCCGTGCGCGTCTTCCACCAGCCAGCCGATATGGCCGTAAGCGATGGTGGCGGCGAGGAACTGGTCGATGCTGGCCTCGATATTTTCTGGTTTGTTCCAGCCCTCCTTCCCCTCGAAGAAACGGCCGGTCCAAGGCATGCCGATATCCACCGTGAGGGGATGCATTTTCAGCAGGTCAAAATGCGGCAGGTAGGGATATTTCCACAGGGCCAGGGCGCTGTAGGTCAATCCATAGTTCCCCGCGCACAATCCAGCGTACAGCCATTGATGATGGCCTTCCGACCAGCAATGCCCGTCGTAGACATCTTGATCGTGCAGCAGGAGTTCCCCGTAGGCGTAAAACGTGGCCGCGAAAGTCCCCGCGCCCGGGACGCGGGCGTCGTAGTCGCAACGGTCCCAGGGTGACACCGAGGTATGCACGTCGGTGTAGGCGGCGTTGGTGTTGAACTTGGCCTGGATGAGGGGCGCGAGTTTCCGGTCCATTTCCACGGCAAAGAGAGCCTTGGGCGAATAGCAGCGTGGCCAGGCGCGCACGAGATCGAAATTGGCGCCGCGCATGACCATGTCGATATCCCAAAATTCGTTCACCGGCGCGAAATCGCAGTAGTTGGTGTACAACCCGGCCCGCCAACCCAGCGACTTTTGATGGGCGATGTAGTTTTTCAGCGCCTCGTCACCACCTTTTCCCGGCGCGGACTGGGTGCGGAAGGTGAAACTCTCGCCGCCATCCCGCCAGGTGATCTCATGGTTGCATTGGGTCAGTTGCTCGATGCCATACGCCCGCAATATCCGGGAATGCGCCATTTCCCGTTCGTAATCCGAAGGCCCCCAGCTTTCCACCCATAAGCGGCTGCCAGCCTCCTTCCCCCGCTTGGCGGGCGGATTGGCAATGGTGGGAAGGGTCTCTTCGAAGAAGGGCGATACGGTGATGAATACCCGCTCGAAGAGATCGTTCCGCGCGCCGTCGGATTTGGATAAATACCGCACGCCGCCGTTGAGCTGGATCCGGCCGGATTCAATTGTGTCGACGGCATAGGGCTGCGAGGCATTGGAGCGGTACCAGTCCATCCACACCGACGCGAAAAACGGCGTCCCGCCCTTGGACATCAGCACGTTCAAATGATGCCCGCCATAGTTGAGATAGGGCAATTGCACCAATTCCGGATTTTCGACATCGGCCCAGTAACCGTACGATAACTCCGTGGCCTGGCCTCCCAGACAATATGTATCTAAGACCAGGGATTTCTGCCACAGGCGGACTTGTATCTCCACCTGGACTTCTTGATCACCGGCCCTTCCTTGCCAAACCGCGCGCAAAACGCCGTTTCCGGGTGTTTCGGCTTTCAAAAGTTGCGGATCTCTCAGTTCTTCCGCGAATTTCGGCCCGCCTTCGTTCCAAAATGTGGCGATCCGGCTGTCATTCATCTGGACTTGAATCCCGCGGAAAAATGGTTCTGAAGGAGAAAGAAAATAGGCCAATCGGGTGTCATCTCCCCAGTAACGGAAGATGAACTGATTCTCACGTTCTTCCAATGAGGTTTTGAATTGGGCCGTGAAATTCTCGGGCAGGATGGTTTCTTCCCGGGTGGGGAAAGGCAGCCGTCCCGGCCCCGTGTTGGCCCCGGGAGATTGTCCCGGAAAGGGATCAACGCCGCGCTTGGGCCGGGGCTGGAAGGTCAGCGGAGCGGGGGATTCACGGATGAAGCATAAGTCCTCCAAAAACAACTCGCGGTCTTCCGTGTTGGCGCAGCCCTTGATTTGAATCCCCGCCAGCCGCAAGGGTTGTTTCTCCTGGAGGGCGGGGGGAATCACTTTGTGAATCAACCACCATTCTTTCCAGTTTACACGGTCCATCGCGAGCGGGTGCACGGCGTCCTGGGAGTCCTGCAGCAACAATACGATCTCCACCTGCGGCGTGGTGGGATCGGACACCCAGCCCCAGTTATTCCCGTAACACCACAATGTGGCGGCGTTGGAGCCTTGCGGAATCGGCAAAGGCTTGGGCGGATGCAGCGTAATTTCGCTATCATTGGACGCGCCACGGTACGTCACCCGGGCCACGGGCGATTCCCACACCCGTTGCGTTTGTGAGACAGCCAACTCGCCTTGCGCCCCGTGGCGGCCTTCGAGAATCCAGCCGTCCAACGCGTTGAAATCAACCAGGGGCGCGTGCGGCGGAACCCGCCCGGCCAGAACCATTTCATAAGGGCGCTCCCCCGCCGGTTCGCCGGCCGGCATGGGTTTGGCTGGCGACCGAAACGGGGCTTCTTCCGTGGATCCTATCACTGGAATAGCAGAACCGAATGTGAAAACCAGCAATAATTGGGAAAGGATATTCATAATTCCGTTGCCTTTCTGGGTAGATATTTAGACCTTTCACTTCCACAAGAAAAAATCTGGCGAATACTCTAAACCTCTTCCCACACCTCTCCCAGGGGGAAAGGGAACTTGAGGGTGGTTTCTCCCATGAGGAATGGGGTAGCGTTTCCAGCCATACGCATATCATGAATCAAGCACTGAGATAGTGGAGTATTTTGGTATAATTTATATTGAACATTTGTTCAATATTTGGCATTATATTTGCAGTCTTACGTCTCCACGTCCCTATGAATCATCGAAGGAGCCGTAAGACAATGAAGAAGAAACGAAAAAACCTTGCTTTGATGCGCGATTCCTTTTTTCCAGAAACCGAAGCCACGCAGCCTCCAGAATGGGAGGAATTGCTAAAAGATGTCACCATCGAGCGCGATTACCATGAAATTCCGTACGATCCCGCGTATCTAGCGGTGATGGAGCAGGCGGAGAATCCCTTGGGGGACATGGGCCGAAGGGAGGAATCCGGGCGGCAGGACACTTCCATGCAAATCGAAACTGTACGGGAAATCGTCCGCCGGAAATTGCGGGGCCATCCGCAACAGTGCATTCTGCGGATTTTGGACACGGGCGCGGGTATTCCCCAGATAGCAAAGGAGTTGCGGATTTCTGAGGATACCGCGCGCCGGTCGGTCCAGAAGGGCATACAGATCATCAAGGAATGTCTGGATCTCTCCACCAAGAAGGATTTTCCCGTGCGCAAAGGGAAGCGTCCCGCGATCCGCGCGGCGCTCTTCTTCCTGGACACTCCGGCCGAAAGGCAGGAATTCCAGGAGTTTCTCAACCAATACCCGGTGTTGCATATATCGTACCGGGGGGAATCCCTGTTCCGTGAGGCCTTGATCCTTTACAAGACCGGTAAATCGGCCCGGTATGTAAATAAACAGGCTTTGGGTAATAGGGAAGGGATCGCAGAGGAGTGAAGATGAGACGGAGAATAGTCCCAGGTAGAGGAACCCAGGGTTGATGGATCAGGGATTATAATCCAGGGCATATTCGGATCCTCCTTTTTTCGAGTCAAATATGCATCTTAAATGTGTTATTTATATCCCCGAACCCTTGTAATCTATGTACCCGAGCTAAACAGAGAGGGAGGAGCGAAGGGAAGTTTTTTATTACAGATTGGACAACAATAATCCGCGTTGAATCCGGCAAGGCGGGATGAAATCAGAGTCAGAAAGCGGGAAACGGGCAAAACGAGGGGACTTAAATCCTGTTTTTTAAGAATTTTCGTTCACGGATTCAAGTTGGGAAAATAAGTACGCGGGCAGCGAAAGGGGGGACTTGCCGGTATATAGTTACGATTGATTATGTTCCCCTCGCAGAACTTAAAATCCCCAGAAAATCCTCTCGATAAGAAGCATCACGTCTGGCGGATTCTGATAACCGGTGAGGCCGGATACTATGGAAGACAAGCCGAGTAGGCTCATGCCCCAACAACCGAGGAAAAGCGCCCGGCGGAAATTCTTTTCTTCCACCAGCAGGCACAACGCCGGGAGATACATTAGGTACCAGAATTGCCCCAGCCGGCTGGTGTGGACCTGAAACACGAAAAGGAACGGAGTCAGCCACGGCCAAATGGTTTGCGTGCGTTTCAAGCCATACAGGCAGAAGAATTCAAACGCCACCGAAAAAAACAGGTGGGAATAGATCAACCAAACGGGATACTCCACATACCGGGTCGGATCGGCAACAAACCAGGAAAGGGGATTGATATTGGGAACATAATTCATTTCCAACAGATGCGCGGGATAGCCGCCAAAGAGATAGGCGAGCAGGCTGGGAACCAGGCTGAAGATTCCCCAGGCCAACTGCGCCGTCAATCGCCGGGGTTCCCGCCATGACAGATTTTGAAGAAAATAGGGCAGAAGAAAGATTGGGAAAAACTTGGTCTGGATGGCGAGCCCTAAAATCCCCAGCGCGTAATTTTTCTTGTGTTGAAGGGCCAGCAGCGCCAGCACGGACCAGAAAACCACAAATCCCTCGAACTGGCCTTCGCGGGACGTAAACCAAACACTGGTGGGATTGAGCCAGTAGAGCAAAACCACCCAGCGGTCGCCGGTGTATTTCCACATGGCCCAGCTGCCGGCCGCGTCAAACAGCGTTAAAATGATTTTCGCCAGCGGCAGCGCGGTTCCTAAAGCGGCAATGGAGGCAAACAGCAGCATCGTCACGGGAGGATAAGAATAGTGATGGTTTTCCCAAAAGTACTGACAAGGATACGGCGCCAAGTCCAATGGGGTCAGGTCATATAAGACCAATCCGTAGTAGGGGAAGGCTTTTCCATACCCGAGATTGCGCACCAGATCGGTGGTGTAGGGGGTCAGTTGGAAGCAATAATACAGGCGCAGGCATCCGCCGCCGGCCAGCAGGATGACATATCCGATTGACGCCCACAATGCCGGGCGAAAAAGGTTCAACCTTTTCCCGGTTTCCGGTGAAATATGATTCGACATTTCCGCCCACAAATCCCGTTGTTCGTATGGTGCATTATATACATAATGCCGGTGCTGAATGTATCCCCGGATGATATTCTGGAACCCCCCATGGTTTTAATCCCGGCCGGGCCGTTCATCGCCGGTTCGGGGGAGAAAGAACGCGCTTTGTACCGGGTGCCGTATGATGAGCCGAAAGCCTATTCCGTAAACTTGCCTGCCTATTGGATCGGCCGCTACGAGGTCACTATTTTGGAATTTGCGTGCTTCATCGAAGACGGTGGTTACAACCGGCCGGAATTTTGGTCCGAAGAGGGTTGGTATTTCCGCTGGCGCTATGACTGGCAACATCCGCGGCGCTGGAACGACAAGGAATACCGGGGGATGCGGATGGAAGACCGCCCGGTTTTCGGCGTGAGCTGGTACGAAGCCGAAGCGTATTGCAACTGGCTGGTGATCAAAACCGGCAAGCCCTACCGGCTGCCGGCCTCGCTGGAATGGGAAAAAGCCGCGCGCGGAACCGACGGCCGCATTTTCCCCTGGGGCGATGAGTGGGATCCCCGCAAATGCAACTGGTACGGTCAGCTGGGGAATATATCCCTCAATAAAGACGCCATCGATCCTTACGCTTTCACTTCACCCGTAGGGATATTTGAGGCGGGGAAAAGCCCCTGGGGCTGTTACGACATGGCCGGCAACGTCATGGAATGGTGTCAGGATGCCTGCGGAAAAAATGACTCGTACCGCGTGCTGCGGGGCGGGAGTTTCATGACCAACGAACCCCGCCAACTGCGTTGCGCCTGGCGGGGAGGGACCTATCCCGAAATCGGTCACGTGCACTGGGCCAATTTGGGCTTCCGGGTGGCGATGGACGCGGATTGAGCCACGATCCGTATCGGCTCATCTCGCGTTGTGGATTTTTTCTTCGGCCTGTTTTACCCTTAATTCAATATTCGGTTTACGATAGGAGCGATCATAATGACATGGATTTCCATCCTTACGCTGCTGATCCTGGCCCTTCCCGCCGCTTATGGAGCGGACAATCCGCCCCCCTCCGCGGAATGGAAACTGGTCTGGTCGGATGAGTTCGATTACGAGGGGTTGCCGAATCCGGAGAAATGGGATTATGAAGAGGGATTCATCCGCAACCGGGAGAAACAATACTACACCCGCGCGCGGCTGGAAAACGCCCGCGTGGAGAACGGCACGCTGATCATCGAATCGCGCAAGGAAGCTTACCAGAACGCGGAATATACCTCGGCCAGCCTGCATACCGCCACCAAGGCCACCTGGAAATACGGCCGCGTCGAAGTGCGGGCCCAACTCCCCACCGGCAAAGGCACCTGGCCCGCCATCTGGATGCTGGGGACCAACATCCGTCAAGTGGGGTGGCCCAAATGCGGCGAGATTGACATCATGGAGAACGTCGGTTTCGATCCCGATGTGATCCACGCCAATGTGCATACGGATAAATACAACCATATCAAGGGCAACAACAAGGGCGCGTCCATCCGGATCGAAAAACCATACCAAGACTTTCATGTCTATGCCATTGAATGGTTTCCGGACCGGATCGACTTCTTCGTGGATGAAAACAAATATTTCACCTATGCCAACGAGGGCGAGGGCGAAACCAGCTGGCCGTTTGACCAGGAATTTTACCTGATCCTCAACACGGCTATCGGCGGGACCTGGGGCGGTCAGCAAGGAATTGATGATTCAATTTTCCCGGTGAAATACGTCATCGATTACGTCCGGGTGTACCAACAGACTTCCAACGCGGCGGCAACAGAACAATGAAGTGAAATGAGGTGAGGAGAATCGCAAGGCCGAGGCGCGTCACCATGCGCCCCGGCCTTGTGATCGGTGGGATGGATTCACAAATGCCATGGCTTCCGCATCGGGCGGGAGAGCCGCGCATTGGCTTCATTGTCCCCGATAAACCGCTCCCGGTCCGTATCGAATCGCAGTTCCCGCTTCAAGCGGATGGCGATGTCGCTGACATGGCAGAACATATCGCCGTGGACAGAGACATCGATTTCGCTGCGGGGGGATTTGCGGGTCCGCACGGATTCGAGGAAATTCGAAACGTGCGCGTTGGTCGAATTTTCATACGTATCCGAACCTTCCGGGAATTTCGCGTTTTCAAGAATGCTTTTGGGATACGTGCTGAGTTTGCCGCGCCGGACGTACACCCAGCCCTCGGTCCCTTCGAACGCGGTTCCGTGGTCGTTTTGATCCTCATAGCGTTTTGACCATTCTTCCGGGCAGGGATGCGAGGTGTACCGCACGGTGGTTCCTGCCCCTGTGCATAACGTAATGTCCCAGGTGAGGGCCGTGTCGGCGACGCCTTGCGTGGGGAAGACTCCCGTGCCCTGGATGGTCCATGGACTTTTGAACTTCTCCGGCGCGCCCCAGAAGGCAATGTCCACCGGGTGGATCCCCCAGCCCGCGATGAAACCCAACGCGTAGTCGGAGATGAACCACCACAGGGCGTTGGAGCAACGGTCGCGGGTATACGGCTTGGTGGGAGCGGGCCCCAGCCAGAGATCGTAATCCAGCCATTCGGGGACCGGGACCGGCGTGGGGTCGCCCCCGGCACTGCTGCCCGAGCACCAAATATTGATGCCCTTCACCTCGCCGATTTTCCCTTCGCGCACCAGGCGGCAGGCCATTTCGAACTTGGGGTCGGAGCGCTGCTGGGTTCCGAATTGAAAGATGCGCTCGCGTTCGTGGATTTCCCGCCGCAGAGTCTGGTCTTCCTCCAGCGTCAGTCCCATGGGCTTTTCGCAATAGACATCCTTGCCGGCGCGGACGGCGTACAGGCTGGCCAGGACATGCCAATGGTCACAGGTGGCCACCTGGCACACATCGATGTCATCCCGGGCCACCAGCTCGCGGAAATCCTTGTACGCGGCGCAACTGGAGTGATCGTAATAGGTGTTCACCAGTTCGCGCTTTTCCTTGAGGACATGGCTTTTGACGTCGCAAACGGCCACAACCTGCGCGGTCCGGTCGTTCAAGAATCCGCGCATGACCACCGTGCCCCGGTCGCCCACGCCGATGCAGCCTACGTTGATGCGGTCATTCGCCGCCGCCAACGCCTCCTTGCCCAGCGCGCGGCCGGGGACAAAATAAAACGCCGCGGGCGCGAAGGACGCGGCTTTCAAAAACGAACGGCGATTAAGTCGGTTGTATAGCATGGTTTTTCTCCTCCCGGATGAAAGACGGCAGTGCTCAAGGCTGCCGTGGGGTAGCTCAATGAACCATTGCTTTCCCCCCGTTTTTTACCTTACCTTATTGGACTACAGCACGCGAGAGAACTCCAGGGTTTCAATGGCCCACTTTTTTCGCTATTTGGAATATAGAGCCGTAACTGTTTACACCATTGCAGAGAACGTATGAATTTGGCTCCTTCAGGGCTTCCCTCACCCTATCCCTCTCCTAGAAGGAGAGGAAATGCGCTGAAAAACAACACGGCAAACCGGTAAACAATAACACATGGCCTAATTCTCACACAGATCCCGATCCCGGCCGGGGACCCCAGAAGGCTCTTGACAGATAATCCCCAAAATTGATTGACTAGAGAAAGACCGGGGTATAATGTTTTCTATTGAAAATTCCCGGGGAGGAGATCATGACATCAAAAGGATTCACGTTGATTGAATTGCTGATCGTGGTCGCGATTATCGGCATCCTGGCAGCCATCGCCGTGCCCAACTTCCTGAACGCCCAGATCCGGGCCAAAGTCAGCCGGGCGGTTTCTGATATGAAAACCTTGGAAACCGCATTGGAAATGTACCGGTTGGACAACAACGATTATCCCACCTGCGACCAACCCCGGGTTCCCGGACGGTTTGACTCTTGGCACCCGAACGAAGTGCGTTTCTACCGCCTGACCACACCGGTCGCGTATATCAGCTCGGTCCCGCATGATCCCTTCGCGACCTACGCGAATCCCAATGATTACAACCAGTGGGGATACGCCTACGATTACGTCAACAATTATGGCTCCGGTCACACAGGCGGGTGGGGACATCTGTGGCGGCTGAACAGCTGGGGGCCGGATGGCATCAACGGGTGGGGCGGCCAGCGTGATTACAGCAACGCACAACAAGCCTGCCCCGCAGGCAATCCCCGGTTCTTGTATCAAACCACCAACGGCTTGACCAGCCGGGGCGATATCGTCTGGGTCGGTCCCAAGGATCCGATGACCCCCCCTGAATATTATTGTCCCATCCGGAATGGAGTTTAGCGGACCGCGGACCAGCTTATGGATAGTACTCCACGGTCCGATGCACGCGGCGCCTTTCTGTCCAGGCAAGCATCTGTCCGGAAGGCGGAAGAACGGTTCCCGTTTGCCGGATCCAATTCCCCCGTTCGTCGTCTTCGTAACGGAAAATAGCGGTCCAGCTCGTGCCTTCTGTCAAGGAAGCGGATTTCTTTGTTTCTCTTCCCACCTGAAAGTCAATAATCCAAATCCCATTGAGTTGTTTCTGTTCGGAAAGGCTCAGGCAACCTTTTTTCAACATCCTCTATGCGTTCGCTGGATTTTCCGTGACTTGAATCCAGTATAAATGAGTAAGTATTTATTCGTTACAAATGCCGACCAAATTGATCTAATTTGAGTGATTATATTTTTTATTGACAGAATAATTTTCTCTAGGCTATATTAGAATCAGTTCAGAATCACTCAAGGAGGAGCGGAATATGAAACGGCTGGCTTTTTTCATCGTCGCTTTTTGTTCCTTGTGCTATACCCCCCCGTTAATGGCGCGGGATGAGGCAACCTACCCCGCGCCGGTTTCGGAATA
>ERZ795045.623-NODE-623-length-44224-cov-6.352057_pt1 | contig 44224 bp, 35 predicted proteins | sample MGYA00375129_ERZ795045 | MGnify/ENA primary metagenome ERZ795045 (study PRJEB30174, sample SAMN05720166) | activated sludge metagenome | isolation source: anaerobic digester from wastewater treatment plant | place: Japan | collected 2015-05-15 ...
GAGGCGCCCTTACGGAGGGTGGATCATGCGTGCCGCACCATGCGGTGTCGGGGTTTTTCTTTACCCCGGCCCGCTTTCAGCTTACCCCGTATGGGCCAGGTCTTAGATCGGGACAAAGCGCACGCGGGGGGCCTGCCGCGCATCGGGCCTCTGTGCGTGAATGCTCCCCTACATCCCGGCTCACACGGGGGCTTACCTCCGGACAACCCGCTCCAGACCCAGGATCGCCAGGTAGACTAGCATGAAAGTGATGGCGAGGGCCGCTCCAGGCCAACTGCCACCCACCGCGTGATAGAGCACCAATGCCGCCGCGCCTATCAGCACAACCCGGATCTCTACCGGCCATCTCATTGCCATTCTCCCTCGCGGGCGGTCGTCTTGTCTCGGCTCGTCGGCCATGCACACCTCCTCGGCAGCGCGTGCTGCCTGGCCCAACGGGAGTTTAGCCACTGACGCCGGTGTTCAAACGCGCCGGGGCTGACCAGCGGGTGCTACCATCCCCACCGGCAGGAATGCTGCTCCACGGGTCTAACCAGACTCGGCAAGGGGGTCCAAAGATGATCAAGCACTGCGCAGCGCTTCTCTTCTTCCTCTCCATCGTTGGGGCGGACGCCCAAAGCTGGCACCACCCGCTCTACCTGGGCAACGGTGAGCTATGGCGCCAGCGCATTCCGGTCACCATCTACAACGAGATGGAACGCGACGCGGCGGGCGAGCCGGTCGTCCTGCACGTGGGCAAGGGCGATGGCGAGGCGGATCTCGCCGGCGTGCCCGTCTCTCAGATCCGGCTGTGCAACGCCGCGGGACAGGAGCTCCTCTTCGCCGTCACCAGCCCCGCCGGCTCCCTGGTGACCCGGGGCTCGGTGCCCGCCGGATCGACGCTGACGCTTCCCGCGGAGTGCCCGGCGCGCGGGACGGCGCACTACTACCTCTACTTTGATAATCCGGTGGCCTGGGCCGTGCCCGATTTTCTGAACGCTGCGGCGGGCGTGCGCAACGGGAGCGTGGAGGAGGGCACCGGCGACACGCCGGCCCACTGGATCCACGACCGGCAGGATCCCGAGCACCAGCTGTTCTGGACCACCGAGAACCCGCGCTCCGGGAAACGCTGCCTCAAGACGGTGGTTGCCGAGGGTGCCGAGCCGACCTGGATCGCCACCCGGCAGCGCGATATCCACATCATCGGCGGCGCGAAGTACGTGATGCGCGCGTGGGTGAAGGCCGAGAACGTGCGCGGCCATGCCGGCTGGTACATCCACGTCGGCAACGCGCAAAACCCGATGATGATCGCGCCGATGCTAAGCGGTGGCGAGGGGACCTACGACTGGAGGGAAGTCACCGCCGAGTTTACCGCGCCCCCGGAGGCAAACCGCGCCAGCCTCGGGACGGTGCTGCGCGGCACCGGCACCGCCTGGTTTGACGACGTGAGCCTGGAGTGCACGGAGAAGCCGCGCCTTCTGGCGCGCGCCGGCAAGCCGGAACGCCTCTCCTTGCGTCGCGCCGGCGCGGACGCGAAGTGGTTTGATGAGAATCCGCGGGACGACATCACCTGGAGCCACCGCGTGCCGATCCGCGTGCGCAACTTCTCGGACGAGGCGCGCGACGCCCACCTTGCCTATGTGGATCTCTCCGGGCTCATGGCCCGGCTGCGCGGCAAGATCCGCCCCGAGGCGATTCGCGTCACCGATGGCGACCGCGTCGTGCCCCATTGCCTCCTCGGGCAGGGAGTGCTCATCGAAGGAGACATTCCCGCGCGGACCGAACGCACCTACTTCATCTATCTCTCCGCGGATCCGCGGATCCGGCCGGGCACCACAGCCAGCTATGAGGCGCTTCTGGATGGCCCGCGCAACCTGGCGCGCAACGCCAGTTTCGAGCAGGGGACCGCGCTCCCCGACGAATGGCCCGGCGGCGCCGAGGGCGAGAGCCCCGCCGGCACCCGGATGGGCCTGGATGAGGCCGGCCTCTTCGGGAAACGGTGCGTCCGCATGCAGATCCCGCACGACTCGAAGCTGGCCTGGACCGGCTGGCGCCAAGATGTGCCGGTGAAACCGAGACGCACCTACCTCTACGCCGCCTGGCTAAAGACGCGCGACATCCGCAACGGCTCGGTGCAGCTTCATGCCCACTACCGGAACATGGCCGGCGAGCACTGCGAGAGCCAGAAATTCGCCGCCACTGGCCCGGCGCTCACCGGGACGAACGACTGGACCTCGCTTTCCGGCCTCTTCACGATGCCGGACGATATCGCCAACTTCCAGCTCCACCTGACGATGCTGGCGAGCGGCACGGTGTGGCACGACGGCGTCCTTCTCGCCGAAGTCACCCCGGCCGAAACGGGCGTGCTCGAGGCGCGCGAGGCCCCGATAACCACCCGCCTGGCCATCTGGCCCGTGAATCCCCTGGTGAAGGTGTTTCAAGAGGACGTGCCCCCGCGGGTGCCTGCTCAGGTGCGCGTTTCTGCCGCCCGGAACGAGAAGGAGCCGCTGCAGCTCGCTGTCCGCGGCCCGGCCGCGATCCAGGGCATCCGGATCGAGGTGACGCCGCCTGCTCATCGCACCGGCGCCCGCCTACCCGCGCCCGAGGTCGCCGTCGTCGGCTACGTGCCGGTGGATCACAAGACGAGCTACTATAGCAGCAACACGCCCGAGTGGCACCGCAAGTTCCCCACCAGCACTGGCGCCTCGGATGGCTGGGTTGGCATGTGGCCGGACCCGCTTCTCCCGCGAGACGCCTTCGACCTGGAGCCGAACAAAACCCAGCCGTTCTGGATCACCTTCTCGGTGCCCAAGGACGCCGCTCCCGGGGACTACACCGGGGAGGTTCGGCTGGTCGCCGGCGGAAAGCGGATTGCCACGGTGCCCTACACGGTGCACGTGTGGAGCTTCACCCTCCCGGATGAGGCGCACGTCGGGGCCATCTACGACGTGCGCCGCGGGCCCATGTGGACGACGCCCAGCAAGAGCGCGGACGAGGAGCGGCGCGAGTTCTGGAAGTTCATGGCCGAGCGCCGCCTTTGCCCGGACCGGATCCTGCCCAACCCGGTGATCCGCTACGAGAACGGCCGGGTGATCACCGACTTCACCGAGTACGACAAGGCGGCGGAGTACTACTTCAACGTCCTGAAGCTGCCCACGTCGTACATGCCGTCGCACTTCACACTGTTTGGGTGGGGGCACCCGCCCGCCGAGAAGTTCGGCGAGAAGCCGTATGAGGGCAACTACCCGTACGAAGGCGTGGACCGGCGGAAACTCCGGCCCGAGTACAAGCGCGCCTACCAGGCCTGCCTGAAAGCCTACTGGGAGCACGTGAAGGCGAAGGGATGGCACAAGAAGCTCGTCCTCTACATCTCGGATGAGCCCTATTACTCCCGCCCGGAGATCATCGCGCAGATGCAGGCGCTGTGCGAGATGATCCGCGAGGTCGACCCCGAGATCCCGATCTATTGCAGCACGTGGCACCACGTGCCCGAGTGGGACGGATACCTCTCGCTGTGGGGCATCGGCCACTACGGGATCGTCAAGCCGGAGAAGATCGCGGAGCTCCGGCAGGCCGGCACCCGGGTCCGCTGGACTACGGACGGCCAGATGTGCACCGACACGCCGTACCTGGCCGTGGAGCGCCTGTTGCCGCACTACTGCTTCCACTACGACGTGGAAGCCTACGAGTTCTGGGGGATCGACTGGCTCACCTACAACCCGTACCAATTCGGCTGGCATAGCTACATCCGCCAGAGCGGCGAGCCGGGCAAGACGACCTGGGTGCGCTATCCCAACGGCGACGGCTTTCTCGCCTATCCGGGACACCTGATCGGCGTGGATGGCCCGGTGACCTCGGTCCGCCTGGAGCAGGCCCGAGAAGGCGTGGAAGATTACGAGTATCTCAATCTGCTGCGCCAGCTCGTGGCAAAAGCCGGCCCGCGCGCGAAGGGACTGGATGCCGCGAAGAAGGCCCTGGAGAAGGCACGCGCGCTCGTCTCGATCCCGAACGCCGGCGGGCGCTACTCCACGAAGATCCTTCCGGACCCGGACGCCCTCCTCGCCGCGCGCGAGGCCGTGGCCAAAGCGATCGAAGGGCTGGCGAGGTAGTACGATGGCGGTGCTCGACAACTGGTTCATCCAGGTGCATGACTTCATCTACGTGAAGGAAGAAGAGGGGAGCGACGCGGAGGCAGAGTGCATTCTCCGCTTGCTGGGGCTGCGCGCGGGCGACCGGGTCCTCGATGCCCCGAGCGCGGCGGGACGCATCGCCGTGCGTCTGGCGCGCGCCGGCTGCCATGTGACCGCGGTGGATATCAATCATGACTATCTGAAGCGTGCCCGCGCCCGCTTCCAGGCAGAGGGCCTGAAAGGTGAATTCTGCCAGGCGGATCTGCGCCGCCTCCCGCTCCGGGAAGGCTTCGACGCGGTCTGTAACTGGTGGTCCAGCTTCGGCTACTTCTCCGACGCGGAGAACCTGCGGGTGCTGCGCGGGATGGTGGCCGCGCTCCGCCCGGGTGGCCGCCTCATCATCGAGCAGCCGAACCGACACTTTGTCCTCCGCCGCCTCCGTCCGGTGATGACCGAGAGCGATTGGGTCCTACTCACCAACTGGAACGCCCGCACTCAGCGCCTGGAATCGGTGTGGATCCACGAGGAGGATGGCCGCGAGGAGCGCTACCCGATGTCGATTCGCTGGTACACCTGGGCGCAGTTTCGCTCGCTCTTCCGGAAGGCCGGCCTTACCCTCGAGGCGGCCTATGGCGACCATGATGGGAGCGACTACACCCCCTCCTCGCGCCGGCTCATCGTCGTCGGCCGGAAAGGGTGAGCGCGCCAGGGCCCCGGATGCCGCCGGACACAGGAAACGCCGCGGGAAACGCGAAGGAACAGAGCAACGCGAAGCCCTCACGTGGCCTGGTTGCCCGCGCCTCGCGAGAGCTTCTCGTCGGGAGGTGACGGCCATGACCTTCTCGCACTCGCTCGCCATGTTTCTGCTGCTTGTCGCTCTCGCGGCGCCTGCGATTTCGGCGCCAGCCGCCCCGGTGACGCTTCAGTCTGGTGATTGGACCGCGACGCTGGGACCCACGGGCCTCGCCCTCACGCATCGCGGCGAGGTGATCTCGGGTGGCTCCTACTTTCACGTCTTCGCCCCGGAGTATCAGGGAGCGGTCTTCAGCTCCACTGATGCGTGGAACAAGGGGACGGTGGAGGTCTCTCCCGATGGCCGGACGGCGACCCTCACCGCCGATCTTCAGAACGGCCCCTTCTCCTATCGGTTGGAGCTGGATGGGAACACCGCACGGATCACGATCCGGCTCTCGGTGAAGGATGGCGTCCCGGTAGGGCCGGTGGAGTGCTCGCTCTTGCAGTTCCCGGAACCCCTCACCAAGGACGGCGTGATCGAGGTGTGGAATGCCGCGGGCCTGGTCACGCATCGTGAGCCCATACCGGCGACGCCGGTGCGTGGCGGCCTGGCGCCGTCGGGCCAGGGGTTCACGTTAAAGACGCCGGCACGCAAGATCGTCATCGAGGCGCTCGACTTTGGCACCGTCTACCCCTTTGATGCCCGCCATGAGCGCTATGCCTCGCGGCGCGGCGTGTGGTCTTTCAGCTCGCCCCCGGCGCGCGCGGGGGGCGAGACCGTCGCGAGGTTCGTCGTCCGTGTTGAGCCGCCCGATCCCGCGCGCTCCCCGGGCCGGATCACTCTCGCCCCGCGAGCGGACGCGACCGCGATCCTTACCGGGACCAACCCGACCGCGCGCGAGACACTGGCGACCGACGAGCTGGCGAGCATTCTGGAGGAGATGATCGGCCGGCGCCTGGAGCGCGGGGTGGCGAGCGGCAAGGGAGCCCCCGCCGGGACGATCCTGGTGGGACAGGCCGCGGTGGCCGCGGGGCTCATCTCGCAAAAGGAGCTTAACGCCGTGGCGCCCGATGGCTATGTCGTGCGCGTGCGCGGCGGGCGCGCGGGGATCTGCGGGTGGCGCGATGTCGGGACGGTTTATGGCGCGTATGCGCTGCTCCGCCACCTGGGCTGTCGCTTCTACGCGCCTAACTGCGAGACGATCCCCCGGCGAGACACGCTTGTGATCCCCGAGTGCACCCTTTCCGCGAAGCCGTTCTTCGAGTTTCGCAACCTCACCGGCAACCTGAAGCTGGGGCATACCCCGAAGGACGATATCATGGACCCGCGCGCGATTGGCGAGCCGGGGAATATCGTCCATTCGGCGGAGTACCTGCTCCCCTACGACACCTACCACAAGGAGCACCCCGAATACTTCGCGCTTCAGAAGGATGGCCGGCGCCTCACCCGGGATCCCGACGCGCGCCGGTTTGACGTCCACCTTTGCCTTGCCAATCCCGACGTGCGCCGGATCTCCGCCGAGCGCCTGCTGGCGCTCATCGAGAAGCAGCCGGACCGCACCTTCTTCGGCGTCTCTCAGGGCGACGGCCACGCCTGGTGCGAGTGCGAGGAGTGCAAGCGCCTGGATGGCGCCCCCGGAGTGATGACCGACCGCCTCCTCGATTACGTGAACCACATCGCGCGCGAGGTGGCGCGCAAGTACCCGGATAAGCGCATCCTCACGCTCGCCTACACGAACGCCACTTCACCCCCGCCCACGCGCGTGTTCCCCGAGCCGAATGTGATGGTCCAGTACTGCCCCTATCCCCCGCGCACCGGGTGCAGCAGCCACGACCTCACCTGCGAGAAGAACACGCAGAGCCAGCAGGACCTCCTCGGGTGGCTCGAAAAGTGCCCCAAGAACATGTACATCTTCGACTACCCGACCGGCTACCAGAACATCTACGAGCCGTTCGGCAGCTTCTACGCGATGAAGCGGAAGCTGGAGCTCTATGCCACGCGCGGGGTGCGCGGCATCTTCTACTGCGGCACGCCGCGCAACTTCCAGGACCTCTTCATCTACGTCCAGAGCCACCTCCTGTGGAATCCAGATACCCCCGTGGAGCCGCTGATTGATGAATTCATGAGGGCCTATTACGGCCCGGCGGCGCCGAAGGTGCGCGCCTACTTCGATTTCATGCACCGCGAGGTGGACGAGCGCCCCATCCATCAGATGTGCGAGGGCCCCAGCACGCACTTCGTCACCCCGGAGTATGCCGAGACGGCGCTGAAGCTCCTGGGCGAGGCAGAGGAGGCCGCGCGGGACGACCGCGCCGCTCTTTACCGGGTGCGCGTCGAAAAGCTGTGCGTGCTGTTTGGTGACCTGAACGCCCGGAACCCGTTCAATGGCCGGCTGGTGGTAAGCGAGGATGCCTTTGCCCGGCGCCTGGCGGAGTTCGCGCGGATCGCCCGTACCATGCGCCTTGGCGGGTTTGTCCGCCGCCTGCCCCCGGAGGAATGGCTGCAGCGCGTGGCCCGGATCAAGCCGGAACGAAAACCGTGGTACCTGGACCCGGTGATCGAGCGTCTGGCCACCGATCCGGCGGGCACACTGGCGGCAGAGCAACAGCGCTACCTGCAGACGGAGATCCCCGGCGGCTGGCGGTTGGAGCTCGAGGGGTTCCGTGGCGCGCGCGGCCCCGAGGAGTATGGCTACCTGTGTCCCCCGCGGAGGGCGATCTGGATCTACGGCACCAACACCGAGCACCCGCGGATGTGGACGGTGCTTCACCTCAAGGCTGCGCCGAAGGGCGCGGCCCAGCTGGTGCTCACCGCCCAGGATGATGACAAGCCCGGAGCCGTTCCCGTGCGCGTTTCGCTCAACGGGCGCGTGCTTTTCGAGGGGCCGAACCCGTTCCGCGAGCGCGGCTGGTCCACCGAAAGCTTGGCCATCCCCGCGGGCGTGCTGAGGCAGGGCGAGAATGAACTCCGCATAGAGACCCTCGGGGAATCCCGCGCGCGCGATGCCGGCTGGTTCATGCTCGCCGATTGCCAGGTGCTCGTGCCGTAGCCAGGGCGAAGCGCCCCGGAGGAGCGTCGGCGCGAATCGTCTCCAGGAGATGGAGTGCTCGTCGCTTCTCCGGGGCTGTTCCACGCCAGACCCCCTACGCCCGAGATCCGAGTGGCAACCTCCCTGGCATGAATCCGCCAGGCGCTTGTCGAACACTGAAGCACGCCTGGCGTGCAGGCATCCCAGGGTTCGTTATCGAACCGGGTTTGCGAAGCGCACTCTTTCATAGGCCTGAGCCACGGGAGGTCCCATGAGCGAACGTATACCGGTTCTCCTCGATACCGATATTGGCAGCGACATCGATGATGCCGTTTGCCTTTCCTACCTGCTCCGCCAGCCGCGCTGCGAGCTGGTTGGCGTGACGACGGCGACGGGGAATGTGGTCCAGCGCGCGGCGCTAGCCGCGGAGATCTGCCGTGCCGCCGGGCGCGACGACGTGCCGATTCATGCCGGCGCCCCCGGACCGCTCCTCTTCGGGCCGGGCCAGCCCAACGTGCCGCAGTACGAGGCGGTCGCCTCGCGCCCGCACCGCACCGACTTCCCGCCAGGCGCGGCGCTCGAGTTCATGCGCCAGACGATCCGGCAACGCCCGGGCGAGATCGTGCTTCTGGCGATCGGCCCGATGACGAACCTCGGCCTGCTTTTCGCGGCGGATCCGGAGATCCCATCGCTCCTTAAGGAGCTGGTGCTGATGTGCGGCGTCTTCACCGCGGGGAACGGGCACGGCCCCGGCGCGCGCGAGTGGAACGCCTTTTGCGACCCGGTAGCCACGGCGATCACCTACCGCGCTCGCCCGCCGCGCTTCACCTCCATTGGCCTGGAAGTGACAACCCGCTGCATACTTGGCGCTGATGAATGCCGCGCCCGCTTCCAGAAGGCCGGCGGCCCGCTCAGCATCGTCGCGGAGATGGCGGAGGTCTGGTTCCGCGGCAGCCCGCGGATCACATTCCACGACCCACTTGCTGCCAGCGTGATCTTCGAGGAAGGGCTGTGCCGCTATCAGGAGGGCCTGGTTGAAGTGGAGACGACCAGCCAGCGACTGGGCGGCCTGACGACATGGAATCCCAACTCCGAGGAGAAACCGCACCGCATCGCGGTCAGCGTCGACTCCGAGGCGTTCTTTGCGCACTACTTCGGGGTTGTGGGGGGATAGACGCACGCATCGCTTCGTGAGAAGGGGCATCCTGGAGTTGGGGCCGGCGCGGGATGCTCCAGAGACCAGGTATCCACGCGCAGAGCAAGGCGTGGCCGGGCGCCCAGCGTCGCTTCTCCCTTGCGGTGTATGTCTGGAGGTAGCTGTAGTGATGATACGCATTCTGATGGCGCTGCTTCTGACGACCACGGCGGTCATCGCCGCCGAGGAGGTGGTCGGCAAGCGCCCCTATGAGATGGAGTGGGCCAATCGAACAGAGGACCATCAGCCACCCCTGGTCGATTTTGAGGACATTTCGGGGTGGAAGGTGGAAGGCCACAACTCCGTGGCAAGCCTGGTCCGCACCCGTGAGCAGCAGCTGTGGGGCAAGTACGTCGCCAAGCTCACCTACCGGGCCACGGCCAGCGGCGGCCCAGAGGTGCGGATCATGCCTCCACAGCCGATCCCGATCACGCGCCCGTTTGATGCCGTCACCCTCTGGGTTTATGGCAACACCTGGGGCTACGCGCGTGACGTCACGACCCCTTCCGTTGGGATTACGGCGCTCTTCGAGGATGCCCAGGGGGAGGAGTTCGGTGTCTACCTCTATCATGTGGACTGGAAGGAGTGGAATCTCCTCCATAAGCGCCTGACTCCGGAGCAGATCGCGCGCGCTGAGAAGGGCGCCCGCTTCAAGGGAATCGCGATCACCGGCGGCAGGAACAAGGAAGACCGCGTCCTCTACTTCGACAACCTGGCTGTTTACAAAGAAGAGTTCGCGCCGTTGAAGTTCGAGCCGCGGCCCCAGCGCGGCATCCCGATGTTCCCCGGGCAGTCGGTGGGCACCAACACCGATCCCAACAAGAAGCTCCCCTTCCCGAATCGCCTGGAGACGATCCTGCCGGACAACCTGGCCAAGGAGTTCAAGACTTACTTCAGAGCGGAGAGCGCGGCCTACGTCTTCTCTTACGTGGGCTCTGATGGGAAGCTGACCTACCGCCTGGAGCCAAAGACGGGCACGTGGAGTGATATCACGGCGCAGTGGACGCCCGCGAATGGGAAGCCGGGCCCCGTGATCCGGCCGTGCATGGGCGGTGGGGTCTATCTGCAGACGCCGGATGGCCCGAAGGCCCCGGAGAAGATCGAGCTTCTGTCGGCGCGTGTCGAAAACAACGTCCCCACGCTTCGCTACCGCGTCGCCGTGGGTGGGGTTTCGGCGGAGGTGACCTACGCCTATCGGCTTTGGAACAAGTCGCTGGTGATCGATACCATCTGCCTGGGCGGGCAGGTGGGCGAGGTGCGCTACGGGCGTGCCCTTGGCCTGGAGAACCCGCGGCTCGTGACGAATCCGTACTACCGCGCCGAGGGCGGGCGGCCTGCCGTGGCGGTCTCGGGCCCCGCGAGCGCGCCCCTCTTCTTGACGGGGAACACCGACTGGTACCTCTCCAACGCCTCCTCGATGTGGGCGGCAAATGAGATCACCGCGGATGGCGTCCTCTACAACGGTGGGACGCGCTACAATCCCAAGACGGATGGCAAGCGCAACGACTGCTACGACCGCTTCTTCATCACCCTGTCGCCCTTCTACGAGGAGATGCTTCCCTCGATCCCCAATCCAGAATCGCCCTGGAAGCACATCACTGGAACGCGCCTTTGGCGGGCCCACGGCGCCAGCAACCGTGAGCATGACGCGCGCTACTGGACGGAATGTCACCGCTGGGGGATGACTCAGGTGGTGGTGACCGACCATGAGACGGGGTGGCGCGATGGCGGCGAGAGTTTCACCTTCCGCACGAAACCCGCGCCTGGCAAGGGGGGCGATAAGGGCCAGTATGATTACGCCCGCCTGATGCAGGATACCCTGGGATTCGTCTACGGCCCCTACAACAACTTCACCGACTTCGCACCGGTGAATGAGTACTGGCACACCGATATGGTGAGCCGGACTTCCGATAACCAGCTCCAGCACGCATGGATGCGCTGCTACGCGCCCAAGCCGGCGCGTGCTGTGGAGTTTTGCGAGCGGCTGGCGCCGCAGATCCAGGAGAAGTTCCGGTTTAGCACCGCTTACTGCGACGTGCATACCGCCGTGGCCCCCTGGACCCGCGTGGACTACGATGCTCGCGTGCCCGGGGCGGGCACCATGGCGGCCACTTTCTACGCCTTTGGCGAGATCATGCTCCTCCAGAAGAAGGCATGGAACGGCCCCGTCTATTCCGAGGGGAACCACCACTCCTTCTATAGTGGCCTCACCGATGGCAACTACGCCCAGGACCAGAACTACCGCATCGCCGAGAACCCCTGGCTGGTGGACTTCGATCTCCGCAAGATGCACGACCTCTGCTGCAACTTTGGGATGGGAAGCCCCTCGATGTTCTATACCCAGGAGGGCTTCCGAACGATGCGAGAGGTTGATGCGGATACCTGGCTCGACCGCTTCCTGGCGGCCACGGTGGCGTTTGGCCACCCCGGCTTCCTCACCTTCGAGGGCGGCATCCAGAACGCGCTTCGCAGCTACTACATGCTCCAGCAGCTGCATAGCCGCTACTGCCTGGAGAGCGCTTCCGAGATCCGCTATGCCGACGCAAACGGCCAGCTGCTGAACACCTCTCAGGCGGTCGCCTCGGGCGCCTACAAGCGCTCCCAGGTCGTCACGCGCTACTCGAAGGGCACCGTCACCGTGGTGAACGGCAGCCCCACCGAGCGCATGGTCGTTACGGCTTATGGCCGCAAGCTGGACCTCCCGCCCAACGGCTATTGCGGGTGGACCGCCGATGGCGCGATCGAAGTGATCAGCAGCGATCCAGGCGGGCGCCGCTGTGACTACGCCGTGACCCCCGCCTACATCTACGTGGATGGCCGCGGCCATTTCGCGCGCTTCCCGAAGGCAGGTGGGAACGGCATCGGCATCTGCCGGATTCTGGGTAAGGGCCAGTATGAGGTTCTCCTCCACAAGGATGCCGATTGCGGCTTTGCTATTCAGGCATCGAGCGCCGTGGCGCTCGACCGAGAGCGCAAGCCGATCGGGCCGGCGAAGCTGCGCACGTCGCGCGGCCTCACCTACGTGATTCCCGTGGAGGGTGCCTTCAGCTACCTCCTCACCGCGGGCAAGGCGGCGCCCGTGGCGCTTTCGAGCGACCGGGCGGAGGTCTTCGCTGGCGAGCGCGTGGTGGTGCGCGGAAAGCAGCGCCACGAGGTGCTGATCCCGTCCGATGCCGTTCCGGGCCAGCGGATCTGGGTGCAGAAGGAAGGCAGCTGGATCGACTTCACCGTCGTGCCCCTGGTTGAGGCGGACGCGACACTGGCGGGGAACACCGTGCGCGTCACCCTGACGAGCAACATGCCGCGGCCTGCGCAGTTCCTCGTGAAGATGGCGGGTAAGGAGCAGAGAGTCCGCCTGGAGCCGCGCACGCCTGGAACCGTCAGCGTCGATCTTGGGCAGCCGGCCGAAGAATCGGCGGATGTGCTGGCGATTGAGGTAAGCACTGGCGAGCTGAGCCAGCGCTTCGAGCGCGGACTATGCACGCTGCGCGCCGTGGCGCCGCTGGTGGAGCTTCCGGAGAAGTGGACTGCCGGCATGTGCCTTCGCGGCGGCAAGGAGACGACTGACTTTGGGCAGACAAGGGCCGCCGTTTCCGACCGGGATCTCACCTCTGGAGAGGTGATCAAGAGAGCAATCTTCATGCACCCGCCCTATATCGGTGGCACGGGATACTGCTTTGCCCTCTACGATCCGGTGACGCTTCCAGCCACGCCCGCGGCTGCTTTCCGCGCGGTGGTGGGCAAGGGCGACGGCAGCTATGACGGCGATGGCATCCTCTACAAGCTGGTAGTCGTCGATGAGGCCGGCCAGGAGAAGGTGGTCGCCGAGAAGCTGGTCACCAAGCACGAGTGGACGCCAATCGAGGCGGACCTGAGCCCCTGGGCGGGGAAGAAGATCCGCCTGAAGCTGATCTCGGATGTGGGCCCGGCGGATGATTCCTCCGGCGACTGGGCCGGCTGGGCCGAGATGCGCATCGAGACGCTGGCACCGAAGCTCTACCGCATCCTCGATCCGGACGCGGAGGCCTACCGCCGGCTCCCGGCGCCCTATCCCGCGACCGGCCTGACCGTGGCCGACCTGCGCCAGGCGAAGTCGGGATGGCTCCGCTACGACGGCAAGGGGCTTGCCGGAACCGGGGAGTACGCGACGGAGGCGGTGCTCAACGGCATCTCCCTCGGGCACATGGCCCCGGCGGGAGGCAGCGAGACCAACGGTATCTTCGAGGAGCGCGTGGGTGTGCGGCTCACCCCGGAAGCGATCCGCTCTCTCGGGGTGCGCAACCGGTTCGCCATCCGCAACCCGCGGCACGATTGCTTCAGCGTGCGCCGCTTCTGGATCGAGCTAGAGCTGGCCGATGGGCGGCGCGCCTCCTCTGAGATCACCGCGGCGACCTACTCTCAGCCGGTCGGGTGGCTGTACGCGGAGGGCATCAGCGTGCCGGAGAACGCCGAGATCACCGTCGATATCTGGTTCCGCTTCTAACACGGCTTCATGTCCGTTCATCCCCTGCGTGTGGGCGAGCCCCCGCGGTTCGCCCGCACGCGGCCCTGTTCAGGTGCGCCTGGGAGACCGACCCGGGATTTTGCTTCTGAGGCTTTGCGCCCACCGGGATCAAGGGGGAGCGCCTGGTAATGGAACGTGCCACGATGAGGAGGCCACCGTAGGGAACACTGGTCTGGCTTGTGGGGTAGTCTCGATGTCTGTGCCATGCCGTGTGCTGTTGGTAGACGATGAAGAGGATGCTTGCGTCGTTCTGGGGGATGTCCTGGAGTGCTATGGATGCGAGGTACGCACCGTGTGCGATCCGGCGGAGGCGTTGCGTATTGGATCCTCCGAAACGTTTGACCTGGTGGTCCTCGACATTCGTATGCCGGAGATTGATGGCATCGAAGTGTTGCGCCGGATCCGTTCGCGTGGTCACCGAGAGATTGTGATGCTTACCGGCTTCATCGATGATGATCTGGAGGCCAAGGCGCGCCACGAAGGCGCCGCCGCGGTTCTCCACAAGCCGGTGGATGTGGATGCTCTCCTCGCGCGGATCGATGCGTTGCGCCAGGAAACGGGTAGGCAAGCCTGAAGGTAACCGCCTCGCTGCGCGCCCGCCCGCAAAGGGGGATAAAACCCGGGGGCTCTGGTGTGGGAGATGCGGTTTTCGCCACTCAAAACCGGGGTAAATCAGAGTGACATGGCGAATACCAGAGGGCGGAACACCCAGGAACCAGAAACGGGACCAGAGCGAATTGAACGATTGCCGGGCGAGTTGGAGTCGGCGATGTACACCGGCACCAGCGATGGCGAGCCAGCCCCGGGCCCGGCGGAGCTGGGGCCACTCCCGGACCGGGAGGAAGTGCTGGAGGTCTTCCAGGAAGCGGATAGACTGATCGCGGAGCAATCTGAGGCCGAGCCCCAGGCTGGTTGATGGCCTTCAGGTCGAACGGGGGTGGCATGGTGACATCCTACCTGGAGACGCTACGGGAAGTGGCAAAGCACCCGGTGATCTCGCAGACGGTGAAGCGCTACTCGCTCGAGATGGGAGTGGTCTTCCCAGACCTGACCGATCCGAAGGGGCTGATGCAGCTGATAGAGAGCCTCTTTTCGCCCGAAAACTCCGAAACGGTGCGTTCGGAGAGCGGCCTGGAACGGGTGCTCGGTCTCTTCATCGACGAGGCGAAGGTGCGCGCCGCGGCGAACGAGCAAGCCTCGATGGCCCTTGCTCGTACCCTGGTCCTCCTGGAAGTGTACGATGGCGAGCTGGCCCGCCTGGGCCTCGACCCCGGCGAGAAGATGGATAGCCTGATCACCAAGGCGCTTCTGGTCGAGCTCATGCTCAGCGCGATCCGAAAATACGCCTTCTCCGTCAAGGCCGCGCACGATTGATTCAGCGGGCGCTTTACCGCCTGCTCAACAAGCGGAGCAGCCACATCAACGGCGATGGCCGCTCCTTCGGACTGGCGCGGATCGGTGCCTCCTGGCGCCCGCCCTGCTGGGCGCGGTCCGCAAGGGCTCTCCTAACCTCCTCCAGTAACGCTGGCTGTACGACCAGTTTCAGCCAGGCGGCATCGACCTCGTCCTTCGTTGGGTAGCGCGGGTCATCAGGATTCGATTGGTCTCCAGGTATCTGGTTCACGGGTTCCCCTTCCCCCAACGCGGGGCGTCGCGAGGAGTTGCTGCCCCTTGCAGCAGCGACGCCCCTTACCAGATACGTGGCACCATTACACCTGCTGGCGTGCGCGAGCCACAACATCCGCCAGCGCCCGCGCGGCGGCACGGGGATCCGCCGCCGCCATAATGGCAGAGACGACGGCGATGCCATCTGCGCCCGCGCGGACCACGGCCGCTGCGTTTTCCGCCTTGATCCCCCCGATGGCAACGAGGGGAAGGGAGACGGCGGCGCGGATGGCACGCAGGCCGTCGATCCCCGTGGCCGGAGGCGTGTCCGTCTTAGTTGGCGTGTCGAAGATCGGACTGATTCCGAGGTAGTCGGCGCCGTCTCGCGCGGCGGCCTGTGCCTCCGCCGTGGTGCTCACGGAGATGCCGATGAGGAAGTTGGGGCCGGCGATGTGCCGTGCCTCGACGCAGGGGAGATCCCCCTGGCCCAGGTGAACTCCATCGGCGCCGGCGGCCAGTGCGATATCGAGGCGATCGTTGATGATGAGCGGGATTCCCAGGGGACGGAGCCGCTCGCGCAGAGCCCTGGCGCGCTCGTAGTAAGCGCGGCTCTCCGCATGCTTCTCGCGCAGCTGGACACACGTGACCCCGCCTGCCACCGCCTCGGCCACGATCCACTCGATGCTCCGCCCGCCGGCCAGTGCATCGTCCGTGACGAGATAGAGCGAGTAGTCGGGCGAGCGGCTCACTCCGCGGCCTCCTCCACCTTGATTCGCGCGCCCTCGTGCACGTGCTCGGCCGTCACCTCATCCAGGGCGTCAAACAGGCGGATTCCGAAGGTGCCAGGGCGGGGGGCGCCCGATGCGGCGATCTCACCCGCCAGTCCGAAGACCACGAGTGCTGCCGCGGCGGCTTTCAGGGGGTCACGCTCCACGGCGCAGAAAGCGGCGGTGATCGCCGAAGCGGCGCAGCCGGTGCCGGTGACGCGGGCCATCAGAGCGTGCCCGTTGGCGACGCGCGCCGTGCGCTGCCCGTCGGTGAGGAAATCCTCCGCGCCGGTTACCGCGACGACGATGCCATGCGCTCGTGCCAGTTGGATCGCCGTCTGCCGGGCCTGGTCCACAGTGTGAGCGGCATCCACCCCGCGCGCGCCTCCCTCCCCCGCGCCCAGGGCGAGAATTTCCGAGGCGTTGCCCCGAAGCACGGAGGGATGGAGCTCTTCCAGCAGGCGCCGGCTGGTATCGGTGCGCAGGCGCGTGGCTCCGGCTCCGACGGGGTCGAGCACGATCGGGATGCCCAGATCACAGGCGCGCCGCCCCGCGCGGAACATCCCCGCGATCCAGGGGCCCGAGAGGGTGCCGATGTTGAGGACGAGCGCGCCGGAGAGCGCTACCAGCTCCTCGACCTCCTCCACAGCATGCGCCATCACCGGCGAGGCGCCCAAGGCTAGCAGCGCGTTTGCCGTCGAGTTCATCACGACGTAGTTGGTGATGTTGTGCACCAGGGGGCGCTTCTCGCGCACCTGATCGAGTGCCCTGGCAATCTCATCGTGCCAATCCACTTGCATCCTCCTGCTCTCTCTGCAATACTTCGTTTGGTCACAAAGGTCAAGCGATCGTACCATGCGGGCGAGCGTCCTGTCAACCGGTGTGGAGGGGGTGGGAAGCAAGCCAACGGGCTGTTGACAGACGTTCGCAGAGGTGGTAGAGTGATAAACAGTCTAGTAGGTTTCCATTCACGTTCCCTTCGGATCACGTCTCCCGGCCTTGGCAAAGCACCCCTGGGGAAGGGGAGCGCGCGCTTCCTAGCCGAAAGAGAGATCCGAGGGGGGTACCGGTGTTCCATGGTGGCGCGCCGCGACGGAAGGAGGCAGAAGAAAGAATGAAAATAGGCAGACAATCGCGTACGGGGTTTACGCTCATCGAGTTACTCGTTGTCATTGCTATCATTGCTATACTGGCAGCAATTCTCTTCCCGGTCTTCGCACGGGCCAGAGAGAACGCGCGCAAGGCAAACTGCCAGAGCAACTTAAAGCAGATTGGATTGGCCTTTCAGCAGTACCGCCAGGACTATGATGAGACGTGGCCCTGGGGGGGATCGACACCAGTGATATCGACGTCGCGCTCGCGCGCAGCGGTTGGACGGGCTGGGTGGGCAACGTGTTGATACCCTACGTCAAGAACACCGGGATCTTCGCGTGCCCCAGCGATTCCTTGAACCAGCTGAACGTGGCGAAAGGCGTGCCGAATCCCATCCCGGCGCAGTATCAGGGGAGAATCTTCAAAGTCTCCTACTGCTACAACTACTCGGGCGTGGATTATGATCCGACGGCCACGTCGCTGCCGCCCGGGTGTGGCCGTGCCGATGCCGCTATGCTGCGCCCCGCGGAGCTGGCGGTGATGTGGGACAGCCAGAACCGCTGGGCAGATGGCCAGGAGCTGTGGACGCGCGATATCGCCCAGTTCAACGCGGGGAACCTCCAGTACGGCTGCCGGCATAGCGGGATGGCGAACTTCCTCTTCGCGGATGGGCACGTGAAGGCGGACCGGTTCGACAAGATGAAGTATCGCAACTTCTGCAACCTGCCGGATGGCCATGCGAAGCTGGACCAGCCGGTGAACAACGCCGTCGCCTGGTCGTACAACTGAGCGCGCAGGTGGCTTGGCACGGGACGCGGCGGAGCTTGCCGCGTCCCGCGCCATTTAACGCGGTTTCCCGTAGACCGCTTCGCGGATAAAGGCGACGGCCGGCGCGGGATCCTCCAGGCCGTGGGGATGGTGCTTCTGGCCAGGTTTGATGATCACCGTGATCGGCCCGCCTAGCTGCTCGTAGCGCTCGCGCAGGATCGCGGTGTTTTCCTCGTAGGGCACCGCTTCATCCGCGTCGCCGCAGATGTGAAGCAGAGGCACGCGCCGCTCGGCGAGAGGCTTCAGAATCGCCCAGTCCAGCGGATTGCGGTCGTAGGCCAGCGCTTCGGCCTCGTCGCGAAAGCCGTAGTCCGCGATGAGCTTCTTCCAGTCGTTGGGGCTGCCGGGCGCCCTGCCTCTGCCGGCCGGCCAGCTCTTGATGTCGCAGACGGGGTTGTCGCCCAGGATGCACGCCACTTTGTCCGGGTGGCTGGCACCCCAATGATAGACGTAGAGCCCGCCGCGGCTGAGCCCCTCCAGGACAACCCGCTCCATCAGCTCGTGCCGGTTCACCAGGGTGTCGTAGAAGACGTCGAAGTGCGCCATGGCGCTTGGACAACCGAAGGTGTTTCCCACGTTCATGTAGGCGAGATGGAAGCCCTCCTTCAGGAGCGCCAGGTCGATCTGCGGGAAAGCGTCGAAGAACTCCGCGCGCCAGATCCAGGGCCGCCCGGGAAGGGCCGCCGTGGGAAGGACCACGGTGCAGGCGCAGCCATCCAGCGTGAAATCGTGGCGCTCGTAGCCGTGATACTCCCCTGCTTCCCCGGGCCACGGCGCGATCTCCCCGGCTCCCTCGCGGGCGCCCGCGCAGATCCCGCCCGTTACCATCAGGAGGTGCGCGGCGGTCAGGTCCAGCTTCATATCTCCTCTTTTCGTCACAAGCGGCGCCCTGCTTCTGGAAGCAGGGCGCCGCTTCCGGCGTTCATGGCGACGCCGGTCACTTCCCGGCCGGCACCAGCGCCAGGTAGTCGAGGTTCATCCCCCGGCCATCCAGGTTCGTCATGGTGATCGTGTGCTCGCCTGGCTTGAGGCGGAACACTCGGGGTTTTCGATCCGACGCGCGCACGGTGCCGTGCGCCCAGTCACTGACGGTGCTGCTGAAGCCGCCCGTGCCCACGAAGCTCTGCTTGATCGGGGCGCCGCCGTCAATCTGCACCTCGCGCTGGACTGTCACCGGAGTGCAGTAGCGGACTACCAGCAGATAGTCTCCCTCGGCGGGCACCTGGATCTTCCAGGTGAGCCGGTGGCCGGCGTTGTCCCAGTGGGAGAACGAGCGGCCTACCACGTTGGGCTTGTCATCGCGCACCTGGATCTCGCCGCCCTCCTGTGCGGCCACGTCCTCGGCCTGCACCATCGGCACGTCGCGGAGCAGCTCCTCCTCGGCGCGCAGCGAGGCAACGGTGGAGAGCCGGTCGGCGCCCTCCAGGGTGAGCGTGAGCGGGTAGACCTTGGCGCCGCTCAGCAGCTTTGGCGCCTGCGCCAGCGAGATGGTGAAGGTGGCCTCAGCGATTTCGCCCGGCGCGGCCTTCACGCGCGCCTCAGTCGCGGAGGCGGTGAGGCCCTCCGGCACGGTGAGCTTCAGCGTTCCTTCCACGGCCTCGCGCGCGGGCGCGGAGAGCATCGCCTTCACCTGCACCGGCTCGCCGGCGCGGATGCTGGTGGTCGAGGTGCTCATCCACACGGCTGGGCCCTTCTGGGCGATGTAATACCCGGTGCACGGCACCTGGGCATATCCCATCGCCAGGTGGGCCAGGTCGTAGCGGTAGATCGGATCCCGGACGAGGGAGACGCGCCGGTCCGTTGCCGGGATCGTGGTGGTATAGATGCGCAGCTCGCCCGGAACGGAGGTGATGATCTCCTCGCGCCAGTCGCCGATCACATCAGCCCACACCGCCTGGTGGCCCTCCAGGCCGTCGAAGACGACCTGGCCATTGTACTTGAGAATGCGCCGGCCGGCCACGATCTCGCGCAGGGCATCCGCGTCCCAATGGATCGCAGTGGTGGATGGCACCTTCTCATCACGCGCCAGGATCTCGCCCTTGGCGGTGACCAGCCACTTCGGCGGGTTGCCGTGGTAGCGCTGGCCCGTCGGGTCGCCCTTGGGGTCTTCCGCGGCCCAGCACTCCATGCCCGGATAGCGCGGGTCGATATCGGCGCACATGCCTGAGCCGACGTGCCACGTCTGCTCCTTCAGGCCCCAGAGAATCGCGCCCGTTGCCGCGTCCACGATGCAAAGCCCGTTCTCCTTCTGGCGCGGCTCAATGTGGTAGAAGATCTCCAGGCCGGGGCGCGAGGGATCAATATCCGTCAGGAAGCAGCGGTCTGGGTGACCCAGGCCGGTCGTCCAGAGGCCCTTGCCGTCGTCATCGATGGTACACGAGCCAAGGACCACTTCATCCCGGCCGTCGCCATCCACATCGCCGCTGTGCATCCAGTGCGCGCCCTGGCCGCGCCAGTTCCCCACAGTTTCCTCGCGGTTGTCCCAGCGCCACAGCTCTTGCAGCCGGCCCCGACGGAACTGATAGGCGACCAGCTGCATCACGGAGTACGTCCCGCGGGCGAGCAGCAGGCAGGGCGTCTTTCCATCCAGGTAGGCGATCCCCATCTGGTTGCGGCTGGCATAGTTGTATCCGGTCAGACCGCCGCCGAAAGCCTCGCGCTTGGGCCACTCGACGCGCGCCCGCGGCTTGCCGGTAAGGCCGTCGAGGATGACACAGTACTCCGGACCCCGGTGGACGCGGCCATCGGGCCCGCGCGGGTCACCCTCTCCCGCCTTCACGGCCACTTCCGCTTTGCCATCGCCATCCAGGTCCCATACGACATAGGGCGAGTACCAGATGCCGCGCTCGATGGCCCAGCCCATGTCGTAGCGCCACAGGAAGGTGCCGTCGTGCAGGTAGGCCTCCAGCTTGTAGGTGTCCGGGCTGGGCGTCCAGTAGGAGTGCGCCGGGTCGATGTTATCCTGCGGCGTCTTGATCACGTAGTCGAGCCGGCCATCGCCGTTCAGGTCGGCCACGCCTACCTTCTGGAAGGTGTAGTCACCCTGGAGCTTGATGGAGAGATAGGGCTTCACCTCCGGATTGGCCGGCAGGCGCGCTTCGCCGCCAACCGGACCCTCCTTGCCACCGACCACCGGGCGCACGGTGTAGACGCTCTCGCTACCCAGGGCCGGGTTCTCATCGACGAAGTCGGTGGTCCGGGTGATCGGCGCCTGATTCAGGCGCACCGGAGCCGCGTTCCCCGAGGCGCGATAGACGTTGAACGCCACCGTCTCCGGGTCGCTCTCCAGCAGGCGCCAGCCCAGGTAGACCTTGCCATCCTCGGTAGGCATGGCGACGAGGCCGCGATCCAGCTTTTCCCAAACACGCTCTTTCGCCCACCCGTTTACCTTTTGCTTTGGCTTCGGTGCCGGCACCGGCGGGCCCGGGCGAAGGTCCACGTCATCGACCCAGACCTGGTCCTTGCCGTACCCGTTCACCCGCAGGTAGATCTCGTCGACATCGGCCGGAATTTCGGCCACGGCGCGTACCTCCGTCCAGTCGGTCGTCCCCCACACGCCATCCGTGGCGAGCGCCGAGTAGGTCACCTTCCCTTGAGAGACGCCGAAGACATGGAGCGTGGCAGAGGCGGTGTCGACGCACTTCATGCGGGCGGTGGCGATCCACGTCTGGCGCGGTTTCACTTTGGTCCGCCCGGAGTTGGCGAGGTACCAGTCGCGCTCGCCGGTGTTCACGATCTTCGCGCAGCGCGTGCCTTTGGTGCCCTCCCGCGCCAGATCGACCGTGGTGACACCTTCGCGCGACCAGAACGACCACCCGCTGGAGCGGATATCGCTACCGAACTCGAAGTCGCCGTTCATGACGCCGTTCACCTCGGGCGGGCAGGGCGTGAGCGTGATGCAATCGTAGTAGGTGAACCCGGGGTTGTTCGGGTCAGCGTAGCGGTCATCCACCCAGAACTCGAAGCGCCCGTCCCGGATCTCAAATTGGCCCAGGCGCCCGCCCAGATCGGAGAGGCGCTTCCACTCTTTGCCATCGAGCGAGACGGCCAGTCCCCTCCCGAACTTGATCGTGACGAGCCACTTGCCCTTCGGGATGCCGGTGAGCACCGTGTGCAGCACCGGGGCCCCCTCCTCGGGCGTCTCCCGGTCGGCCATCACCCTGGGAGACTGGAGGACTCTGCCGCCGGACCACTTCTTGTCCGCGTTTGTATCCTTGCTCCATAGGTTCCAGAGGTTTTCTGGCGTGATGTTCTCGCCCCAGGCCGCTTTGGGCGAGCTGACATCCTCCGCTTCAAATACCATCTCCTGCTGGCCCGCGACGGGAATCACAAGGAGGACCAGCGCGGCGAGTAAGAGCAGATGTCGCATATCCTACCTCCAGATGGGCGAGCCCGATTAGCGATGGGCCTCTTGTGCCCTGGTATTCTTTGCCCTCTTATTGTGCACCGGCATGGCGAGTCCTGCCCGGGGTGAGGTGGCGCCTGAAAGCAGGTTCAGGCCGTGGCGGAGCGCCCATCCCTCTCCCTGCGCGGGCCGATGAACCGGGAGGTCGGCCAACCTCGCTCCCGAGCGCGTCGAACTGGCCCGTGAATATGGGTATACGCCAGGCAATGGGGAGGGCGACACAGCTTCCTCCGGCCCGCCAACGCGGAGGTGCCGGCCTGGAGGGAGTGAAGAGGAGCCGATATGGAAGAGCTGAGAAGCGAGCGACACCCGGCCCGCGCCGAGATAAGGAAGCGCGTTCTCGCGCTCTTGCTCGTCTTTGCGGCGGGAGTGGCCTGCGGCGCGGTGGGGTATCACGTGCCTGTTCACCGCATCGCGGGGATCTCCCCGGCAGATGGACAGCAGAACGGCACGCAAACGCCCCCGGTCCGGCCAACGACCCCCGGCGGGTTGTGTGGCGCCGAGAGCAACGTCATCCAGGTGGCACGTGCGGTGGGCCCCGCGGTGGTCACGATAGTGAATATGCAGCGCCCGAGTGGGAGTAGCGAGCTGCGGCGCGCTGGCTTTGGATCGGGCTTCATCGTCAGAAGCGACGGCTTGATCCTGACGAACCACCATGTCGTCGCGGGAGCCGATCGCGTTGATGTGGTCACGCTAGGCGACGATCCAATTCCCGCGCGGGTGTTGGGGGCGGACCCGCGCATCGACATCGCCGTGCTCCAGGTGGAAAGGCGGAACCTGCCAGTCGTTCCGATTGGCAGTTCGGACCGGCTCCAGGTGGGGCAGCAGGCGATCGCGATCGGAAACTCTCTCGGTTTCGAGCGCACGGTGACCGTGGGCGTGTTGAGCGCACTGGATCGGGCGATTCCAGGCGCGGGGACGCCTCTGCGCGATCTGATCCAGACAGACGCGGCGATCCACCCCGGGAACAGTGGCGGGCCGCTCCTCGATAGCTGCGGGCGCGCCATCGGCGTGAACACGGCGGCAGTTCGGGGCCCGGCCGGCACAGGGGGCATCGGCTTCGCGGTGCCGATCAACACGGCGATGCGCGCCGTGGACGACGTCACCCGCCACGGGCGAATCATCGTGCCGTGGATGGGAATCTCCTACGCGGAGATCTCCGAGAACCTCGCACGTGCCTACGACCTGCCGGTCGAAGAAGGCGTGATCGTGAGCGCCGTGGCAGCCAACAGCCCGGCAGCACGCGCCGGGCTCCGTTCAGGCGATATCATCGTATCGCTGGATGGCGCGCCGCTCACGAGCGCGGGCCGGCTTCAGGAGCTGATCCGCGAGGCCGATGTGGGCCAGCGCGTTCAGCTCGGCATCTTGCGTGATGGCCGCCGCCAGACGCTCACCCTGGTGTTGGAGGAGATGCCCCGCGAGCAGACTGTCGGCGGATAGCCCGATCACTGCGCAGGAGAGTGGAGCCCGCCGGGCGTTTGTCGCGGGGCGCCCGGCTCCCCGCGGTTCTGAGGACCTCGCGGCCTCATCACGGATCGGTGGCGTCGCAAATCGGCGCGCCATAGCAGGCCCGGCGGCTCCCGGTCGCCTCCCAGACGAACGCGTGTCAAGCAACCCTGTTTCCCGATACCGCCCGTCCAGGCAGGAATCGCGCGATGGCCAGGTAAAAGCGTAGTGCGGCGGTGCCCATGGGTGACGTTGGGATGCGTCCTTCGCGGAGCCGCCAAAACCGCGCGAGCTGTTGCTAAGGAGGATGGGCCATGAGACGCAGTGGATTCACCTTGATCGAGTTGCTCGTCGTGATCGCTATTATCGCCATCTTGGCAGCGATCCTCTTCCCGGTCTTTGCGCGTGCCCGCGAGAACGCGAGGAAGAGCACCTGCCAGTCCAACCTGAAACAGCTGGGCATTGGCTTCGGCATGTACCTGCAGGACTACGATGAGGTTCTGCCACCGCCCTACATCGATAAGCCGACACGCGAGGATCGCAGGCGCTGGCACGAGCTGATCCAGCCGTACGTGAAGAACGCGGATGTGCGTTTCTGCCCGAGCGACACGAAGAAGGACCCGACCAATCCAGATAACTGCAGCTACGCCGTGCTGATGAACGGCCACGTCTTCGTGGAGAACAGCAGCGGTCTGGGCCAGCGCTCCCTATCTGAGTTCAACCGGGTCTCCGAGCTGGGCATGGTGGTGGATGCTGACTCGTGGTACGCTTACTACGGTCCGGTCGCGAGCCATTCAACTGCGCATCCTTATCAGGACAAGCTGAGCAGCGGGCGCAGCACCGGCGACTGGAAGTTCCTCAACCGGCATTCGGAGGGCGCGAACTGCCTCTACGTAGATGGCCACGTGAAGTGGCAGAAGGCAAGCGGGCTGATCGAGAATACGACTTTTTGGGGGTGTGCTGGCCTGTGAGGACGTTCCTTCCGGGCAGCGCCCCCAGGGCGCTGCCCGGTAGAAGTCTTAGAGCATTCCTTCCGCGCGCATCCAGGCGACGGCGCGTTCCATCGTCTCCTCGGGCGTGTAGCGCGGGACGTAACCGAGCTTCGTGCGGATCTTGGTGAGATCCGGGCACATATGCCCCTTAAAATGGTAGTTCGCACCCGGGTTTGGGGAGACGCGCGTGGCATACTCTTCCCAGGAAACCCACTCAATCGGGATCTCCACCCCGTAGATGCCGGCATACACCTCGATGAACTGCCGGGCGGTGAGCGCATACGCTGACCCGACGTTGAAGATCTCGCCGGCGGCCGCTTCGCGATTCTGGATCGATAGGAAGAAACCCTGAGCCACGTCCCAGGCGTCGCACGGACCTATGAGCGTCTGGCCTGGTTCTGGTAGGGTCACCGGCTCGCCGCGCTGGTGCGAGCGGTGAACCTCGATGCTGCGCCCGCCGTGCCCGTCGAGGGGGATCTTGCCAGGACCGCAGATGTTGGGAGGCATGACGGCCGAGAACGCGATGCCATCCGCCTGGGCGCGCTCCCGCGTAGCCAGCATCTCCTCATACCGCCGGGCGTAGCCCTCGAAACCGCACGGGTTTTGCGTCTCTTCAGGCGTGGGCACCACCCGCGGCTCGCCGAACATCCACAGTGATCCGCAGACCACCAGGTGCTGGCACGAGGGTTTCACCGCCTCATAGATGCCCGGTACATCGGCGCCGAGGATATCCACCAGCACCTCGGGCGCCAGATCGCGCAGAAACGCCGCCCACTCCGCGTCGCCGCGCCGATAGGCGCTCTGAATGACGTTCACCGATTCCCACCCGGCGGGGATGGGAGTCCGGCCCGTCGTAATGACGGTGACCGCGTAGCCCTCGCCAAGGAGCATCTGGACCAGGTTCTTGCCGATGTGGCCTGTTCCGCCGATGACACAGACTTGCATTCTCAACCTCACAATCCCGGGACTGGCTGCATGCGGTGGCCCCTCTCCCGGAGGTGGGGCAGCGGGTGCTTGCTGGTTGCAAGCGCGCCCTCCAACGAGCGGATTCGCGCCAGGGCCGATAACCGCTCAGTTTGATCCGCTGCAGATCCGCGGCTTCGTGGGAGTGCCTTTCTCCCGTTATCTTGAGAGGAGCTGGAGAGGTGGGGCGATTCCGGAGTGCGGCAGCGTGGAGAGGGAGGTATCCGGAAGCGTATCTGATCGAGATGGAAGCAGCCATCTCGATGCCGCCCCACGTCACCTGCGTGGGAGGGAGTCCGTCTATAAGCCGAGTTCTGTACCCCTTGCGGGGCGGCGATCATCTGTCTGGGCGCACCGGTCTCCCGGGCGCGCGATGCGCTCAGTTTGGGGCAGGACGGGCCGCCCTATTGCCCCAGGTTGAGCTTGCTCCAGGCGGGGTTTGCCCAGCCGATCCGTCTCCGGACCGCTGGTGGTCTCTTACACCACCGTTTCAGCTTTGCCGGCAGCGCCGGCGTTTTCTTTTCTGTGGCACTTTCACTTCAGGTTACCCTGACGGGATGTTATCCAGCGCCTTGCCCTGCGGAGCTCGGACTTTCCTCGCCCTTCCGGGCGCGACCGCCCAACGAACTCCCTCCGCAGTCTAGATTCTACCACACCCCGCGTATTGCCGCAACCAGGAGATCAGCGGTTGAGACTTCGGAAGGGGCGAGCATCGGATAGGGCCGGCTACTCGCAGACACGCTCGGGGAGTGCCAGGATGCGGTTTCTTCGCCGGCGAAGTGGGAGCTATACTCGGGATGAACGCCGATGGACGAGATCGGCTGGCTGAACTGGGAGGATCTAGGTGATCGGTCTGAAAAGGCACACGGTCCGCATTGTCGATTATGATCCGGCATGGGCTGCCCGATATCGGGAGGAGGCGCGCGTGATAAGGAGCGCCCTGGACGCGCTGGCTGTGGACGTGCAGCACGTGGGGAGCACGGCGGTGCCAGGGCTTATGGCCAAGCCGATCCTCGATATCGCGGTGGCGGTGGAGGCGCTAGAAGCCATCCCGGAGGTAGTGAGGCGCCTGGTGGCGACCGGCTACATCGACCGGGGCGATGCCGGCCGCAACGGCGGCTACCTGCTGGCGAGGGAGTCGGAGCCGGAAGTGCGGGTCGTCCACACGCACCTGGTGTGCCGCGACGACGACCAGTGGCGCAACTATCTGGCGTTTCGCGACCTCCTCCGTAGCGATCCGGAGATCCGCTCGGACTACGCGCGCCTGAAGCGTGAACTGGCCGCCCAATTTCCGAACGACCGGCGGAGCTATACGGCTGGCAAGGAGGCGTTCATTCGGAGCGCGCTCGCCCGGGCGTTCTCTGAGAGCTGATGCATCCGGGCTTGCACTCTCCCATCCCCTAGCCCGAAGTATTCACCAGAATACTTCAAAAGAAGACTATTGCCTGGTAGCACGTCGTTGTCGCCACAAGCGCCCAGTGGCAAAGTGTTTTTGGGGCAGTGCTCACGAACCCGTGCCACGCCTGGCAGTGAGACTTCTTTTCATTATTCTGATGAATAATGCGGGCTAGGCGACACGCTCGGGCATGAAGGTGCGCGCTGCCGGATATCGCGGTTATCGCGATCAACCGCTTGACACGCTAACGCCCGGAATGCTACACTATGCCAACTCTCACACCGGGTTCGCGCCGGGCCGCCGGCTGGATCAAGCGGAACCGCCCGCGTGGCGCCCGAAGGGGCGCTCTGGCGGAGGAGGGAGGCACGACATGTGGCACTCTCGACGTGGTTTCACCTTGATCGAGCTTCTGGTTGTCATTGCGATTATCGCCATCTTGGCGGCAATCCTCTTTCCGGTCTTTGCCCGCGCCAGGGAGAACGCGCGCAAGGCGAGCTGCCAGAGCAATCTGAAGCAGATCGCGACGGCGGCATCGATGTACATCCAGGATTGGGATGAGAGGACGCTGGAGCGGACGCTGTGGGTGGCGAACGCGACGACGCATCCCTGGGCGCCCTATATCAAGAACGCCCAGGTGTGGCGCTGCCCCAGCCGGCCGCCGGGAACCTGGAGCTATAGCTACCCGTGCGACCAGCACAACCGGTCGCTCTCACAGTTCCAGTGGCCGTCTGAGTACATCATCACGTTCGACTCGACCGTGACGGGCCACCACCACAGCCGTTCCAGCTGCACCTGTAGCGATGGCCCGTGGGCCGGGGTCGCACGCATGAACCCGGTCCACAGCGAAGGCACCAACTGCGCCTTTCTGGATGGCCACGTGAAGTGGATGAAGCCCGCCGCGGCGTATAAAGAGCGGCACTGGGACTACAACGCGCCGTAGGAGGACGCCCAGGAGGAGCGCGTCAGGACTCGCGGGCGACCCGGGTGATGTAGCGGAGCTCGTCGGGCGAGAGCTCGCCGCCGCGCGTGCCGTCGTAGTGCGTGTTGAAGCTGAGCGCCATGGCGCGCAGGCGCGGGCCGGACAGGCCCTGCTCGCGCCATTGGGCTAGCATCTGGTCGATGGCCTGGCGCCGCTGCTCCGGGATCTCATCGATGATGGCCATGAAGCGGTTGAAAACCTGCTCCAGATCCGGCTCGACCAGCGGCTCGCCATCGGGTGAGAGGAGCGAGAAGCCACGCCCGGGCTCGTAGGAGGTCTCGAATTGGGCGCTTGAGCCGCCTGGTTTGTCGTACACGATCCCTACAAAGTCGGAGCTCGCCTCCAGGCGAACACACCCCATGGCAACGTCGCCGCGCTCCTGGCGCACCTTTTCGCAGTAGGCGCGCACGCGGCTTGCCAGTTCCTCCAGCTCTCGCATCTTCCTCCCTCTCAGCGTGCCTGTCTCTTTGCGCACGCGGGGCAAATCATCCCTGTTGGTCTCAATCTCGCCCTCGGGGGATGGGGCAGGGCGAATGCGCCAGGGGGCTCCTCTCCGGCAGGCAGGGCGCACCCTCGCGCATGCCTGCCCACTCCGCCGGAACGGCGTGTGACCCCTTCCTGTAGTTAGCTATCGCCGCGCGGAATCCTGCGGGTGCGATAGTCCGGGAGCAAGTCGTGCGCGATGGCGAGCGGGCTGGGGAGGGTTCCTCGGTGGTCAGGCCGGTGGGCAAAAAAAAGCAGCTCGCCTTCGCAAAAATCGCTTCCAGAACCTATTGACAGAAATCGAGAGTTGCGATATACTATGGGTGCGATTGGGGGATAAGGACCAGTAGCGTAGCGGTTTAACGCGCATGCCTGTCACGCATGAGATCGCGGGTTCGAATCCCGTCTGGTCCGCCAGTCGATGGGGGCCGTCCAAGAGGATGGCCCCCATCTCGCTTGCCGAGATAGCTCAGTTGGTAGAGCACACGACTGAAAATCGTGTTGTCCCCAGTTCGATTCTGGGTCTCGGCACCAGAATGCCTCTTCGGGCCGGACGCGGTGCTTTCCGTGTCCGGCCCTTCTCTTTTGCCATCGCCACCTGCTCTCTTCCGCTTGAAGCGGGCCGTTCAGACTGGCAGGAGGGATGGTCCGGCGTGGCCGGCGCCGGGCATGCCCCGAACGCCAGGTGGTGACGGCAGAAACCCAGGGGGACGCGGCTTCAGAGCGCCGCCAGTGCGGCACGGAACTGCGCCATGATGGGCTCTACCTTGAACCGCGCGTTGGCGAGGATCGCTGAGGCTGCGTCGAGCGCCTCTTCCTGCTCCGCGTGTCCTTGCCGCACCAGCTCCACCAGCAGATCGAGACCCCAGTAAACCTGAAGCCCATCGGCCTCGGCTTCCTGGCGCATCTTCTTGTCGTTGGTCCACACGACGCCGTTGGGTGTGAGGTTCTTCGCGTAGACCAGCCAGAGGCGGTCCTGGAAGGAGAGGCTCCGCCGGCGGGTCTGAGCCTCAAGGAGCAGATCGAACTCCGGCTCGACAGCAACCAGGCCCAGCTCATCACAGCGCCCCTCCTCTAGGGAACGGATCTCGGCGACGATGGGCGTCAGCACGTGGACCTCCCAGACGCGACGGGCGCCGAGCACCAGAAGCTCCTCCGCCGCGCCGAGGAAATCGATGAGGACGCAGGCGTCTGCGACGACGATGGGCCTGGGTGCTGCCGCTCTCATGCGGCCCAGTCCTCCATTCGCTCGAGGAGCTCCTCGTGGGAGAGGCGCAACACCTCGGCGGCGCGGGAGCGGGTGATCCGCTCCTCCTCGAGCGCGCGTCGCACTAGGCGGCTGAGCCGATCCGCGGTGAAGTCGACGTCTACGAGCTGCTCGGGCTCCTTGGAACGCCTGTTCTCAACCGGCTGGTACTCCTCTGGGCCGAGCGGCAGGGGTTCGCTATGCCGGGCGCGGCGGCCGTAGTGACGCGCGTACTGTGCATTGAACCGTTGCCATACGCTCCTATCGCCCTCCTCAGCCAGCCGGTAGAGTACGGTCTTGTAGCTCACCCGAAAGATCCGCTTGACCTTGAGCACCCTGTCGATGAGGGGGAGGCCACACGTGTCGTCCCACTCCTGCTTGAAGACCGCGGATGGCATGAGGAAGTGGGCGGCGAAGCGGTCGGCCTCCTTTTCCTCCTGGGCGATCTCGTCGGCTTGCTCCACACGGAAGGAGTCGGGGTGAAGGACGAGATGCCCGAGCTCGTGAACGGCGCTGAAGATCCAGCGTTCCACGGGGATGCGCTCCCACGTGTTAACGACGATGGCGGGGCCGCCGTCAGCGGGCCCCACGGAGAGGCCGAAGAAGCCATCAGTACAGACTGGGCGGGAGAGCACCTTGACCCCAAGGTACTCGAGCAGGCCGCAGACATCGCGCACGGGCTCGTCACCGATGCCGGCCACTCTCCTGACTTCGGATGCCGCGGTGATCGGGTCGTGACGGCCCACCAGCTCCTGGAGTTTCCAATCTGCTGTCTCCCCGGTAATGGCCTCGATATCAATGTAATTATCCAGCCAGCGGGCCACGTCATCCAAGACTTCCTCGCGGGACCTGAGCCGCTTCACGGCCCGGAAGCGAACGGCTGTGAGGGGGCGCGCCTCGGTGACGAGGTCGTTGAGGGAGACGCCAAGCGCGCGCGCGATGGCCAAGAGCGTGTTGACCTTCGGGATTGCCCGTCCGGTCTCGTAGTTTCGGTAAGCGGCGACGCTGATGCGGGCGGCATCGGCCACCGCTTCCTGGGTGTACCCTTTCGCTGTGCGCAGCCTTCGCAGGTTGTCGCCAAGCAAGGTGGACACGGGGGCCTCCTTTCCTGTCAAGTATAGGATAGCACTTTCTACAATTCTTGTAAATAGTGTTATTGTGTGCATAACGTGAATGTAATGATCACGGACGGGCTCATCCAGGCAGTCTCCAAGCCGGAGGTGCTGGAAGGCGATTGCGAAAGAGCCATCCGCATCCCTGGAAGGGCACAACCACAACGCGCTTTGGCCGACCTTGATGGGCATAGGGTTCTAGGCTCGGCCAGGGAGGAACAGCGCATGGACAAAGCACTATCGCCCGAGGCTGTGGCAGAGCGTCTTGCCGTAGCGCCTGAGAGTATGCGCGCCGGGCACTTGCCAGGCATGAAGCCAGGCAGAGTGTAGCGCATGCGGGAGTCGGACCTGCAAAGAATGATGGCTTGCCACCCGCGCTCTCCTGAGCCCTATCCGGGGCTGGCAAAGCGCACGGGAATGCTGACGGGGTGAAGGATCTCGCCCTCTCGCCCGCCGGATGAGTAGAGGAAGAGCCGACCGCGTTCCATCCCGGGTGGCAGCTGGAAGGCCACATCGGCCGTAAAGGGGTGGTAGCTGCCCATCGCGCCGGTGGCGATGCCGCGCCCCAGCACTTGACCGTCCGAACTCTGGACCTCGATCACCACGTTGCCCTCGAAGGTGTTGGCCTGCCCATGCACGCGCACCGGGGACGAGATCTGGGCGTCCGGCTGGGGCGTCAGGACGTGGATCCCGCCGCGCACCGTGAAGAGCGGGAGCACGCGCAAAGCCTCGCCCGCGCGGCCCGTATCGACGAGCACGCTGTGCGTGGCGGCCTCATACCGGATGGCGATTCCCAGCGCCTCCGCCAGAAAGCGGAGCGGTACCAGCAGCCGCCCCTCCGCGATAGCCGGGGCCACGTCGAGGGTGACGAGCCGCCCATCCACGCGCGCACTCCGCGAGCCAGCGGTCAGACGCACCTCCCGGCCGGCATGGCGCACCATCACCTCGCGCGCCCCTGGCAACCACTCCACCTGCGCTCGGAACACCTCTGCCACCGCGCGCACCGGCGCCAGCACTCGCCCCTCCTGCACCACCGGCATGGTATCTGTGTCGAGCAAGACCCGCTCGATGGGAGCGCCCTGCCCAGCGAGGCCGGTCGCCCAGAGGAGCCCCGCGAGGCCGAAAGTGCACCAAAGTATCGCCTTCATACAGGCAATAGTGCCCCGTTCCCGCCACGGTGAACCGGGAGTCCGCTCTCGCGGCGGAGCGGACGATGGGATTCACCTGCCGCGATCTGGGAAGACCCCGTTGTGTCCGGCACGCCGCGCCCCTCAAGGGAAGCTGTAGGTTACCGTGCCCTCTTGGACATCGACCGTGGCGAGCACCAGCACCCGGCCAGAACGGTCGTAGGCGCGCACGGTCACGTTCTCTTCGGGGAAGGAGTGGTGCATGATCAGGACCAGCGTGCGCATCAGCGCGGGGAGGTCGTCGGGGTTTGCCTTGGAGCCCAGAACGACATGCAGATCACGGTTGTCGATGATCTGGGCGTCGGCCAGGATGCCCTCCGAGGCGAGAATCATGCGGTCGCACAGCTCCCGCCCCTCTGGCGTGTTGCTGTGCACCGGGATTCGGAAGCCCTCAGAGCCCGGTGGCTTGGCTGGATCCTTCTCTGGCTGCGCCTCCGGCATGGTCTGCGGGGGCGTGCCCCGGTACCCGCGCACCTGGGTGTCTGGCCGGGAGATGCACCCGACTCCTCCGAGTAGTAGGGTTCCTGCCAGGCCGATCGCGATGCCGATCCGCCGCCAGACGTCCATCGGCTTGCCTCCTTAAGCCCGGCCGCCGGAACCCGGGCCGCTGCGCGCGCCCCAACACCCCTGTGAAGGAGCGAATCTCTCTTGCCCCGATGTACCCGGCCCCCAGCGCGCGGAAACCCCAGGAGACGACCTCGCTGACGCCGAAGGAAGATTTGAGGAATCCGAAGAGGGGAGAGAGGTAGCGATGCGGTATCTCGTCTGGATCGCGCTCCTGGCTGGCACTCTGAGCGCGGCGCTTGCCGCTCCCGCGGAAAAGGAGGCGCCCATGACAGCGACCCTGCGCGTGACCCCCACACGGGCCCGGCCCGGCGAAAAGTTCGAGCTGCGGCTGACTGTCACGAACGACGGCCAGCGCGAGGAGCGCCTCCTCTTCAGATCGGGCCAAAAGTTCGATTTCACGGTGACACGCGACCAGAAGGTGGTGTGGCGCTGGAGCCATGGCCGTGCCTTCACCATGGCACTCGAGCAGATCACCCTGAAGCCCGGCGAAAGCCGGACGTTCGAGGCGGTTTGGGAGCAGAAGGATAATGCCGGGAAAGAGGTGCCCGAAGGCGAGTATCTCGTCACCAGCGTCATCACGGCCCATCCGGAGATACGTGCTGCCCCCGTCAAGGTGCGGGTCGCCGTGGCCGGCCCAAAGTGATGCCTCGCCTCCCATCCCCCGCGGATGGCGCGCCGTGGGAGCGCCGTTGGGGCCTGCCCGTCGCCTCTGGAACCCGTTGCGCGGCAAGCCCTCGCGCAGCGTGGCTCTGATGGCGGCCGGCCTATTCCCTTGACAGGAGGCGCGCCTGTTGGTATGATGTAAGTAAGCGTTTACTTATTGTTTGCGGGGGATTATGGGTGTCGAAAAGCGCCGGCGGCTGACGGCGGAGGAGCGGCGGGAAAAGATTCTGGATGCAGCCCTAGAGGTCTTCTCCGAGCGAGGGTTCGCAGCGGCGACCACGCGCGAGCTGGCAGCGCGCGCAGGGATCACCGAGGCGATCATCTACCGCCACTTTCGCAGCAAGGAGGAGGTCCTTCGCGGAGTGGTGGAGCGCGATAGCTTCCTGCAGCATGTGCCCCAGTTTGTCTCGGTCGATGCCGCCCGGCCACTGCGCGATCAGCTCCTTGACCTGGGCCAGAACTGGCGCCGCTTTGTCCGCGAGCGTCGCTCTCTGGTCACGCTTCTCCTGGGCGAGATGGTTCGCTCGGAGGAGATGGCGCGCCTCCTCCGCGAGACGATGATCCACGATGCGGTTTCACTGGTCGTGCGCGCCCTGCGCCCGCAAGTGAGCGAATCAGTCTCCGAGGAGCGGCTGACCATGGCGGTGCGCCTTTTCTACGCCTCACTCCTGTGTCACTTTGTGCTGGAAGAACGCCTCGGCGCCGAAGAGGATCCCCACGCGCAGGCCCGCCTCGAGACGACGGTGGACCTCCTTCTCGATGCGCTTGGGGCACCGTCGGGTTCTTCAGGGCGGGCCCCGGCAGTCAGGAATCCGTGAGTCGCGATGCGGTCTGGTGGAGGAAAGATGGCGACGGTTTCAGCGACGGCGAAGGAGAGCTTCCGTACGGATGGCCTCCTGGTGCTTCAGGCGCAAGCGGGCGATGAGCGAGCGTTCGAGTTGCTGTATGAGCGGCACGAGCGTCGCGTCTATCACCTGGCGCTCGGGATGTTGCACAGCGTCGAGGACGCGGAGGATGTCACCCAAGAGACGTTCCTCAACGCCTACCGCGCGTTGCCACAGCTGACCGATGGACAGGCCTTCCACGCCTGGACCACTCGCATTGCCGTGAACCTCTGCCGCCGGAGCCGGGCGCGCCGGAAGGCCGGCGAGACCATTCTCTCGCTGGACGCCGAGAGCACGGAGACCGGCCTGTCGCTTCAGGTTCCCGATACCAGTCCGGGCCCCCAACAGGCGGTCGAGATGCGGGAACTGCGGCTGGAGGTGCGCCGGGCGATTGCCGGGCTGCCCGATGAATTCCGCGATGTGATCGCCCTGCACGAGCTGAAAGGCCTGAGGCTGGAGGATGTGGCCCGGGAGTTGCGGGTTCCGCTAGGTACCGCCAAGTCGCGCCTCTCGCGCGGGCGCGGCTATCTGCGCCGTTCCCTGGCTGCCTACGTTCAGGCCGGTGATCGTCCCTCCCGGCGCCTGGCCGATGCCGCGTGACGTGGGAGATGGCCTGCAGCGCCGTGCTGCCACCCCTCGCCCATAGTAGGAGATAGCCCCCATGGACGAGCATTTGACGAATCCGAGAAGAGATCGGGCAGGCGCCACCCTTGCTCACGCGCTCGTCCTGGCTACGAACCGTGTCGCCGCTCCTCTTAAGGAGCAAACGGCGATCTCGTTGCGCGCACGGCTTCCGGTGCGGGGCCGGCCGGTGCTGGCCTGGGTGCTCGATGCGCTCCGCGAGGCGTCACGGATCGATAGCGTGGTTGCTGTTGGCCCGCGCAGCCTGGCGGAGGAGATGGGATTCCCTGTAGGTGTGCGCTGGGTGGAAGAGGCCGAGACCCCAGCGGAGAGCGTCCGGCGCGGGCTGCGCGGATTGGGTCTGAGCACGCCCGTGGTGGTGATTCCGGCGGACCTGGCCCTGCTCACTCCGGAGCTGATAGATGATCTGATCGCTTCTTTTCCCCTGGGGGTCGATGTCGGTTGCCCGTTGATTCGCGTCAAGGAGTTCACGCGGGCGTTCCCAACGCTTCCCCAAGTCACGATGAACTTTCGTGACGGCCGCTTTGTTGGCGGGCGCGTCGTGGTCGCCAAGCCGCAGGCGGTCGTGATGAACTACGGCCTCTTGCAGCGCGCGTGGAGGCGGCCCCGCTGGCCCGAAGCGGCCATCGGAATGCTCGGGATGCAGACGGCGCTGCTCTACTCGCTGCGCCTGCTCTCCGCGCGGCAGGTAGCTGCACGCGCTACCCACCGGCTGATGGCCCCTTGCGCGGTGCTTCCGGATGCCCCCCCGGAACTCGCCTTCACGCTCGATACCCCAGAGCATTTCCGTCTGGCGCAGGAGCGCCAGGTGGCTGCCCCTCGCTGAGCGCCAGCGGCGCGGGTGCCCGCGCCGCCCAATGCAAACAGCGCCATCTTCCCGTGCCCGCGGGCATCGCCGCCCGGCATCCATACCACGGATGAGGGGGACGGGCGCGTGCTTTCCTACCCCCCGGTTCCCTCCCTACGCTCCGGCGCTGCGCCGGCCCCAGGGAAGGAGAGCTACCGTGAGACGGCGGCAGACAGTGCCGAAGGGGGCCGGCAACGCCGTGGGTGGGCTACTTCGAAAGCGTGAAACCCAGGTTCAGGCCGTTCATCACGAAGCCCCAGGTGCGGTCGCGCTTTTGGCGAAGCTCCACTCCCGCGATGCGCTGCGAGGTCTCCTTCTCCAACTCCTGGCGCGCCGCGGTCTCCTTTTCGAGCGCCTGCTGCAGCGAGGCGATGCGCGCCTCGTGCTGCTCCTTCAGAGCCGCCAGCTCTGCCTGCTGGCGTGCGGAGAGGGCCTGAATCGACTGCTCCAGCGCGGCGAGCCGCGTCTGCATCTCGCCGGCGAGCTCCTTCCTGGTCGCTTCGTTGCTACTCGCGATCTCGCGCGTTGCCTCCTGGCGCGCCTGCGCAAGCTGTGCCTCCAGGGCCTGGCGTGCGGCGGTCTCGGCTTCGAGCCCGGCACGCGCCTTGTCCAACGCTTCCCGGGTGAGATCCAGCTGAAGGCGCAGTCGCGCCAGATCCTCCTGCAGGACGACGTTTGCCTTCTCCAGCTCGCGAACGCGGGTGGCCGTCGCCTCCAGCGTCTCCTTCGGTGCTTCGTTCGCCGGCGCTGAAAGCGCCGAGGCGGCGATACCGGCGGCCAGCATGCACGCGGCCACGCCCGTGTAGAACCTTCTCGCGGTCATCTCTTTCCTTCCACGCCACATAATCGCTCGCCGGGCAGAAGCGTGTGCTTCCAGCCCAGGTCGTTGTATCACTCTTTCGCCCGGATGACGGTGATGGCAGCATCCAGGCATTCCACGGGGATCCGCTCCCCCTTGCCGTTGATCAGTTCCACCTCTTCCAGCTTCAGAGCGCTCACTCCGGGGGCCACGCTCCGGAAGCGGACCACGCCCAGATTGGCCTCGGCCTGGGTGAGCGGCGGCGCTTCTCCCCGCGTGGCGGTGATGATCACTCGTCCGGGCTGGGAAAGGTCGTAGCTCCACCCGGGAAGCAACGCGCCCTGATCCACGAATGCCCGCCCGCGTGAGAGATCGAACGCCCGGATAACCTCCGGATCGTAGGTCAGAACGATGCGCGCGGAGACGAAGCTCGTCGCGGGGGAAAGCGTCACGGGCACGAGGACGACGGTGGGGAGCCCGTTGGTCTCCAACGGCACCGAGACGCGCTCCACGAGCGTGCTCAGCCGGGGCGAGGGCACATGGACCTGGATCCGGCGCGTGAGGCTGTTCTGCTCGATATTCGCGCTGGTGGCTGTGAGGGTCACGGGCAACTCGCCGCTTGCCTTGCCGTTGGGACGCAGCGTCCAACTTCCCTGGATTGTCTCGTTCGGGGCCAACCTGGCAAACTGCATCGTGGGCTGGCCGGCGACCAGCTCCAGGCCCGCGGGGAGGGCGAGCCGCAAAGTCACGTCGCGTGCATCAAAACCGCCCGCGTTCTCCAGATAGCCGGCCACAGTGATCGGCTGGGTACGCTCGTGCAGGAAAGTGCTCTCGGAGGGGGCTGTGAGCCCCAGCGCCAGCTTGCCCGGCTGCAGGCTGACACCGCCGATGCCGTAGGCGGTGCGCACGATCCGTGTGGCGCCCGGCGGCAGCGGCTCCGGGTTCCAGAACAGCGCGGTGGCGGTGTCCGGATCCGTCTCGCCCAGACGGGTGAAGCCCTGGCCGGGCGTGAGCGCGGGCTCCCAGGCCTCATCGGCCAGGGTGCCCCAATCGGCGAAGAGGATCTTGTCGGGCGGGGTCAGCTCGCCGCCACGGAGGCTTCCCTGGGAGATCACCGTGGGCTTCGCGATGCTATCGAACGCTTGCCAGTAATCCGGCACAGCTTTCCCCGCCAGCGCGCACGCGGCGGTGATCGCCTCGCTGCCCGCACGCACCGGCGCACCGTCATTCGTGCCCAGCATCGTATCGAGCAGGATGCGCAGCCCGACGCGGTGGGTTGCCGCCCCGCGGTTGGTGAGGCGGTAGGTGATCTGAACCGTATCAAACATGCGGGTGCTAGGCCCGCGCATGAAGGCGAGTTCCTGGGCCACCTCGATCTCTCCCAGCTGGCACAGGTGCGTCACCGAGGTTGGCGTGATCTGTGGAGCGGAGATCAGCTTGCCGTAGCGGGCTGCCTTTCCGGCGCGGCGGGTGGTGGGCCCGCCGAAAACGTAGCTCGTGCCATCGATGGAGAGCGTGGTGTAGCTGGTCCACGGAGAGCTCCCGCCGAAAATGAGGTGCTTGTTCGCGCTCTGGGGACGCGAGGGATCGCCCCCGGTGGTGCCGATGGAGAAGCGGCCGGCCTCGTTGGGCCCACGGTTGACCACGACGCGGATGAACTCGTTGGCGATCGTGAGCGGGCCAGACGCCGTGGCGCTTCCGGCGGCTGGCGGCCGCGAGAGCTGGCCGGCCGGAGTAGGCTCCTGCGCGACCACGGGCGAGGCCAGGGAGCAGGTGACGGCGATGAGTAGGGCGGCAAGCCGCGCGAACATGCGATTACCCTCCAGAGACGCTGCCGCCGGCAAAGTGGAAGCGAATGCTCTGCGTGCTGGCTACAGGCTTCCCACGTTGCAGCGCCGGCTTGAACTTCCAGGAGCGGGCGGCACGCAGGGCGGCCGCGTCCAGCGAATCATGCCCGGAGGAGCGGGTGATCGATGCGCTTTGCACCTCACCGCTCGGGCTGATAGTGACGGTGACCACGACCGTGCCCTCCTCGCCAGCATCCTCGGCGAGCTTCGGATAGGTGGGCAAGGCACCTCCCAGGCGCACCGGTCCGGTGGTGGGGCCAGCCGGCTCTTCTCCCGTGCCCTGCGTCCCCGTGCCTCCCGGTCGCCCGGGCGGCGCGGGCATTCCCTTGCCTCCTGGTGTGCGCATGACGGCGGGGGGCGCGGGGCTGGTCTGGCCGGACCCCTGGCGCAAGCCGCCTCCGGGCCGGGTTGCGGTGCCATCTCGCTGACCGGTCGGGCTCCCCGGGCGCGATGCCGGCTTCGGATCGGTGCGGGCGCGCTGGCGCGGTTGTGCGGGCACCACGGCCGGCTTCGGCGCGGGTTCCGTTCGAGAAACGCGTGGCTTGGGCTTCGGCGTCGGCTTGGGTGGCTCCGGCGCCGGCTTGGGAGCGACGCTCACCTTTGGCTTTGGGGCTGGCGGGGGAGCAGCGGGCGGCGCCTCCGGCTCCAGGAAGCGGATCGGAACGAGCGCCTGCACTTCCTGCCGCGGGGCAGGGAGAGTGGTCCGACCCAGCACGATGAGCGCCAGGGCATGCAGCCCCAACGAGACGATCAGCCAGGGACGGTAGGATGCGGGGATCATCGTCTGGTTGAGGGCTCCTCCGGCTGGCGTGTTGCCAACGCGATCTGGTCAAAGCCGACCTGGCGCGCGGCGTCAATGGTGGCGATCACCAGCCGATAGGGGATCTCTTCGTCTGCCTTGATCACCAACAGTTCGACTCCATGACGCGCGCGCGCCTCCTTCAGTCGCTCGCCGAGTGTTCCCAACGTCACCCGGGCCTCATCCAGGAAGAGCTGGCCCTGGCGGTTGATCTTCACCGTGACCGAGGTAGGCAGGGGCGTGCGCGCGGATGCCGCCCGCGGCAGGTTGAGACTGAGGCTCGACTCGCGCGCGAAGCTGTGCGCGGTCACCAGGAAGATGATCAGCAGCACCAGGCAGACATCGGTAAAGGGCGTGATGTTGATCCCGGTGATCGTGCCGGATTCCTTGCCGCGTCGCGTTCGAATCATGCGACCGGCTCCCGATCGCGCTCGGCGACAGGCTCGCTCAGGTGCTGCAAGAAGTAGACCCACTCCGTAGCCGTTCGCTCGAGGCGCAGCCGGAAGCCCTCCACCAGGGCTTGCAGCCAGTTGTTGCCAATCACCGCGGCGATGCCCACGCCCAGACCAAGCGCCGTGGCGACGAGTGCCTCGGCAATTCCGCCGGAGATCGCGGCTGCCTCCGCGCTCCCGCGGTGCGAGACCTCCTGGAAGGCACGCATGATCCCGAGCACTGTGCCGAAGAGACCGAAGAAGGGGGCGACATTCCCAATAGTGCCCAGCACGGGCAGCCCGCGCGAGGCGGACGCCACCTCCGTCTCACAGGCGAGCGTGAGCATATCTGAGACCTCCTGCGGGCTTGCCTGCCGGCGGAGCAGGCCTGCTTTTGCCACGCGCGCGTAGGGACTGGGCGACTCATCCAATAGCCGGAGTGCCTCTTGCCATTGCCCGGCGGTGAGCCGGCTCTCCACGCGGTGAAGTAGCTCTCGCGGGGGCCGGCCCATGCGAGAGAAGGCCCAGAGGCGCTCCAGGAAGATAGTGACCACAAGCACGGAGCAGATCCCCAGCGGGACGAGGGAGATTCCTCCCTGCTGGATGAGGCTCAAGAATGAGTGCGAAGGCATACAGTGGGTTCCCCGTTCTAGCAGTGTCCTGATCCAGGTAGACCGTGGAAACACCCGGAGTGTTCAATGCGCGCGATGAGCCGCGGCTGGTGCCTGGCTTCCTGATCCCGGGCCCAGACTCGCGGCGAGCACCGCGAACGCGCGCTTTGGGAAGAGCATCTGGATCGCTCTCGCCGGCGCCGTTCCTGGCCTCCGGGGTTCACACGGCGAATGCTTAGAGGACGTATCGGTTGCAGAGAAGGTTTCCTGCGCGCGCGGGGGCTCCCTGGCGCTGGAGGAGGCGCTCCATTCGAGCGCCTCCTTGGCAAGGAATGGCTCGCCGGCGCAGCTCAGAATTCGGCATCCCCCGGAGTGCGCGCGAAGGGGATCACGTCGCGGATATTCTTCATACCGGTGACGTACATCATCATGCGTTCGAGGCCAAGGCCGAAGCCGGCATGGGGCGCCGAACCGTAGCGGCGCAGGTCGAGGTACCACCAGTAGTCCTCTTCATTCAGCCCCTGTTCCCGGATTCGGTCGCGGAGGACATCATACCGCTCCTCGCGCTGGCTACCGCCGATGATCTCGCCGATGCGCGGGACGAGCACGTCCATCGCGCGCACAGTGCGGCCGTCATCGTTCACGCGCATGTAGAACGCCTTGATCTCCTTGGGGTAGTCGGTGACCACGACCGGCTTTTTGAAAACTTCCTCGGTGAGGTAGCGCTCGTGCTCGCTCTGCAGGTCGGCGCCCCAATGGACAGGAAACTCCCACTGGCGGCCCTGATCCTGCGCCTTCTGCAGGAGGCGGATCGCCTCGGAGTAGGGGATGTGCTCGAAGGCGCTGGTGGCCACGTGCTCCAGCGTGCTGAGGACGGTGCTGTCGATCCGCTTGTTGAAGAACGCGAGATCCTCGCTCGCCTCGTCCAGCACGGCGGTGATAATGTACTTGAGGAACTCTTCGGCCAGCCGGCGGTCGTCGTCGAGATCGGCAAACGCCATCTCCGGCTCGACCATCCAGAACTCCGCCAGGTGGCGCGGGGTGGTGGAAAGCTCGGCGCGGAAGGTGGGCCCGAAGGTGTAGACGTTCGTAAACGCGAGAGCCAGCGCCTCCGCCTCGAGCTGGCCGCTCACGGTAAGGTAGGCCGGTTTTTCGAAGAAGTCGCTCGCGTACTCTACCTGGCCGACTTCGTTTCGGGGCAGGTTCATCAGGTCGAGCGTGGTGACCTGGAACATGGCGCCGGCGCCCTCGCAATCCGAGGTGGTGATGATCGGCGTGTGGATATAGAGGAAGCCCCGCTCCTGGAAGAAGCGGTGGATGGCGTTCGAGAGAACGTTGCGCACCCGGAAGACGGCGCCGAAGGTGTTGCTGCGCGCGCGCAGGTGCGCGATCTGGCGCAGGAACTCCATCGTATGCCCCTTCTTCTGAAGCGGGTAGGTGGCGGGATCCGCGGTGCCATAGACGTGGATGGCGCGCGTCCTGAGCTCCACGGCCTGTCCGGCGGCGGGCGACTCCACCAGCTCGCCCGAGACGCGCAAGGATGCGCCCGTAGTCGCACCGGCCAACACCTCCGGGGGGACCGCGCCCTCCTCAACGACGACCTGCAGGTCCGTGAAGCTGGAGCCATCATTCAGCTGGATGAAGTGGATCCCCTTGCTGTCGCGCCGGGTCTTCACCCATCCGTGCGCCTCGACCGGCGTGCCCGCCGGCTTCTTCAGGATATCGCCGATGGTGTTGCCCTTCAGAATCATCGTCGTTCCTTCCCCCAACGCTCGCCGGGCCACGGCCTGCCTTGCGCGGCGGGCCCTTGCCTCAAATCCAGTCGCCCCCATTATGCCCTGAACCGCCGCCTCTGTCAATGGAGAGATGTGCGGGCCTGGGCTCCTCCTGGCGGCCGGCTACCCGGGGGACCGATACCACGGAGGAAGGGGACAGACACGGATGCGGAGGGTGTGGGCGCCTGGAGCCTCCACAGGTGCGGAGATCATGCACTCGCGAACCGGTCATGCCAGTCGAAAGCGAGCCTGCACCCGGCATCATGCCGGAACCCATCAACTCTTCTCATCTGTGTCCATCTGCGGATACCTACATGCCCGCCAGGTGGTGCCGGAGGCAGGAGGTTGCGGCCCGCGCGCGGAACTTGGTGGCCAAGCTAGCAAGGCCCAGACCGGGAAGGAGAAGCTCTTGTGAGATATCGGAACGCTCTCTTTGTCTTTTGCGTGGCGCTGCTCGCCTGCGCGAGCTCAGCGGGCGCGGCACAGCGCGGCGCCACTTTTCTCATCGATTCGATGGACCAGATCGACCAGTGGACCGTCTCCAGGGTGAAAGAGACCCCAACGGTGAAGCTGGCGCTCTGCGACGACCGTGAAGGCCGCCCGGGAGCGGCGTTCTCGGTGAAGGCGGACGTGGGCCGGCTCTCGGCGCTCGCAATGCGCCGCATCCAGCCGGACGAGGCGTGGAATCGGTACGACGGGCTGTCGTTCTGGGTGAAGGGCGATGGCTCGGAGAACTGGGCGAACATCCGGCTTCAGGCGCGCAACGGCCAGGCGGCGTGGGTTGCCTCCTTCCCGCTGCGGCAGACGGAGTGGCACGAGGTGCGCCTGGCATGGGGCGACTTTGTGCCGGTGACCGCGCGTATCGATGAACTGGGCACCGCCAAAGGCATCCGGCCCGCGGAGATTGATCGCGTCGGCTTCGGCAAGGAGTGGAACTTCAACATCTTCCACAAGAGCCCTGAGATCTCGTTCTGCATCGATGACCTGGCGTTCGTCCGGGGCGTGAAGTCCAGCCGGCGCCGGGTTCCCATCGGCAAGCTGCCGCCGCTCTCCAGCGTGGTCCGCAAGCTGGAGACCGGCCAGCCTGTCACGATCCTCACGCTGGGCGATTCGATCACCTGGGGCACCTCCGCGGGTGGCAACGACTACGCCTATCCCGCTGTGCTGGCGAGCCTACTAAGAGAGCGTTACCCCAAGGCGGAGATCACCCTAGTCAATCGTGCCATCGGCGGCTCCACCACCTCCAGGGGTCGCGAGTGGCTTATGCGCGACGTGCTCGGGATCGAGGCGGACCTGATCACGGTGATGATGGGCTACAACGAGCGCCCGGCTGCCGATGAGGACGTGGCCGCCGTCACCGACCGCTACCTGGCCAACCTGGTTCGCTACGTGGAGGAGGTGGCCGGCGTGATGAAGAAGCGGCCGACGTGCGTGCTCCTTGCCCCGACGCCTGGCCGGCAGACCAACTGGATGGCGTTGGATGCCTATGCTCAGGGAGTGAGGGAGCTGGGGAAGCGCCACCGGAACGTGATGATCGCGGACGCTAACGCCCATATGAAGCAGCTGGGGCAGGAGGCCTACGCGAAGCTGATGGCCGACGAAGCCCACCCCAATCCGGAGGGGCAGAAGGTGATGGCGGAGATCGTTTTCCGCGCGATCACAGGCCAGGCGCCCGCCCGGCACTGACCGGCCGCCAGAGGGATAGTCGGGCGCGGAGGTAGGATGGAGGAATAGGAGGGCGGCATGCACCTCGGAGCAAGGGTGGTGGGGATTAGCACAATGATATTGACAACACTTTTCGGGGCCGGCGCGGATGCCGCGCCCGCGCAGGGCGGGCCAATCACGCTCGAGGCAGAGGCCGCTCAGCTTGACCCGAACCGGACCGAGATCGTGGCGCAAGAGAGCTTCGCAAGCAAACGGGGAGTCGCGCTCAAGGCGGGCGTCGCCAGCAACGTGGGCAAGCCGGATACCGCGCCGGACCTGGTTTTTCGGGTGCGAGCTCCCCAGGCGGGGCGCTACTGGATCCGCACCCACGCGGCGACAGACGCCCATGGCACCGAGCTGATGCGCCGAGCGACCGGGAAGCAAGCCTCGCTCCGGTTGATGATCTCAGTGGATGGCAGCCGCCCGACAAGCCGGGTGGTCTTCGTGCCGTGGAGCCGGCCGGAAAGCTGCACCCAGGCTACCGGCAAGTTCGACTTCAACGGACAAGAGCAGGAGATCCGGGTCTGGCTGCCGGCAGGCGTGCGCCTCGATTACCTGCAGGTGAGCCCCTATGTGCCACCG